>Ga0247610_10005743_pt1 | contig 13026 bp, 6 predicted proteins | sample 174DNAGHGhighgp2_FD_193483 | JGI IMG/M metagenome (GOLD analysis project Ga0247610, IMG submission 193483) | Sheep rumen microbial communities from Palmerston North, Manawatu-Wanganui, New Zealand - 1742 DNA GHGhigh gp2 | ecosystem: Host-associated > Mammals > Digestive system > Stomach > Rumen ...
GTCACAACCATCCTCGGATATGTCGGTCTCACCTCCATCTCCGCTATCAAACTGGCCGTGCAACTCAACAAAAAGTACGGCGTCACGGTGGATTCCAAAGAATTGGTCAAGAAGGGCAATATCCAATATATCGAGAATGAGATTCTCAACCTTCTGCTGAATGCTCCGGTGCAGTCACGGCAAGAATCGGAAGAACACAGTGTGGAGTCCACGAATGTTCCGCTTTCGTACGCGCAGATGGGCGTTTATGTGGACTGCATGAAACAGCCGACCTCCACCATCTACAACATCCCATCGTTGATAGGTTTCCCGAAAGATACCGATACCGCACTGTTGGCGAAGTCCGTCGAGACCATCGTCAAGGCGCATCCGCAGTTCCACGTGCATTTCGGCAGCGAAGGCAGCGACATTGTGCAAATCGTGGATGCCAACCAGCCTGTGGTCATCACACAGAGCAAGTTAAGCGAAGAGGAGCTGGAGAAATACAAAGTGGAGTTCGTCAAGCCGTTCAACCTGAAGAAAGGGCCCTTGTACCGTATGGAAATCGTCACGACGGAAGAACGGGTTTATCTTCTGGTCGATGTCCAACACTTGATTTTCGATGGAAGTTCGTTTGACTTGTTTGTCAACCAGTTGTGTGAGTTGATGAACGGTCACGAGATTGAAGCCGAAGCCATCAGTTATGCCGCTTTCGTCGCCGACGAGAAGGCGGCCGAGGAGAGTCCGAAGCAAGCCGAAGCCCAAGCCTTCTTCCAGGAACGCCTTGGGAAGGTGGAAGGCGTCACCGAGGTGCCCTCCGACTTGACCAATCCTGTCGAACAAGGTTTTACCCGTTGTGCATCCAGTAAACTGGATTTCAAGGCGATGGAGACTTTCTGCAAGCAGCACAACCTCTCGCCCGCGCACCTCACCTTGGCGGCGGTGTTCTATTCGCTCGCGCGCTTCACCAACAACGAGCAGATTTGCATCACGACCATCAGCAACGGCCGTTCCGATCTGCGCATCCGCAACACGGTGGGCATGTTCGTCAACACGTTGGCCCTGAGCGCCCAGATTGGCGAGCAGAGCGTGATGGAGTTCCTGAACGAGACCAGCGCGAACTTTGACGAGACGCTTCGGCACGAGAACTATCCGTTCGCGCAAATCGCCGCGGATTACGATTTGTCGGCCGAGATTATGTTCGCCTATCAGATGGGTGTTATCGACAGCTATATCGTCAATGGACAGAAACTGGAGATTGAGCCCCTCGAATTGGACGTGCCGAAGTTCCGCATCGCGTTCTACATCCAGGAGAACGACGGCGTGCCGAGCGTCTGCATCGAATACGACAACGGCCGTTACAGCGAAAGTTTGATGCAGCGGCTCGCGCAGTCGGTCAGCAACGCGGTCAACGCCTTCATCTGTCAGCCCGAAAAAGCATTGCTGCAGGTTTCCCTGCTGGATGCCGAACAAACCGCTGTCCTCGACGGCTTCAACCAGACGGAAGTGCCGTACGACAACACGCAGAACATCGTTTCGCTGTTCCGCCATCAGGTAGAGCAAACGCCTGACAACATGGCAGTCGTCTATCACGACCACCAATACACCTACCGCGAAGTGGATGCCATCTCAGAGCGTATCGCCGCCTACATCGCCTCGCAAGGTCTTGGAAAAGAGGATGTCGTGTCGGTACTCATCCCGCGTTGCGAGTGGATGGTCATCGCCTCGCTCGGCGTGCTGAAAGCCGGTTGCGCCTACCAACCGCTCGACCCGAGTTATCCCGCCGAGCGTCTCAACTTCATGATGAAAGACGCCAACGCCAAGATGCTGATTGCCGATGAGGATCTGAGGCCTGTGGTGGATGAATACCAGGGTACAGTTCTGCTGACCAAAGATGTCGAAAAACTCCCTGATGCCAAGCCGCTATCCGTTGACATCCAGCCTTCTACGTTATTCATCCTGCTTTATACCTCCGGTTCTACAGGCACGCCTAAGGGCTGCCAGCTCGAACACGGTAACCTCGTGGCCTTCAGCCATTGGTACCAGCGGTATTACGGTCTCACCGCCAACGACCGCGTGGCCGCCTACGCCAGCTACGGCTTCGACGCCTGCATGATGGACATGTACCCGGCCTTGACCTGCGGTGCCTGCGTTCATATCATCGGCGACGACATCCGCTTGAACCTGCCCGACCTGAACGACTACTTCAACACGCAGGGCATCACCCACTCCTTCATCACCACGCAGTTAGGCTACCAGTTTGCCACCAATGTGGAGAACCATTCCCTGCGCTGCTTCGCCGTCGGCGGAGAGAAACTCGCGGCCTTGGATCCACCGACGAACTACAAGATGTTCAACGGCTACGGCCCCACGGAGTGTACCATCTTCACCACCAACTACTGGGTGAAAGATTACGAGTTGGACATCCCGATCGGCAAGCCGTTGGACAACCTGAAACTCTATATCGTGGACAAGCAGTTCAACAGACTGCCCATTGGGGCGGCCGGCGAGTTGTGGGTGAGCGGTCCCCAGGTGAGCCGCGGCTACCTCAACCGTCCCGAGAAGACCGCCGAAACCTACATCCGGAATCCGTTCAGCCAGGCCCCTGGTTATGAACGTATTTACCGTACCGGCGACATCGTCCGCTACCTCCCCGACGGCAACGTCCAGTTCGTGGGGCGCAAAGACGGTCAGGTGAAGATTCGCGGTTTCCGTATCGAGATGAAAGAGGTGGAAGCCGTCATCCGCCAGTACCCTGGCATCAAGGATGTCACCGTGCAAGCCTTTGATTATGAGAACGGTGGCAAGTACATCGCCGCCTATATCGTCAGCGACAGCAAGGTCAATGTCAAGGAGCTCAACGCCTTCATCGGCCAGCAGAAGCCGCCCTATATGATTCCGGCGGCCACCATGCAGATTGACGCCATCCCGCTGAACCAGAACCAGAAGGTGAACCGCAAAGCCCTGCCGGCGCCGGTCATGCAAGCCTCCGACCGCGAGTATGTGGCACCGGCCAACGAGATGGAACGCCAGTTCTGCAGAATCTTCGGCGAAATCTTGGCTATGGACAAAATCAGCGCCACCGACAATTTCTTCGACTTGGGCGGCACCTCGCTTATGGTCACCCGTGTCATCCTCGAAGCCGACAAGGCTGGGTATCACGTGGCCTACGGCGATGTCTTTGCCAACAACACCCCGCGGAAACTCGCCGCGCTCCTCACCGGCGCAACAGCCATCAGCACGGATGAGGAAGATGTCTCCAACTTCGACTACACCGCCATCAACAACCTGCTGGACAACAACACGCTGGACAACTTCCGGAATGGCGAGCGCCAGTCGTTGGGCGATGTGCTGCTCACCGGCGCCACGGGTTACCTCGGCATCCACGTGTTGCAGGAGCTGATTGCCTCCGACGTGCCGAACATCTACTGCTTAGTGCGCGACAAGGATATGGATGCTGCCGAACATCGTCTCAAGACCCTGCTGTTCTACTACTTCGAGAATACTTACGACGAGCTGTTCGGCAATCGTCTGAGAATCGTGCTCGGCGACGTCACCAACGACCTCGTCGAACTTGTCGAAGCGAAAATCGACACGGTCTTCAACTGCGCGGCGGTGGTGAAGCACTTCAGCAAAGGCACGGAGATCGAAGACGTGAACATCGGCGGTGCGCAGCGCTGCGTCGATTTCTGCCTCAAGACCGGAGCGCGGTTGGTGCACATCTCCACGTACAGCACCGGCGGTGTCAACGTCAACAACAGCGTCTCTCCCGACCATGTCTTCAGTGAGCAGCGGCTCTACGACGGACAGTATCTCGGCAACCAGTACGTACACTCCAAATTCATGGCGGAACGGGTCGTCCTGCAGGCCATTGCGGAGAACGGACTGTCGGCTAAGGTCATCCGTGTCGGTAATCTGGCGGCGCGTGCCAAAGACGGTGAATTCCAGATCAACTTCTCCACGAACGCCTTCATGGGCCGTATCAAGGTCTATAATATGCTGGGCTGCTGTCCTTACTCCATCTACGAGAACCGGGTGGAGTTCTCGCCCATCGATGAGGTGGCGCGGGCAATCATCCTGCTCAGCACCACGCCCAAGGAATGCTGCGTGTTCCACACCTACAACAACCACGCGCTCTTCCTCGGCGATGTGCTCGGCGGTCTCAACAACCTCGGCACGGACATCCGTCTCGTTGAGGACGAGGAGTATGACGCGGCGATGGAAAGTGCGGGCAACGATCCGCAGAAGGCCAAAACGCTTTCCAGCCTGCTTGCCTACAAGGACGTGGCTCACGGCATGAAAGCTTCCAGCATCCCGGTGGTCAACGCTTACACCACGCAGGTCCTTTACCGTATGGGCTTCAAATGGTCGCCCACAACTTGGGACTATGTGGACCAGATGTTGGGTGCCATCAGCGGACTCGGATTCTTTGATTAGAAAGCGATAAACTTCGAAGAAAAATAAGCCTGACCAATGCCGTCGGGCTTATTTTTTGCCTGTGTACATCGTGCAGACGCCGAATGTGAAGCGGCGGACGCCCACCTGTTGGTACCCTATGCGCTCGAGCATCGGGACGATACGGTCGGCTTTGGGGAACTTCAGTATCGATTTCGGCAGGTAGGTGTATGCCTCTCGGTCGCCGGAAATCCATCCGCCGATAAAGGGCAGGAAATGGAGGGCGTAGAGTTTGTAACACCACAGCAGGAACGGGTTGTCGGGGTAGGAGAGTTCCAGGATGACCATCTTGCCTCCCGGGCGCAGCACGCGGTGCATTTCCGCCAGACCCTGCTCCAGATGTTCAAAATTGCGTATTCCGAAAGCCACGCTCAGGCGGTCGAAGTGGTCGTCGGGGAACGGCAGGGCTTCGACGTCGCTTTGCTGCAGATGGACGTTGCCCGGCACCTTTTTCCGCCCCACTTCCAGCATCTTCTCGGACAGATCGATGCCGATAATTTCGCTTTCGGGGTGCACCTTTTTGGCGATGGCGATGGCGAAATCACCCGTCCCGGCGGCCACATCCAAAATGCGCAGAGGTTCTCGGCTGTCCGCTATGGCCTGCACCGCTTTCCTCCGCCACCTTCGGTCGATGGAGAAGGACATAATGTGGTTCATCCTGTCATAGTCGGGGGCTATGGCGTCGAACATCTCCTCTATTTGGGTCTTGGTTGGCATATTAGATCAGGTATCCGGTTCCGGCGAGAATGGCAAAGACGAAAGTGCTGATGACCAGCAGGGGCAGTGCGGGGTCGAGTCTCTTGCTGTCGCGGTTCCACACGATGCGCAGGTGGAGTGCGTAGAGTGGGAGCGTGGCGCAGTAGAGGAGGTTCCACCCCGAGGTGAAGTCGGCCAGGGTGAACAGCAGCATGCACAGCCACGCGGCCACAATCAGGGCGGTTTGGTAGATCTTGGCCTTTCGGGAGCCGATTTTGAGGGGGATGGTGATCCGGTGGTTCGCGTCGGACTCCATATCCCGGATGTTGTTGACGTTGAGCACTCCCACGCTGAAACATCCGATGGCGGCTGCCGGCAGCAGTACCAGCAGGGTGTCGAAGGTGTGGGATATCACGAAATAGGCTCCCGCCACCGAGACGATGCCGAAGAAGATGAACACGAAAAGGTCGCCGAGGCCGTGGTAGCCGTAGGGGTTCTTCCCGAGGGTGTAGTGCATGGCGGCCCAGATGGCGGCGGCGCCGAGCAGCAGGAGCAGAACCGGCTGCCAGGCTATCAGGGTGCCGAAGGACGACCAGACCATCGCGGCGCCGAACAGGCAGCACAGCCCTGCGAAGAGGGCGATGAGTCGCCGGAAATCCTTCGTGTCCAAAGCCCCCTGCGCCAGGCTGTATTGGGGACCCTCCCTCTGCGAGCCGTCGGTCCCCCGCAGGAAGTCGCCCAGCTCGTTCGACAGGTTGGAGAGTATCTGCAGGCAGACCGTCGTCAGCAAGAGCCATACAATTGTCCAGATCGTCGCATCGTGATGCCGCAGAGCCAGCATCAGCCCGAGCACCACCCCGGCGAGCGACAATGGCAATGTGCGTAGGCGCATCGAAAAAACCACCGCTTTGAATCTTTTCATATTATTCAGAGATAAGGATGCAAAGGTACACAAATTTCAGATACCCACGCAGACTTCGTCACATTTGCAGTAAATCCGCCCTTCTCTCGGAGATGGTTCGCTCACGAGCGAACCACCATCGAACAATCTACGAATCATCAATGGATTATCTATGAATCATCGACGGGACTGCATCCCATAAAAAAAGTGTGCCGGACAAGACGTTCGGCACACTTTTCGTATTTGAGGGATAGGGTTTTACCAAGCGAAGAGCGGACGGTCGTGCATCATGTCGTTGACCGTCTTGCGGGTCTTGGCGATGAGCTCCTCGTTCTCGACGTCGCAGAGCACCTTGTCGATCATCTCCACGATGACGGGCATGTCGTTCTCTTTCAGGCCGCGGGTGGTGATGGCGGGCGTACCCACGCGGATGCCGGAGGTCTGGAAAGCGGAACGGGAGTCGAACGGCACCATGTTCTTGTTGATGGTGATGTCGGCCTTCACGAGGGTGTTCTCGGCCACTTTACCGGTCATTTCGGGGAATTTCTTTCTCAAGTCGATGAGCATGAGGTGGTTGTCGGTGCCGTTGGAGATCACCTTGTAACCTCTTTCCACGAAAGCGTTGGCCATGGCGTTGGCGTTGAGCTTCACCTGCTTCACGTAGTTGGCGTAGTCGTCGGTCAGAGCCTCGCCGAAAGCGACGGCCTTGGCGGCGATGACATGCTCCAGCGGACCGCCCTGGCAGCCCGGGAACACGGAGGAGTCGAGGATCTGGGACATCATCTTCACGACGCCCTTCGGGGTGGTCTTGCCCCACGGGTTCTCGAAGTCCTTGCCCAGCATGATCAGACCGCCGCGAGGTCCGCGGAGGGTCTTGTGGGTGGTGGTGGTCACGATATGGCAGTGAGCCACGGCGTTGTTGAGCAGACCCTTGGCGATGAGGCCGGCGGGGTGGGAGATGTCCGCCATCAGGATGGCACCGACCTTGTCGGCGATCTCACGCATGCGTGCCCAGTCCCAGTCACGGCTGTAGGCGGAAGCACCGCCGATGATCAACTTCGGCTTCTCGCGGAGAGCGACTTCCTCCATCGTGTCGTAGTTGATGCAGCCAGTCTCCTCGTCAACCTTGTAAGCCACAGGATGATAGAGGATGCCGGAGGAGTTCACGGGGGAGCCGTGTGAGAGGTGACCGCCGTGGTTGAGGTCGAGACCCATGAAGGTGTCGCCCGGTTGCAGGCAGGCCATCAAAACGGCCATGTTGGCCTGTGCGCCGGAGTGCGGCTGCACGTTGGCCCATTCGCAGCCGAAAAGTTGTTTCACGCGGTCAATGGCCAATTGTTCGGATTGGTCAACGATTTGGCAGCCACCGTAGTAGCGTTTGCCCGGAAGGCCTTCCGCATACTTGTTGGTCATGACAGAACCCATGGCTTCCATCACTTGGTCGCTCACAAAGTTCTCAGAAGCGATCAATTCGATGCCGTTGGTCTGGCGCTCGCGCTCCTGTTGGATGAGGTTGAAAATTTGTTCGTCTCTTTTCATAAGAAAAATATCTAATTTATTGAATTTTAATGTTTTACAAAAAACACTATCAAGTATGCAAAAATACAAATTTTCCATTACAAAAAAATCTTATTTTTGCAGCTCTGCAAATGATATTATTATATGAAAAGAATATACGCCCGTCTTTGGGTCTTGTTTATGGTGGTGATAGGGGCTTTCGGCTCCTTTTCTGTGTCTGCGCAGGTGGATACGGCGTTTTGGTTTGCGGTGCCGAAGCTGTGTGATCACGCGCACTGGCCGATTACGCTGGTGGTTTCCTCTTTTGACCAGCCTGCCACAGTGACCGTAACGAAAGCCTACACAGGTGCGCAGGTGGGTAATACCCTTAACATTCCTGCAAACTCCTCCAGCACTTTGACATTGGTGCAAAACGAGGCGGGACTTAATGGTTTCGAGTGTGCGCACAACACGACTTCCAATTATGGTTTGTATATCCATTCCACGGCCAAAGTGAATGCATACGTGGCTGTACAACAGAATAATAGTGAGATTTACGCCTTGAAAGGCAATAACGGTTTGGGGAAGCATTTTTTCGTCACTATGCAGTATCAGTTCGATAATGGAGCGGGTACGGGTTACGGCGGATATCCTCAAGCGCGTAATTCTGCAGAAATTATTGCTACAGAGAATAATACGACGGTGACCATCACTCCGTCCGTGGCTTGCGGCACTCATGCGGCCAATGTCCCGTTTTCGGTTACGCTGAACAAAGGGCAGGTCTATTGTCTCGCTTCTAACTCTCAGGCGGGTGCCAGTCACCTATGCGGCACGCTTATCACGTCCAACAAGCCGATTGTGGTGGATGTTTCGGACGATTCCGTTACACCGCACTGTTCCGAGACCACCGATAACGGAGGTGGCAGTGCCGACTTGGTGGCCGATCAGCTGGTGCCTGAGGAGATGGCGGGCGGACAGTACATCGTGGTGCCTTCTCCTTCTGCCGTAAACAATTATGCACCAACCAGCTCCGGTGGCCAGCACTATTTGGATTATGTCTGCCTTTTCGGATTGGAGGATAGTACGTATGTGCGAATCTACAACACTACAAATCAGGACAATCCGCCCGTTTATACGCTCAATCGAGGTGATAAGATGAAATACCATTTCACGAACAACGATCCGATTTCCATTTATGCGACTAACGAGGATATGTCTCAAGAGAAGTCTATTTTCGTCTTCCAGGTTACGGGTGCGGGCAAGGAGTTCGGCGGCACTCAGCTTCCGCATGTCTATTGCACCGGATCCACAGCTGCAAGTTATCGTCCTTTGGCATCTGCCAACAACCATACCAAGACCTTATACCTTACGCTACTTTGCAATGCTGCTTATACCTCAGGATTCCAAATCAACGGCAGTTCCTCGATTATTTCCGCCTCTGATTGGCACAATGTTCCCGGCATGCCAGCTTTCAAATACTGTTGTAAGAATGTCTCCAGCAACTTTTCGCCTAGTGCCACCAATATGATTCCGTTCCGCGTGACGAATTCGCTCGGAAAATTCCACATGGGCATGTTCGACATCAACGGCAGCTATGACGACTGCTCTATCAGCTATTTTAGCAGTTATACACCAGGAAGTTTCATATCTTGGGCTTCCGATATGCCTGTTTCATATTGTCAAGGCGATACCATTTTCTTCGATTTTGATACGGTAGATGCCTCAATCACCCGTATTGTTGGTCCCAACAACTTTGATTTGGAAACGCTTCCATACATATTGGCTGATGCTTCTCCCGAGCAGAGCGGATTGTTCACTGTGGTGGCTCACGACTCCCGCAACTGTTTGATGGAGAATATGTATGATACTATCGAGATTGTGGTGTACCCATCCTCTGAGGAGATGATTTATGACACCATTTGTCCTGGAGCGGAATATACGGACAACGGTTTTGATATTTCCGCTGACCGTACTGTCGTTCCCGGGGTGCTTTATGACACGCTCTCTTTGCAGACGGCCGGTTTCGGTTGTGACAGCCTGTTGATTTTGGAACTCACGGTCCGCGACAGCGTGTTTAGCGAGTTTTCCCATATCGCCTGCAGCCAGTATCAGTGGAACGGGCATAACTATGTGGAGTCGGGCGATTATGTGCAGACGTTGACGGATGCGAACGGCTGCGACAGTGTCGTGACCATGCATTTGGAGATTGTGGAACCTGAGGTGACGATTGTCCCTTCGGATGAAGAGTTTTGCGAGCATGGCGAGCTGATTTTGAATGCGGTATCCGAGTTCGAGGAATTTATTTGGAATACGGGGGAGACTACACCATATATTACTGCGGTGGACCCCGGACTCTATTCGGTGACGGTGACGGCGGGCGAGTGTCAGGCCTCGGATCATTACAGCGTCCAGGCGTGCGAGTTCCACATCTATCTCCCGAATACGATAACCCCTTCCAGGGAGGACGGATTGAACGATTGTCTCTATTTGCCGGAGTATGTCCATCATTTCATCACGGACTTTGACATCGAGATTTTTGACCGTTGGGGCGAGCTGATTTACAAGACCAATGACATGGATTTCCACTGGCATGGAGAGAATGCGAAAGTTTCGGAGGTCTATGTCTGGGTGGTACGGGTGAAGAATTTGGATGGGAAGCCGTTTACGTATAGAGGGACGATAACGGTGCTATAATTAGTTAGCAGTTAGTAGTTAGTAGTTAGTAGTTTGCAGTTGGGGCGACTTCCAAGAGTGCTGCAGGCCCGACACGTGTCAGTCTAGGGTGAGGCGGAGCCGAGCCCTAGGACGGATGACGACAATGAAACGATGAATGGACGATGAATAGACGATGAAAAACGATGAATGGACGATGAATAGACGATGAAAAACGATGAATGGACGATGAATGGACGATGAATAGACGATGAAAAACGATGAATGAACGATGAATAAAACGACGAATAAACGATAAATATGAAAAAATTAACGATGATTTTATGTGCGGCGGTGATGATGTGTATGTCGTGTCAGCAGAAGAGTGCCGACAATGCCGAAGCCGCTGGTAATGAAAATGTTAAAAACACCACGATGGAAGATTTATTGACGCGCCGCAGTGTGCGCAGCTACACTGACAGTATTCCTCCGATGGAGGTGATTGAAGAGATTTGCAAGGCGGGTACATACGCGCCTACGGGTATGAACCGCCAGAGCCCGATCATTATCGCGGTGACGAACAAGGAGATGCGCGACCGCATGAGCAAGTTGAACGCCGCCGTGATGGGCATCGATGACGATCCGTTCTACGGTGCGCCCGTGGTGTTGGTGGTTTTGGCCGACAAGAACGTGCACACCTACATCGAAGACGGCAGCCTCGTGATGGGTAACCTGATGAATGCTGCCCATGCCAAGGGTCTCGGTTCCTGCTGGATTCACCGTGCCCGTGAGGTTTTCGAGAGCGAAGAGGGCAAGCAGATCCTCAAGGAACTCGGCATTGAGGGCGATTACGCGGGCATCGGCAACTGCATCCTCGGCTACACTAAGGGCGACTACCCTGAAGCTAAGCCTAGAAAAGAGAATTGGGTGTATTGGGTGAAATAAGTTAGCAGTTAGTAGTTAGCAGTTAGCAGTTGAGGGAGAGACGTTGTGTACAACGGCTTTCGGTTCCTATTTTATGCAATTACTATATCCACTTTCGTACGACGGGTCGTTGCCACAATCGTTCAACAACCCGTTCGATTACGTGCCGCATCCCGTGTGCGAGGCGGCGGTGGCCGATTTGTTGCCTCGCGTGGAGGAGTTGATGCGTGGGAACCCCGAAGGCAAGATGTTCGGGGTGTTGGTGGTGCAGAAGAAGGAGGATGCACAATTGTACTATCTGGCTGCCTTTTCGGGACAGCTGTACGACAAGTCGGTGCTACCCGGTTTTGTGCCGCCCGTTTTCGATTTTCTGGACCCTGACGGCTATTTTAAGGTACATGAAGCGGAGATTACCGCTATAAATCATAAGATTTCAGCATTACAGTCGGATAGTCGTTATTTCGAATACAAAGAATCTTATCAGCAAATACAAGCGGATGCTGAGGTGGCCATTGCGGAAGCCAAGAGGAAGATGCAGGAAGCTAAAGAGAAACGCGATGCCGAACGTTCCAAAAAGACGTTGACAGCTGAAGAAGAGGCCGAATTCGTGAACGAGAGCCAGTTTTTAAAAGCGGAGCTGCGGCGCGAGAAGAAACGTTGGGCGGAAAAATTTGCTGCTGCTAAGGCTGAGGTGGTTGATTTCGAAAAACGGATAGACGAATTGGCAAACCGGCGCAAAACGATGTCGGAGGCGTTGCAGAATTGGCTGTTCGAGCACTTTGTAATGGTGAATTATGCGGGCGAGCGGCGCAATCTTCTGGATATTTTCCATGACACGGTGCAGCAATTGCCCCCTGCGGGCACGGGTGAGTGCTGCGAGCCGAAGCTCCTGCAATACGCATACACACACGAACTTAAGCCCGTCCAGATGGCGATGTTTTGGTGGGGAAAATCGCCCGACAACGAGATCCGTCACCATCTGCACTATTACCCAGCATGTTCGGGAAAATGCAAGCCGGTGCTGACGTTTATGCTCCCGCCGGAGGTGCTGTTCGCTCAACCGCAACGTACCCTTGCCGAACAGCTGGAAATCGTGTATGAGGATGATGATCTGTGGGTCGTGAACAAGCCTTCTGGCATGTTGAGCGTGCCCGGAAAAACGAACAGAGAATCCGTAATTTCCATTCTGCAAGCCCGTTGCAGAGATGGGAAGACACCATTGGTCGTTCATCGTTTGGATATGGATACCAGCGGACTGCTTCTCGTGGCCAAGCACAAGACGGCGCATTACCGTCTGCAAAAGCAGTTCAGAGACAGAGATATACACAAGACTTACGTCGCTGTTTTAGACGGTGAACCTTTGTCCATCGGAGAAAATGGTCGCATCGAGCTGCCTCTTTCCCCCGACCTGATGCACCGTCCGTTCCAGAAAGTTGATAAGGAACTCGGGAAACCAGCCATTACCGAATATCTCGTTGTCGATGAGCACGTTGTGGAGTTGCATCCGCTCACGGGCCGCACGCACCAGCTGCGCGTCCATTGCGCCCACGCGGAAGGGCTAAACCGACCCATAAAAGGCGACAATCTTTACGGTCGTCGCGCCGACAGGCTTTATCTGCACGCTGCGCGGATTGCGTTTGCGCACCCGGGGACGGGGGAGGAGATGGTGTTTGAGGCGATGAATGAGGCGATGAATGAGGCGATGAATGAACGATGAATGAACGATGAATGAGGCGATGAATGAACGATGAATGAGGCGATGAATGAACGATGAAAAGCGATGAATAGCGATGAACAGCGATGAAAAAAGGAGTACGATTATGGAAAACAACATCGTACTCCTTTTAACTGCTAACTGCTAACTGCTAACTACTAACTACTAACTAATTTTACGGTTCCATCACCGTCCGATCCGACGGTTT
>Ga0247610_10005744_pt1 | contig 13025 bp, 6 predicted proteins | sample 174DNAGHGhighgp2_FD_193483 | JGI IMG/M metagenome (GOLD analysis project Ga0247610, IMG submission 193483) | Sheep rumen microbial communities from Palmerston North, Manawatu-Wanganui, New Zealand - 1742 DNA GHGhigh gp2 | ecosystem: Host-associated > Mammals > Digestive system > Stomach > Rumen ...
CAATTTTTGGGAAAGAACAAAATATGTGTAAAAAAATCCCATAAAAATACATGTGCAGAACAACAAAGCCCTACATCCCTCGTCCTCTGCCACCATTCATAACCCTCCGTACTCGCCCATCGTATCTGCCGATGGCTACATCGTTGACCTCCCGGGCAACGTTTTTCTTCTCCCAGTCACTGAACTTGCTGATGGGGTTCAACTCATTAGCCATCCACACAAGGAGGCTGCCTGTTTGAACCGCTGCCACATGTGTCAGCTTATAGAAATACTCCATGAAGGCCTTGATGCAAAAAGCTTCTTCGTCCGCAAAGAAAGACCTGTACTGCTTTCCTCGGCCACCACGGCCAGAACAGGCATAGTCTTGAATGGCTTTGATGCAAGTCTTCATATCATATGGTAATTGAATGGGATTATCACACGGCCCGCATCGGATAAAAATGGCTACGGAGCAGGAGGATGGGAGGATGCGCCGCTACGCATGGAACCTCCCCCACCCCGGCTCCGCAGGCCCTTAGGCTACGTACTCCTGGTCATCGAACTTCTGGGTGAAAAAGTTGGAGAGCGTCACCTCGTAGCCTTTGCCTGTCTTTTCCATCTTGACAATGGGGGTGCAGGGGTAGAAGTCATCCATAAACGCCTCGATGTTGGCGGGAATCAAGGTGGCGGGGACAGCTGCCATCTTGCAGTCTACTTTCTCCCAACCGCCGTTTTCATTGAATTCCATCTGTATGCCGTCGTTGAGGGTGACGACGTACACCATGCCCTTAGAGGTGGGTTTCGTCTCGGCGAAGGCGATGTTCCTGCCGGGGAAGTTGTACTGTACAAAAATCTTGGCAGCTATGGGAAGGTTCTTTACAAGAATCATCTCGCCACTCTTGTTTTCTGACGTGGTTCTGGTTTTGGTCATCATCTGGATGAAGGAGTACACCGTGGAGATAGCTTTTTTCATAACCGTATATTTTTAGTTCGATATTGTTTTCTGATGCAAATATAAGGCGGTTTTTACCCGGCAGGATAAAAAACACGTGTTTTTCTCCTTCACTCGTTGCGACACGGCACGCATATTGCGACAGAAAGGCTCCATAGGCTATGAATTTGTCGCAATGGAGTCCTGACAAGTGCTTTTATAACGAACACCGAGCAAGTGCGGTTGCCCCCCCTCCCGATGCGCACCGATTTTTGCTCACCGTCCACTTTTTAAAATGGACTCATAAATAGTTCTTGGACAGGCCAAGCGGCAAAGTCAAGCGCGGGTGAAAACCAAGAAATATTCAACAATTCTTCATCCGACTGTCTGATAAATCCCGTTTTTTTGCTATATTTGCTCCCAAAATGAAAAAAGCCTCGAATGCCCCATGGGTTGCATGGTCACCATGCACGCTCGGGGCAACCTGCCTTAAGATATCACACATCATTCAATCCATATGAAAAAAATCTACTTCATCATTTTCGCAGCCTGTCTGGCGGCTTCCGCCATGGCACAGGAGAGATATGAACTGGGCAAGCCCAATGACGACAACTACAGATACTTGGACGACTATCTGGCCCTCAAAGAGTATATCGACTATACGAAGTATCCCAATTTCAAACTTGGCTCCGGCACGACCGTCAGCGACTATCTCAGCAAACCACTGTTCAAGAACCTGATCAACAGGAATTTCACCGAGACTGTTGCAGGCAATGCCATGAAGATGGGGAGTTGCGTGGACGGCAATGGCAACATGAATTTCACACAGGTGAAAAACTATGTGAAGGCAGCCACCGACGCAGGACTCAGCGTCTACGGCCACACCCTCGCATGGCATTCACAACAGCCCAACGGATGGCTGAGGAAGCTCCTTGCCGACAAGCCCGCACCAGAGCTTACCGACGGTGATGTCGACATCTGGTCGCAGGTGGCCATCAAGGACTTCCGCACACAGAAGGATGTGGGTTGGAAAGCCTCGGAAACCGATTTTGCATACTCCATCAGTTTCGATTCCACCAACGGACTCGTCGTCACCACCACGAAATCATATTCGTGGGAAGTGCAGTTTGTGGCCATGTCAGACATCATCCTCCAGAAAGGCAAGACCTACAAGATGACCGTTACCGTGAAGGGGTCCAAGGCCGGGCGACTCGACGGACGTCTTGGCGACTGGAACGGCGGCACCAATGTCAACATCCCCTTCACCACGGAGTGGCAGGATGTCGAAGTCAACGTCAAGCCTACCATGGAGAGCAGTTTCCTGCTGCTGCATGTGCCCAACTACGTCGGCGAGGTGTGCATCAAGAGCATCAAGTTTGAGGAACAGAAGAAAGGCAAGACCATCACCGAGGAGCGCCGTTGCCTCAAGGCTCACGCCACGGCAAGGCAGAGCGAGGCATGGGACAACCAGATGTGGCTGGTAACCGGCTCATTCGCCTCCGGCTCCAACTTTGTGTTCACCGCCGACGTGCGTGCCGACAAACCCGCATTCGCATCGACACAGATTCACAACGCCCCCGGTTCATATGTGCACTACGAGGCATTGGGCAACATCAACTTCACCACGGAGTGGAAGACCATCACCGTCAGCGGGAAGTTCAATGCCGCCGGCCAAAGCATCGCCTTCAACCTCAGCGAATTGGCAGAGGAAAACAACTACTACTTCGACAACGTCAGCCTGAAAATCGGCGGTGTAGAGAAAATCAAGAACGGCGACTTTGAAGGTACCGACGTCAGCTCGTTCAAGGTCAAGGAAAACAGCGGCGCCGTCGTCGCTCCCACGATTTGTGAAAGCCTCACATACATCTACGTGCCCACCACCATTCCGCTGACCCAGGAGGAGCGTCACGACACCCTCGTCTACGCCATGGACAAGTGGATCAAGGGGATGATGCAAGCCTGCGACGGCAAGGTCAAGGCTTGGGACCTCGTCAACGAGGCCATCTCCGGCGGAGGCAATGACGGACAGGGCAACTACACCCTGCAGCACTCCGAGGGGTATAATCCTGACGGCACGTGGGATGTCGGCGGCAGCTCTTTCTACTGGCAGGACTACATGGGCGACCTTGAATACGTGCGCCAGGCCTGTCGTCTGGCTCGTCTGTACGGACCGGAGGACATCGTCCTCTTCATCAACGACTACAACCTCGAATCTGACTGGGACAACAACAAGAAGCTGAAGTCGCTCATCAACTGGATCAAGAAGTGGGAGGCCGACGGAGTAACAAAGATCGACGGCATCGGCACGCAGATGCACATCTCCTACTACGAAAACAGCGGCACGCGGAATAGCAAGAAGAACGCCATCACCAACATGTTCAAGCTGATGGCGGCGACAGGCAAGTATGTGCGTGTCAGCGAAATGGACATGGGCTACGTGGACGCCAGCGGCAAGGATGTTCCTACCAGCAGCATGACGGAGACGCAGCACAAGAACATGGCCGACTTCTACGAATGGATCATCAAGGAGTTCTTCCGCCTCGTCCCCCCGGAACAGCAGTGGGGCATCTGCCAGTGGTGTCCTACCGACTCGCCTGCCAACAGTGGATGGCGTGCCAACACCCCGGTTGGCATCTGGGACCTCAACTACTACCGCAAGCATGTCTATGCCGGCTTCGTACGCGGACTCGGTGGCGTCCCCAGCGAAATTGAAGAGGTGGAAGCAGACAAGGCCATCGACACCTCCAAGGGCATCTACAACCTCAGCGGCATCCGACTCAAGGCAACATCGCTCGACGAACTCCCCTCCGGCCTCTACATCGTAAACGGCAAGAAGGTGGTCAAATAAGAAAAGCATCAACCATCCCGCGACAGGAAATCCCAGGTAGTTGAAAGCTATAGACACTATAAAAGCTATAGACACTATAAAAAACTATAGACACTATAAAATACCAGTATGCCATAATAGACATTGAGGTCAGTTTGAGCGACCATAGGATCCATGATATCGGAGCACTGCGATATGGTGGCGCTGTCTATCATGGTTGCTCGAAACAAGAACTGATGGATTTCCTGCAAGACGTGAGTCATGTCTGCGGGCATAATATTGTTCATCACGACGCAAAATATCTCTTCGGCGAGGAAGAATGCCCCTGGCATCTTGTCGATACGCTTTACATATCACCGCTACTCTTTCCCGAACGCCCATATCACAGGCTTGTCAAAGATGACAAACTGGTGAGCGACCAAGTGAACAACCCTGTAAACGACTGTGAGAAGGCGCGCGATTTACTGATGGATGAAATAGCCTGTTGGCAGAGGCTGTCCGACGAAAAACAAAGGATATTCGCCGCATTGCTCAAGGGGAAAGCGGAATTTCAAGGTTTTCTCAGCATTGTAAAGGCAAAAGGCAGCGAAGACGACCTTCCTGCTCTCATCAAAAGCGAATACCATAGACGAATCTGCCAACATGCGGACATGGAGACACTGGTCGAACAGAATCCCTGTGAATTGGCTTATGCATTGTCGCTGATTGACACTACTGATTTTCGTTCCGTCACGCCTGGATGGGTGCTCCACAATTACCCCGGGGTGGAGTATGTGATGAGATTGCTAAGACAACATCCGTGCTCGGAAGCAGACTGTGAATACTGCAGGCATCAGTTGGACATTCTCTGCAACTTGAAATCGTTCTTCGGCTTTGATGAATTTCGCACTTATGAGGGAGAGCCTCTTCAAGAACGTGCTGCGAGGGCTGCGGTGGAGGAACAGTCGCTATTGGCCATCTTTCCCACAGGAGGCGGCAAGTCGCTTACCTTCCAACTACCGGCCCTGATGGCCGGACGTGCGGTGCATGGACTGACAGTGGTCATATCACCACTGCAGTCGTTGATGAAAGACCAGGTGGACAATCTCGCAGAGAGGGGAATCACCGATGCTGTCACCATCAACGGCCTGCTCGACCCCATCACCCGCTCGTTGGCCATACAGCTGGTGATGGACGGGGACGCCTCACTCCTTTACATAGCACCTGAGATGCTCCGCTCAAAGACCATCGAGAAAATCCTTTTGGCTCGTCATGTGGTGAGATTCGTGATTGATGAAGCCCATTGCTTTTCATCATGGGGGCAAGACTTCCGCGTAGACTATCTTTACATTGGCAAGTTCATACATGAATACCAGAAGAAAAAAGGATGCAAGAAACCTATTCCGGTTTCATGTTTCACTGCGACAGCCAAGCAGAAGGTGATACAAGACATTTGCGACTATTTCAAACAGACAAATGGACTGAACCTGGATTTATACACCACAAACGCAACTCGCACCAACCTCCGATACGCTGTTGTCCATGCCGACACTGATGAAGACAAATATCAAAAACTGAGAGCTTTGCTTTCTGAAAGCGAATGTCCGGCCATTGTCTATGTGGCACGAACGCGCCGTACCCATGAGTTGACGGCTCGCCTTGCAAGGGATGGATACAAAGCCTTGCCTTTCAATGGCAAGATGGATGCGGATGAGAAAATTGCCAATCAAGACGCATTCATGTCCGGCCAGGCTCGCATCATCGTGGCGACTTCGGCCTTTGGGATGGGGGTGGACAAGAAAGATGTAGGGTTGGTGGTGCATTACAATATTTCCGACTCCTTGGAGAACTATGTGCAGGAAGCGGGACGTGCAGGACGTGACCCACAACTCCATGCACAATGCTATGTGCTCTTCAGCGACGACGACCTCGACAAGCATTTTGTGCTGCTCAACCAGACGAAACTAAGCATCAGTGAAATCCAGCAGGTATGGCTGGCGGTAAAGAGGATGACAAAACAGCGTCGGCAAGTCAGTTGCTCGGCATTGGAGATTGCCCGGCAAGCGGGATGGGGGGATGACGTGACCGACATCGAGACGCGTGTGAAGACCGCCATTGCGGCCTTGGAGCAGGCAGGCTATCTGGAACGAGGCAACAACATGCCTCAAGTCTTTGCTACGGGCATCACGGTGAGAAACATGGATGAAGCTCGGCAGCGCATCACTGAGTCGGTGCTTTTCAGCAATGACGAGCGTGAGAAAGCCGTCAGAATCATCAAATCGCTAATCACCCAGAAGAATACCGCCAAAGCACGAGACGCCGAGGCGGAATCACGCGTAGACTACCTGGGCGACATCCTCAGTTTGAGCAAAGGGGATGTCATCTCTGTCGTGGTGAGGATGCGGCAGGAAGGCATTCTGGCCGACACCAAGGACATCACGGCTTTTTTCCAGGACGAAAGTGCTTCTGAACGCAAGCCCATGACAACACTGGAACGATTCGCAAAACTTGAACGATTCATCCTTCATCACATTCCAGACAATGGCGTGCTGACATCGGGCAAACAAATGAACGATGAAGCGGTGAAAGACGGCATCACCACATCCAATGAGAAAAACATACGCACATTGCTAAACTTCCTCATCGTGAAAAACTACATTCACAAAAGGGAGGAATCGGGGCACAACATGCTCATCAAGCGTCAGGCAGACATGGACACCACCATCGAACGTAGTGAAAGGCGATTGGAGGTCTGCAGCTTGGCGTTGGAGTGGTTGCTCAAGAAGAGGGCGGAAGTTGGACAGGACAAGGCAAAAGGCAAGGAAGTGCAGTTCTCCATCGTAGAATTGCTGAACCATCTGAAGTCTGGAAACCTGTCGCTTTTCAACACAATGGCCAACCTGCAGATAAGCGACGTGGAAGAAGCGCTTCTCTACTTGTCAAATATTGGCGCCATCAAATTAGACGGAGGTTTCATGGTACTCTACAATCCGATGGACATACACCGTCTGAAAGGCACCATGTCCCGTTACAGACAGGAAGATTATCGGATGCTTGACGAATTCTACAAGCAAAAGATACAGCAGGTGCACATCGTGGGAAAATACGCCAACCTCATGGTGCGAGACTATGAAGCTGCCTTGACTTATGTGAAGGATTACTTCATGATGGATTACAAGCGCTTCATCTCCAAATATTTCAAAGGGGAAAGCCTCAAAGAGATACAACGAAACATTACACCCAAGAAATACCAAAGACTCTTCGCACAACTATCAGACAGGCAAAAGGAAATCATTTCAGACAAAGACTCTCTTCGCATCGTGGTGGCTGCAGGACCAGGAAGCGGGAAAACACGTGTGCTGGTTCACAAGCTGGCCTCTCTTTTGCTCCTTGAAGATGTGAAACACGAGCAACTCCTGATGCTGACTTTTTCAAGGTCTGCTGCCTCGGAATTCAAGCAAAGGCTTGCAGGATTGATAGGCGGGGTGGCCCACTATGTGGAAATCAAGACATTCCATGCCTACAGCTTTGACCTCCTGGGAAGGATTGGCAATCTGGAAGATTCACAGGATGTCGTGGGGAGGGCAGCCGAGATGATCACCCGGGGTGAGGTTGAACCCAGCAAGATCAGCAAGACGGTGCTGGTTATCGACGAGGCTCAGGACATGAGTGAAGAAGAATACAAATTGGTCAAGGCACTGATGACCACCAACGAAACCATGCGTGTGATAGCCGTAGGCGATGACGACCAAAACATCTTTGAGTTCCGCGGGTCGGATTCCCGTTATCTTTTCCAACTCCTTCATGAGCCAGAAAGCAGGCTGATAGAGATGACAGAGAACTACCGCAGTGCTCGCCATGTGGTGGATTTCGCCAATGCCTTTGCGAAATGCATCAATGGGCGAATGAAGACCACCCCCATCGTCTCCATGCGTGATGCAGACGGTTTTGTTTCATTGTCCCGCCACACCTCTGAACATATGTACCAACCATTGGTCGAGGAACTGATTAAAGAACTGGGAAAGGGGACGATGTGCGTGCTTACCCAGACCAATGAAGAAGCCGTGACACTCGTGGCCCTGCTTAGAAACAGAGGCATTGCCTGCAAACTGGTGCAATCGATGGAAGATGTCCGTTTTTGGAATATAGCGGAGATGCGTTACTTCTTGAGACAACTTGAAAGGCATCAGACAGGACCTCTTGTTTCAGAAGAATCATGGTCGTATGCGAAACAAAAGACCTTCTCCACTTATGACGGAAGCATGGCTTTGGGATATGTGAAACGTTGTGTGGAGCAGTTCGAACAAACTTGCGGGAAAGTGAAATACATGAGTGACTTTCGTGAGTTCGCCTTTGAATCGTCTGTTGAGGATTTCTGCGACATTCCCAAATCCGACGTGGTTGTTTCCACCATCCACAAGGCAAAGGGAAGAGAGTTCGACGATGTGTTCATGCTTCTGTCAAACCAACCTCATAAGGACAGCAGACTTTTCCGACAGTATTACGTTGGAATGACGAGGGCAAGAAACCGCCTCTTCATTCACACCAACAGCATCATGTTTGACCGCTTGTGCGTAGACCGCCGTATTGTCACCGACCAGCAGTTCCCCATGCCTGAAGAGGTGGTGTTGCAGCTCTCTCACCAGGATGTCTTCCTTGGCTTTTTCAAGAACCGCAAGAAGGAGGTGCTTTCATTGAGAAGCGGCGACCCATTGGACTATCGCAACAATATGCTGTATATCCATGGAACGGGGAAGGCAGTAGCAAAGCTTTCTTTTGTCATGCAGAAAAAATTGGAAGATTGGCAACAAAGAGGTTACCAAGTGCTGTCCGCTTCCGTTCGCTTTGTTGTTGCTTGGAAAGGCAAGGAAGCACCCAAGGAGGAGAAAGAGACTGCTGTCTTGCTGCCAGACATGGTGATGGGAAAAGAGAATGATGACATGTGCTAACAGGGCAAGAAGGGGGCGACGTCCTCTGAGCGTCGCAATGTCGAGAACGTCCCCCGAAGTCGTAGGGGCGGGTCTTGTGCCCGCCCGAAAGATGCGTCATAAACAAGGGGTTGGTCATTCAGTGAATGTTTTCCCTGCTTCGTTGATGATGTATTCCAGTTCGGTGCCTTTCAGAATCTCTGCGTTGAAGAGGGGCGAGGTCCTGATGTCGATGCCCTTGTCCACATATTCGCGTTTGAAGTATGCGACGAGGGCAGGCAGCCCGGTGAGTTTTTTCTCCTGCCTCTGACGCCCCTCGGCATTCTGGGACTGCACGACGCGGTCCACCTTTTCACGCCATTTGGACATGTAGGCCTTCCCGCACTGCCTGAGCACGTCGGTGAGGTCGAACTGTGAGAAGCTGCTCTTGATGTCGGTGAGGTAGGTGGCGAAGAAATACTGCATGCCATAGACCGACAGTTCGGAGCCGTATTTCCCCACGAACATCTTAGCGGTGAGTTCGATGGCCTGGACGCACAGTGGGTCGCGAGGCCGTGTGACGGTGAACAGTCCCACGAGGTTGTTCTTCACGATGCTGACGGCCAGACCATCGCGGTAGAGTTTGTCGAGCGTGCGGAGGGTGACGCTGGGGAACTCCGTGCTTCTCTTCGGGTTGTCGAGGAATTCGTCCCATCTGCCGGGCACGAAATAGGTCGCCACGGAGAGTTCAGAAGGGAAGGCTTTTCTGAACGTCATTGCCTCTTCCCTCTCCTGACTGTAGGAATCGCATGGTCTCTTCATAAGCCCATCGTTGGGCGTCTGCCACATGGTCTTCTGGTGTCTTGTGTTTTCTGATGGTTTCATAAGGTTGGATTTGTTGGTTTGTATTTGTTTGTTTCATATTGATGCTTAGCCAGTTGCAGAAATGCCCCTGCGCGTCGACGAGGCCGTTGTGACCAGTCTTGCCCCGGCATATGCATTCCCTGGCGAACTCATCGAGTTTCTGATGGAGGACCATGGGGGTGAGTTGACGTTGCATGCACATGATCTCCAACCATTGGCTGTTGGATTTCAAATGCTCCACCTCGGTATAGACATCGCCCTGGATGCTGGCTTCTTGAACTCGGGCGGGTCTTGTGCCCGCCTGCCGCCAAGAGGTCGGTGCCAAGTGGTAGAGACGGGATACATCCCGTCTCAGTGCGCACCACCTCAATTTGGCGTGGCTTTCCGCTGGTGAGACGGGATGTATCCCGTCTCTACAATTGCACACCGAGCCGTTTGGCGTGGCATTCCTTTCATTTCATCCTTACAGCACGAATTTTTTTGTTAATTCTTGGACGAGCCAAGCGGCAGAGCCGAGCGCGTGTTCTTTATTATTCATCCCAATTTATTTTTTTATCGTCACTATAGGACAAAAGGGCTTTTCCTTGAATCATTTAATCATTTCGTCTACGGAGTTGAGGAGTTAGGGAGTTTTTACGTGCCGGAAGCGCACCTCCTTGCCTCCTCTACTCCGTAGACATTTTCCGTAGAATGTTTCAAGGTGCATATGTCATACTTGTGTTCTTTAATGCCATCAAACAGGTGTAATATAGATGAAAACCTCTATTTTTCGTCATCAAACAACACTTTTGATGACAAACATCATCTTTTCTCGGAATTTTAATGTAATTTTGGGGGAAAAATCACTAAGAGCCTTCATCCAGACAGCCAAAGTGTTGAAGGTGAGTGTTGACGAATTATAAGAACAGAATAACAGCAAATAAAGTATGATTAATATACGCAAACTTGAAGCGGAGCTTTGGGAATCGGCAGACTTGCTGCGCCAAGGTAGTAAACTGACCAGCAGCCAATACTGTATGCCTGTGCTTGCCTTGCTGTTCCTGCGCTATGCCTACAGCCGCTTTAAGATGGTGGAGGCAGAGATCTTGGAGAACCGCCCCAGTCGTGGCGGACGCGTGATGCCAGTGGAGCCCAGCGACTTCTCTGCCAAGAGCGCATTGTATCTTCCCCGTGAGGCACAGTTCGATTATCTGGTGAATCTGCCCGACAATATCGTGGCAGCAGGTTTGAAGACCAATGACGGACAGGCCATCAACTCGCTGGGCGAGGCCGTCAACAACGCCATGCAACTGGTGGAAGACCAGAGCGAACAGCTGACGGGCGTCTTGCCCAAGACCTACACGATGTTTGCCGACGACCTCCTGCGCGAACTGCTTCGTATCTTCAACAATAAGACCATCGACGAGGTGGGTGGCGACATCATCGGCCGCATCTACGAATATTTCCTCTCGAAATTTGCCAAAGCCGTTGCCTCTGACGACGGTGTGTTCTTCACGCCAAAATCGTTGGTGAAAATGCTTGTCAACGTACTGGAGCCTACGCAAGGCGTGATGCTCGACCCCGCCTGTGGTTCGGGTGGTATGTTCGTGCAGACGGGTGACTTCGTGAATCAGGCAGGACTCAACGCCAACACCAACATGACCTTCTACGGACAAGAGAAGGTGGAGTACAACGCCCAACTCTGTCTGATGAACATGGCGGTGCATGGTCTGAACGGACGTATCATTTCCGGTGACGAAGCCAACTCCTTCTATCACGATGCCCACAACCTGGCCGGCAAGTGCGACTATGTGATGGCCAATCCTCCTTTCAATGTCGACAAGGTGAAGGCCGAGTCGGCTTCTGCGGCAGGCCGTCTGCCCTTCGGATTGCCTGGCGTGAATCAGAAGACCAAAGAGATAGGCAATGCCAACTACCTTTGGATAAGCTATTTCTATGCTTATCTGAACGACCACGGCCGTGCAGGCTTCGTGATGGCCAGTTCGGCAACCGACAGCGCCAACAAAGACCGAGACATCCGTGAGAAACTGGTGCGCACGGGCGATGTGGATGTGATGGTCAGTGTGGGCAACAACTTCTTCTATACGCTTTCCTTGCCCTGTTCGCTGTGGTTTTTAGACCGTAACAAGCATGCCGACATTCGCGATAAAGTGCTGTTCATCGATGCCCGCAACTACTACACGGTGGTTGACCGCACCTTGAACGAATGGACGGAGTGGCAACTGCGCAACCTGCAAGCCATCGTGCATCTTTATCGTGGAGAGAAAGAGAAATACCAGCAGTTGCTGGCCGATTATAAAAAAAGCCTCACCCCCAACCCCTCTCCAAAGGGCGAGGGGAGTAGAATGTTTAACGACTGTTGGACTGTTGCATCGGCTCAAGAAGCACTTGATAAGCAAAAGGCTGCAGCGAAAGAGGCTATAGCCAATGCAACTCGCAAGGACAAGAAACGCATCGAAGCCGAGCATAATGCCCTCATCGCCGAACTTGAAGACACGCTTGAAACGGCTCGTCAGCACGAATGGCTCACAGAGAAGTTTGGCGAAGGTGAATACAAGGACGTGCTGGGTCTCTGCAAGATTGCCACTATTCAGGAGATAGAGGAAAAGAACTACTCGCTTACCCCTGGTGCTTACGTCGGTGTAGCCGAGCAGGAAGACGATGGTGTGGATTTCCACGAGCGTATGAACGAGATTCATGCCGAGTTGGCACAGCTGAACAAGGAAGCCAACGTCTTAATGGACGAGATACAAAAAGCATGGGAGGAACTGAAATGAGTAATCTGATACATATTAACAAGGACTATGCTGCGTGGATTGGCGAACTAAAGATACGCATACGCCAGAGTCAGATAAAAGCAGCCGTCAAAGTCAATACCGAACTGTTGCAGCTCTACTGGCAGTTGGGGAGCGACATCGTTGAGAAACAGAAGAATGCCAAATGGGGTGACGGTTTCCTGAAGCAACTCAGTCAGGATCTGTCGGCAGAGTTTCCAGAAATGAAGGGGTTCTCTTTGCGTAACATAGAGAGAATTCGCAAATGGTATATCACATATAAAGACGTATTTCCATTTGCGACACAACTTGTGCCGCAAATAGAAGATTCATCAAAAACGGCACAACCTGTGCCGCAATCTTTTTTCTCTATTCCTTGGGGGCATCACATCCTTATTATGCAGCGATGCAAGGATGTAAACATGGCTTTGTTCTACATCCAACAGACCATTGAAAACAATTGGAGCCGCACGGTACTTGACTGGCAGATAGACAGCAACCTCTACGAACGACAGGGAAAGGCTATTAGCAATTTCAAGCGGACACTACCCACACCGCAGAGCGACCTTGCACAGCAAATAACGAAAGATCCCTACGTTATAGACATCATGGGCGTGCGTCAGGATATGCAGGAACGAGAATTGGAGGAACATCTTGATTCTCACATCTCCAAGTATCTATTGGAACTGGGTAAGGGGTTCACCTACTATGGTCACCAAGTACATCTCCGCGTAGGGAATGAAGATTTCTACATTGACCAGCTA
>Ga0247610_10005746_pt1 | contig 13021 bp, 10 predicted proteins | sample 174DNAGHGhighgp2_FD_193483 | JGI IMG/M metagenome (GOLD analysis project Ga0247610, IMG submission 193483) | Sheep rumen microbial communities from Palmerston North, Manawatu-Wanganui, New Zealand - 1742 DNA GHGhigh gp2 | ecosystem: Host-associated > Mammals > Digestive system > Stomach > Rumen...
CGCGTTGAATGCATCCGACTTGAAACCAGCGATACGCGATATACTAAATTCCTACAAGCAGATTCCTGGCACTTTGCCAATTGAGGATTCGCGCGTCATCAAGACGCTACTTCTTCTTGCCGCGCTGTCGAAAGACAAGAGCGATCTTGTGTCCTTCCTTCTGCCCAACGACAGAAATCTCAGCATGGCCTTCGAGGGGACGGACCTTGAGAACAACGCATTTCTCCCCATCGTCAAGCGCTTTGTCGATGACGGGATTTTGTTTGTAAAAGGTGCGCCGCAGAACGGCGGAGACATGTACGCCACCAAGAGCGGTTCTGCGCAGGTGGATTCAAAGGTTCTGAAGGAGCTTGAGGCTCAGGCCAGAGTGGAGAATCCTTTCGGAAGAATCCTGGATGACGACCATGCCAATGTACAAAAAGTTTTTGGGCTAAAGGGCGCTCTCGCCGTGAGGTATGTTCGCGAGTTCTCCCCTGTAGACCAACTGAGGAAGAAATGCAATGAGCTACGTGAGAACGACAGGCTTGGAGCGCACATTCCTGTTGTGTTCGCCTTTGCGCCGGACGAAGATTCGGCGAGAAAATTCCAAAGCACCATTTCAGAAATTCGCAGGCAAGGGTTGGGGCGTACGGTAATTGTCAATGCGACGGGTATGCCTCTTGGCGAAGATGAACACGAGAAATACGTAAACCATCTTGCGCTCGCAAAGTTCTATGCTTCGAACAACGGCGATCTGTCTGCGCAGGAGAAGAAGGAGGCCGCCCAAATTCTCAACGAATGGACGGCACGGTTGGCGCAAGGGAGTTTCGAAGTCTATTCGGAGGCTACAGGGGTTGTGACGTGCCCCTCGGTCGAAGAAGTGTTCACCGCGTTACGTAAGGTCGTGAGTGCTACATACCCGGATTGCGTGGAAGACCAGTACCGTGTGACAGATGGAATGTACGAAGCGACGAAGTTTCAATTAGGTGCAGAATGTGGACTTGGTCAGGAGACGAAAAACATGTTTAAGTCTGGCAACCCCAGTACAAAGCTTGAGGCTGCTTTGAACGGCGCATGGAAAATCGACAAGTACTGGGAGTCAAATCCAACGCTCTTCATTTCAAGGCTAAAGGTTAAAGTAGATGCAGTAGCTCAAAAGGCGTTTGGCGAGTCCGGCAAGATATCAATTCGTGATGTGTACGAGATCTTCCGTGAAGGCACGTATGGATTTCTTCCCTGCAACCTGACGGCGTTCCTTCTTGGGTTTCTATTGAAGGAGTATGCGATAGATGAATACACCTGGGACAATGGTGGTGCCACGGAACCAATGTCTGTCGGGAAGATGAAACAGGCGATTGCGAATTTCTTGGCAGACGAATTGACTGGACACAGCGCAAAGTACAAGGACGAATGGATTGTTGCGATGTCGTCGGAACAAAAAGAATTCCGGCGAGTTGTCGCAACGATTTTCAAGCAACCCGAGAATCTTTGCACAAGCCTAAGCAATGCGCGTGACCGCATACGAGCGCGGATGATCGAGTTGACTTTCCCGATTTGGGCACTCAAAGGCATACTGGGCGATTTCCAATTAGCCACCAGACGTGATATCCTTGAAGGTGTCATTGATGACTTAACGGGTGTCGCCAACGCACAGAACATCGACAAGAACAAGAACGAGACGGACTTTGCCTTACGCGTTGGGCGGAAATCAATTGACCATCCTTCTGTGATAACTGATCTCGTTACGCTTGTGACCCCGGAGAATACTCGCAAGGGCATGCGTGCATATTTGAGTGAGTATGCCGGCGGTCGGTTGTTGCAATTGGCTGAAAAGATAGGTGATCATGGCAAATACCTTGACGCCCTGAAAGAACACTGCTCTGCAGCGGCGGCAAATTGGGTCTGGAACGCTGAAACGCTCAATGCGCAGATAGACGCGTTAATCGTTGAATACGCCATTGTCGCCAAGAGCAACGAGCTCATAAACAAGACCGCTGACTTTGCAGAGTGCTGTCGGCAGTGGTCTGACCGCCTTGAAATGATCCGCGTCTCCTACGAGGCAGCCAAGCTGTATTTGGCCGAGTCCTTCAAACCGTTGGCCGCGAAGCTTTATCTGTTGAAGAAATCTGCGATGATACCTGAAGGCGAGAGAAAAGATTTCCTCGCTGCGCTTGAATCAGAAGCGGATTGTTATACGGAATTCTACAATAACCAGTACGAGTATTTCTGCAAGATTGGTGATTTCTATCTTCAGGACCTCTCGGACGATGACCGCAAGGCCGTATTCGCGCGAATCAAAGAGCCATGCTTCGTTAAACCGCAAAGCGAATACATACAGTTGATTGAGAAAGAGCGCGATGCCTATCTTGAAAGCAAACTTGTCAACAGGCTTAAGTCGCTTTGGGCAGACAAGACGGGAACTGCGTCGCCGCTTGAATGGTCGGAGAAATACCGTACCCCAGTCCTTGCGCTTGTTCCCGAAAAAGAGTTCGCGGAGGCCTCGCGCGCGTTTACAATTATCAACGCGGGTTCAGGTAGGGACATCGATGTCAAACTTGCGCTCAAATATCTTGATAAGATTAGCTACTGGGACGCCTTGAATGATGAAAGGCAGCGTGACGAGGCGTTTGTCAAATACCTCGTCAAGGACTATGCATCCATCCTGCCCGATTTAGCCAAGGTGCGAGAACATTTAAAGAAGAGAGTTCTTGGCGTGAATGTCTATGACTGGGGCGGGGCACCGGAGGTGTCGCGTCAGATCGAGGCATACGCGAATGCTGAATACGTCAAATCAGGGAAAGACAAGGTCGTCACGAAGATTGAGGGGATGTCCGCCGATGAAGTGAAGATTTATCTCAAGGACCTTGTGGTGTCCGACATAAAGGTGGGCTTGGCAATTCTGGGAAGGTAGGGGGCAAAATGACGAGAGACGCATGCCTTTCAAGAGTCGAGTGCATAGTCAGGGCGAATGAACCTGGTTTCCCGGTCTTTATAGACGTTGCGAATACGGATGATTATCGACTGATTCGTGAAACGCTTGAGGAATACTGCGGCAAGCAGATGTCGATTGCGGATTTCATCAGAGAGGATGTTGCCGTTGATCTTGGGAACGTTCTTGTGGAGGTGCGGAATTCGATTGACGGGGTTCTCGTCACCGGGCTTTCCGCATACCTGCACCTTCGAAGTAAAGAAGAGGCTGTGGGATTCATCCTCGATACTGAATATTGCGTGACAGGGAATGGGCCGTGCTTTGTTCTTACCTATGGTATGCGGGGGATATTCACGGAATTCGAGCGAAACCATCCGAATCCATGTTGGAAAGAGCGTTTCTTTGTGATTGGCGACAATCCTGCAGATGGATATGGATCGTATGTCTTTTTCGACGAAGAACTGAAAGGCGTAGCCGGGACATTTCAGGGTGCGTTCGCTAATTCGTTGCAATCATTTATTCGCGGCATAGATTGCGAGCCGGCCAACTGGGAGGGTTCGTGTGTCAATAAAACTCAGTTGGAGAACCTTGCGAGGACAAGACGTTTTCGGATTTTGAGATCGCCGTTCGACTTACTTGAGTTCTGTTGCCGTGATATGCCGCCATCGGTGAAAAGTGACATGGGATCAGATTCGCAATGGATTGAATTGATCCCTGAAGTTCTGGAAGCGAAAACATGGACTGCATTCTTCAGGAGAAAATTTGGAGAAATGTCGCTTGAGGAAGTGTTGGCATCTAATTGGTCACGGATGGATGCGAGCGCAAGATGGTTTCTTTTTCTAGGTCTCAAGGCGAGTGGGGCGAGTTCGCCGTATTTGCAGAAGGTCCTAGAAAGTTCGTTGACCGTTCAGGCGTTCATTGAGAGGTTGTATTCGGCGATTCTGTCCGTTGATGTCAGCGCGTCGGAGTTCCGACGCATGTATGACGAGCGCAAGAAGTTGCTTGCGGGCGTTAAGGACTCGACGGCTCTGAAAACATTTGTCGAATTATCTAAGGGTGCGGGGAGAAATCGCCTGTTCTACATGACGGACTTGACGCTCGATGAGCAAAAGGCAGTTCTGGAATGTCTGTTCGATGCTTCCGAGCATTATGTCGGTTTTGCGTCCGGCGAATATCGCCACATATTTCCGGCGTTGGCCGATTACGCTACGCGCTATGACTTTTCTGGCGATGATGGAAAGTTGGCGAAGTATTTCGCAGATTACCGTCGGCAAAAGGTCTGCAATAGAGTTGAACCGGAGTTCCTTGCGGTCGTTGCGGATGAAGCAACACGCCGATCCTACAATCTACTCGCGACGCGGGACAGCGTATTCAGTAAGGCTTACAACGCCGCCGATGGCGTCAAGGTGATTTGGGTAGATGCTCTTGGCGCGGAGTTCCTACCATATCTGAAACGTAAGGCCGTGGAACGCGGGTTGATCGCACGGATGTCTATCGGTCGGGCGAATGTCCCTACCATAACAGACTTCAATAAACTTTTCTTGAAGGACATTCCACATGATGTTACCAAGAGACTCGACAATTTGAAACATGATGGTGATGAGGCTTTCAATAACGATCGCAAGTTGCCGTTCTATCTCATAAAGGAACTACAGATCCTGGACGAGGTAATGGACAATGTCCACGGATGTCTGACGGCTGGAGCGAAACGGGTTATCGTTGTTTCAGACCATGGTGCCACTCGATTGCCAGTTGTGCTTGGTAGGGAACGCTTGACGCATGCCATGGAGAGCAAAGGGCGACATGGCGGAAGATGCTGCGAGGCGTTGCCGACAATGGCAGATTCAATACCAGAGGCCACAAAAGAAAACGGGTATTTTGTTCTGGCTGACTACAATCGTTTCAAGGGCGGGAACGCTGGACAGTTCGAGAATCACGGTGGTGCCACATTGGAAGAAGTAATCGCGCCCGTCATTGAGTTCTCGCTCGGCGAAGTGCGTTATCAGGCTTATCTGGCTAATCCAAAAATTAGTGTGGTGCGTGGTCGTACGGCTACGGTTAAGATTTCGGTCGCGCCATCGCCGCAGACGGTTTCGGTTCGCATCGGTGATCGAGTCTGCCTTGCCAAACCAGTAGTTGGTGCGACGGGACAGTTCGAGATTCTGATTGACGAAGAAGTGAAAACCGGAGAATATGAGATAGCTGTAATCGCAGACAACGACGAATTGGCCGACAGGCTTAAACTTGTCGTCATGCGTGGCGGAGTCGTAGAGAAGAAATTGTTCTGAGGTGTACAATGACTGAGAAACTGAGAAAAGCGTTTGATAGCATGGTGGTCTATAAAGACCTCGCCAAGACGAATTTCTTTACGGCGTTGAGTCTGCCGTCATTCTTGCGCGACTGGCTTCTTCAGCGTTTTGAAGATGAGAACGGAGAATACAAAATAGAGGAACTTGCCGAGTTCATTCAGGAATATCTTCCACGACGCGAACAGTGGACGGGTATAAAGGATCGCGTGGTGTCGGATTCCGAACGTGTTAAATTCCTGGCGAAGATCGTTATCGACATTAACATCAAAACGTCTGAAAAGACATTCGCTCTTCCTGATTATGGTCTGACCCATTCAGATACGATCATTGAGGATCAAGTATGGGATGACTGTCGCGCAGAACTTGCTACAGGCAAGGAAGTTTGGGGAGTGGTGGAGATTGGGTATCGCCGTCCTGCGGAGCCCAAAGAGAAAGGCAAGATCAAACTCGTCAGTTTCCAGAACTTCTGCCCGTATACGATAGACCTAGACTATTACAAAGAGGCAAGAAAGCAGTTCTCGGTCGATGAATGGATTGATGTTGTTCTCGGTGCGATAGACTACAATGCGGCGGGGTATGTCAAGGTCGGGCAGGACGGCAAACCGATAAAGGACGAGAACGGGAAAACAATACCCGATCCTACGGCAAAGCTTAACATGCTTAAACGCCTTCTTCCGTTTGTGGAAAAAAGGTTGAACCTCGTGGAACTTGCACCGCCCGGCACGGCGAAATCCTATCTGTTCGGACAGGTGAGTAAATACGGTTGGTTGACGACCGGAGGAAGTATGACGCGGGCAAAGATGTTCTATGACATCGCGAAGCGCACAACTGGCCTTGTGTCGGGAAATGATTACGTTGCGTTGGACGAAATCGGAAAAATGCAATTTCCCGATGCGGCCGAAATGGCTTCTGCGCTTCAGGGTTACATGGAACAGGGCGTTTTCAAGGTCGGCAATTTCTCTGGGATAGCCGATGCAGGCGTGGTAATCCTGGGGAACATCGACGAAAAATACATGAACGAGTTTGAGAGCATGTTTGTGCAGCTTCCGTCGGTGTTCCATGACCGCGCAATAGTTGACCGTTTCCATGGTTTCATCAAGGGCTGGGAAATTCCGCGCATGACGGACGATATGAAGGCTCGAGGCTGGGCACTCAATTCCGAATACTTCTGCACCATCATGCATCTTCTCCGGGACGAGGGACTTTACAGGGCGGTTGTCGATGCGTTGATTGAAGTGCCCAAGGGCGCGGACACGCGCGACACGGAGGCGGTCAAACGACTGAGCACTGCCTATCTCAAACTTCTGTTCCCGCATGTCAAATCGCCCGAGGATATTGAGATAAGAGATTTTGTGAATTACTGTCTGAGGCCTTCTACGAAAATGCGCTCCATTATCAAGTATCAGATGGGGCTACTCGACCCGCGCTTTAAGGGTAAGAACATTCCGACATTTAAAATCAAGGAGCAGTATGCCGAAAAAGACAAAACAGCCGACAACGGCTGACTGCATATCTTGCCATAAGCGGATTAGCGAACGCGATGTCCTTGCCGTCAACATGAAGTTGATGGGTGAGGAGATCGGGCAGTTTTATTGCCTAGACTGCCTGGCTTCAACGCTTGACTGTACGGTGCAGGATATCCTTGATAAGGTTGAAGAATTCAAGGCTCAAGGGTGCAAGTTGTTCGGGTAAGTTTTCAGCGGGAGGATGATATGGATACTAAGCCAATAATTCTTGCTATCTGTTATGATTTTGATAAAACTTTAACACCTGATGATATGCAGGCACAGGGTTACATCCAATCTGTTGGTTTTGACAAGGATCGTTTTTGGGCAGAGTCAAATAGTATGGCCAAGGAAAATGATATGGACCAGAACCTATCGTATATGCTCAAGATGAAAAATGAGTCTGAAGGTAAATTTGTATTCACACGGCAGAATCTTCAAGAATATGGGGCTAAAATAAAATATTTTCCTGGCGTAAAAGAATGGTTTAAACGCACGAAGGGATATGGTGACAAGTACGGGGTGAAGATAGAACACTATGTCATATCATCTGGTTTAAAGGAAATGATAGAGGGAACGATATTGTCGCAGAATGGCTGCTTTGAACGTATTTATGCAAGCTCTTTTTATTACAATGACCGGGGCGTTGCCGTTTGGCCTGCACAGGTTGTAAACTACACAAACAAGACACAATTTATTTTTAGGATATCAAAAGGGTATTTAGATATAAACGACGAACGTGTAAATGATTATGTTAAACCTGAAAATCTGCGGGTTCCATTTCGCAACATGGTCTATATTGGAGACAGCGATACAGATGTTCCGTGCATGAAGTTGGTGAACGCAAATGGCGGCTATTCCATTGGCGTCTTCAATTCTGATTTAGGCGAGAATGCGAAGCAAAGAGTACACAAGATGTTTCTAGAAAAACGCATTGGCTATTTTTGCCCGGCTGATTATACGGCAAAATCTCCCCTTGATATTCTATTAAAGGATATCATACGGCTCACGGCGATACGTAGTCAAATAGAACAGATACATCTTGAATGTGAAAAAGATACACGACTCCGTAAACGTGACTGCGATTTGGCAAAAGCGGTAGACACCCTTGTCAGGGTGCGTCGTAGCGCAAGTACGGATTGGAATGGGTTGATGTCTAATCCTGAAATCCTCATAAATGCCATTGGGGCATCGGATGATTTGCAGGATGGTCTTTTCTATAGGGCAATTATGGAACAGGCGCAGCGATATAAACCTGCTATAGAGAAGAGTGGCTGTAGCGATGACGAAAGATGAATTGTATGGGCCGCCATATGCTATAATCTCACCGGAGGAATTAGATGACAAGCGAAGAACTTGAAACCATTGTTTGCAAACACGAGATGCAGCGGCTCGAGCTGAAGGAGTCGTTTGGCGTGGAGTGCATCGAGACAGCTTGCGCGTTCACGAATGCGCAGGGAGGGTTCATCGTCATCGGCGTCGACAACGACGGCAACCCGTCGAAGCACCAGCTGCGCGGTGAGGGATTGCGCGACTACGAGAACAAGATTTCCACGGCGACGGAGCCGAGCGTGGCGGTGGATGCCGAGAAAGTGGAATTCAGAGGCCGCGAGGTCGTGGTTCTCCGAGTCATTGAGAATCCGCTCAAGCCAGTTGCCTACAAGGGACGGTGCTACATCCGCAAGGGCAGCGTGAACCACCAGATGACGCCGACGGAGATTGCCGAATGCCATCTGAAATCTACGGGCGCAAGCATGGATGCCGTTTTCGTGCCGGGCGCGACGAAGGACGATCTTGACATGGAGGCCGTACGCAAGTACATGAGGCGGTCTGTTGAGAAAAAACGGCGCTCCTATTCCGAAGATGAAGACCCGTGGGAAGTCTTGTTGAAACTGGAATGGGTCAAGTCTGAAACGGAGATCACGCGAGCCGCTTATCTGATGTTCGCAAAAGACACGCAGCGGAAGTTCTCCCAGGCAATCGTGCATTCTGGAGCATTTCGCGCCGATGGTGCGCTTATTGTCGATTCGCTTGATTCAAAGGGTAACATCCAGGATCAGATTGACGATGCAATGGCGTTCATCAAGCGGAACATCCATTGCGCACTCGTCATCACCCCTGGCAAGGTCGACCACGATCCGATGTGGGAGTATCCGCTTGAGGCAGTTCGCGAAACGCTTGCCAATGCGCTCTGTCACCGTGACTACGGCGCACCGTATGACATACAGATGAAGATATTCGAGGATTCGTTGTGCATTTCCAGTCCGGGGCAGCTGCCATTCGACATGCCGATGGATTTTCTCATGAAACCCACGCATCCGTCGCGGCCGCGCAACAAGTTAATCGCGCAGGCGTTCTTCGACATGGGCATCATCGAACGATACGGCAGCGGCATCAAGCGCATAAAGAAAGAGTGCGACAAGAACGGGAATTCTTATCCGGAGTGGAGCGACCAGTATGGCGAATTCGCGACGACATACCGTCCGCGAGCCTCAAGTGGTAAAAGTAACATGGGTCTTGGCGGTAATGGCGGTAATCTTGGCGGTAATGGCGGTAATCTTGTCGGTAATGACGATGCCGGGCATACAGCGGAGATTATTGATAGTATAAAACAATATCCATCTATTTCGTCCGCCGAAAGGGCACAGTTGGTTAAAGTAAGTCAACGTTCTATGGAACGGATATTGAGCCAATTAAAAGAAGAAGGAAAGATCAGACGAATCGGTGGGACGCGTGGGCATTGGGAGGTGATGTCTTGATCCGCCGTATTTATGCTGACCATGCCGCGACGGCGCCTTTGATGCCGGAGGCGCTGGAGGCGATGTTGCCGTTCATGAAGGGTGACTTCGGCAATCCGTCAAGCATCCATTCATGGGCGAGGAAGCCGCGCGAGGCCGTGCGCGAGGCACGGGCTACGATCGCGGAGTGCATTGGAGCGGAACCGGAGGAGATATTCTTCACAAGCGGTGGGACGGAGGCGGATAACTGGGCGGTCAAGGGTTCGGAAGGAGGTTTGCTGGTCTCGGCGTATGAACACCACGCCGTCTTGAACGCCGCAGCACACGAGGCGAGAATGGGACGGATGGTGGCGTATGCACGGCCGACAAGGAACGGCGTGATTGGCGTGCGGCAGATCGCCGACGCATGGCAGAATGGGATTGGATTGGTTTCGGTCATGACGGCCAACAACGAGATTGGAACCATCAATGACGTAGGGGCACTGGCGGCCGAGGTCCATTCGCGAGGGGCGCTGTTTCACACAGATGCGGTCCAGGCCGTCGGACACATCCCGATTGACGCAAGGAAACTTGACGTGGATTTTCTTTCGGCGAGCGCACACAAGTTCAGTGGCCCTAAAGGGATTGGATTCTTGTTTGTTCGCAAAGGATTGAAGCTCGGATCGCTTCTGGACGGTGGTCAGCAGGAGGACGGTAGACGGGCCGGAACGGAGAACGTGGCGGCGATTGTCGGCATGGCGGCGGCGCTCAAGGCGAACTGCGCGCGGATGGCGCGGGTGGCAAAGCGGCTTGACGGATTGGCCGAACGTCTGCGGACGGAGTTGGTTACGGCGTTTCCTGATGCCGTCTTTCCGGGCGCAGGCGCGCCGAGGCAACTGCCGGGATTCGTGAGCGTCGCACTGCCGGGCCGGTCGGGGGAAGGTCTCGTCCATATCCTTGATTTGAAAGGGATTGCCGTTTCCGCCGGTGCGGCGTGCGATTCGCGGAACACGCAGGTGTCGCATGTGCTGAAGGCGATTCGGCTGCCGGTGCGGCAGGCAAAGGGCGTGATCCGCATCTCGTTGGGAGCGGAGAATATGTTGGAGGATGTCAGGCGGATCGTCGATGCGATGCGCTAGGCGGATGTGTCGCGGACAATCCGTCGGCGGCAAACATGCGCCTCGCGCTACCACCGTACTTTGCGAAATCCGGTGGTAGCCGACGGGAGGTTGAAGCGCCGCCAAGATGGCGGCGTCCCCAGTCAGTGCTCCGCCAAGATGGAGGATGGTACGGAATTTGCAAAAAGGCGTGTAAGATTTCCGGATGGGAAGCGAGTAGGAGGCAGAAAGGAATATCAGAATGCAGAATGAGATGTTTGACAGCCCGGACGAGTCCGAATGGGACGAGGAGGAACCTTACTACGACTGGGATGATCCCGATTGGCGGGAGGATTGGGATGATGAGACAGGGAATATGGGCGACGCTTCTTCGACAGGTATGCATAAATCAATAAATCCATATTGCTGCATCGCAGCAGATGTGATATAATTCACGCGACATGAGAACAACTTTAGACATTCCAGATACGATGTATCGACGCATTAAGACGCGGACTGCCCAGGAGGGCAGTACCGTTCGCGCCATTACGCTGGCTCTTTACTCGCAGTGGCTTGGCGACGAGCCGCGCATCGAGGCCACGCGGCAGACAAGGAAGAGAAGGCCAAAGACCCCGTCGTGGTTTGGGAGCGTCAAGGTCGATCCGAATCTGCCGCACGACATGGCATCCATTCGTGAAAGCATCGCCCGTCGTCACGGAGAATAAGTCATGACGTTCGGATTGGATACGTCCGTGGTGTTACGGCTTCTCACAGGACAACCGCAGGAGCTTGCCGCCCGTACACTTGCCCGCTATCAGGAGGGAATTGCCAATGGGGATTCCTTTTATGTGAGCGACATTGTCGCGTCTGAGACGTACTATGCGATCCAGCATCATTACGGCAAGACCAAGGAAGAGGCGCTGTCGGCGCTCATGGCATTCTCGTCTGGAGAAGGGATTTCGTTTTCGCAGAATTTCGCCGCGTCAATCAACACGCCGAACATCCATAAGGCGAATCCTGGCTTCGTCGATCGGATGCTTGCTTCTGGCTATAGGGAACAGGGCCAGATCACGCTTTCGTGTGAAAAGTCGTTCAGGCGGCTCGCGGATGCAGAGGTGATTTCATAAAAGCCGGATAGACCGGATCGAAACAATTTTGACAAACGCGGCGGCGTTGACGGGAGCCGATCTTGGATACAATGGGACGAGGAGGAACCGTACTACGACTGGGACGATCCCGATTGGCGGGAGGATTTGGATGATGAGGCAGAGGGGAATATGGGCGAAGCGAGTCAAGGAGATATGAGGTCGCAAGGGCCATTGTCTCCATGCGGGAGACATTTGCCGGGCGGGGCGTTGGAATGGATGGAATTGTGGTAATATGTCCGCCGCCGGAGCGATAGGTTGCTCGTCCGCGGTTGGATGGCGTCGCAAGGCAAAATGAACAGAAAGGTTTGAAATGAGAGAGTTCTGGGTTACGGTCGGGGCAATGGACCTGGGATACTTGATGTATCTCGGGTTGAGGTCGATGTTCAGGAAATGAGAGGAGGTTCGTCATGGAACGTTTGATGGCCTATATTGTCGCGTTTATGATCATCGGCTTGATCGGTATCGTCATATCTGTTTTCCGCAAGAAATGAGTTCGCGTGGCGGCGTCGGCGAAGGGCTTGACTATGATCATGTCGCTTCCCGGCGTCGCCTTTCAGTAAGGAGTTTGCAATGTTGGAGCCGTACGACGACGATTTTGAAGAAGAGGATATCCCGGATGAAGAGGAGGACTATCCGAATAAGTCACAGAGAGAATTCCAGCAGGCGAAGCTGGACTTCGAGGTGTCGGGCAGAGCCAAGTACGATTCCATGCTGGATGAGGTCCGGCGCGCGCCGTCTTCAAACGGCATGGCGTTGCCCACGCCAGAAGAGACGGCCTGGATGACGGAGGAGGAGCGGCGGTGCGTGGAATGGTTTGACCGCCGCGCGTACGACACGTTCATGAAGCGCTCCGCCTGGTACGAGGGCGACGGGTGGATCATTCCCTATTGTCGCATGGTCTGCGAGGAGTTCAAGCAGGCGTCGCCGGAGGTGTTGTAGGATTACGCAAATGACACTATCAAGTGCTTTTGGTTGCCGGAAGATCTCGGCGGCAACATCTACGTCGGTGGCGAGATGTCGCGAAAGGATCGATTCCTGCGCGTGGTCGACAAGATATTCGAGGCGGCGAAGAGCGGCAATGCGCGTGCGCAGAATGTCGTTGGGACGTTCTGCGAGAGCGGGCGGCCTCGGTACGTCGTGTCGGCCGTTGAGAAGGAGCTGGGCGTCAGGTTGTGCGACGGCTCCGCCGCACGCGAATGGTACAGGAAATCGGCAGAGGGTGGGTGTCTCCAGGGACAGCGGAACTATGCGCGCGCCCTGTTGAAGGGAATCGGCGGCGGATGGCGCACCATTGAAGAGTCGGGGAACGCCACGTGGCATCGGGACAGGATCCTTGC
>Ga0247610_10005747_pt1 | contig 13020 bp, 5 predicted proteins | sample 174DNAGHGhighgp2_FD_193483 | JGI IMG/M metagenome (GOLD analysis project Ga0247610, IMG submission 193483) | Sheep rumen microbial communities from Palmerston North, Manawatu-Wanganui, New Zealand - 1742 DNA GHGhigh gp2 | ecosystem: Host-associated > Mammals > Digestive system > Stomach > Rumen ...
GTCTTGGGTGAAATTACAGAATTAAACCCTCAAGTTATTAAAATAAGATTCTTAGGTGAATATTTAGAAAATAGATTCGTAAATGGTGTATTAAGAAAACCACAATTAAACAGTAAAATTAGAATTATAAATGGACAAGAATTATCATTATTAGTTGGTAAATTAACAAATACATCTTTTACACTTGGGGAAAGTGCTATTTATAAAGGATTCCAAGTATGTCCTGAACTAAATGATTTATTTGCAAACCATATGGCTATATTTGGTAACTCTGGATCCGGTAAATCTTACGGTGTATCTAGAATAGTTCAAAACATTTTTAACAATAATACAAGAATGTCTAAAAATGCTAATTTGTTATTCTTTGATGCATATGGCGAATATAAAACAGCATTTTGCCAATTAAGTGCTATAAATAGTGAATACAACTATAAATTTATTACATCAAATAAACAAGATCCGACTGACTTTGATTTAAGAATTCCAGTTAATCTAATGACACTAGATGATTTTGCATTATTATTACAAGCAAATAATCACTCACAATTACCAATTATCGGTAATACTATTAAATACGCGAAAATCTTTGCTTCTCGTAATGAACAAGCAGAAAGATATAAAAATCACTTAATTGCAAAGGCATTAATCGCAGTACTATTTAGTAGTGAAACAACAAATGAAAAGAAAAACGAAATATTTAGAATAATTCAAGTATGTCATACAACAGATTTTGACTTTGGTTCAACAATCCCAGGAGTAGGATATACTAGAAGTTTTGCTGAATGTTTTGAAATAGATTCAAATGGTAACTTTGGTGAATCAGTTCTTATCACGGATTATATTTTAAAACACATTGATGAGAACATGGAAAAAATGGAAGAACCAACAGATACATCTTATTCATTAAAAGATTTCCAAAATGCCTTAGAATTCACATTAATTAGTGAAGGATTCTTAGGAAATGAATCATTACATGATGCTGCAACAATATTAAAAGTTAGAATTAACTCAATTGTTAACAGTCCACTTGAATCATTCTTCTCGCCAATATATTCAACAACAGAACAATTCATGAATGAATTAGTTCACATTGGTGAAAAGAAAGCACAAATTATAAACATAAATCTAGAAGACATAGATGATGTATATGCTAAAGTTATTGTTAAGATATTTGCAAGAATTACTTTCCAATACGCAAAGACAGGACTAGATAGAGCATCTAATCCATATCATTTATTTTTAGAGGAAGCACATAGATATATTCAAAACGATAGTGATACATTCTTACTTGGATATAACATATTCGATCGTATTGCTAAGGAAGGTCGTAAGTATGCTGTTCTATTAGACATCATTACTCAAAGACCAGTTGAAATGTCCGATACAGTTATCGCACAGGTATCAAATTTCTTAATATTCAAAATGACACACCCTAAAGATATTAAATATATCGAAGAAATGTTACCAAACATTTCAACAGATGTTATTGAGAAACAAAAGACATTGCAACCTGGTAACTGTGTAGGGTTCGGATCAGCGTTTAAGATACCTATGATTATCCATATGCAAATCCCAAATCCAGCTCCATATTCATCAAGCTGCGATATTTCAAAAAGATGGTAAAAAAAAGGAATTATTTAATTCCTTTTTCTTTTTTCTTTATAAGTATTTTGATATAATATTATATAGCGTGGAGGTTTATGATGGATTATTTAAAAACACTTAATAAAGAACAAAAAGAAGCCGTTGAAACAATTGATGGACCTTGTTTAGTAATCGCAGGAGCAGGCTCAGGAAAAACAAAAGTATTAACAACAAGAGTAGCTCATTTAATAAATTCTGGAATAGATGGAAGTAATATATTAGCAATTACTTTTACAAATAAAGCAGCTAAAGAAATGAGAGAGAGATTAAATATTCTTTCTCCAGAAAATTATGTTTTTGTAGGAACATTCCATTCGTTTGGATTAAGAGTAATAAAAGAAAATTATAATAAATTAGGCTTAATGAACAATTTTACAATTATTGATTCTGATGATGTAACAAGTATCATTAAAAAAATAATGAAAGATTTAAATATTGATGTAAAAGAAGTTAGCCCTAATTATATAAAAAATAGAATTAGTTTTATTAAAAATGAAATGTTAACAGATTCACAAGTTGATAACTTATTTTTAACATTCCAAGATAAGCATGTGGCTAATATTTATCATAAGTACCAAGATGTACTAAAAAGAAATAACACAATTGACTTTGATGATTTACTAAAATTACCAGTTGAACTATTTATGAATAATGATGAAATACTAGATAAATATCAAGAAAGATTTAGATATATTCTTGTAGATGAGTATCAGGACACAAATGAAGTTCAGTATAAGATGATTAAGTTACTTGCGGAAAAATATCGAAATATTTTTTGTGTAGGCGACCAGAATCAAAACATATATTCATTTAGATATGCTAATTATAAAAATATAGTTAATTTCAATAAAGATTATAAAGAAGCTAAGGTTATTACTTTAAATCAAAATTATCGTAGTACAGTTACCATATTAAAAGCTGCAAATGATGTTATCAAAAATAACAAAGAAAGAGCAAATGTTGAACTATTTAGTGACTTGGGAGATGGTGTAAAACTTAAATATCTACGTGGTCATGACGATAAGCAAGAAATGAATTTAGTATGTGAAGAAATATCTAATTTGTTAGAGCAAGGATATAAAAGATCTGATATAGCAATATTCTATAGAACAAATGGCCAATCACGTGTTGTGGAAGAAGCTATGGTTAGAAGAAATATCCCATACAAGGTTGTAGGATCATTCTTCTTCTATAAAAGAAAAGAAATTAAAGACTTAATAACTTATTTAAAACTAATTAGTAATCCACATGACGATTCAGCATTAGAAAGAGTTATTAATGAACCTAAACGAGGAATTGGTCCTAAAGTATTAGGAAATATTCGTGCTAAAGCGGATGAATTAAATGTTTCAATGTTTGATGCAATATCTTCAGGAAAAGAATTAGCATTTAAAGAAATGATAGAAGATTGTATTAAGAAGAAAGATGAACTAAACTTAACAGAGTTAATAGATTATGTTTTAGATGTGTCAGGAATGAAGAAATCACTTGAAGAAGACAAAACACTAGAGTCTGATTTAAGAATAGAAAACTTGATGGAATTTAGAAGTATAACTGAAGGATATCAAAATCAAACGGGAACAGTCAACTTAGAAGATTTCCTTGATGAGATATCACTTGTCGCAGATGTTGAAGAACATAAAGATGAAAAAGATGTAATAACCCTAATGACAATTCATAGTGCAAAAGGTTTAGAGTTTAAAGTTGTCTTTATTGTTGGTCTAGAAGAAGGAATAATGCCACATGCTATGTCTTTAGAAGAACATGGTGAAGAGGAAGAAAGAAGATTAATGTACGTTGCTATAACCAGAGCAAAAGAAAGACTATATTTAACTAATGCCAAAAGAAGAATGTTATATGGTCAAACGCAATCTAATCCACCATCGAGATTCATTGATGAAATAAATAAAGCATTAATAGAAAAGATTGAAGATAAAGAAAACAGTAATACTCAATCAATGTTTAATAAAGATTCTTCTTATTTAGATAAAGGAATAGATTACAAACCAGGAGAAGTTGTAGAACATCTAAGCTTTGGCCGAGGAGTAGTAGTTAGTTGTGATGATAAATTTGTAACAATCGCATTTAATAAAAGATTTGGAATTAAAAAATTTTTAAGTAATTATACAGGTTTAAGGAGGAATAAAAATGAATAAATCTTTAGTAATTATGGCAGCTGGAATGGCATCAAGATTTGGAGGCAACAAACAATCAACAGTTGTAGGTCCAAGTGGAGAGGTTCTAGCAGATTATGCAGTATATAACGCAGTTAGATGTGGCTTTAAAAGAGTAGTATTTATAATTAGAGAGGAAGCAGTAGATATCTTTGATAAAATAACAAAGAAATTTAAAGATAGAATTGAAGTGTGTTATGCTTTCCAAAAATTAACTGATGTTCCAAGTGATGTTGTTATTCCGGAAACAAGAGTTAAAATGTGGGGAACAACACATGCCTTACTAGCAGCAGAAAAGTTTATTGACGGACCATTTTTATTAATAAACGCTGACGATTTTAATGACTATGAGGCATTTAAATATGTAAACGATTTCTTTGAAAATAATACCAATGAAAATGATTATATTTCAGTTAATTATGAATTCGGTGCTACAAAGAGTAAAACTGGTGAAGCGGTAAAAAGAGCAGTTGCTATGCTAGACGGAAAAAAGATACTTGATTTAATGGAATCTAGTATTGGTGAAGAAGACGGCAAACTAATTGCAAGAAGTTTAAATACAGATGCTGTTTTAGAAGTGGATGAAACTACTCCAGTATCGGTAAATTTCTTTGGTTTAAAACCATCAGTATTTAAATATCTACATGAAGATTTTGATGAATTTATTCATGGTGAATTAACTGATACTTGTGAATGCTTATTACCATTTACATTAAAAGCTAAAATTAAAGATGGTACTATAAACATGTATCAAGAAGTAGCAAAATCACCATGGTTTGGTTTAACATATAAAGAAGACTTACCAGATGTTCAAAATAGAATTAATAAAATGATTGAAGAGGGAAAATATCCAAACAATTTATGGGGTTAAAATATGGACGATATAAAGAAGGAAATTGAAGAACTTGTTTATATTTTAAATAAAGCTAGTGAGGAATATTATACATATGATAATCCTACAATGACTGATCAAGAATATGATGGCTATATGCGTAAATTAGAAGATTTAGAAGCAAGATACCCATCATTAATAAATCCCAATTCACCAACCCAAAGAGTAGGTGGAGATAGATTAGATGAGTTTAAAAAAATAACTCACCAAAAACCAATGTTAAGCTTACCGGATGTTTTCAATGAAGATGAAATAAAAGATTTTGAAAAAAGGATATCTAAAGTAATTGAAAAACCAGTATATGTTTGTGAAGAAAAAATTGATGGTCTAAGCGTATCACTAGTTTATGAAAATGGTCTATTAGTTAGCGCCGCCACAAGAGGAAATGGTGTAGTGGGTGAAGACATTACAGAGAATGTTAAAACTATTCGTAATGTGCCAGTCAAACTAGACCAAAACATCTCTATTGAAGTACGTGGCGAAATATACATGAACAAAAAGACTTTAGAATTATTAAACAAGGAAAGAGAAAAGAAAGGGGAACCATTACTACAAAATTGTCGTAATGCAGCCGCAGGCTCTATTAGACAATTAGATCCAAAGATTACGGCAAGAAGAAATCTAGATGTATGGATTTATCATTTGCCTAATCCAGAAGACTATGGATTAAAAACTCATTACGAAGCTTTAGAGTTTATGAAGAGTTTAGGTTTTAAAACAAATCCACACAACAGATTGGCATATAACATAAATGATATATTAAAATTTATTGATGACACAGGAAATTCTCGTGAAGATTTACCATATGATATAGATGGGGTTGTAGTAAAAGTAAACGATTTAGAATCTCAAAAAGAGTTGGGATATACAATCAAATTCCCAAGATGGGCAATTGCTTATAAATTTCCTGCCAAAGAAGTTTTAACTAAATTAAAAGATATAATTTTTACAGTAGGTAGAACGGGGCAAGTTACACCAAATGCTGTTCTTGAAGGAGCAATAGTTGCTGGATCATTTATTCAAAGAGCAACATTACATAATGAAGAATATTGCCTAACAAAAGATTTACGTATTGGTGATGTTGTTTCAATTAGAAAAGCAGGAGATGTAATTCCTGAAGTAGTTGAAGCTAAATTAGAAAGAAGAAATGGTAGTGAAATACCATTTAAAATGATTGATAAATGTCCAATGTGTGGAAGTGAGTTGGTAAAGAAAGGCGCAGATTATTTTTGCGTAAGTACAAAGTGTCCAGCCAGAAATATTGAATCTTTAATTCATTTTGCCGAAAAAGAAGCAATGAATTTAGAATCAGTAGGTCCAGAATTTATCGAAGATTTCTACAATCTTGGGATTTTAACTAAAATTGAGGACTTCTATAATCTAGAAAATCATGCTCAAGAAATAATGTTCGAAGATGGATATGGTGAAAAATCGCTAAACAAGATGCTAGATACCATAAATAAATCTAAAAATAATAGTTTAGAAAGATTATTATTTGGTTTAGGTATACCAGGAATTGGTAAAAAGAAAGCCATAATTCTAGCAGAGAACTATCACAATATAGATAATCTATGTCTAGCTACGCAAGAAGATTTAGAAAACATTCCAGACATTGGTGAAATTCTTGCTAAAAATGTTGTGGATTATTTTGATACACATAAAGAATTAATTAATAACCTAAAAGAATTAGGAATTAATATGGAATTTAAAGGGGAAGCAAAATTTGACAATGAAGAATTTACTGGTAAAAAATTTGTTATCACAGGTACATTCGCAGAATACTCTCGTGATGAATTAAAAAGTATTATTGGTAAATATAAAGGATCAACTAGCGAATCTGTAAGTAAGAAAACTGACGTTGTAATTGTGGGTTCTCAACCAGGCTCTAAATATGATAAAGCTTTGGAATTAGGAATCACAATTTGGAACGAAGAAAAATTAATGAAAGTGCTAAGTGAGTTATAATGAATGAAGAAATAGGTTTTGACATTTTAATTGGTAGATATGCTAATTCATTGAAAAAGATGGATAGTATTAATGTGGATTATTTATCCAATTATATTAATATTGTCACAGATATTGATCATTTTCTTGGTGACAATAGAAAATATATAGAGAGTAAATATCGAAAATTGTATTCAGAATTTTTAACTTTTATTTATGAGAATATCAATGTTAAACTAATTAACTTAGATGATTTTCCTAATTTAAAAGATTTATTTGCATATAAAAAATTAATGGCACGAGTATCTTCCATTTTAAGAAAAGAATCTATTTCATATCAAAATTTAAAAGCAATAGATGCTTTATTTGATAATTATGATGTTAGAGACTATCTAAGCAATGATGAAAAAACATTAAGAAAAGATTTAGAAATGCTTCTATTTAATAGATTAGGAAAAGATGGATTAGGAGATAGTTTAATTAAACATGCACTTGAATGTAACTTAAAATTACCTAATGTGTTATGTGTTTATTTATGTTTAAAATATTATAAAGATATTAAACATCCTGCAATGATTGTTACATTCTATCAAGATGAAATGACAGTATTAGAATCAATTAATATTGACTTTAAATCTTTATATGAATTATGTGTTGAAAAAGATTACTATGAATATAATCTAACTGTATTAAAAGAAATATATAAGAAATGCATAATGTTCTCAATGAGAGAAAACAAAGAAATAAATGAATATGATATTAATCTATGGAAAATTATTGTTAAGTGTATTCCTGTATGCTTAAAATATTCATACTATGAAAATCAAGCATCATTAAAGGCTATTGACTATGTTAATAACTTATTAAGTAATGAATTAGAAAATACTCAATCAAATAAATACATAACAGGATTCAAAAAAATATATGATAATATGTATAATACTTTTTATAAAGTTATTGAAGGTGTAAGAACGGTTGATGTTCACGAAAAGAATTATGAATCAATAATAAATTATATTGAAAAAGAATATAACGAAAAAGATAAAGACTATTTACTTGAATATGTTAAATATAATAAATACAAACAAGAATGTGATAATGTATTCTCAGATGATTATTTATTAGATTCAGAAGAGGTAAAGAGAATTCTATTAGTAACAATCTTAGAATATTCTCAAAATAATGTTTATTCACATTTCAACAGTGAATTAATGCAAGAAATTGTTACTAAGAAAATTGATGAATTAATTTCTAAGTATTCTATGAAAGAATATAAAAAACGTCTTCAAGAATTATATTTAACAATGAATGCAAAAGAAATATATACTAATGAAAAGATTAAAAATATGATTTTAACACTTCCGATGAATTACTTCCTATTGGATAAAGTATCAGAGTGTTGTAATCAAATAATTGATTTAAACTAAAAATAACGTTTTACGTTATTTTTTATATTGAAAAAAAAAAGTGAAAAAGTAATTATATAATAGTAGGTGATGGTAGATGATAAGTAGTAAAGAAAGGAAAAATGGATTTACAATTGTAGAACTATTGGCTGTAATAGTTTTAATGGCAATTGTAACAGTAATTGGTTTTGTAGGGGTAAGAACACTTTTAAAATCAGGCAAAAAACAAACTCTTAATACAAAAACCCAATTAATATTAAAAAATGCCGTTACATTTGCAGATGAAACATCTGCCGGGTTTAATGGTTGTTATTGTAAAATTAACAATAAATGGACAGACTGCCGAATTATAACTGTTCAAGATTTAATTGATCAAGGATCATATACAACAACAGAAAAATGTGAAAACAATGCAGACTGTATAGTAAATGATCTATATGATTTTAGAAATGATAACGACGTAGACTTTAAGAAAGAATCATTAAACGAAGAATCAATAGTGCTATATAGAAGAAACAACCAATATGTAGCTGAATTTGCTTCAAAGATGGATGATAGTACAATTAATTCTCAAGGTTGTACTTATAGTAATATAAAAACAGCAGGAATTAAAATTGTAACAAGATCAGAAAAAAGTTACGTAAGTTTTGACGCTGGCAAAAAATATTTTGCTGATGACTTATATTACGACATAACATTTGAATCAGATTTGCCAATTATTTCAATAAAATATTGTACAAGTACGGGAGAAAATTGTGATCAATTTAATAAAACAATTCAAGCAAAAGAAAATGTAAAACATTATAGCGATAAATTAGATATAAAGGTATCAAATCCAGTAAGATTATGCGTACAAGCAATGGATGAAATGAGAAAAGTAACAACTCAATGTTCAGACTTGTACTATTATGACCCATCAACGATAAAGACGTTAGATACTGCAACTCCAAAGTGTTATATAAATGGAGCTCTTTCAACAGAAAAATGTCCAATCGCAGGAACGAATAGATATGTAGCTGATTACGTTGAGACAGATTATTCAACGGCAAAGGAAACATCAAAATATAATTATTATAAACAATTAACAATAGAGAACACATCAGGAAAACCAATTGAAGTAACAGCATCTTCAAAAGGAACGGAAACAAATAGTGGAGGAAAATATTCAAATACATTTACAACAGCAAATCCAGATACAATAACAGGAAAAGTAACATCAAGAGCGGCATCTGGAAATGAATATAAACCGGTTAACTATAAATTAAGTTACAAAGTAACAGACACATCAAGTCATCAAAAGACAGCAACGTCACCAGAAATGAATGTAATCATCAAGTATAAAGTAACATATAATCCAAATGGTGGAACAGGGTCAATGGAACCTAGCATCTTTAGATATAATCAAAATGTAAATTTAAAAACAAATACATACACAAGAACAGGATATGAATATCAAGGATGGTCAAAACAAACAAGTGGATCACTTGTAGCTAACTCAGGAATGAATTATAGTGATGGAAAAGCTGATGAAGTAACAATGTATGCACAATGGAAAGCAAAAGCATACAATATTGCATTAACTAATACTTTAGCAACAACACTAGGAACAACAAGTGTAACAGCAACATATGATTCAGCAAATTTAAGTTCAGCAATAACAAATCCAAAGAGAGTTTATACAATAACATTTGCCAAAGGAACATCAGGAGCAACATTATCATCAACAAAAGAAACAAGTACATGGACATTCACAGGATGGTGGACAGCAGCAAGTGGTGGAACAAAAGTAATTGGTACAGACGGAAAACTTGTAAAGAGTGTATCAGGATATACTGACGCAAATGGAAGATGGAAGCATGACGGAGTTGTGACATTATATGCACAATGGTCAGATGGAAAAATCACTCCTGCAACAGCAACGAGAACAGGATATACATGTACATTTGGAACAATCACAAATCCACCAACAGCGGATAAAACATATACAGCAACATGTACAGCAAACAAATATACAGTATCATTTAATGGAAATAACTGTGGAACACCAAGTGTGGCAAGTAAACAAGTAACATTTGATGCAAAATATGGTGATTTAGCCACAATATCAAAAACTGGATATACAATAAACGGCTGGTATACAGCAGCAAGTGGTGGAACAAAAACAACAAAAGATACGATAGTTAAAACGCCAAATGATCATACATTATATGCACAATGTAAGGCAAACCAATACACAATAACATTAACAAATACAAATGCAACAACAGCTGGAACAACAAGCGTAAAAGCAACATATGATTCAGCAAGTTTAAGCACAACAATAACAAATCCAAAGAGAGTTTACACAATAACATTTGCCAAAGGAAATGCAACATCAGTATCATCAACAAAAGAAACAAGTACTTGGACATTTACAGGATGGTGGACAGCAACAAGTGGTGGAACAAAAGTAATTGGAACAGATGGTAAGTTAATTGCGAATATATCAGGATATACAAATGCAAGCAAGCAATGGATAAAAGATGGTGGAGCTACATTATATGCACAATGGTCAGATGGAAAAATAACAGTACCGACAGCAACAAGAACAGGATATACATGTGGATTTGGAACGGTAACAAACCCACCAACAGCAACCAAAACATATACAGCATCATGTACTGCAAAACAATATACAATTACATTAACAAGTTCATTAGCAACATCTAATGGTACTGCAAGTGTAACAGCAACATATGATTCAGCAAATTTAAGCACAACAATAACAAATCCAAAGAGAGTTTACACAATAACATTTGCCAAAGGTTCATCAGGAGCAACATTATCAGCAACGAGTGCGACAAGTACATGGACATTTAGTGGCTGGTATACAGCAACAAGCGGTGGCTCTAAAGTAATAGATTCGAATGGCAAATTAGTTGCTAATGTATCAGGATACACTGATGCAAACAAAAAGTGGATAAAAGATGGCGGGGCAACATTGTATGCTCAATGGTCAGACGGAAAAATAACGGTACCAACAGCCACAAGAACAGGATATACATGTGGCTTCGGAACAGTAACAAACCCTCCAACTTCAACAGCAACATATACAGCAACATGTACGCCAAGAACATACACTGTTACATTTAATGGAAATGGAGGAGGAACCCCAAATCCCAAAACAAAAACTGTAACATATGATTCAACTTATGGAACACTAGCAACTGTAACAAGAACAGGATATAACTTTGCTGGGTGGTATACAGCAACAAGCGGCGGAACAAAGATAGAAACATCAACAACAGTTAAAATAACATCAAATCAAAATTTATATGCTCAATGGACAGCTAAGCAATATACAATAACATTAACAAATACAAATGCAACAACAGCTGGAACAACAAGTGTAAAAGCAACATATGATTCAGCAAATTTAAGTGCAACAATAACAAATCCAAAGAGAGTTTACACAATAACATTTGCCAAAGGTTCATCGGGAGCAACACTATCAGCAACGAGTGCGACAAGTACATGGACATTTAGTGGCTGGTATACAGCAACAAGTGGTGGCTCTAAAGTAATAGATTCGAATGGCAAATTAGTTGCTAAAGTATCAGGATACACTGATGCAAACAAAAAGTGGATAAAAGATGGTGGAGCAACATTGTATGCACAATGGTCAGACGGAAAAATAACGGTACCAACAGCCACAAGAACGGGATATGCATGTGGATTTGGAACGGTAACAAACCCACCAACAGCAAACAAGACATATACAGCAACATGTACAGCGAAAAAATTTACAATAACGTTTAATTCAAATGGAGGAGGAACGCCAAATCCAACAAGTAAACAAGTAACATATGATGCAACTTATGGAACACTAGCCACAGTAACAAAATCTAGTTCACAGTTTGGTGGCTGGTATACAAGAGCAAGAGGCGGAACAAAAATAGAAGCATCAACAAAAGTAAAAATCACAAGTGATCAAACATTATATGCTCACTGGGGAAAATGGGAAGTATCAAATACATTCTCATACCATACTTCATGTGGTGGTCATGGAGCTGCTCAATGTAACTCAGATGGAACATGTAGTGATTTCTGCTGTGGAAGTGAAAAAAATTGTGCATTCCCTCATACGAACTATGGATGTACATGTGTGTTTAAGTCAGACTAAATCACAATAGATATGATTTTCAATAAAAAACTATGAAGAAATTCATAGTTTTTTTATTGAACAATTAAGAGTAAAATGTTACTATTTATATAGTAGGTGATAAAACATATGGTAGAGTGTAAAGAAAGGAAAAGAGGATTTACAATAGTTGAATTACTAGCGGTAATTGTCTTAATGGCAATAGTAACAGTAATAGGCTTTGTAGGCGTAAGGACATTGTTAAAATCAGGAAAAAAACAAACAATGATTACAAAGACAGAATTAGTTTTAAAGAATGCTGTATCTTTAGCTGATGAGACATCCTCTATGTTTAATGGCTGTTATTGTAAGATAGACAATAAATGGAAAGATTGTCGAGTAATAACAGTACAAGATTTAATTGATCAAGGCTCATATACAACAACAGAGAAATGCGAAAATAACGCAGATTGTATAAAAAATGATTTATACGATTTCAGAGGAGATTCAGACGTAGAGTTTAAAGAAGAATCATTAAATAATGAAAAAATAGTATTGTATAAGAGAAATAATCAATATGTAGCAGAATTTGCAACAACGATGAAAGATGAAACTCTAAGAAGCCAAGGATGTAGTTATAGTAATATCAAAGCAAGCGAAATAAAGTTATCAGCGCCAACTCCAACAGAGTCAAAACAATATGTAAGTTTAGACAACGGTATATTATATTATGCAGATGATATTTATTATAGTTTGAAATTTGAATCTGGTTTACCAATAACATCAATAAAATATTGTTTAACAACAGGAGAAAGTTGTGATCAATTTAATAAAACGATA
>Ga0247610_10005748_pt1 | contig 13018 bp, 7 predicted proteins | sample 174DNAGHGhighgp2_FD_193483 | JGI IMG/M metagenome (GOLD analysis project Ga0247610, IMG submission 193483) | Sheep rumen microbial communities from Palmerston North, Manawatu-Wanganui, New Zealand - 1742 DNA GHGhigh gp2 | ecosystem: Host-associated > Mammals > Digestive system > Stomach > Rumen ...
TACCAAATTTAATTCCAGCATATTTAGTAATGAAATTAAAAACTTCTTCAATGCTGAATGGTAATGAAGAATCTTGCAATCTTGCAGCATAATCACTAGCGCGACCATAATCAAATGATTTCTTGTCTAGTTTCTTCATAATGTCTTCCATTAAGATCTTACGAAGTTTAATACGATTAGCTTTTGAAGAACGAACGTTATTTAAATCAATAACATCTTTGGTTTTAAAGTTTGGATTACCATTGTCATCCAAAATAATGTAGTTAACAAAGTAAACAACTTGTTCAACTTCTTTATAAGGAATATCTAACAATAAAGAAATTTTTGATGGATTAGGTAATTCTTTAATCATTCATGTATGAGCAACAGGAACAGGTAACTCAATGTGACCCATTCTTTCTCTACGAACAATTGATTCAGTAATTTCTACACCACAACGTTCACAGACTTTACCACGGTATTTTACTTTTTTATATTTACCACATGAACATTCAAAATCTTTAATTGGACCAAAGATTGCTTCATCAAATAGTCCTCCTCTTTCAGGTTTTAAAGTTTTGTAATTGATTGTTTCACTACGAGTAACTTCCCCATGAGATCAACTACGGATTCTTTCAGGAGAAGCTAAACCTAAGTTTAGTCCTTTAATTTCATCTATTTTTTTAACAGCCATAATTTACCTCTTGCCACCTTTTAATAATTGTCTTCTTCATCTTCTGAAGCAATATCAAAATCATTGAAAGAACTCAATGCACTTGCATTTTCATTTTGTTTGAATTCATCATCGCTTACAGCAGTATAAGTATTGATATCTTCAACCTTACCTTTTTGGTCAATAACTGACATAGTTAAAGCAAGACCTTGAAGTTGTTTAGAAAGTAATTTGAATGTTTCAGGTAGTCCTGGTTCAGGAATTTTCTTACCTTTAACAATAGAATTGTATGTACCATTACGTCCTTTAACATCATCAGATTTGATGGTTAGAATTTCTTGTAAGTTATGCGCAGCACCATAAGCTTCAAGCGCTCAAACTTCCATTTCACCAAATCTCTGACCACCATTTTGTGATTTACCACCAAGTGGTTGTTGAGTAATCTTACTGTATGGACCAACAGCACGTGCATGAATCTTGTCATCAACCATGTGGTCAAGTTTCATCATGTACATAACTCCAACAGTTGTTAATCCGTCAAATGGTTCACCAGTTTTTCCATCAAACAACTGGAACTTACCAAGTTTAGATTTGTCTTTTGTATCAAATCTAGCCTCTGCTAAGTTTTTAACTACATCATCAACACTAGCTCCACAGAATACTGGAGTAATTGCTTTGTAATTCAATACTTCAATATCAAGTCCAGCGTTCTTAACCATTAATAACACATCGTTGTAAGAAATCTTTTTCTTAGCTTCTTCATAAGTAGTAATGTCATTTTGTTTGCAGTATTTGTTAATTGATTTAACCAATACTTTGGCTTTTTCAGTAGGAATACCAAAGTTGCTTACAAATAATTTAACAGCTTCAGTATTTGATTTTGCGTTGAAAACAAATTCAATTGCTTTTTGTTGACCAAGCACACGCATTGATAAACCTAAGTTCATTTCTAGTACTTGACCGATATTCATACGTGAAGGTACACCTAATGGGTTTAAACAAATATCAATAGGTGTTCCATCATCCATAAATGGCATGTCAGCTACGGGAGCTACAATAGAAATACATCCCTTGTTTCCATGACGACCTGACATTTTGTCACCAATTTGGATCTTACGTTTTTGAATAATGAATACTTTGATACATTCAATTACGTCATCATCAAGTTCATCATTGTTAGCAACACTGAATCTTTGAACTTTAGCAACAATACCATCACCACCATGTGGAACTTTTAATGAACTTTCACGGTATCCTTTAGTTTTTCCACCAAAGATTACTTGCAATAATTTTTCTTCAGGTGAGAAATCACTTTGTCCGCGAGGAGTTTGTTTACCAACTAAGATGTCACCTTCATGAACTTCAGCACCAACCATGATGATTCCGTCCTCGTCTAAGTAACGTTTAGCATCATCACTAACATTATTTAAATCACGAGTAATTTCTTCATCGCCATTGCTTGTCCTTAAGCAGTTGACTGTATGTTCTTCAATTGTGATTGAAGTATATACATCGTCTTTAACTAATCTTTCAGAGATTACAATAGCATCTTCATAATTGTATCCATTTCATGTAGTGAAAGCTACAAGTGGGTTTCTACCTAATGCTAATTGACCATTGTACATTGCTGGTCCATCAGTTAAAGTATCATTAGCTTTAACTTTTTGACCAATTGAAACAATTGGAGATTGATTAATACATGTGTCTTGGTTAGATTTGTGATACTTAACAAGTTTATAGTTGTCAAGTTTACCACTTTTAGTACGAATTGAAATTTGGTTACCATCTACTTTTTCAACTACACCATCATTTTTAGCGACAAGTGTTAGTCCAGAGTCGTGAGCAATTTTATATTCAGTACCTGTACCAACAATTGGTGCATATGGATGAATTAATGGAACAGCTTGACGTTGCATGTTTGCACCCATTAATGCACGAGTTGTATCATCATGTTCCAAGAATGGAATTGCACTAGCAGCAATTGAAACTACTTGTCTTGGTGCAATATCAATATAATCAATTTGATCAACTGGTAATTCTTCTTGGTTTGAACGATAACGACAAATAGCTGTCTTAACTAAAATCTTACCTTTTTCATCGTGTGGAATTACAGCTTCACATATTGCATATTCATCTTCACTTAAAGGAGCTAATCAAACAACTTCTTTTTGAATTACACCATTTTTAACTGGATGATATGGTGAAATCAAGAATCCGTTTTTGTCAATTTGCGTAAATGAAGCTAATGACATAATTAAACCAATGTTCATACCTTCAGGTGTTTCAATTGGACAAATTCTTCCGTATTGTGAATAGTGAACATCACGGATATCTAGGTTAGGGTCTTCACGAGATATACCACCATCACCCATCGCAGAAATACGACGTTTATTAGAAAGTTCTGATAATGGGTTTTGTTGATCTACGAATTGTGTTAATTGGTTAGTGTTAAAGAAGTTTTTAACAACAAGTTGGAAAGCTTTAGTATTGATAACTTTTGAAGGTGTCATATTCTTAGCAAATTTTTCTTGTTGTTCTTCATTGGCAGTAGCAATAGAAACTGAAGCTAACTTATCTTTAATGTGTTTTTCAACACGAGCCATTCCGATTTGTAATTTAGCTTTTAATTGTTCAGCAATTAGACGTAAACGTTTGTTACCTAAGTGGTCAATGTCATCATATTGTCCAATACCAGATGGTAAGTTGACAGTATATGACATGCAAGCAATGAAATCAGCTAATGATAATGTATAACAATTTGATAATCTTTCATCATCAGATGTTTCACCAATAATTGGAGTTCATTCGATTTGACGATCATTATCTTGATAAACATCTACACATTCAACAGTCATACATTGATTTTTCATGACTTTTGTTTTGTTAGGAATTTGAATTTCACGAATAATATCAAGTTCTTTATTCTTAGCAGCTTCTTTGAAAGCGGCTAATTCTTTCTTGGTAATTAAAGTTCCTTGTTTTAAGAACACTTTTCCATTTTTGTACAAGATGTCTTTGAATAGTGTTCTCTGGTATAAACGATCAGAAACGTGCATCTTGTGAAGTGTACGATATCTACCAGCACTTGTTAAGTCATACTTACGTGGATCCATAAAGTGAGCAACAATAACATCTTGGTAGCACACAGGATTAGACTTACTACTTGTATCAGATTCAAGACTTCTAGTTGAAATAGAAAATTTTGAAATTAAATCTTTAGCTGCTTTTTCAGTGATGATTACATCAAGTATTTCTACTCTCTTCTTATCTTTAAGTTGAGTTCTTTGGTCTAAAACTCTATTCATTTTGCTTTGAATAGCAGCAATTTTGTTTTCAACATGTTTTCTTTCTTCAGGAGAAGAAGCAGAAAGTAATTGTTTTTGAAAATCTTCGTACTTTTCTTTGTTCTCTTCTCAAAGTTTGTCGTAAAGAGCAGTTAATTCATTAATTTCTTTTAGACAGTCTTCGTACTCAACAACGTAATGTTTAAGTTTTGTGTCAATTGGAGAACCCTTTCCAGATTCTTTTAAATTTCTAAATTCTTCAACTTGACTACGATATTCCATGATTTCAGGATCTTGAACAATGTCATCATGGTTATATTTCGTAATTGTATCTTTGTCTTTTAATTTCTCTGCACTTAAAGTATCAAGAATTATTAAGTCATCGCTAAATACGTCACGAATTCCTTTTTGAGTCATACCAAAAGCTTTTAGTAATAATGTTGCTGGAACTTCAATAACAGCATCACCTAATGAGTTACGCACTAAAGCTTTTAGGATACGCAAATTTTCATCATAAATAAAATTTAACAATGTACCTCTAGATGGTAAAATTTCACAAATGTATCCAGTGTTAACACGTTTTTTGTTATTCAATTTGATTTGTGATTTATTGAAAATGTATGCGCCTGGTGCACGTAGAATTTGGGAAATTACAAACTTTTCAATTCCATTGATGATGAAAGTTCCCTTTTCAGTCATAATTGGAATGTTAGCAAAGAAAATTCCTTTTGTTAATCCTTTACGTTCTTTTCTAACTTTGATTATTTCACCACTTTTGTTGTCGACAATTTCAACATCCACATAAAGTGCTTGCTCATAGTTTTTTCTTTCATTACGACATTGTTCCTCAGTTTTCAAAGGTTTAGCAAAACTAATTCCTTTGAAGACAACTTCGTAACGGTTATTCTTAGCATGTTTTACTGGAGAATAACTAACGATAAGTTTTTCTAATTCATCGGTTAAGAATTTTTGATATGAATCACGTTGCATTTGCAACAAATTTGGTTCATCAAAATTAATGTCTATTTTTCCGAAATCTCTGCAGTTTACTAATTCAGAATAAGACATGTTTTTGTAGTTCAATTTATTAGCCATTTTTTTCTATCCTTGTGATTTGTATTACATTCATACGAATATAAATTTTTGAGAATGTAAGTGTTAAAATTATATATAAATAATAAGATATTTAAAATATTTTTTATATTTTTTGCTTTTTTTATAAAAAAAATTCAAATTTTGCTAGTATTTTAGGTGGGATTTGACAACAAATTTGGTTTATGGTCACAAAAACTAACGTCATAAAATAAAAAACTAGGATACTTCCTAGTTCTGTTATTGATAATTGTATACTACTGAGAACAACTATCGTTTGTTGCAATGTAAGCCATGTTCTGTTGCGAAAACTCGCCGTCAATTATTTATCTACTTAAAGTTTACTTTAAGTCACAAAAAACAATTCAGTTCTTGTTCTTTGCATTCCCTCACCATAATTTAGGTTTCTTGCTTTAGGGGTTTACCGCGTTTCATCTAGAAATTTCTCTCTAGCTCGTCTCTGTGGCACTTTAACAAATTAGCAGCATGGAATCTTAGGAGTCTTTAGCTAATAATTTCGCCGTCATAACATAAGTGTTATGCTGGGATTTATTTTTTGATCCCACTAAATCACTACACCCATCGCAGGATGTGCAAGCATGGACTTTCCTCTACTACAAAAATAGCAGCAATTGACCTTGCAATGATTATTATACATCGTTTTTTTCATCCAATATAACATAAAAAACATTTTGATATTTAAACATTTTTTAATCTTATTTTTATTTGTTGTTATGTTATAATTTATGCGGAGGAAAAAATTAATGAAAGAAAAATGAACAAACCCCGTTAAATTCTCAGACATCATTGATGCTGAGGATCGATTTTTAAAATCAGGAATAGTTTTTCCCTGCGTTTTAAAATATTGTAATGTATTATCAGAAAGATTAAATGCTTCAATTTACCACGTAGTTGAAACATTCCAAAGAGTAAAATCTTTCAAAATTAGAGGTGCATATAATGCTATCGCTAGCTTAACAAATGCACAAAAGAAAAAAGGTGTTATTTGTGCTTCTGCTGGTAACCATGCTCAAGGTACGGCTATCTCAGCTACAAAGATGGGTATTAAATCTTACATTGTAATGCCATCTAATGCACCATTAAGCAAAGTTAATGCAACAAAGAATTTTGGAGGTAATGTTATTTTAGCTCCACAACCTTCTTTTGATGCTGCTTATGCATTAAGTAAGAAATTAGCTAAGGAAAAAGGATACGTAGAAATCCCACCTTATGATAATGTATACACAATCGCAGGACAAGGAACAATCGCTTTAGAAGCATTAGGCCAAATCCGTGATTTAGATACATTCATCGTTCCAATTGGTGGTGGTGGATTAATTGCTGGTATCGCTACAGCTGCTAAAGTAATGAATCCAAAAATCCGTATCATTGGTGTTCAATCTGCACAATTCCCTGCAATGAAAATGTCATTTGATAAAAAGAAAATTATTTCTTATGCAACTGGTATTCCAACATTAGCTGATGGATGTGCTGTTAAAACTCCAGGTACAATCACATTTGATATCATCCGTCATTTAGTTGATGAAATCGTTACTGTTACTGAAGATGAAATCATCAAGGGAATTGCAACACTTTCATACGATGGAAAAGTTATTGCTGAAGGTGCAGGTGCAATGCCAACTGCTGCTATTTTAGCTAATAAAATTAAGTACAGAAAAGGTGAAAAGATCGCTTTAATGGTATCTGGTGGTAACATCGATGTTATTAAATATAACAACGTACTATTAAACGGTTTGGAATTATTAGGCAGAAGAGTTAGAGTTAACATTAACCTAAAAGACAGCAAAAAAGTTGCTCTATTCACTAAGATATTAACTCAAAACAGTGCTGCTGCTACATGTCTATTATGTGATAAATTCATCACTGACAAGACAAAACCAGGTAAGTATGACTTATCAATTATTTCATTGTCAAAAGATGACATGAAGAAATTATTGTCTGATTTAACAAAAAATAAGTTTCAATTTTCTCGTCTATAATATCTAGTCAAAGATAAAGACTGATAAAAATTTCAAAATAAGCCAATTAGGTTAAATTTATCTTGAATTACTTTAAAAGCCCTAATGGGCTTTTTTGTTTATAGTTTATAAACCAAACACTAGTCAGATAAACATATTTATAATATGTATCATGGGAAAGATTAAGTTGAATAAAGAACATATAGTTAAACTTGTAATTTATATTACTAGTGCTGTTTTATCAATTATTCTTTTAGCCTTATCTTATACTGTGTTGAAAACACAATATAAAGAAGAAATATTTAAATTCGATACAAACAAATGAATTCTTTTTGCTTTGCATTTGGTAATTGTTCTTGGTAATTCATATCAAATATTTTTTGATGCTTTTAAAAATTTATTTAAGCTCAAAATTAATGAGAAAACATTAATTGTAATTGCAATAACTGCTGCATTTATAATTGGTGAATATTTTGAAGCAGCAATGGTTGTGATTTTATTCAATTTTGGTGAATTAATTGAGGATATCGCTGAATATAAAACTAATCAACATCTTATAATTTTGAAGAATTCATCACCAAAAAGAGCAAATCTTTTTAGCAATAATAAGATTGTTTCTGTACTAGCAAGTGAATTAAAAGTTGGTGATCTAATCCAAATAAAACCTGGAGATGCTATTCCTGTAGATTGCACAGTAATAAAAGGCGTTTCAAATATTGACACAAGATATATTAATGGTGAATCTAAATACTTTGATGTTAGTAAAGATACGTATTTAAGATCTGGAGCTATTAACATTGATGGTGAATTAATTTGTGAAGTTAAAAAGACTACAGAAAATTCAACTTCACATCAATATTTGAATTTGATTAAAAATGCCTCAAAACAAAAATCAAATTCAGAAAAATTTATTACTAAATTTTCTAAGATTTATACACCAATTGTTGTTGTAGCTGCAGTATTAATTATTGTTATTCCAATCATCATTAATAAAGATAGTTGACAGCTTTGATTAAATGCTGGATTATCAGTTTTATTAGCATCTTGTCCATGTGCATTTGTTATTTCAACTCCAGTTGCATACTTCGCTACAATCAGCACTTTAGCAAAAAGTAACATTCTTATCAAAGAAGAAAAATACATTGATGTATTAGCAAAATCTGATACTGTTGTTTTTGATAAAACTGGTACATTAACAACTGGTGAATTAAGAGTTAATGAAGTTAAATCTTTTGATAAGAAATACAATGAACAAGATATCATTGATTTAATTGGTTCAATTGAATTACATTCAAATCATGTTTTAGCAAAAATAATTACTTCAAAAATTAGAAATCAAAAAAAGATTGATAACATTGCAACTCTCTCAGGTAGAGGTTTGATAGGAAAAATAGAAGACAAAAAAATAATTGTTGGAAATAAGCGATTGATTGATGAAAATAAAATTTTCATTAACAATGAAAACATTCAAAATTGAACTTGTATTTATTTAGCAATTGAAGATAAATTAATTGGTGTTATTACATTCAAAGATCAAATCCGTACAGACTCAAAAGAAACTATTGCAAAATTAAAAAATATAGGAATTAATAACTTTTATATTCTTTCAGGTGACAATCAACAATCTGTAAACTATGTCGCTCAAGAATTAGAGATTCAAAGTGCTTATGGTGATCTTTTACCAGAAGATAAAATAACTAAATTTAAACAAATTAAGAAAAATACCAAAAATGCTATTTTTGTAGGCGATGGAATTAATGATGGACCGGTGTTAAAATTAGCTGATGTTGGTATTGCTATTGATCAAGGTTATGATATTGTTAAAGCGACAGCAGATATTGTTATCTTAGCAAACAACCTTGTTTATATGACAAATAACATCAATTTGCTTTATGAACTATTGCATTCAGCTAAAAGAACATTCCGTTTAGTGAGAGCAAATACTTGAACAATAATTTCAACTAAATTATTGTCAATTTTTGTGATTTTGACTTTGTCTGTGTTAAGCACATATAAAATTATTGCCGAACAAACAACAATAATTTTAATTCTTGGAATCCTAGCAGATGTTGGTTTAACATTATTTACAACCACATTATCTTTCAGTCTTTTTAAAACTAAATCTCGTAATATACAAAGTAAATTATCAAGATAGTATTTACTATTTAAGATTTATGTATATAATTATTAGAAACATCGACTAAAATAAAATGCAAAAAAACAAAGAAGTAGCAATTCGATTTTCCAATGTTGTTTTTGGTTACAACCGAAAACAATTGGTTCCTACTATTAAAAATATTTCTTTTGATATTTATGATGGTGAATATATTTGCGTTGTTGGTAGCAATGGTAGTGGTAAATCAACTATTTCAAAAATTTTAGTAGGATTACTAAAACCATGAAGTGGAAGTGTCTTTGTTTATGGAACACTTATAAGCAATTTCACACTAAAAAAATTGCGTGATAATGTTGGTGTTATTTTTCAAAATCCGGATAACCAATTTATTGGTTTAACAGCTGAAGATGATATTGCTTTTGGTTTGGAAAACCGTTTGGTCAATTCAACAAGAATGTGACCAATAATTAAGCAAGTAGCAGGGATTGTTAATATTGAACAATTATTACACCTGAATGCAAACCAACTTTCTGGTGGTCAAAAACAAAGAGTTGCTATTGCTTCGGTTCTTGCAATGGATCCAAAAATCATCATTTTTGATGAATCTACTTCGATGCTTGACCCTACAAGCAAAAAAGATTTAAAAGAATTAATGATTATTTTGAAAGAGAAATATCATAAAACTATTATCTCTATCACACATGACATGGAAGAAATTATCCATGCTGATCGTGTTTTAGTTATTAAAAATGGTTCACTACAAGAGTTCGATGAACCAAAAGTTGTTTTTGAAAATGAAAATTTCCTAAAAAACAATTGTCTTGATTTTCCTTTTACACTTAATCTTTCTAGATTAATTAAAAATGAAAATCCTAAATTTCCATTAACTTTGGATAAAGACAAATTAGCAACAGAGGTGGTAAAGCTATGGAAAAAATAGAGGCTCCTATTGTCAACTTTGATTTACCATTGAATATTAAAGAAGCAAAAGAATTTTTGCTAGACCAACAGTCAGCTATTTTTTTAGATCACTTAAGAATTGTTTTTAATGAAAAAACTAATGAAAAACATGAAGTGTTATTGCCAACAACACTAAATTTAGAGAAAAATAAAATTTACTTTATTATTGGTGACTCTGGAGTTGGAAAAACAACTTTAGTTACTCATTTCAATGGTCTATTAAAATCAAAATACGGAAACATTTTTTTACTTAATGATTGCAAAATTTTTGGTCAAAAAAGAAAAATTTCTCATTTTAAACGTTTGCGAAAAACTGTGGGAATGGTTTTTCAATTTCCAGAATACCAATTATTTAAAGATAACATTGTAAAAGATGTTATGTTTGGTCCAGTTAACCTTGGTGTTAAAAAACAAGAGGCTAGAGAATTAGCAATTAAATATTTAAAACAAATGGGAATTGATGAAAGCCTATTCAAACGTTCACCGTTTGAATTATCTGGTGGTCAAAAACGTCGTGTGGCTATTGCTGGAATTTTAGCAATTCAACCTGATATCATGGTTTTTGATGAACCAACTGCTGGGTTAGATCCTGCTGGAGTTAAATCAATTCTTGAACTTATTCAAGATTTGAAAAAGCAAAATAAGACAATCATTATCATCACTCATGATATGAATCAAGTATTGCAAATGGCTGATAAAGTTATAGTGCTTGCTGATAAAAAAGTTAAATATTTTGATACTCCATATAACATTTTTAAAAACGATGAACTTATAAAAAATACAACCATTATTAAACCAATGGTTATGCAAATGATTGACACATTAATTGCAAAAGACAAAAGATTCAATGTCTTATATTCAATGCAACCAAAAACAGTCGAAGAACTTGCTGAATGTATCAATAAGGTAGTAAAGGTGTAATTATGCAAAACGCTTTAGAAAGATACATAAATAAAAAGTCATTTTGACATAACATCAATCCAACAGTAAAATTAATCATTACTGTCTTTTTGATTACGATTGTTTTCCTACCTATTGGTTTTTTTGGAATTCTAGTAAGTACATGTTTAATTATTTTAATTTGAATATCTGCTAAATTACCAGCAAAATTGTTTAAGTCAATTTTTCTGACATGAATTATCATGTTCCTATTACTAGGAATAATTAACTGAATTGCATATAAGAGTCCAGGATTTGATGCTGATATAGTAAATAATGGCATGAATGTCATTTTTGGTGATGTATCAAATTATAATCCAAGTCACTTATTTACTACATCAGATGGTGCATATACATCCTTAGTTGGTAATATTTGGGGTGGAAATATCATTGGTGTCTTTTATGATAAACCAAATACAGTTCTAGTCAATTCCGGTGTTAAATACGATTCAGCAAAAGCTGCAAGTGGAATTACTTTGTATCTATGATATAGTTCAACATGATACTCGTTATCTAGCAAAGTACTAATCAATACTTCAATGGTTTCATTCAAAATTATTCTAATGATTTCAATCATTACTATTCTTGTATCAACCACAAGTAACATAGAATTAACCATTGGTATTGAAGATTTACTTCACCCATTATCGTATTTAAGAATACCAGTTAATGAATGGGCGATGACTTTTGCAATAGCTATTAGATTCGTTCCATCATTATTGGTAGAGTCACAAAATATTTTAAGAGCACAAGCTTCACGTGGTGTTGACTTTAGAAATGGTAACATTAAAGATAAAACTAAATCTTTAATTTCACTGATTGTACCGATGTTCTCAATTGCTTTCCATAAGGCAGATGATTTGTCAAATGCGATGGAAGCTAGAAGTTATGATCCAAGAAGAAAACGTACAAGATACCGTAACTATAGTGTCAGTTGAAAAGACTTTGCAGCTATCGGAATAATAGGTATGCTATTTAGTTTCTTTATTTTCTTTACTACTAAACACATGGTATTTGGACCGTTTAACTGAATTGAATACGTTAGTATAGCTTAATTATGAATTACTTAATTGATATAAGTTACGATGGTAATAACTACCACGGCTGAAGTAAACAAAAGAACAATATTTCTATTCAGCAAACAATAGAAAAAGGTTTAAGTAATATTTACAAAAAGAAAATAGATATTGTTGGTAGTGGAAGAACTGATACCAAAGTTCATGCCGTTCACCAATACTTTAATTTTCATGAAGATAAAATTAACTTGTCTGTTGAAAAATTAAAGAATGCATTGAAATATAAAATTCCAGTAGATATAAAGGTTAATAGTATTAAAGTTGTTGATAACAATTTTAATGCGAGATATGATGCTAAAAATAAGACCTATCTTTATTTGATCAACACTAGTGAATTTGATTTGTTTAGAAATAATTATTTATTAAACTACAACAAACCTATTAATCTTGACTTATGAAATCAAGCTAAAGAATTGTTTGTAGGTACTCATGATTTCTTATCATTTAGTAAATCTGCACTATCTAACACTACTAGAACTATTAATGCAATTAAAATAGTAAACAAAAAAGGTTTAATTGAAATTTACATTAATGGTAATGGGTTTTTGAGAAACATGGTAAGGATGATAATTGGCTGCTTAATTGATTTAAATGAAAACAAAAAATCATTAGATGATATCAAAAGATTAATTAATAATCCAAAAAAAGGATCAGCTAATACTTTAGCTAATCCTTGTGGTTTATATCTTTATCAAGTTAATTATTAGATTTATTAATTAAGATTACAATAACAAGTATTTTATTTTTAATATGTAATTTCAATATGTAGTGAACTACATTTAACTTAGTTTTTTAAAAATATTTTTAAATCTCTCTATTTTTTTCATTTTTATATATTGGGAGCATATTAAATTTATAATACCAATGAAGAAATACAAAATTTGTTCATCTATGAAAAATAAAAACTTAGTTGGTGACAT
>Ga0247610_10005749_pt1 | contig 13013 bp, 21 predicted proteins | sample 174DNAGHGhighgp2_FD_193483 | JGI IMG/M metagenome (GOLD analysis project Ga0247610, IMG submission 193483) | Sheep rumen microbial communities from Palmerston North, Manawatu-Wanganui, New Zealand - 1742 DNA GHGhigh gp2 | ecosystem: Host-associated > Mammals > Digestive system > Stomach > Rumen...
TTCATTTTCACCAATAACTTCTAGAGGTTCGTCAGGAATATCTTCTGGTTGCTGAATTTCTGCTGCTTCTGCAGCTTCTCTAGCTTCATTTGCTTTTTGTTCTTCAGCTTCCATTTCATTACTGTAAGCATTCAATAACTGTTCAGTTTTCTTCTGTGATTCTGTCTTATATTCCTTTGTTTCTTTACCAAGAATTGCACCCAAATCATTAATATCCAAATCATTTAATGACTTACGTGGATCTACCAAAACTTCATCAGGTTCAACTTCTTCTGTTGCTTCATTTGTCTGTGTCTGAATTGGCTTTCTTACTACACGTCTCTTACGTTTCTTGACAACTGGCTTTTCTGGTTGTGGTGCTGGAACTGGACGTTCAATTACAACTGGTTCTGGATTCATAATTTCGTCAATTACATCTTCCAAAGCTTCGTCTAATCTTTCCAATCCAATCATACCATAACGATAGAAAATATCTTCCATCTTAACCTTCATATCATCAATCAAAGAATATGCTTCTGTCAACTGACGTGGCATCTTTGGTTTAGGAGGTTCAACAGGCTTTGGTGGAGCTTGTCTTACTGCTGGATGACGATATGTTTCATCATCTTCATACAAAGGATATTTCTTTTGTATTGGACGTGGACGTGGTTTCACAGGAGGCAAATCATATTCCTGTGCAGTATGGATAGAAGGCTGTGTTTCAGTCTTCTTTCCATGAATAAAGTCATAAAAGTCTTGATGATCTTTTGAATTAATATTGCTCATAGTTACCTTTTTAATCATAGTCTATTTATATTAATTTGGTTTGCACCTTGTCAATTAGACCGATTTTCTTGGCTTCATTTGCTGACATATAATTATCATATTCAATCATTTTCTTAAGTTCTTCAAGATTCTTTCCTGTCTGTTTCTTGAAAATCTTATTCATAGCATCTGTCCAATTCTGAACTTCTCTATGGACAATTTCAATATCTTTTAGCTTACCACCAAACAAATCAATTCCTGCCTGATGGACCATGATACGTGATGATGGGAATGCATATCTACAACCCTTTGTACCACTTGCCAAAATTACTGACGCCATTGATGAACATGATCCACAACAAACTGTGTTGACTTGTACACCAAATTTTTTGATTTCTTCAATTGCATCTACGACTGCAAAACCTGCTTCACATCCACCACCTGGTGATGACAAATAAATTGTGATAGGGTCTTTACAATCTGTTTGTGTTCTATAGAAAGACAATCTCTGAATAATACGAATAGCAATATCCCAATCAATGGTACCTACTACCCACATTGTTCTTTTGATTTCAAAGTAATTTTGTCTTACTTGTTCAAAATAATTACCCATATTACCCAAATCTACAGTCTGTCCACCTTCATCTTGTTCTGGTGCCTGTTCTGTTTCTTGAGTTGGTACTTCTACTTCAGATTCTTCTTCTAATGACATCTATATATCCCATTCTCTCTTTATTAATTTGTTTACGCTTAATACCGCTTCCATCAATTTCATTATCAAATTGGTAATGGATTTTATCAGCCATAATTAATGGTGATCCATACTGAATAACAGCTTCAATATTACAATACTTCACTACATGATATTTCTTGATTACACGATTAAATCTACATTCAATAGTATCTTCAGTTCTGTTTAATACTGTATATGAATTATTGTTTTTATCATGATATGTTTTATTTACTTCAAACTTAATCATTACATCTTCTCTTTATTTAAGATTTTATTGATTGAATCATAGACCTTTTCTCTCTTTTCAAAAAGCTCTCTGATTTCTTCTTCGTTCAAGTCACTAAAATTCTTGATAAACATTCTTGCATACTCATTAAAATTCATATATACGTCTTCAATGACTGATGCAAAAACCATTTTTGCTGCGTTATGTGTTGTCACTTGCTTGTTGTTTACTTCTATAATCATTTACAAATTCCCTAAGTTTGTCACTAAAATTTTCTTTATCTGTAAAATTATGTGGTAATAACAACAATACCTTTTCTGTCCAATCTTCCAATGAAGTTGTTTCTTGTAGATTCATTTCCAAATTCATTGCTGTTCGACCTAATTCCAATACAGCTTGCATCTTATTAGGGTCATTTAAAATTTCCAGCATTGTTTGTTTTTCATCTAACTTTGAAACATTGATTTTATCGAAGTTTGGTGATTTCCAATTATGCTTTTTCTTCGCCATTATTTCTTGCCTTCATTCTTTCGTTTGCGGCTTGTGCGGCTTTATTCAATAAATCACGCTGTTTTTCTAAGTATTCCTTATACTTATTTTCGCCTGCTTCTTGATCTTTATTCATCATTTCTTCAAATGCATCTAATTGATTAAACATTTCTTTAAAATTAGACATTTGCTGTTCGTCATGATTACAAATTCTTGCAGCAGTCTTCATATCTTCGACTTGTTCTAATACCTTACCAAATTGACCAAATGCAGATTCACCGAAAGTCTTCTTATAGAATTCATCTTCCTGCACCATGTTTTCTGGGTTATTGATATTAGCTTCTTTCATGGATTGATATTCAGTCAAGATAGCATTTAATACATTCTGATATACTCCATCACTTACTGGATGACAATACTTCATTGCTTTCTTGTTATGAATATTCTTAGGAAATACGACATAAAACTTTTCATTCTTCTTATAAAGTTTTAGTCCTGTTATGATAAATGCATTATCAATAGTAAATTGACAAATTGCTAAACAGTCAAATTTTCCATTCTTTAATGGCATTACAGATACGTTAGTTATTTCCATATAAGTTCTCCTTTTAGTAATATAATAAAAATAGTTATTTTTGTAAATAGTTATTTACGAAAAATTAGTCTACAATTTCTATGCCTTCTAATGTTTGTGCATACAAATATAGATTATTTAAATCATAATCAAATAATTCCTTATCGATTATGCCTTCATTATTTATAATTGACAAAATATGCTTGAACATTCTCTGAACTTCTGGACGTTCCTCAAAGTCAATGAATTTCTGCATATATTCTTTTACTAATGTTGGAACATGGAATGGAAATTCTGGAATCAAAGTCCAATTTTTTTGATCTAAGAAATTGTATGTAAAATCTTCAAGATACCAAACTGCCTTTTCCAAATCTTCCTTTGGCTTCTTCTTAAACATGTATCTTGACATATACTTCCATGCATTTCCTAAATCACATCCAAGATAACGTGTGACTTCAATAGTCTGAATACCACACTTATTTTTGTTATACTGTTTTGGTTTATTCACTGGATCAAATTGTTCACTCATAGTGTAGTTTCCTTCTTATTTAGTGTTTCTAGAATCTTATGTTCTAAGTCTTTCTTTAGTTGTATTTGTTTTTGAATTTTATCATTCTTTCTTGCTTCTTCATCTTTTTCTCTACGAATTCTTAGAGCTTCAGCAATTCTGAATGGTAAAAATACACATAAAAAATATCCAAATGCTATACCAACAATTGGACCAACTGTTTTCAATACGGTAAATAGAAGTTTCTGTGCTGCAACTCCATAAACTCCAAAACCGATTAAAACAAGAGAAAAGACAATTGCGGCTGCAATGCCAGCAATTATCTTTTTATTTTTAAATATTGAAAAAACTTTCATTAAATGCCTTCAGTATCATCTAGGACCATTGTGCATTCTACACCAGGTACCCAGTAATAAGTCTGCTTTTCACCATCTTTAACAATTTCATATTCTTCCATTACACCTTGGTTAATCAATGTTCTGTCACCAACTTTAATTTGTAATGGAATTAACTTATCATTTGGCATAAAGTATGCACCTTTACCAACTGCAACTACTTCACAATAACAATATCCCATATTACCAAATGATGGAATGAAAATGCTTCCTGCTACTTTGTCGTTAATCTTCTTAACTAAAACGTTTGCGCCTTGTACTCTCATTAGACTGTTTCTCCATCTTCTAGAATTATACGACAATCCTGTGCAGCAACTAGATATTCATCTTCAGCAGGCTTTTCACCGTTATAACGTAAATTGATTTTTGCTAATACAGAGTTGTTAATCAATACTCGATCACCAACTTTTACTTCAGGTTCAATATATTTTCCGGTATATGGATTATAACGACCTGGTCCAACATGTAGGACTTCACAAAGTGAGTTTCCAATCTTCTGTCCAATGTCTGCAACGAAAATACCGCCAGCAGTCTTATTTGAACATTTCTTCACAATAATTTTATCATCAGTTAGTTTCATTTTTTCTCCTAATAAAAAAGAAGACAATAGTTTTTCTATTGTCTTCGAAAATAAAGTTAAAACCTCTAGTACAAACTTAATAAACTTTATTTAACTCAAATCAACAATAGAGGTACAAGCTTAACTTATTTATAACTAATCTAATTCATCGACCTTTCCGTCCTTAGTCCAAATTGGCTTCCAACCGGCCTTACGAACGAAAACATCAATCTTTTCAACATACTTCTTATTCTTGTATGTTTCCATCAATTCATCGGTATATACGATATGCTGAAATGGTTCTCCAAATGGCTTACCGTTTTCATCACAATGATAACTAGTTACGCGATAAACGTTCATTCTTCACTCCTTGTTATATGTTCAACGTTTACAAGTACAAATATAATAAAACAGAGAGGTTTGTAAACCCCTCTGTTATAAAAATGATTCTAATTTTTTAACATGCTGCAGCCAAACGTTTCCAGTGTTCAAGACCTGCGTGACGTAGTTGATAAATCTTGATGTAAGTACGGAAATTCAATTCTTTTTCCATACCACCCAAAATTTGTTTATATTCATCAGAAACCATGAAATCAAAGACTTCTTTCTTAATAGCTTCGTCTGTAATATCCTTATTTTCTCCGTTCTTTGCAAGAGCCTTATAAATCTTAATACTTGGCAAACATGTCTTAATTCTATTGATTACATCTTCTGCTTTCAAATTAATATCAATTGTCAAACATCTTGTTGGCAATGCTCTATCCTTCTTATAAATGTCATCATAAGTTAAGTTTGAAATGAAGATTACTGCACCATTGAATTCGAAATAACTTGGAATAGGATTCTTGACACCTGATGCAACTGCTGTTGCCAAAGTAGTTTCAATTTCTTGTCTAGTCATACCAAATGTATCGACTGTGTTTGCGTTATCCCATGAAACTTCTCTGTTTTCACCAGAATCCAAAACACCCTTCAAAATGTTAATACCATCCTTACTATCGAATACTGAGTCACAGTCATCGAATACACAAATCTGATTATAGTGTGTATATAAGAACTTATACATCTTAATAGGTGTACACTTACCCTTCATGATAACGTAATCTTCACCCTTTGTACCATACTTAGCCAAAACCTGATTTACGTTATATGACTTACCAATACCACCTTGACCAGTAATCAATAATGCTGGAGAATAACCTGTTGCAACCATCTGTGTATATTCATTCAAGTTTTCAAATACAACATCTGGATCAGAATACTTTGTCTTTGCTAATGTTTCATTTGCTTTCTTTACACATTCTGGTGGTGCAACTTTTTCTGGTTTACCTGGTTCAACTACAACCTTCTTACCACCTTTCTTCTTAGGTTCTTCAGGTTCAGATTCAACTCCTAATACTTGGTCAACCTTTGCTTGAATTTGTTTTTTATTATAAGTATTACCATTCTGTTTCAATACAGATTGAATTTGGTCAACTGTCCAATCTGATGCAACATCCTTAATAAAATCTGCTGGAGATGCCCATTCATTATCTTCATACTTAATTGCTTTTTCTACAATAAAAGATTCATATATTTCATCAGATGTTTCTGATTCTGTTGTAATTGCTCTAATAATTTCTGGCAATAACTGAACGAATGATGCATCATTTGGACCAATATCTGCAGTCTTAATTTCTTTTGATGGTTGATTAGCACTTCCTGCATAATCATCCCAATAGTTAATTGAATGGAATTTATTTCCATCCCAGTTAACTCTCAATGCATCATTATTATCTGATACATACAAAATACCAAAGAATACACCATCTGCATTCTTATATGTTTCACCATTAATTTCCTTAAAATCTGAACCAATCTTTCTACCAATGAATTGTGCTACCTTTCTTGATGCACTTGCAAGATTAGATTCACGTACTGATGCTTCATTAATAAAATCTATAAATCTCATCTTATTCTCCTAAATAGTTAATATCTTTATTCTATTTATAAAAGAAAAGAGAGTTATAAAACTCTCTTTAAGTTATTTAGATGTGTCTTTAAAAATCGGTGAACATTCTCCCTCTCGTGGATTGTTATCCTTATAAATCATAAAGATTCCAAATCCAAGGAGTGATAGAAAAAATGCAACGTATGCCATAATTGGAGAAATTGTTGCAATTATACTGAATGCAAGAACTAGTCCAAACGTCCATTTAAGATAAGTCTTTAACATAATTTTCTCCTAAATATGATTTTCTGCTACATATTGCTGTAATAGTTTTTCTGAACGTTCATAAACGTGTAAACTATCAATATGATAATGAATTAAACCAGGTTGTAAATCTGGATATGTATGACGTAATTCTTCATACAACATCTGATATACAAATGAAGACCATGCAAAATCAAATGGAGCTCCAGTTATAGCGTCACATGATCTCTGAGAATGAATCATCTCTAATCTATTATTTCTAATAAAGAAATGAGAATAGTTTGTACAGATAAAGTCATGCTTTCCATTTTCAACTGCATCATGATGAATTGATGGACGTGTATAAATCAACATTGCTTCTCTAGAATTTTGATCAGCTTGTAGCTTCTTCAAACAGTTTTCATACTGATTACCATTTGCTTCTGAGAATACACACCATCCATAATTAGAGTTGATTTCCTGCTTATCATCCTTTGATGCACAGAACTGCCAAATCTTAATATCATCCATCCAACCCTTGATAGACAAATCCTGAGACATATACCATTTATGTTCTTTTTCAAGATAATTCATTGGCATATCACGGAAAATATGTAAATATGGCTGAAATGGAGATAGTCTCAAATCAACGTCAATCATTTCCCATGTATTACCAACCTTAATACCTTTCTTATATAGTTTTGCAATTGGGTCACAAACCTGAATTTTGATAATATCATTATTGTCAAAAATCTGTGGCTTAATATTGAAGTCTTCTTTTAGTTTAAAATCCTTAATCATTTTTCGTCATCCTTATACATGTTAAATAATTCCATAAAACCATCATACAATTCTTTCTTATCAACCTTTGTTTCCAATTGGTCAATATATCCTTTGAATAATGATAACAAATTAAAATCACCACTTTCAATCTTAATATCACCATAAGAAACATCCTTTGGCATGATATTCAAATTGATTGGATACGCTGGAACTTTCTTTTCAAGTTCTACTAACAAATTATAAATTTTCTTTGTTTCAGTAGACAAATCATAAGGAACATCAATATCAATAACATTACCAGTAATTACATCTTTATTGATTTCTGGATAAATGAACTTAATGAAGCGAATTGATTTTACATTTTCTACAAATTCAACTTCATCAGTCTTCATATCAATAATTGTAATGCCTCTAGGTTCATATCTATCAATACGAGTTAACTGATATGGACTACCAATATAATTGATTGAAGTTCCATCTAGATATTCTTTTGTATAACGTTTATGATAGTGACCTGAATAAGTATGCTTGATTTTAGCTGTAAACTTTGATGCAGGAACACCAGCATCACTTAATCTTCCACCACCCATATCAAATCCAATAATATCAGCATGACAGAAACAATAATCGAAGTCTTCTGCTACAATCTCATCAAATTGATTATAGTCAGTCATCCAAGGAAGCATTAAACATTTCTTACCATCAATGATAAGTTTCTTTGGATTTTCATATACATGACAATTAGGAAGCAAATCAATCATCTTTAATGAATTTACTTCAGTAGTAGTTGTATGATAAATGTCATGATTACCTACAATAATCTGACAAGTGAAATCCTTTAATGTTTCCTTGAATAACTTTAATACGATATTATCAGTTTGAACATTAACAGATTGACGTGTATCAAACACATCACCTAATACAAATAAATTCTTTATATTTCTACTTTTTAATTCAGGGACTAATTGGTCTTCAAAAAATCTTAATTGACTCTGTAAGAACGTTTTGTCACTTTTCTTAATACCAAAGTGTGCGTCCCCTATCACTGCAATTTTCATTAAACCTCACATTCTAAATAACTTAACTTCTTAAGAAAATCCTCAAATGTTATTTCCTGATAATCAGAAAAACAACGAATATAAGTCTTTTCATTTTCTATGGTTAAATAATAAGTTAAATTATTTGTTTTGTAAACATACTTTACTATGTTTTTCCCAATTAAATCATTTGATTTATTAAATCTAGACTTATGAATTTTCTTTATATCAGAATTCTTTAAGAGTCTCCACTTTTTCTCGTTTTCCATATTCATTCCATACCTTCTCAAATTCTTCAAAGGTAATTGGCTTTTCTCCTAAATATGGAGAAATATAAAATCCTATTGTATCACCTTGACCTTGTTTGAATTTGAACTGTAAATTTGTCTGTGGGTGAAAATAGATTTGTGTCTCATAATCAAACAAATCAAAAGGCTTTCTGGTAAAGCCTGCTGATTCTGTATAATATGTTGCATTCTTAAAATCTATTTTGTACCAACGTTCTTTATAGATCTCTGCCATTATTTTACCTCTAATTCACTAAATAAACCTTTCTTCTTAATCTCTATTGTTTTATTTATTTCTATCTTAACGTCATCAATCTTATGTGATACTAGATAAATTCCCAATTTCTTTTCATTATCTGAAACAATGTTATACAATGTTGCCAAGAATTGTTCAATACCATTCTTATCGATACCTCCATCCAAAATTTCATCAATGAATAGCAAGTTGCAACTCCAGTTTGAAATAATACGACTGATATTAAAGAATGACAATAATACACTCATATCAATACGTGTCTTTTCACCACCTGAGAACTGATCATATTCCATATCTGAACGACCATTGATAATTGTCTCTTGCATTTGTTCATCAAATTCTAGACAAATTGGTAATTCAAATTTCTTCAAATATGAATTGATATTCTGATTCAAAATTGGAATTAACTTTCTAAAGAAATAAACCTTAATACCATCATCACCCAAAATATCAATCAATTCCTTGTCAATTTCAATCTGATGTGTCAAGCCTGTAATGACCTTCTTCAATTCCGTCATTTGTTCATTTAAAGTCTTAACCTTTTCTTTGTATTCATCCAAATTGAATGGACACTGACGCTTATCAATTTCTTCAAGTTTCTTATTGCACTGATTGATTTCACCATTAGAATTATTCAATGACAATTCTTCTTGAGACTTTCTCATTTCAATATTTCTAATCATTGCAATATTTGCATCGTATTCTTTCTTCAATGCATTGTATGCATCTTCTTCTGCCTTCAACTTAGGAATGACTGTATTTGTCAGTCTATCAATTTCTTCAGTCAATTCCTTTATATGCTTTTTAGCATGTTCACCAGATAATTCAGAACCACACATTGGACACAAAGGATTGTCCTTCAATTGATCTAATGTCTTTTGAATACGCTTCTTTTCGTTTTCTGATATACCTAGAGACTTAATTGTCTTAGAATATGCATTTGTATCAGGTACTTCTTTTGTCTTCTCTTGAAGCTCTATTATCTTATCTGTAGCAACCTTGATATTCTTTTGATTCTTCAATACAATTTTATTCAATTCATCAATACGAGCAACAACATTTGCCTTATCATTTTCATTATTCGTATTGAAGTTAGCGATATACTGAGTCATATCACTGATATATTTCTTGTTATCATTTATCTGCTTTTCTAGAGCTGAGGATTCAGTAATCTTTAACTTTTCTTCTGACTGTTCAAGAGTCTTACGTCTCTTGACTTCCTTACTCATTTCTGCCAATACGTCAATATTGAAAATGTTTTCAATCAATTCACGCTTTTCCCAAATAGGCATACTCAAGAAAGGCTTATTGTTAGTGACTGCTACACCAACAATATTCTTAAACAATTTCTGATTGATACCAAGTAATTTGTCAATTTCAGCCTGATTAAGTTTCTTAGAAGATAATTTATCTAGAACTTGACCATTCTTATAAATTTCAAATACAGTAGGCTTCAAACCACGAACAATCTTCCACTTATCAAATCCAATATTGAATTCAATTTCAGTGACAAGGTTCTTTTCATTGATACGGTTGATTAGTCTATTCAACTTGATATTTCTGAAAGGCTTTCCAAATAAAACGAAATTCAAAGCATCAAGAATAGTTGACTTACCACTTCCGTTAGGAGCACGAATCAAATTTATTCCATTTGAAAAATCAATTTCAGTAAAGTTATTACCATAACTCAATATATTCTTAAATCTTAATTTATTAAACTGTACAAACATATTATCGTTCCTTTACATGAAATATACAAATTATTTTTTCTTTGATGGCTTCTTATTCATGATTTCATTCAGAATTTCTCTGTCCATTTCACGTTGCATTTCATTCTGCAATCCATCTAACATATCATCAAATAGACCACGTGGCTTCCATTTCTTTTCTCTGTCATCTTCTTTATAAACTGAATCAAGTTGATATTCCTTATATAGTCTATGCTGTGCTTTTTCATCCAGTTTATAATAGTCATCTTGTGACATCTTCTTAATATCATGCAACCATCCATGGAAATCATCTTTTTCTCCACCATGCATTGCCTTAATATCTTGTTGCATATCCAAAGAAAATGATGATTTTAATTTTCTTGTTTTTACTTGAATTGGCTGTTTTGCTATAACAATACTTGCTTTCTTAATAGCATCAATGATACTTTCTGTATTTTCTTCTTGAACTACTTCGTCTATAAAATTACTCATGTAAACCTATTCTCTTAATTGCTACCATCTTAACCAATTTCTTGTAAAATTCATCTGTGCATCTCAAATAAAGTAGCATCAACTGATTTGGTGCTAAATCATAAGTAGTCATCAGATAATCTAGAACATCCATCGCCATAACTTTCATTTCTTTACAAATATCATTTCTGATTTGTGCAGATTCATTATTATATTTTCTATATGAATGAAGGATATTCCAAAACATACTTTCTTTATATGGTGCAATAGAATCAACTGCAGTATCACAATAACCTGCAGTTGCATTGCCTGATGTTCCTAAACTATTATTTGCTGGGATATTATACATACTAAATACCGACATTAGAAATTTGTTAACTCCATCTTCTTATAATCAAGATAATCATGTATTTTATAATCTAATTTCTTGATTAGCTCATACCATTGTTCAATGCTTTCAAGATAATAACACTGAATTTGATATAGCTTTTTCTTTTTACACCATTCAAGATCGCATTCAATTTGAGACTCAATTTCTTTAGTTGTGTCCCAATGATATTGTGACTTGAATTTATAGTATTCTACTTTCTTTCCCCATAGATTTTTTAATTCATCTTTCAAACATTCTACTACATATTTTTGTCTCTTAAATCTACGAGACCATTCAAACTGAATGTTTGGAAGTTGGAATGCATTATAGTCCATGGCATCCTTTATATTATCTGGCATACCATTCAAGTCTATTTCTGCTTGTTTTTCTATGCTTTCAAATTTCTTTTCATCTAAAATAAAGTCTTCTAACTTCATAAAATCTCCTATGATAACACAAATATAATATAATTTTTCCAAGTCGGAATTGCAGTAATCAGTCAATATTTCCGAAATTTCAAAACATTTGGAAGATTTATATGAGGTCTGTTTTACAAAATTTTTTAATGATTTATATTTGAACATAAAATTTTCAAGTCTCATTCCTCGGAGCGAAGACCAACTCAATGGAACTATCGGTAGAGGGTGAGCCGTTTGCATGAAAACTGTAAGTGCACATAAAATGATTAGGTAGATAGTGTAAACTTGTCACTAATAACGATACAGTATCGAAGAATTATCTAGCAAGTAATTCGTATGCCGCCATAGCATTTCATGATGTAGCTGGAGTACAGGATGACCGACCCATAAGCATGAATATAAGTCTCGAATGACCGATAAGCAAAACCTATACAGCGAAGTATGTATATCTTTGTGCCTATCCAATTATTCTTCCTGGATAGGCTCATTCTCTCCAAGCTCCTACCACCGAAGAACATGTATATAAGATTCAATTAAATTTAATAACAACTTCATAGAAGTTGTATCAAATCGAAGATTTGATTATCTTCAATTAAAAATTAGAATAAAAGAAGTATATAACATACATAAAAATCATTTAAATTATTATATTTGTATAAAACATTTAAAATAAGAGGTAAAAGATGAATACAGTTAGATTCGATTCAGTAATGACTAAATTTCAACCAAATATCAAGAAGGAAGATGTTTATGTCATGTTTCAGTTAAAGGTAAATGAAGATTCTACAATTAGAGGTTTACCACAACAGTTCAAGAAACAGATTGATTTGTCAAATATCTTTAGTGCATCAGCATCTAATGATAATTGGGATAAGGTAAACATTCCATTGACAGATTATCGTATGAAGTATACAGTTGATTTTGCAGGAATGCAGTTTGAAGCAAAGTTGGAAAACATTGCAGCAGTTATTAAGGTTGATAAGACTGGAGTTCCTAATACAGAATACACTTTGACTTTCTATAAGGAATTGGATAAGGATATGGACACTCAGTTGGCTATGTTCTTGAAGCGTAAGGAAGTAGATCCAGAATCAGGAAAGAAGAAGATTGTAGAATATAATACTGTATTGACTGAACTATAAATAATTTGTATGAGTATTGAGATATTAGCTATTATAAGTGGTTTTATTGGTGCAGTTTTATTTGCATGTAAATCAGCACCTCAAGTATGGGAGTGTTGGAAAAAGAAATCTACTGAAGGCTTAAGTTTTAAGATGCTT
>Ga0247610_10005751_pt1 | contig 13012 bp, 15 predicted proteins | sample 174DNAGHGhighgp2_FD_193483 | JGI IMG/M metagenome (GOLD analysis project Ga0247610, IMG submission 193483) | Sheep rumen microbial communities from Palmerston North, Manawatu-Wanganui, New Zealand - 1742 DNA GHGhigh gp2 | ecosystem: Host-associated > Mammals > Digestive system > Stomach > Rumen...
ACCTGTCCGTTTATCCAACCTATCCCACTCATGAGGTTCCAACGACCCTTGAAACAAGTGCATAACAAGTATGTCACAATGGATGGCAAGAAGCCTTTGTACATAGTCTGCCTTCTGATGATTCGTCGAGAACAACAACACGGGCAGTTTGCTTTCTAAAATGATGTCCAGTATCATTGACAGCATGAACTCTTCTTTTCCCATGCAAGGCCTTCCGCCAATCACATATACTTTCCCCTTCTCGAAGCCACCTGTCAAATCGTCTAACGGCTGAAAACCCGTAGGGATTCCTGGTACACCTGTATTTATAGCACTTTCCTCTACATCAGAGATGCAATCCTTCAACATCTCCCGCATATTGATATAGCTGTCATCGCTCATCATCTTGTTCACGTTTGTCATAATTCTGCATATTAAAATTCAGTGGCAAAGATACTTACTTATATCTTTGCCACCAAACGATTTTACTTCACAAGGCTTGTGAAAATGTGAATTTATGCTTCGACAAGCGAAGTGATTTTAATCGGTTTCCCAGATGACCAAATCACGAGGAAGACTAATCTTCTTGGGGTCACCACGTAGTCCGTCGATATAGTAATGGCGAGCAATATGGTCATCAAACTGTCCGACAAAAGCACCACGGATACGAGCACACTTCTCATTGATTGAGTTAAGTACAGGATTCGTCACATCCTCGATGCTCCGCAACACCCTATCAGTCAATCCCGTTGGTCTCAACTTCACATATAAACGTGTAAGTTCCTCACGATAATCCGGAAGACGCTTAAACAATATTCCTTCGGGATGAGCCAGGAACAACAGGTATACCGCTTTAACAAGAGGTTCCATCTTTACTTCCGTATTTGCTCCATCAGCCAGCACAACCTTATAATCCTTTGTCACCACCAATTGTGGAAACACTTCCTCCTCATTCATTGCAGCAACAATCTCAGCATCATTAATACCATAAGCTTTTAACTTACGTACCTTTTCCTTTACCTCTTCCAAAAGAACGGAGCAATGGAACTGCTCCAGTTCTTTTGAAATCATCTCCTTCATTCTCTTATCCATGACCACCACCTTTTAGAAACCTAACGCGTCCATCATCGCATCATAATCCATCGGATTACTTGGCATATCGCCATACATCCCGTCCGTCAGTGCATCCCAGGAATCTTCTTCGGTCCACTCGTAGCCTTCATCCTCATAGCCACCACACTCATAATCCTCATCATACTCTTCGTAAAAGTCATCATAAAAATCTTGTGCCATAATTATTTTAATTTAAAAGGTTAAACATTTATTGTACTGTCAAACTTTGTTCTGTCTTCGTAATCAGATTTCTCTTAAGACTTAACTGATGTTCTACTATCAAATCGTAGTCACATTTATTGTCTCCCATTTTGATTGTTAATACAAACAACTCTAAGAATGTAAGGAAACAGAAAAGGATAATATAGAACACCAGAGATACCCAACTATTAGAAACCACGCCAAGTGTCGCTTCCAACTCTTCTATAAATCCCAGAGGACGTGAACTAACCTCTTCTGTCACTTTCCCTGCTATATCCTTCTTGTCCTGACGAAGCTCTTCCAATTGCTTCGCATATATCTGAATCTGCTCATTATTGGCTTTCAGCTGTTCTGCCAATGGATTAGCCATTGTCACTGTTGATACAGATTGTACCTTTACCTTCTTAGGTTTTCCGTCTTCATCAACCCCAACAACCTGTTCCTGGGTTGAAACATTTGTACCCTTGATGGTAGGGTGTTTTGCCAATTCCTCCCCTAAGGCAATTGTTGACTTACCAATGGAGTCCATATCATGAGTGATGCGCTGAATATCACTTTCGTAGATGGATAGGCGTTTGGTTATCGTTTCCTTTATCACATCTTCCCTTTTCTCCTGTATAGCCTGCTGGATGTCATTACGGAAAATGATTTGGTCAAAGATACATGCTCCTAAAAAAGCCATACACAATGCCAGGCAAATTCTCATTATTGTCATCATACGTGCTCTACCGACAGTAAGAATTATTACCCTCTCCACACAAAGTACAATAAGCATAAAGGTTACGGATACACATAATTTCAAAGCACACGATTCGATATTGATATATCTGTCTGCGAAGCAGTAGCCTATTGTTCCCCACAATATCATCATGATACAGATGGCAGACAACAGTTTACGATATTGGCGATGGCTTGCCTCACCACACTCTTTCAAAATTTCCTTATTCCATCCAATTAGAAAACAGCCTATATTCTTAAAAGTCTTCATAATCTCATGCTTTTTATTTGTTATTAATAAAGTTCTCTGTCACTGCTGCTATACCTTTCAGGAAACCACGTCGATATGACTCTATCATTGTAGTCATTTTGGGATCATTAGCCTCCAGAAGGTCTTGCATCTCCTTGATCTCGTTCAAATGCTCCTTGTAAGTCTCACAACAAACTTCCAAACTTGAAGCAGAAGTAAAAGCGTATGCTTTCTTTGCATTCTCAATCTGAGCCTCAGCCTCCCGGATATCCTTATGATAACGTAAAGCAATCCTCTTGAAAAGCATCTGCAAATCCGTACGAATAATAGTTATCTTGGCATCACGATAGGTAACATCAGAGTTTACTAGTGCGTCTTGATAACCCTCTTCCTCAAAATTCTTGTGAATGAAGTTGTAGACGACATCAATCGGCATCCCTGTACCCCAAGTGATGGTTATCAAGTTCTTTTTCTCTTCATCATTCTGCTGGGGAGAATCGGGTTCATTACTACTCTGCTCGTGTGTAGCTTCAACTACTTCAGGAATCAACTGATCTTTCTCTTCAGGCTTCTTGCCAAACCAATTAAATAGTGCCATAATCTTAATGTTTTAAATGTTTATACTTTCTTACTTAACCTTTCAATTCTTCTGTCGTAATGACAATATCAAACGACTCAACTGTATTTCTGTAGGTATATCTAAATACCATATTTCGATTAGAGGTAACCATCCTTCGAGCATGCACACTACTCTTATTGATTTTAGAAAGGATTTCTGATTTCATATTCTTTTCGTTAAAACCTTCATACTTCTTTTTTAATTCATAGGTATAGATGAATGCCTCTTTAGTTACTTCAGATCCTAACCAAGTTGTTACAGAATCAACTTTCTTTGGACAGAAATAGGATTGATACCTTGCTACCAGCATCAAATAGTCATCATCTGAAACTGTTTCATCCATCTCCTCTGATAGTATCACTTCCAGTTCTCTTTCTGAAAAGTTATCCAAAATGGCATTGACATCTACTGGGTCACTGAAGAACAGCATGGATATCGCTGTCAAAACTATCAGTAATGCAAATCCAATAGGGAAAGAAGTTGCAAATGCTAAGAGGATGAAAAACCAGAACTTCTTAAATAATCTCTTGACGTGTAAATAAATTCTTTTCATTTTGTTTAATGTTTAAATTGTTACTATTTTGTTGTTTCTTTGACTTTTTATACCCAAAAAACAAAAAGGTAACTGATAAATCAAAAAAAATTTTTATATTTGCACAAAAATATACTGATGATAAGAGTTAGGCTATATATTATTGTTATGGCAATATTGCTTGTCCTCCCTGCATTTTCACAGAGGAAACGAGCCTTCATGGTTGGAATCTCTCACTATGATACTGCATTAACTGGCTACCAGTGGAATAACATTAATGGAGTGGAAGATGTCACTTTACTTAGCCCTATTCTAAAAAAACAAGGTTTTTATTTGACTACTTTGTTAGACGACCAAGCAACCTATGATAATATCACACATCAACTCACTCAATTCATCAAGAAAACGAAGAAAGGTGATCTAGTATATCTCCATTTCTCAGCACATGGTCAACCTGTAGAAGATTTAAATGGAGATGAAAATGATGGATGGGACGAGGCTATCGTTCCCATTGATGCCTATAAGATATATAAAAGAGGGAGTTATGAAGGAAAGAAACATCTGCTGGACGATGAACTAAACACCTATGTGAAGAAATTGAGAGAAAAGATTGGTCCTTCTGGTTTCCTATATGTCATTATTGATGCCTGCCACGCTGGTACATCTTCAAGAGCCAATGACGAAACCGTAAGAGGTACCAAGGTCGGCTTTACATATAGCAATAAGGTTTTCAAGCCATCCACTTCCAAACAATCACACTACAAAACTGAAGCCTCATCAAAAATGGCAAATGTCCTTTTCTTGGAGGCATGCCGACCAGACCAAGTAAATACAGAAATAAAAATTGGTAGTAAAATGTTTGGTCCCCTTTCCTACAATATAGCACAGGCTTTGTCTACGATGTCTTTATCAGCCAATACGAGAGATTTCATTGATAATATTAAGGCATCTATCATAAAAGGAGGCAAATGGCCTAACAATCAAAACATGGTTATAGAAACAAGTTTCTGATATGGCTAAGGAGATTTCATTAAACGATAATAACCTGAACTATTTCATCTCTGGCGAAAAAGGAAAGGTTCAGACATACCTCAGAAAAAGGTTCTCTGTCTCTGATGATGATTTGGAGGATATCTTCCAAGAGTCTTCCATGGCTCTATTCTTGAATATCCGTGAAGGAAAACTTACCAAACTTACTAGTTCTTTAGGATCCTACTTTATGAGTATCTGTATCAATCAAACCCTGAAATTCACAGGAAGGAACAAGAACGCCGCCCTGTCATTTGAGGATAACAAGATAACAAACTCCAATGCTGTCCGCAATGATAAGATTGATGAACTCTATGGATTCTGTACTGATACGGAAGAAGAAGACAAGAAAGTTCGTTTGGAAAAACTAATCAGGAGCATTATGGACTCCATGACAGAGACTTGTAGAAACATTCTAAAAGAATACTATTGGAACGATTTAAGTATGGCGACTATCGCTGACGAGTATAACTTTCCAAATGCAAATGCTGTTAAGACACAGAAATACAAATGCATGAAGAAGTATCATAGTAAGTTTAAAGAATTGTGGGAGAAAATATATGGATAAGAACAACGATATACAAATGAGTACGATTGATGATCGTATAGAAGCCTTTGTTCGTGGAATGATGACAGAGAAGGAAGAGGCTGCTTTCAAGGAAGAAATAAAGGCTGACCCAGGACTGCGTAGTCATGTTATAGCATCTGTAACCCTCATTAAGGGTATCAGAGAACAAAACGCAGAGAAAGAAAGAGCCCTCATCCAGAAGAACACGAAGGATAGGATTCGCACTTTAACATGGTGGGCAACATCCATTGCTGCTGTCTTTGCCATCCTCTTTGGCTATTCAACTGACAAGCGGCATCAAGAGTTGTCAAATATAGTATCTCCTTACTATACACAATATGACATCAACGAACTATCTCGTGGGGAGACAGATTCTGCTGTAGTATATAACCTCTACACCTTGTTTAACGAAAAAGATGCATACAAGATTATTGAGCAATTAGAGCCCATCTACCCCACCCTTGATACAGACTATACCTATCATCCCTATGCGAATGATATTGCCTGGAATCTCGCCCTTGCCTATATCAAGAACGACCAGGTTGACAAAGCTATCCCTGTTTTAGAGAAATTAGAAAAAGACAATCCTGATACTCCAATTGCAGTTAAAGCGAAAGAACTTAAAGAAAAAATTGCAATAAAATAAAGATTTCCTTCCTCCTATTTGGAAGTTAACGTCCTTTTTTATACTTTTGCAATGCGTATGAAACACATACGCCTTCATTGAGCCACAAAAGAGCCGAAGATTATTTTTATTAAAAGGTGACTCAAGGAGGTCTCCATAATATTTATTATGATTAAATTATGTCTAATACATGACTACTTCTCTCCATTAGAGGGTGATTTGAAAGTAGAAAAGTTAATGAGAGAAAAACAAGATGATGTTATACTGAATTGTGATGAACCTCGCCACAAAATGGGAGGAAAACTTGAGCGAGCAGCTGCTGAGTATCTATCTTCGCTTCTTCCTTATGGAAATGTAGTACAATGGGATAAATCCACAGAAGGATATCATATTAAGCAAAACTCTGCAAGAGAGTTACCTGCAAGAATTGATGAACTTCGATTCAAAGTTCTTCTCAAAAAAGAGGAATAACCCCTATGTAAAATCAGCCAGCACTTACATAAGCGCTGGCTGATTATTATTTTCTGAAATAAAAGAAAAGAACTATCTATATCTTATTTCCATTTTCTTCTCGTAGTACTGCTAATGGATATTTATATTTAACTATATTCACAAGATCATCTTTATATTTGCAAGACATATTTTTACCTATAATAATCTCCACAATTGCATTTGTTGGAAATTTGCAATTACGGTTAACAGTCTCCTCTGATAACCAATATTTATGAAATCGGAATTCTTTTTCATTTTCCCATTTTTTCTCCTTACAATAAACTGTTTTAAAAATCTTCACATCAAGACTATCCTTTGCGAAATCTATAGTTGGTAACGGGTCTTTGTATAAGACAGAACCACATCCTCCCTTAAAAGAATCAAATAATATTTGTGTGTCAAAACCGACACAAAACCCTTCATGGTTATTAGAATACTCATGCCACATATAGTCATTAAAACAATCTTCCGTAAGACTAAGAACTCCAAAGTGGTTATTAAAGTCATTATCCATTTTTTCTTTGACTTTCTTCAATTCATCAGGGAAAGCCAATGGGGAACGTTTGTACATGTTACTAGCAAAAATGACATGTTCAACATAATTGTAATTATTATGTAAAAAAGAATAATTTAGAATATATATAAAAAGATCATGACCTTTTGGATAATCTATTGGAGGATTGCAATCTAGTGGATCGTCAAAATCCCTTGGATCTGAGAAAAACAACTCGCTATTTTCTAAGATGTGCTTATGAAAATTATTATCCCATCTGCGATATTTATACACATGACTAGGCATATTTTCTTTCATTTCCATAATAATATTAATTTAAACCATCCAACATTATAAATGAAGCCCAATATTTGGGATCATCATATTTTCCATTATCTACACTCCGCAAATACTTTTGTGCATCTTTTAATGACTGATGCTTTGTTTTACCACTCATCAGATTCCTATAGAACTCAACCATTAGTATACTCGTTGCCTCATCATCCACTTTATCTAAACTCATTAATATTGTGTTAGCTCCAGCTCGCTTAAATGCTTTGGGTAGTCCTATTATACTGTCATCATAACCTAAGGAACCTTTCGCTGTTTCACATGCAGACAAAACAACCAAATCTAATCCACGAAATCTCATGATGGATATTTCTTTTGCTGTTAATACTCCGTCTTCTTCATCCAAAGGACTATTATACCTATTTATTATTCTATTCCCTCCAGATAAAACAAGGAAAGACCATGATAATGCATTTTTTTCAAAAACAAAATCTTTATAGTTGTTTTTATTAAGAAACTCAAAATTCTCTTTCTCTTTTACATAATCTACTTCGTCTGCTTTTATTGATCTACCGTGGGTCGCCATGTGAAGAATATCAATTGGGGTTTGGGACAGACTATAAAAAACACGTTCAGAGCCTTCCTGCCCTTTATAAACAATCGTATTAATGCCATTATCATGAAGAATAATTGAAATGTTTGAAACTTCTTCTTCCGTATTTAACAGGTAATCAAAACCACTCCTATAAGAATTGCTATCGTTTAAAGTATCAATCTGATTAAAAGTGTAATCAATTCCGCCATACAAAACAGCATTTGAATAATGCTCATGAGGATGAATATGAATCAGTTCTCGGGTAGATGAAACTCTATATATATTGTATTTGTCCGAGTATCTTTCAAACTCATTAATAGGAAGATTTTCTATAGCCATTTCATGAATCAAACCAGAAGGAGAAAAATAAATATTCTTAACACCAGATAATTCTTCCACCAAATTACCCCATATTAAAGTTCCCAATTTTATATCTTTTTCAAATCTAGAAATATGCTTACTAAATATATCTTCCAAACTTGAAATATTAAATAACTTTACGAGACGAGGGGACTTAAATTCCTTTTTAATTATAAGTGCATAATTTACAACCTGGACATTTTTTTCATAAGAAGTTATAAATTCTATCGCCATTTCATCTTTCTTTAGGTTATCCCTTATATCCTCCCATGTGCATCTCTCATTCAAATGATCATATAATGTTATTCCTTTTGAAAACAAAACATTATCATATAACTCCGTTAAACTTGAATAACTTTGATTCATGTATACATAAAATGGATACCCTGTATCAAACAATAAATGTCCCTTTTGCCATAAAGAGTATTTCTGTTCATTTGACATTTTTTCAAATGTCGGAATAACTTCATCTTTATAAGCCTTAATTGCTTCACTGGCATATCTAAGAGAACTTGTATAATCCTGTTTTTTAGCATAAATCTGCGCTATGTACTTCAGAGTATTTGAATAGGAATCAAATCCCATCTCGGACTTTAAAATAGACAAACTTTCCAACCTATATTGTATTGCTTTATCATAATCGTTAATCAGGAATTCATATATCTGAGACATTAAATCTAAAGACAATCCATATTCTACGCTTTTATTACCATATATTTCTAATGACAACTCAACATTCTCTTTTGCATATAGCAATGCATTTTCAGAATCATTTTTCAACAAATAATATTGAGAAAGAATATTAATTACTAATAAATATAATTGATGCTTTTCCCCATAATTTTGCTTGACTATTGACAATAAATTATCACAAATTGATTTACTTTTTGCAGTATCAGTCCACATATACCATTTGGCTAAATCAAATAATGGATATAAATATTCTTCATTTGTTTCACCAACTAAAGATTTATTAATATTAACAACGTTTTCTGTATATTCAATTGCCTTTGGAATATCTCCTATAGAAAAATAAGCACGCGCTAATAAAGATTTAGCACGCGTATATGAGACTGTGTTACTTTCGATTGAACTAATTGCTTGTTCGAATATATTTATAGCCTCCGCCATCTTGTCTTGGTTTGCATAACTTGTAGCCAACATTGTCAACGCATCAACATATTGCTCCCGATCTCTCCCATATATTATCTCTCTAACAAGCACACATTCGCTCAAATACTTTTCTGCTTTATCATATTTTCCCAACATACTATAATAATGCCCTATCATATAAACTGAATGATCATACATTTCATTATTTCTTCCTAACCAATAGCGTCTAATATACATTGCTTGTTCCTCGTTTTCAATAGCTTTACTATAATTCTTTATCGAAGAATAATAACTTGCACTTGTACTTAAAGCATTAGCTTTGTCTAAACTATAATTCTTATATATTGAATCATTAGATTCCGATAAACTTATACCATAAATATTAAATGCTTTCTCTTTTGGATTTTCAACAAGATTTAGCCTATTTGCAGCTTTTAAATAGGGGAACACCAATTTAATTTTATATTCTTCTGCAAAATAGAATTGCCGCGTGTATGGAGCAAAAGGCAACCCTTCGACATCTAATACTTTATAACGTATTCCCGAGATTACATCTTCCAAATATGTATCAGAAGAAATATTCGCCCACGAATTATTTTCGGCAGAACAAGAACAATGTACGAAAGTTGCATCCTTTGTAATTTCAATTCTGTCAATATGGAATTGAGGTATATCTGTACTATCAAACACTGGATTTTCAATTACCTGTGCAGAACAGATAAAATTAAATAAAAAAACTATTATAAAAGAAAGCCACCTCATAACATTTACATTTTTCTGTAAGACAATAATTCCTCTATTTCACTCATTGGATTTCCCCGACTGAATTTTTCAACAAGGCAATATGACAAGAATCGTTCAACATTAGGTAATACTGATGGGTAGAAAATCTTTCGATAATAATGGTCTAAAAATTTGTCTGTAAGTTTATATTTATCAGCGAACCACCACCATATGGCAAACAAATAGGAACCTACCATTAAACAGGTAAAATAAGTTGAATATGGCATGATTATATGGAACCAGCCTATTATAACACCAAGTATGATACTAAGTATAATGAAAACAATTAGTGGACCACAAACTATTCGTTGCTTCCATTTCCTATGAAACACACTATATCTACTTTGAGCATCCATTAAGGCATTAATATACCAATCCACTTCTTCCTTTGAAGTACCATAACTCAAAGGATCTAAAACTTCTTGAATTTGATATTCAAGGAAAAGTGTTTTTAAATTCCAATTATACCTATCAAATGGAATGTTTCTCGTACTCACTCTTATTCTTTTATAATGTAAAATGTTTCTGTTTTATTGCCTCTCCCCTTTTTTGAGGATCCCATCCATCGTAAAAAACGATATTATCTCTATCCACATCTTTTACTATTCCGAAAACATACAAACCATATCTCAATCGTAAATTACCATTGCTTAAAAATCTTGATTTCTTCTTATCAAACATTGGCATTGAAAACATATAAGGGAACATTTTTGCTTTATTTATACATAAAACTTTTTCTGGAATATACTTATATGCATCATAATTAATGTTAGTACCAACATACTTTTTTAATGATTGTATATAGGCTTTATTAGTTATACTGATGTCAATTCCTTCACATGGATAATCTTTTAAACCATATGGAATTAATATTCCTTGTATTTTCGAAGTGTTGTCATCTAACACCTGAGAATTTGGTAAAAAAATCCATTTCTGAATTCTTAATTCTAACAAATTCTTTTCACTCCTATTTTTTACTGTTTCTGAATACCACAAACATTGTTCATACTTCAAAGGCTGACTTACTAAAACATCCTCTAATGTCAAAAACATTTCATTACTTGGCATCAGAGAAGCTTCTATAATTTCTTTTATATCTCCCGATTTATACGCAAAATTAAGCTTTACTAACTTACTTTTCCTTATTTCTGTATCCATATCGTTTTTGGCTATAATTTCTCGATATAAACCTCGCCTTAATTCCGTAAAATCACCTTCTTTTACATCTTCCCATTTTATATGCTGGTATGGCATAGCTACCTCTACAGATTTTCTATATATAGACTCAAATTCTTGAACATATTTTGATAATACAACTTGTTCATCAACAACTATTATGTTTTCATTATTCTTATTAGCACGGTATGTCCAATTATATGAACCAGTAATCACTTGGTCATCTATTATGCAAAACTTATTATGCATTGTCCCCTCATTACTTTTAGACATTCTTACTATTGCGCCACAACTAGATAATAAGCCAAAATCCAATCCAAACTCATTTCTATTTAGGAGATCATCAAGAACAATAACTTTAACAACCACCCCTTTCTTCAACACATTAATAAGCGCATCAAAAAGAGATTGATTAGTAAACCATGCAACAGCAACATAAATTCTTTTATTTGCTGAAGCTACTTTTTGCAATAACTTTTTCTCTATACTATCAAAACAAGCTTCTATCATGGGGGCATTTGCTGCAAAAGTATTATGCAATCACGAACTCTATGTTCGTTAACAATCTGTTTTTTAATTATTGGATACTGCAAAGATACAAAAAATATTGGAATGTTGATATTTTTCCATCAATTAATTTTTAAAAATTTCACGTAGAAAGCTCTACTTAATCTCCGCCAACAAATAAGTAAGAGAAAAGCCTTCGTCTATGCCGTAATAATAGGTGCAGACGGTTGCCTCATGATTTCTTCCTCGCCACTGGACACCAAAGGGGGCTGGATCAGTAGTGGGGTCGCTGATATTATACATAGGGGAACCGTATTTGTTGGTCAGTGCGGCTTCTATCGACAGCTGTTCCGTAAACCGCAAGGTGGCGCCTGGGGGAAAACGTTTGACAAAGTATATTCCTGTTACTCGACTTTCATATATGAAAACGACAACTTGATCCACTACGACACCATAGAGGTTATAATAACGGCTGCCTTTGACGGCATAGACATCAGCTCCCATGTCTGTCTTGTTTATATATTCCAAGACGCTGGATAACTCCATGTATGACATACCAATTCTGATGCCATTGACTTCGGGGTCTTGGTCTAACTTGTAGCATTGTGCCAAAGTGGTAATGGCATTCCCTATCAGAAATGCCATTACGATACATAATCTTTTCATCATGCTATTCGTGTTTACCAGGTCCAGATACTTGAATTGGGATCGTTGCTACGCTGCTGGGTATTACGATTACCCCATGAGTCTGTGTTGCTCGTAGAAGTGCCTGTTCTGTTGCCATAGGAGTCTCGATAGGTTGTGGTGGTGTTTCCCCATGAGTCTGTACTGCTAGTGGAAGTGCCTGTACGGTTGCCATAACTGTCCTTATAGGTGGTATTGGTGTTACCCCATGAGTCGGTGCTACTGGTAGAAGTACCTGTACGATTACCATAAGCATCTTTATGGGTCGTCGTGGTATTTCCCCATGAATCGGTACTGCTTGTGGAAGTCCTATCCTATTTCCATAGGCATCTTTATGGGTCGTCGTGGTAGTACCCCACGGGTCTGTACTTGACGTGGAAGTGCCTGTACGATTGCCATAGGCATCTTTGTGGACCGTGGTGGTAGTTCCCCATGGGTCGGTAGAACTGGTTGACGAACCGACTCCATAATACTGTGCATTGGCAACTGTTGTCAACAGTGCCAAAACGAATGATGTGATGATTTTTCTCATAATAGTAAAATTTAATGACGCAGCAAAAGTAGTAAAACCTTTCTGCTTTTCCAAGAAAAAAGTCATCACAAGGCTTGTGAAAGTGACGCAGTGATACAACCTACAAATCGGTCATAAAGAAAACGTTTCCGTGACTCTTCTCCGAGGTGAAGGCATCAAGTTCCATACATAGTTCTCTCTACAAAAGAGAACGTAGTATGAGGGGCTGAGTGAAGCGACCTTCACCGAGGAGATCATGATTATATAGAACGGGAGTTTGATGCCGACAGAACAGGGGCTTCCTTACGACTAACTCACGCATTCCTCGGACGCAATTGGTTCCAATACGGTTGCAAATGAGTGCGAATAAGAGT
>Ga0247610_10005754_pt1 | contig 13008 bp, 5 predicted proteins | sample 174DNAGHGhighgp2_FD_193483 | JGI IMG/M metagenome (GOLD analysis project Ga0247610, IMG submission 193483) | Sheep rumen microbial communities from Palmerston North, Manawatu-Wanganui, New Zealand - 1742 DNA GHGhigh gp2 | ecosystem: Host-associated > Mammals > Digestive system > Stomach > Rumen ...
GCGGCGAGAACGCCTCCGTGATCGTCACGTTCGAGATATCGTAGGCCGAACTCGGGATCGGTTGTTCCGTCGTTACGTCGCGTACGAAACCGACCTGACGCTGGTCTCCCTGACCTTCTGCCGGTACCCAGGTAGAGTAGGAGCCGAACGATCCGATCGCGTACTTACAGGTATATGCGTGCGTCAGCGTCACCGACTTGAAATGTTCCTTCATCCACGGTAACCGGCCCAGACCGTCGTACGTCACCGACCAGTTAGGTAATATACTCAATACGCCTAAGAACGGATTCAGACTCACTTTGCTTGCATCCCGTCCCGTGTAAGCCGCCAGGAACGCCGGTACCAGTACATCCGCCGATTTATCCGATACGTGTCCGTTCTTGCCGTTGAACGCCTGACCCGCATAAACACTTCCCTGCAGGAAGCCCACATCCGGATACCGCACATCCGCATACTGTGCCTCCACACGGTCGCGCAGTACCGACCGGTTCTCCACAAACCGCTCATACGCGCTGTTGCCGAAATTCTCCTCCTGCGAGCCGACCTTACTGAAGATCGTTCCGATCGATACCTGACTGATATTGAACGATCCCGTCACGTTCTCCTGCAAGTGCTCGTAGCTGTAGATGATCGAGGTCGAGGACGCCATATAGCGTTTGCCGTTCAACTGAATCTTCAGTCCCGGCAGCGGCTCCAGCGTCAACTTGATATCCAGATCCGCCGTATGGGCCCGCGTCGCCGGTTGTACGACGCTCGTGTCGCCCGTCAACCAGCCGTGACTCTTCGCGCGGTCGATCATGTCCTTTGGAATAAATCCGAACGCGAAATCAAAGCCCGGGGCATACGCACCGTTCACCTTCCGCTGACCCATGAAACCTGCCTCCGGCTCAAAGCCCGGCAAGGCCATCGAGTTGGTTTCCCGATAGGTCACCTGCAGTTTCCGTATCATCGTACCCAGATACGCGAACATATCGCCGGCTACCTGCTTCGGTGTCCGTTGGTTCGGGTCTTTGGTCGTCACCGTGATCGTCGCATTCGCGCAGTCTGCCTTCGGCGTCACCGTCACTTTCGTGTTTCCCGCCGGCTTGAAGCTCAACGGTACGGCCTTACCCGTCGAATCGACGGCGCTCACCATGATCAGTTCGCTGTTCAGACGGTGCACCACATCGACCGGCTTGCCTTTCTCGAACACCGCTACCTGCGTGTACGTCTTCGCCTTGAACGGACGTTGACGACCCGGACGACCACCGTATTTCTGCGTCATCTGTTTCCAGTATTTGGACTTGCCGTACCAGGTCTCGAAATTGATACCGCCGTCCACTTGCCAGGTCTGCACGCTGCTCACTGTGTTACCTAAGTTCGACTCCTCCTCGCTCACCGGGGCATTGCGGGTCCAGTTATAATTGGCGTTGTACGATGCGTTCGCCGTCAAGGCGTCCAGACCCGGAATACGGTTGAACGGTACGTTCCAGCTCGCGGTGAACACCTGTTGGTACGTGTACGGCTTGCCCCACTTAGCCAGCGAACGCTGGATCGTATCTTTCCAGGCCTCGTACTTGTCGTGGTTGAACTCCGCATCGAAATAGCGTCCGTTCAGCACCTCCGGCGAATAGTAACCCTCGTCGATGATAGCGTTCATCGCTGTCTGCAGACTGAACTTCATATTCTTCGTCAGGTCGTATTTGATATCCACCTGCCGATCCCATGTGAAGTCCTTACTGAACGTCAGATCCATGTTGTCCGCCGCACCGGCTGTCAGGTCGCGCATCTTCATATGACTGAACGTACGGTGCATATTCGTGTTGAACGACCAGCTCTGCGGCAAGTAGTAGAAATTCATCTCTTTGAGGAACTTCACCTTGCTCACTTTCTCCACCTTGCTGAACGGCTCCCACGGTTTGGGGTTGAAGTTATACGCGTATTGGAAAGCACCCTTATGATCGGTCGTCGTGTTCTTCTCCAGCTCCGGCGAGTGCTCGTCCTGCTTGTTGTACGAAGCCGAGATACTAAAGTTAGCCGGGTCGTAGAACATATCCTTCTTTTTCGAGTGGATATTGACCTTCAAATTGCTTACAGAGAAGGACGTGCTCTTATGTACCGTGTTGGAGAGCTGCTTGATCGAGTCGCGCTCTGCTTTGGTCTCGTACGTGTCGAGCGTCTCTTTGAGCTTGACGTCCGTATCCAGCGGGTCAAAATCCGGACTCGTCGTCTCGTTGCTGTACGCTACGTAGAGCGGCATCTGGATCTTCGCTTTCTCCGGGAACAGACGACCCGCTTCGAGCGCCGCACTCACGTTCAACTGGTAGAAATTATCCATGTTGCGATCCAGCACGTTCGACTCGATCGAGCCGTAACCGGCTGTCTCCAACTGGCCCGATACGTTCACCTGCGCGATGTCGCTGATCGCCAACGAGGCATTCGCCATCGCCGCTACACCACCTTGCTCGTTGAACTGACTCAGACGCAACTCGTTCACCCATACCTCGGCAGTATGGTCCTCATGACCTGTGTTGCGTACACCGATCATGATCGAGCTCACGTCCTCCAAGGTCGGGTTACCCAACACCGTGATCTTGTTCATCGGCTTGTCGTTAGCGTCGTCGTAGATCACGTACGGGATCGTGTTGCTCACGCCCTCATTGCCCTGCCTCTTGGCTTTGTTACGGGCGATCTTCGCGCGCGTCAGCACTTCAAGCGGGAAGTCGAACATGTTCTCCTCCGGCCATACTTTCAGGCGATCCGCCTCGTTGTTGTTATTGTAATTGCCCGGCGGCGTCAGACGCAGCGGGATCTCGTATTCGTAGTAGTTATTTCTTAGGTCCGTACCCAGACGGATGAAACAGCTCACGTCGCCGTCTGCCAAGGTAGCGTCCAGATTCTCCATCTTCTCCGCGTGGACGAACATCTGCAGGTTCTTGTACTGCCGCATGTCGTACCCCGTGTTCTTGTACATCGCCCGCGCATCTTTCGGACTCAGGTTCATCACGCGCAGCACCATCGCCTGCTCGTTCTGCGCAATCAGCTGGGCCTGACCCGGATCCGTCTGACGACTCACGCCCGGTGGCAGTACATAGTTAACCGGCAAACGGGTACTGTTCTCCTCGATATTGACCGTCTGTACGTCGATCGACGCACCCGTGTTTACAGGAACACCTACCGGCGCCAAGTCGCGGTTGTACTGTCTCCAGTCGCCGCGCACCAGGTCCAAGGTCGCGAAACGCAAGTGCGTCTCTTTGTCGAAGCCCGTCATGTACATTCGCATGAAGCGGATGCTCTTCCAGTTGCGTATGGAGCCGATCTTCTTCACGTCCGCCGTGTCGCCGCGGAGAGGGATCTTGAACTGATACCAGGTTACCGTTGCTGTTTGACCGTTGCGCAGATCCACTTTCGACTCTTTCTTCTCCACAATATGCTGCGAGCCCACTTTCATCATCTCCGGACGAAGCTGGATACGGTACTGGTAGTATTTCTCGTACTCGTTGAGCGTATTGTCCTGGTTAATATCTTCGATATCGGGTTGCAGGGTCGAAGCCGTTCCGTAACTCTCCGTCTGCTGTTCGGTCGCCGGCGAGTTGCCTTCCGTACCGTTAAAATGTTTGTAGCGGTCCAGTACCGACACCTCCTGTTGGTCGTAGTCCGAACCTCTGTAGTAATGGTAGTTATCGCCGGCCGGGTCGTTGATTGGCGAGTACGCATCCCGCTGCCAGGAGCTCAGCACGTCTGCATCTACTTTCACCTTCAGGTCGTTCACGTATTGTTGGTAGATCGGCCAGCTCAACTCTTCCGTCGTGTTCAAACCGTTCAGACCCACATCCTGCTTCTCGCGCGAGCCTGTCTCGTTGCTGAACGCTACCACCGTACTCGTTGTACGAGGCACGTAACCCCAGATCGTCGAATCGACACGACCCTTGTCCTCGTTGCTCACCGGCAGACCGTGTTCGAACGATTTCTTGCCGTCGCGCAGGATATCCTCGCTCACGTCACCGAGGTTGATATACAGATCGCCGTCGTAGCCGTCCGGGTTCGTCAGCGCCGGATCCATCAGCCAGAACTCGATATACTCGATGTTCGCCTTCTCGAAATCCGTGTTGTCCAGACGCCGCATGATACCGCCCCAACGTTGCTTCGGCGAGGTCAGCTTACCGCGGTTGTCCAACTCGTTGGCCGACACGTTGTACGCACCGCGTTCCTGCGGGTAATAAGCGAGGTTCAGCACCGCCAGTTTCGTATCCACGTTCGTCGCCTCCTGCCGGTTCGGGTAGATCTCCTCCTGATAAACGATACGTGTCCGGTGGTCGCTCAGCACGTTCACATCGTTGCGGATATGCTCCGGCGTGTTCGTCTGCGGATAACCGAAGATAGGATCCACCGTGAACCAACCGATCGCCGCGCGGTTCTTGTTATAGCTGATCTGGTTGATGTCTTTCGACTCCGCAAAAGTGGACGGGGTCGAACTCAGGAACCAGTAACTCGGGTAGTGTACGTCGATATTGGTCGTCGTGTTCTCGAAGTCATCGATATACGCCGTACCTACCTTACCCACATCGTTCGTATGACCCGGGATCAGGTGCGCAAACTCCGCATTGATCTGGAAGGTCGATGGTGCCGTCGCCGTGATCCATGGGATCTTGTCGATCGCGTTCGTCAACCACTGCAGCTCGGTCTTCCAGCTGCCGTTAACACCCCAGACCGTGTTCGCTAAGGGCTCTGATCCCGTGTTCACTTTGGTTGTCAGCGGCCGCTCCCGCAGGTGCATGATCGTTCCGCCCACTACCAGGTCCTTGTTGAACTCATACTCCAGATGTGCGCCGAACAAACTCTTGCGCTGCATCGAGAACGTGCTCTGGTTCTCTAACTTCACGTCCACGTTCGTGCCGCTCTCCAGGATCGAGTTATTGAGGATCGTCACCGTTCCCATCGTGTAATCCACTGTATAATCGACGTTCTCGATCAGGGTCGCACCGCCGGCGGTCACCGTCACCGAGCCTCGCGGTACGTTCATCGCTCCTAACTTGATCTCGCTGCCGTTCGTGCCTTTGTACTTACCCGTCAGGTGGAATTTATTCTTCTCCGTCATCTCCTGCGCCACCACCAAGGTCGAGTCGTACAACTCATGGAAGCAGTATTTCTTATCCAGCACCGTATTATTGCCCAAGGCCTTCGCCAAATGGTCACCGAAAGGCTCCAGTACCGGGAAGATGATCTTACCGCCGCTCGAATACACCGTCAGGCCTTCCACAAAGTCAAACCGGCCGTCGGCGTTGCGGTTGTTCTTCTGATCCATCCGGTCGAGGTTCATCACGCGCAGCAGCTGCTTGCCCTTGATCGGACCCTCATCCAGGTACTGCACGTCCGTTCCCACCGAGTCGTTCCGGTACGTCACATACAACTCGAACTTCTCCTGCTGCACGCTCGTCGCGCCCAAGGAGTAGATGTTCTTCATCATCAGGTCCCATAACCCGCGTCCTTTCTTACCCGGCGCATGGTTCGTCGATTTCAGCATCTTCAGCGCCAAGGCCGCCGGAGCACGCAGCTCCTCCGAGCCGTCCGTCGAGAACTCACCGACTTGATAGACCTTGCCGTTATACGTGTACTCGTACGCTACCGCCAGCACCTCGTCTTGGTTCAGCGCCGCCTTCAGCGATATATAACCCAACGCACTGTTCAGCGTGTACTCGCTGCTCGTCAGCAAACGCGCCGACTCCACTTTTTCGTAGTCCAGACCACCCTCCATGTTGTTGAAGTGCTCCAACTCCGAACTCGTCTGCTGGATATTGCGGAAGGCTGTCTGCTGTACTTGCGAATATAATGTGTTTGCACTGTTGTCCGGCGCAGCATTATCGCTGCCGCCCCAGGCTTGGTTCATCAGGTGCTTGCGCTGCTCACCGATATCGGTAAAAGCCACTATATTGCGTGCCTGCTCGTAGTTACCCCTTTTGTTCGTGATCCATACCTCGATCTTCGTGATCTGCGTACCGCTCGATATGTACGGCACCGACTCCAAGGCTTTCTCGTAGTTGTCCCTGAAGAAATGACTAAGGAAGAAATGGCGGTTCTCGTCGTAGTTATCCGCCGAGATATCGAACTTGCTCAACTGCGCACCGCCCTTACTGCTTACCGTCTGCGCCTCGCTGTTCTGCTGACTCACCAAAGCCTGGATCTTCAACTTACCGAACTTCAGGTTCGTCTTGATACCGAACAAGGCCTGACTGCCTCGGATGAGCGAAGAGGGTAGGTCCATCGTCACGTTTCCCGCCTCGATGCTCTGGATGATATCGTCTTCCTCACCCTTATAGTTCAGTTTCAAGTTCTGCTGGTCGAACGAGAAAGAAGCCTCCGTGTTATAACTCAAATTGAAGTTCAACTTCGAGCCCACCTTACCCTGGATACTCGCTTGGATCTTCTCGTCGAAATCGAAAATGTTATTGTTTCGCGCGCGTACAGTTAAAGACGGGTTGGCGATATATTGATGCTTGAAGCCAAAGAGTAATTCGGCACTACCTTGCATCTTCAGTTGTACACCTCCCGGACCGAACACTTTGTCTGCCGGACCGATGTTGAACTTCATGTCGGTGATGTCGAACTTCTTCTCATTATTGTGCTCCACCTCGCTCAGCTTCTGCTGCCAGTATGAATGCATGATCTGCCGCTCCGCATACTGGTTGTACTCCTCCTGCGTGAGCAAATACGGTGTCGTGATGTCTGTGTCTCCTATGCGCGTGCGTAGAACGTACGTACCCGTCTCCGGCTGGTACTCTACCGTCGTCGAAATATTACCCGGATCTTGCAGATCCAACGCACTCTGCGGCTGAACCAACTCTCCGTAGTTCTGCGCCCCTAACTGCTTCACCTTCGTCGGTGCCCAGATCGCACTGTCCGTCAACGTCACCACATCCGCTACATCTTCGGGTCCTACAGTCGAAGACGATCCTACAGACGAAGTCGGTCCTACAGTCGAAGACGGTCTTTCAGCGGAGCGGTCCTTTTCCCGCTCGGCGCGCTCCTTTTCCCGCGCTTCGCGCTCGGCCTTCTCCGCCTCCTTCCGTGCCTTCTCTTCCGCCACGAGCTCCTTCAGCGTCTTCGGCTTCGTCCTCTCCGCCGGCGCCTGTGCCACCATCATCGACGGCAACCAACAAAGAATGAATACTATGTATAGAAATCTCTTCAAAAAAACTATTTTTGGTATCAAAGCATTTTTAGCGCTTCCCGAATAACGGCTTCAACCTTGAGCGTCGGATCGCCTTTCAGTATCTTATCCACCGCCTTACCACTCGCATTCGCCGCAAAACCTAACATTGTCAACGCACTGATCGCTTCGGCGCGTACACCATTCATCATTTCATCATTAAGCGCAGCGTCACCATTAAAGAGCTCCGTCGGATCTCCGCCCAGATCGAGTTTCAGCGCTTTGTCCTTCAGATCGACGATGATACGCTCGGCAGTCTTCGTTCCCAGACCCTTCACTTTCGCTATTGCCTTCGTGTTACCCGTGGCAATCAGCATCCGCAACTCCTCCGCACTGAACGCACTCAGGATCATCCGTGCCGTCGCAGCACCCACGCCGCTCACCGTCATCAGCAACTCAAACAGCTGCCGCTCTTGCTTGCTCACAAACCCGTACACCTCATGCGTATCCTCCCGTATTATCTCCGTGATGAACAACTTCACCATTTCACCATTTGCACCATTTAGCGCAGCGTCACCATTAGCCTCTTTTCCCACCAGCGCACTGTACGTCGGCAGTGTAATCGCAATGCCGTACCCCACGCCCGCAGCTTCTACCACCGCCTCCGTCGGGTTCAATTCCGTCAATATTCCTTTAATATATTCTATCATCTTTTTTCTTCCCTTTTCGCCGTCTTCTTTTCGGCTCAATACACAAAATGTGTGCAAAGGTACTACAAAAATTTCAAATATGCAAGATTTTTAGCAAAAAAATAATCGATTTGCTTGCAAAAAGAAGATTTCTTGTCTTCGTCTAAGCTTACTTAAGTGGAATTTTCTTTGCTAAAAAAGATTGTTGTTTGCACGAAGTTACAGCTTTTTTTTCGAAAAATCGCATCCCCTCTTGCGTATATGCAAAAAAATGCGTACCTTTGCAGCGGATTTTTGTGCGCTTTGCACAATTTAAGGGAACCTTTTCTTGAAGCAGGCTTAGGGCCGATTTTAAGGGACATAAGGCGAAGGGATTTGAAGACCGAACAAAATAGCAAAAATTGAACATATTGCCGCGAGAATTGCGAGCACAAAAACATGCTGGTAACAAGTCCATCCAAGAGGGAATTTGGACTGCATCAGTTCAAGAAAACCGTAAAGGGCAAGTGAGCCCAGAACGAGCAACAAGGTGATAAACACCGAAGATAAAAAAATCATTAACATAACAATAGTTTTTAAGGGTTAGGCGCATGTAAAAAAGCGCCGGATCTCAATGGAAATCCGGTGCAAAAGTACAGGTTTATTTGTAACGTACGAGTCACGTTCTGTGACTTAATTGTGACTAACGTGTGACTCTTGTGACTTATGTGCTAGCTTATTCCTAAAAGAATCAAGCCAAGTAGAGAAAAATACTATTTTTATAGGCAATGATAGACAAAGAAGCCGTGCGAATGAGGCACTTGATCAAAGCCATTGGCAAAGACATCGTTACACGCCAAGGCATAATGTCCGAGTTGGATTTGAGCCAATCCGGCATTAGAAATTTCAGAGATAATTATCTTAATCCAGCTCGGGAAATGGGCTTGGTGGAAATGTCCAAGCCAACCTCTCCAAATAGTCCAGAGCAGGCTTATGTGTTAACTAAAAAAGGTTTGGAGTATCTATCTATGCTTAATACAGGTAAGATTGGAAATAAAAAGGCTTGATCCGAAAAGGACCAAGCCATGAATAAAAAATTATCTGTGTCTATTCATATTGACTCCTAAATGATGAGGGTCCACATCCCATCCGAAAAGGTCAGTGAGGTAGATACAGAGTTCAACGCGAGAATTTCGCTCCACATATGTCTTGAAATCATTGTCAAACTTGCACCGTTCTTCTATATATTTCCTCACCTGGGTGTATTTCCCTTTCTTCGGGATGGGGAGAATTTCATCGTTTTTAGCCGTTTTGTTTGGGCTGTCTTTTGCAGCACCGGCTTGGTCCTTTTCGGAACAAGCCAAATTTTCTAACGGCTCAATATCTCGAGCATCAATGGCACGGATTACTTCTGCGAGACCTTTCCCGCGCGCATCAATATGGTACTCGCGACTATTGTCGTTGTACGTACCAATATTCAATATTCCATTATTCTTCAAACTCATAAGAATTGGATTTAAAAAGCATGGAATAGACGGGACAACCAACCAGGGCGGCAACCCATAACGATGCCCCATCTATCCATGCAAGACACAGATATACGGGGCATATTTCTTTTCGTTATACTAAGTTGCCGCTTGGTTGGTAAAGGAATATGCCTTATCAATAAGTCCTCCTGTTTAACGTCGGTGAGCGACGATATCGGGTGCAAAATTACTGTTTTTTCGCGATATATGCAAGAGATTTGTTATTTTTCTACGTTAATAGTCTTACTATTGTCGTTGTAAGTGTCGATGTGGATGTTATTAACGACCGCTTGTTTCTCTCTTTCGTGCAGTTGGTGGCGGAGTTCGGCGTTTTGGCGCTCTAACTCATGCAAGCGTTCAGTAGGATCTACCTCTACTTCACCTTTGAGGAAGCCGTATAGGTATACCTTTTTCTCGATCTGATTGGCGAGGACTTTCTGATAGGTACGGAGGTCACGAAGGAGTTCGTTGTATTTCTCATCATCGCTCTTGTTACGCATTTTGCCATTCTCAAATCCCTGGAAGTAGGCACGGATGTCATAGAAAGAGGCGTTGACGTTAATTGGATCTGCACCATATGTATTTGTCTTGTGGTGCAAGTAGTACTCCCATAATTTGCGACCGGCTTCCATGACGGCTTGCGCTGCGGGAGTAAACATAATAGAATCCGATGGAATGAGAGAAATATTTTCATAGCCTTTCTCATCGTCAAATAATGTCTTTTGTGCTAATTTTCCTGCAATAAAATCTGACATAAAAGAGGATGCGAAGCAGTCTGGAGCATCTACTTCCTTCGGAGTAAAAGGAATCCAATTGTTTATTCCATTAGCTGATGATAATTTGTTTTGTCCATGGAACAAAGTATAAGCCAAACAATCAGACTGAAAATCTTTGTCATATTTCCATCCTTCATTTGGATATAGGAATTGGTCTCGATTATTTAACCAAGTTGCGTTAAGCAGCAGTCGAACTGTAAAATAAATTGCAGCTGGAGTCAAGTTATTTAATGTTATAATAAATTTAGCTATTCCTTTTGCATTACCTATTCCTTTTAGTGCATTACTATGATTTATGTTTGTATATTTACAATGCTGAAAGTCTGTTCCAATACAACCCATAGCTGCAATTTCTTTTGGATTCTTTTCAACATATTGCTTAAGCCAAGTGTTTAGGTTTTGTCCTTCTTCTACAAAAATCTTTTTCTTTTCAATAAATTCTCCTTTTTCATTATACACATCAGCCATAAATTCATTGAAGCGTTCTTGCACTGATGTTCTCCAAATATGAAAACCAATAGGGAAACGTCCATCTACATTGTCGAAAGTATAAGATGGCGCTAAAAAGAGAGATTCTAATTTTGCAACAAATAGGTTTCTGAATGTATCAAAGTTACTCGCTTGAAGTCCCTTAAGAGTTGCAAAATTAGCTATAATTACCCCATTTAATTCTTTGTATATTCTCACAAGGAATTGAATATACACCTCACGTGCCGCTTTTCCTAATACAGGTAGATATCTATTATATGTATTATTCTTTTTAGCTACATCTTTTTGATTTTCTCCATTTCCCGTGACTGTAGTAGCATTAGAGGCTTCCTTGTATGGGGGATTAATATAAATTATAAGTTTTTTGCGTTTTTCTTCATCATTGATAATATTTTGCAAGCTTTGCGGCAGGTTGGCAAAATCGCCATTCAAAAAATCGAACTGAAAGACATGCGATTTAAGCAGGAAACTATGTTCTCCCTTTTCGTCAATTCTATCATGCATTACTCGCACATTACTGTCGAAAAGCTCACTTGCCCATATATTATGCTTATTTGAAAGACCAGCTAGCAAATTACCAGTGCCGGCACAACAGTCCCAAACATAATATTCATCTTGCCAATCTTTTCCTAATACTTCCGCTAAATATTCTTGACTCTTTTCTACCCATATTCGCGGAGTATAATAACTACCCTTAATTTCACGAATATCCTGAGGAACTAACAAGTCTTTTCTCTCTATAATCTTATCCCAATATTCTTTTTTTGGAGGTCGCGCATATTTCGACCAAAAGGCACTATGTGCCTGCATGTGGTCGGTAAAACCTATTTGAAATACACCATTTCTATATAAATCTTCATCACTTAAACGTTCTTTAAGATCGTAATGATCTGATTGCAAAAGAACTTTTAGTCCTTTCTTTAAAGTTGTGTTATCGCTAGAAATTAAATCTGCCAAATAGAAATCATGATCCATAAGACCATTTCTTTTCGCACTTTCCCATTTGACATCAATAGTTTTCATCACTTCTCTACGCCATTTATCATATATGTGCGTAAAGTTGTTTTGATTAATACGCATGCGTTGCACGCTGTCGCGACCGCTGACAAAGTTGCGTTTGATAAAACGCTGCAGATCCTTCTTGTCATTGAAGAAATTGAAGAAATAGACGTTCTCGTTCTCTTTTCCTGTCTCGGTCAACTGTTTCTTAACCATTTCCTTGAGTTGTTTGAACTCTTTGGACTCATGGTCAGAAGGAGCTACAGTCCAGTCGAAGTCATTTTGCGAAAAGACCTCCATTACTGCACTGAAGGGGATAAAAGCAATCTTCTCGGCATCGAACGCGCCGAGGAATTTAGGCGGCAGGTTCTTATCAAACGTGCGCTCACGACCTATTGTAAAAATCAATTGAATAAAGGCATCATGGAACGCAGACGCAGATAATGCACCCTTCTTGGCTTCTGCCCACAAAAGATACTCTATTTCCGGAAATAACTCTTTGCCAGTTTGAGGAATAGCGACACTGAAATCAATATTGCCGATGAGTTTGCGGCAGTCGTAGTCTTTGAAAAAGTCCTCGCGCACGTTGTTAATAATCGTGCCTTCTTTATCTTTAAGCGAATACATAGGCACGATTATTTTTCGTTTAGCGGTTCAGGTACGAAGTGTTCCCAGATACCTTCTGCGTCCAAACAATGAATAAGGGAGACGGCATCCTGATCCCCGAGCTCAGCTGCCCGGAGTAACATTATCGCGCCCTCATCAAGCGAGACCGTCGGAAGAGTGTCCGGCAGGTCCGCGTAACGGCTCATATACGCAGCCGCGCCCGTCACGAAAAGTGCATGCGGGTCTTCCTCAAGATAGGCCTTTTGTGCATAGTGACGGAGCGAATCTCCATTAAAGTAGAGTGCACGACTGAAGTTGAGAGGGCTTGGCTCGCTCGCCGCGGCCCCCTTATGATAGCCACATATGCACGCAATCAAAAGCAGTGTGCAAATAAGAAAAATTGATAATTTTACACCGTTATTTTTCATTGCTTCAAGAAAGGGTTCCCTTTCTTGTACCACCAAACCCGACTCCTGGTTCCTCGACCAAGGCTGTCATCAGGTACCCATCGAAAAGGCCAAGAACTACGTCCGCTGGGGACATCCTGATGGCTATTTCCTGAAACCAAATGGACTTATTGCCAAAGATAACTATCCCCCATCACAATATGTGCATAAGGGAGGCAGCTGTTATCCCCGTCTTCGCGAGTGTGTCAATGCTTGCCATATCCTCATGGCTTATGCCTTCTACGGAGAACGTCCTACCTATGTCAATGCGAAAGGAAAAGTAAAGCCCTACCAAGCGCACCATCTCAACGGTGATAAATTTGACTATCGACCGGCCAACATCCTCGCATGGCTTCATCCCGACGACCACCG
>Ga0247610_10005757_pt1 | contig 13005 bp, 11 predicted proteins | sample 174DNAGHGhighgp2_FD_193483 | JGI IMG/M metagenome (GOLD analysis project Ga0247610, IMG submission 193483) | Sheep rumen microbial communities from Palmerston North, Manawatu-Wanganui, New Zealand - 1742 DNA GHGhigh gp2 | ecosystem: Host-associated > Mammals > Digestive system > Stomach > Rumen...
GTGTGAATCCGCATCCTGTTGCTGTATTAACTATTAATAATACCTTTCCTTTGTATGTATCTAATTTAACGTCTTCATTCTTACGATTTTGTACTGTTATATCATAAATGTTCATAATAACCTTCCTTATTTTTTATAATTAAATTGTGTACAATTTAATTATACTCAATATTTATTTTTTGTCAATAAAAAAAGACATATTTTTTTATTATTGTAAAAATATGTCCTATCTTCCTTCGTCTGGCTTTTCTTTTTCTTTTTTACTTTCTGAACCAGAGACTTTGATTGTCATCATTCCACATCTTCTTCCACCATATATATCATCAATTAATTGGTCTCCAATTACAAGTACTTTTTCCGGTTCTAGTCCCATTCTATCACATGCTTTTTTAAACCCTCTTCTTAGTGGCTTCATTGCAAATCCAATATAATCAATTCCTTTTGATTTTAGATATTCTTCTACTTTTCCATCAACACCGTTGCTTACAACAATTACTTTTAAATGTTTTCTTACATCTTCAAGCCACTTCTTATTACATTCTGGAATCATTTGCATATCTTTTCTTAAAGTATCATCTACGTCGATAATTACTCCTTCTATCCCAAAAGCAAATTTAATGTCCTCAATCTGTTTCATAGAAAGCTCTGTTACGCTTTCATATGAAAAATCTGGTTTAATGAATTTTTGTAGAATAATATTAGTTGCTTCGTATATTTTATCTGCTAATAAATCTTCTATCCTTTTCATTTCTTTTTCCTTTTTTAATATCTTACATATTTTACCACAATTATAGCCTTTTTTCCAGTCTTTTCCTTTATTTATTGACATAAAAATGTCTATTTGATATGATTTTTGATAGATGTTATTTACATTTTAGAAAGGGAAAAAATGGAAGAGTCAAGAGAACTTATTGATTATAAGCCAACTTCAAAGCTATTGTCTTTTTTTAGAGAAAAGACCGGAAGAATAAACTTGTATCATTATGATACTGGCTTTTATAAATTTAAAGCATTTCCACCTAGACGTGGTTTTTCAGATAAGGATAAGTCATCACTACTTGCTATCGCATTTCACTCTTCTATCATTGGAGACTCTACTTTAAATTCACAATTTAAAGCACTGAAAAGACTATATATAACAAAAGATGTTTCTTCTATTTCTGAGCATTCTTTTGGTAATCTTGAGTTAGATGTACTTGAATTTGCATCTCCAGACACATATTTTTCTCCAAATGCACTAGGTTCTCTTTCTACACTAAAACTTGTATACGACGGAAATACATACACCAATGTTTCAAAATATAAAGACACCAAACGTGGAAATGCTCTAACTCACATTCGTAAAGACGATGATAATAGACTTTCTTTTGAGATTGGTGAAAGATTATCACTTGGTGAGGTAGATAATTTTGATAGGAGGAATAGAAGTATTTCTCTTGCTGATTATTCAAAAAGAGCAGAATTTAAGGCAATTTCAGAAATGTTAGAAGGTGTTGATATAAAAGACGGTTCATCACTATTTTTCTACACAAGAACATCTGAAACGTCTTATGGTGCACAAGCTATAGTAGATACATATCCGCTATCTACAATGAGGCTTTCTAATCCACCCGATGATAAGTTAGTTGCTTTATATGTTAATGGTGTTAATGAATTCAATATAGATGATTTAAAAAGATTCCCAAATGTTAGACAAGTATTTGTTAGTCCTACAGTTAAAGCTGTATATGGGAAAACAGAAAAAGAAAAGGTGGTATCATATTCAGACCACCAAGCTATTTGGAGCGAAGTTCAAAATGCTTCAGGAGATCCTATAAAACTTGTTACTATGTCAAAAAACACACTGATGATCCCTGAAAGAAATCCAAGCTCTGCTCCATCAGAAGAAAAGAGTCTTGGAGAAACTTCAAAAGAAATTGAATTATAAAAAATCCACAATTTGTTTCCAAATTGTGGATTTTATTTTTAAAATACTTCGTTTATTTTTATTATACAAAGAATATCTTCTATAATATCTACTATTGCATATATCATCATAAATATTCCAACTGTTTTAATTATTATTCCAGCATTGAATACGATGAATAGTCCAAAGAAGAACATTAATACTGAAAGAGCCATACTTACTACCCAAGCTTCGATATCTCTTGATTTCATTTTTAATGTTAAAGCAAATTTAATAAGTGATGTATATAGGATCCATACTCCCATAAGTATTCTGAAAAGTGACTCTAATGCTGCATTATATCTAATTACTATAACACCAATGATTATTGCCATTATTCCATAGACATATTCGTAATTAATTGCATTTTCGTCTTCATAACCATCTTCTTTTGTTCCCCAGTATACAAGCATTTTACAAATTCCAAATATTATCAAAGCTATACCAATAATAGTTGTTGCAATTACTGTTGCTGATTCTGCTTTAACATATAGAATAAATCCTATGATACCAAAGACTAAAGACTCCATGATTGAGACAAGTCCGCCTCTACGTAACATTTTTTTAATTGATTCCATCTTATCTACTCCTTTTATATTTTTTCATATATTTCTAAATATCTTTTTGCCGTTTCTTCAGGATCTGAATCCTCTTCTTTAGTTAAAAGATAATATCTATCTATTAGATGTCCATATTTTTCTGGCAATGTTTTTTCTACTTCTTCCACAAGTTCTGGAAGAGTTGAATACTTGTAATCTTCGTTTATAACTCTTACTTTATAAACAAATTCCGTTATTATTTCTTTTTCAATTAATTTAAAAAAATCATTATAATTTTTCTTCTGTAATAAAATTCTTAGAGCAATTATGGCTTCACTATTCATCTCTTACTGACCTTCCTTCTCCTTTATTTAATATGTCTTGATATTCCCCATTGTAGCCTTTTATGTATATATTACCATCTTTAAGATCGATGTACCTTGTTGTTGGTTTTTTTCTATTTGGTCTTCCTCTTCTCTTTTTCTTTTGAGGTACCCTTAGATGTTCAGGATATGCTTCATCCCCACATATAAATGCGACATGTTCTAAGAAATTTCTCTTATCAGCTCCTTCATTAAATGCCTTCGAAAGTTCTTTTACCTTTTCTGCTTTATCTTGTCCAACTGGAATTAAATATTGAGTCGATATTTGTCTTCCAAACACTCTAAAATCCTCGTTTCCATCATAGATTGGAATCTTTGTATCTCCAGTGTATGCTTGAAGAAAATCTCTAACCATATTCTTTTCTATATGAAGTCTTACTGGAAGATTTAATCTCTGAAGATCTCCTGCTAGAACTAAAAACTTTCCTGTTGTTGAACCTTCTACAACTCCCCAATTTCTAGTTGGATTCTTTGTTGTCAGTGTTGCAAGCACTGCAATCATCATATTATCTTTAAGTAAATATGCATTCTTTTTAGCATTATCCATTATTCTATAATCTTCAAAGTCTAGCAGCAAATCGTGTGTTCTTTCTGGAATTAGTTTTTCAAAGTACTCTTCATATTGCTCGCTATAATCTCTTCTGATTATTTTATCTAGCATACTTATATCAATACTCTTATATTTTTTTGGTTTTACTTTTATACCTCCGTTATTTGGATCTCCTCCACTCGGAACATCCTCAATAACGTATCTATATGGAAGTTCATCTTCATTTAAGTATATTTGATCTGTAAGACCTCGTAAGAAATATACTTTTCTGTATATTTTAGCTAAATCTTCTTCTGGAACATCTATTGAAATCTCACCCGTCTTTGGATTTGGAGTAGCTTCTAATATTTTATCCCATAAGCCCAATGAATTAATTATAAAAAATGATGTGTTAAAATTTTCTATTTCTTTTGATAATCTATTTACCCAAAATGCATTTAGCATAAGAATTCTGTATAAGTCCACTTTTTTTAGTTCTTCTATTGTAAATAATTCATCATCAACTGGATGTTCTCCAAATATTTCTGTTAGTCCATCTAATCCTAATTGTCCTAATATCCTTTTCTGTTGGTCTTCATACTCTTCTATTGTTCCAAACTTTCTTAGAAGTTCCATCATACTATGTAAGAAAGAAATGCTACTATCTCGTATAGTATTTCTAAATATTGGTATATAAGATTTTAAAAATCTAGTAAATTGCTCAAATTCACTATCAGCAAATAAATCTACCAAAATAGCTAGGTTTTCTTTGCTAGCTTTATCAAATGTTGCAGTTATTTGTCTACGTTCTTTTGGAGTCCTTTTTGAATAATTTACAATGGTGTCTCGCATAGCTTCATTTTCTTTTTGAGAAGCTCTCAGTCCAATCAAACATTGAGTTATTAACAGATCTTCTGCCTCAATTCTATTACCGGTATATTGAATAACTTCACCTTCTGATAATTCCATGCCTTCTTTTTCTTTTTTTATAACTCTCTCGTATGCTTCTTTTCTTTGAGAATCCTTATCTAAAAGTCTCTCTGCTGTTAAATATCTTATTAAATCACTTTTAATACTTGGAAGCCTCATAACTTTCAAGTTAATATTTGAAAAAAGCTCAAGAAGATACTCAATGCAATCATCTACAGTTGCGCCTTCATGCTCACTAAAATACTTTCTTATTAAATTATATGCCAGTTGGGAATCCTTATTAGAAAAAACCATATCTTTATCGGCATTTTTCCTTTCGGCCCTTCCCATTATTGTTTCAAATTTGTCCATTTGGCCTCTTTCTATCTTGATTTAATATAATCTAATATTTCTTGTGGTATATATTTTGATACATCTCTACCATTTTTCATAAGTTCTACTACTAAGCTTGAGCTAATATTTCCTAATGCTCCTGCTCTTATATAAATTGTATCTATCCCTGCTAAATCTTCATTAATTAAAGCAATCTTTTCTTCATACTCATAATCTGTTCCATTTCTGATTCCTCTTATTAAAATGTTAGCATTGTTTTCATGTGCAGCATCTACAGATAAGTTGTCGTATGTTATTACTGATACATTATCTAAATGTTCTCTTTGCATAACTTTTTCAATTGCATCTCTCATTAATTCATTATCATATCTTGGCATTTTTTCTTGGTTAATACCAATTCCAATAATTACTTTATCGAATAGAGTGCTTGCTGTTTTTACAACATGTAAGTGTCCATTTGTAAATGGAGAAAAGCTTCCTGGATAAAAACCTATATTCATTATATACCCCCAAAAGTAAATTTCTATTTCAATTATATCATTTATCTTTTATAACTCAATAATAAAAATATAATATTATTGTTTATACGTCGCTTTTATAGTATAATATAAGCGAATTTTACTTTTGGAGGAACAAAAAGTGGAAGATAATAACTACGAAATTAGTAAAAAATCAGGTGATTTATTAAATTCTATGTATGACGACTTTTATAATTTATTCGCCCCATCTCCTACAGAACTTGACCAAGCTAGAAAACAAGCATTTGAAAATTTCAAAGCTTCTGCAGAAAAGTTGGATTTTAATAAACTTGCCGAATTATATAGAGAAGAACAAGAAAGCACTGAAAAAGCAAAAGAAGATGCAAAAGGCGGAGGTTCTAATGGCAATAATGACCCAGAAGATGATAACGAAGATGCCGAAAGAATTGCAAAAGAAAAAGATCTTCTTAACTTCGATGAAAGAATTAAAAATTCTGCTTTAACAGAAGATTCAAAAATTGTTCTTAAAAAGATGATTGAATATGCTGAAAAGTATCATAATAGAGAAGTTTCTAAGTATATTCCTTTCAACATGAAAATATACTCAGACAATAACAATACTCTTTACGATATTGTAAGAATTATTGGAGATGCATTTTCAACATATAGCTATCTAAAAAACAAAAAATCAGTTGAAAGATCTTTCCATATAGTTGAAGAGAATGCTCATATATCAGATTTATACAATGAATCTAACAGTATTGTTATTATGAGAGATGCAGATGGAATACTAAACAAAACAGAAGCTGAACAAAGCAAATTCTTAACTGTTTGGAAAAATTCTATATTAGATTATAGTTCAAAAAATGAAAAAGGTATCTTAACAATTTATACAGATCAAAGCAAACAAAAAATTGAAGATTCATTAATGCTTGATCCTACATTAAAAAATAAAATATTTGACTTTGAACTATTTACTGAAAGGCCATCAAATCAAGAAGTTTATCAACAACTTGTAAACAAATTTAATAGTGATAATTATATGATAGAACCTTCATTTAATGTTAAACTATTAGACTATGTTACAAATACATATTCAAAGACTACCCTATCTTCATCAGAATTTGTCGATGCAGTCCATGAGAAGATAATTTTTGGAGCAAAAGAGAAAAAACTTTCAGAGGCAGACGTTCCTGAATATGATACAAACAAGTCTATAGATGAAATCTTCAAAGAATTAAATGAATTAGTTGGCCTAAAAGAAGTAAAACAAGTATTAAGAGATCTTGTTAGTCTATGTGAATTTAAGAAAAAAGCAGGTCAAGATTTCAAACTTAAAGATACTAACTTACATATGGTTTTCACTGGAAATCCTGGTACTGGTAAAACAACTGTAGCAAGACTTGTTGCAGGAATTCTTTATAACTTAGGTTATATTAAACAAAACAAACTAGTTGAAGTTTCTGCCAAAGATTTAATTGGTCAATATGTTGGACAAACAGCACCAAAAACAAACTCAGTTGTTAATAAAGCTTTAGGTGGAGTTCTATTTATTGATGAAGCATACAGCTTAGCATCAAGACCTGGAAACAATGCTTCTTTTAATGAAGAATGTGTTGCAACTCTTATTCAAGCAATGGAGAATTATAGAGATAACTTAGTTGTAATTTTTGCAGGATACACCAAAGAAATGGAAGGATTTTTAAAATCAAACTCTGGTATTATTTCTAGAGTTGGATACCAAATTGAATTTAAGGATTACACAGTTGATGAATTAATTGAAATCTTTAGATCAATGTTTACTAAGGCAGGTTTTGTTGTTACAAAACAAGCTATAGAAAAAGCTAAAGAAATCATTCTAAAATATAAAGATACTGAAGGATTTGGTAATGCAAGATTCGTTAGAACACTTTATGAAAAAACAATTATTCAACATGCTGCGAACACCAAAGATTCTAATGATCCAGAATTACTTAAAAAGATTCAATCAAAAGATATTTCAGATGATAATATTGCATCATTATAATACTAAGAGCTATATCTTATATGAGATATAGCTCTTTTTGTATACTTTTCTATCTTTTAATAATTTTATTTACTTATTAAGTAAAAAATTATATAATATATGTGTTTATAGGAGAAGAAAATGTTTTTTGAAAATCAAGATATTTCTACATATAACATACTTGGTGTAGAGACTAATAACATAATAACAACTGCATTAGAAAGGACACTATCACTTCCATCTTGCAAGTATACTTCTTGCAAGACTATTTCTAGTGTCCCAGATTATCTTGCAAATAACACATTTGATATTTTGATTATCAATATGGAAGAAGTTGATTCTTCAAACATATCTCTTCTTAAACAAATTAGAATTATTGATGAACAACTATATATTATTTTAATTATAGATGATGAAAACTACTATGATTCAATTAAGCCATATGTTCAAAGCTATTGCACAGTTCAAGAAATCTTTCGTCAACTTCCACTTTTAGTTGATAGTGCAACAAAATCAATAGATCAAGTAAGAACAATTAAAGCTATAAACCAAGAGTTAGTTGAATCAAAAGAAAAATTAGAAAGAGCATATCTTCAATCAATAGAAACATTAAGATTTTCTGTTGAAGCTAAAGATGAGTACACAAGAGGTCATTCAGATAGAGTATCAGAATATTCAGTTTTAATTGGAAAAAGACTTGGTCTTCCAAATAGTGAAATTGAAAACTTGCGTCTAGGTGGGCTTCTTCATGACATTGGTAAAATTGGTATCTCAGATTCAATTCTTACTAAAAACGGAAAGTTAACTGATGAAGAATATGCAGAAATAAAAAAACATCCAGTTATTGGAAAAAACATATTATCAAATGCTGAAATCTTTCAAGACATCTTGCCTATCGTTTTATATCACCATGAAAGAGTTGATGGCAAAGGTTATCCATATGGATTAAGAGATAAGGATATTCCATTCTTGGCTAGAATTGTATCTGTTGCCGATGCATTTGATGCAATGACTTCAAAAAGATCTTATAGAGACGAACTTCCTCTTCCTTTTGTTAAGGATGAACTAAAAAGTAAAACTGGAACCCAATTTGATCCAGTCGTTTCTACAGCTTTTCTAGATGTTCTTAATAACGATTATAGATTAATCGAAGAAATAAAAAGAAAATGTAACAAATAATAGAAAGGAGAAAAAAGTATGTCTATCAAACAAATGATATCTGACGCAAAGGTAATGATTGGATCAAACTATATTGCAATGCTTTTATATACATTTATATTTTTAGCTGTTTCTTTTTCACTTGGATTAATAGCAGGATTTTTCCAAAATCCACTTGTAGCAATAGTTATAGCATTAATAGTTTTGATTTTCACAATTCCATTTTCTGTCGCATATCTAATTGTATTACTAAAGGTTGTAAGAGGAGCAGATGCAAATCCAGGAGATTTATTCAAAGAAACTGGAAAACAATTCAAAATGGCTTGGAAAGTATCACTATACTTATTACTAAAAATACTTATTCCATTAGTTTTAATGATAGTAGGTTTAACAATGGTATTTTACGTTCTAATTCAATCATTGAATCTAGGTAATATAAGTCCTGACACTGTCTCTAGCATGCTTCCTAATGCTGGAGGATTGGTTCTAGGTGGATTATGCTTAGTAATTATTGGCTCAATTTGGATGATTATAGTATCAATAAAATATACATTAGTATACTTTATTAAATACGACAAAGAAGATTTGCCTCTTAAAGAAGTATTTGCAAAATCTAACGAATTAATGAAGGGTTCAAAACTAAGTTATTTCTTTATTATATTTGTAGTACAATTAATTCTAATTTTAATAGATAAAGGTGCTAGCCAATTAACTGCTAATTCATATGCATTACAAGCTATATCATTATTCTTCACAATGGTTGTAACACCATTCTTGTCAGTTCTTGCTATAACAATCTATGAAGAAAAGAAAAACGAAACAGTACCTACAGAACCTGCAGCAGATGTTGAAGTAAAAATTGAAGAAAACAATTAATTAAAAATAAAAAATCCTCTTTTTCAAGAGGATTTTTTTATTGCACTGGAGCAGCTGGCCCCACGCTAATTATCGTTTGCATTGGTGAATACGTATCATTTGAGATTACTTCTTTTGATATTGTCTCACCATTATATATTAATTCTTTATATGTTGTTACTCTATATCCTACATGTCCTGATTGGATAACTGCTTGTTGTCCTGGAGCAAATGCAGGGTTTGTTTGATATGCTACAGATGTTGGAATTGTTCCTGTTGTTACTGGAAGTATCTTAACTTCATATTCTTTTTCTTCTTGTAATCCATGAATATCGAATTGGCATATTCCAGCTTTTACAGAAGCTTCAATTCTAATTGGATATGTTCTGTTGTTCTTAAACTTTAAGTCTTTTACTCCATATACAACTGTTGCATCCCTTCCTACTCCAATATATGAAGCTGGGAATGAATGATTTCTTCTTTCTACTATTTCAAGATTTGCTAAAAGTGCACTATTATATAGTGTTGATGATACTTGGCATATACCGCCTGCTAATCCATCTACTACTTGACCATTAGCATAAATCTTAGCATCTTTATATCCTTCTTCTATTGTTCTCTTGCCTACTGTCTCGTTATATGAGAATGTTTCTCCTGGCATTAAAACTTTTCCGTTTATTTTTCCTGCTGCTATCTCTAAGTTTGTACTTCTATTAATATTACTTGCATCATACTTAGTTGAAAATGTTGATATTAAATATGGGAATGCTTCAGCTCCCAAATCTTTAATTGTCTTTGCAGCTTTTGATATCTTTAGATCAAATACATATTCATCTTTATCCTCTGCTGCAACTTGTCTTTTAGCTTCGTCTACAGATATTGCTAAATCTATACCATCTGTATCTGGATAAATAGCATATGGTTCTGTTTCATAATATGCATCTTTGGGCTCACAATATACTTCAGAATAGATTTTATCCATATCAATGCTATCTGCTGTTACATTTTTTATTGGTATTTCTATAGGCTCTGGAGAGAATCCTTGAGAGCATTTATAAAATCCTAATTTAACTTTATTTACTAGAGCTTCATCATCTACTAATATTCCATCCGTTCCTCTATCTACATATAGCTTTGCTCCATCTATGTAATAACTTGGTTGTATTACTCTTCCTGGAATATCGTTATTTAGATTGTCGATTAATCCTTCTAGTGTTTCTTCATTTAATGTATATTTAAATGGAATTCTATTTCCAAATATCTTTGTTCCTATTATTTTATAATTGTTTTCAAGCAATGTTCCATCTCTACCAACATTATATGCTTCTTCTACTGTTGCTTCTATATCATATTTTAACTCAATTTGTTCAGGTTTGATTTTGGCATTATACTCTTCACCGTAAACTAATTCAAGTTCTTCTGGAATACTGCTTTCTATATGTTTGCTTAATCTTTCTTTTGCTTCTTCTTTGCTCATATTTGAAATATCTATATTTTCAACAGCTACACCTTTAAGAATGTTTTGATTATTTTGATTTGCTAATGCAAAAAGTGTTGAAAATCCAATTACAAATAAGACTAAACAACATGCTATACCAATTAAAACTTTCTTTCTCTTTTTGTTTTTTAGCATCTTTTGAACATATTCTGGTGCTACTTCCTTCTCTGGAGATTGAAGTCTTTTTTCAGCATTTTTTATTAATGCCTTTTCTTTTTCTTCCTTAGAAATTTTTTCTTTCTTTTTCTTCTCTTTTTTAGTCTCTTTTGATTCTTTTTTCTCAGTCTTTTCAGTCTCTGCTACAGTTTCTTCTTTTGGTTCTTCAGTTTTAACCTCTTCTTCTAGTTCTTTTGCTGCAACATAGTTTGAATCAGAAAAAGCTTGCTCTTTAATCTTCTCTTTTAAATTTTCAATTACGATTGTTTCTTGAGCTTGTGGTGCACTCTCTTCTTTTGGAGCTTCTGCATATTCCATTACTTTATGCTCTTCTTTTGGCTCCTCAGCGTACTCCATTACTTTGTGTTCTTCCTCTTTTGGAGCTTCCGCATACTGCATTACTTTATGCTCTTCCTCTTTTGGTTCTTTAGCATACTCCATTACTTTGTGTTCGTTTTGATTTTGAGACTGCTTATTAGCTTTTACATTTGAACTATTTTGATTTTGGCGTACTTTGCTATTATAATTCTTCTTTTTATTTGATTTCTTCTTGTTTTTCTTTTTAGCAGACATCTTAGCATTTCCTTTCTCAAATCTTTTAAACTCTTTCAAAATATTATCATATAGTATTTTTTTATGCAATATATTTTTTACCTATAGACAACAAAAAAAATTATATATATAATTACGTTATAGAATTAGTAGTATCAATGCTTTGGAATACTACGAAATGAAGTGAGGTTGTTAAAATGATAGGTGATATGATATCTAAAATAAGAAAGGAAAAGGGCATTACTAAGACACAATTATCCAGCCAAACAGATATTAACATCGGACATTTAACTCATATTGAAAAGGGCGAAAGAAATCCAAGTCATAAAGCATTAAAAGAAATCTGTTCAGCACTTAATATTCCTTATCAACAATTGTTTTATACTTATGATAAAACACTTACTGATAGTCAAAAGGAATATGATTATATTGATCATATAACATACAATCAAGTACCAGCGCTTTCTAATATTGATGGATATATTGATTGTCCTTCTGATTATTCAAATGCTTCTTTTGCTTATAAAATTCCAGATGATTCAATGGAGCCACTTTTCAAAGAAGGTAAATATGCTTTTATTGAAATAAATGGTTTAGTTGATAACAAAGCAATTGGATTTTTTAAATTAAATGATAAGTATTTAATTAGAAGATTAATGTATAAGAAAGATAAATTTGTTCTAAGAGCAGATAATAAAGACGTTAAAGATATAACAGTTAATTCAAAAGATTCTTTCCAAATAATTGGAAGAGTATACATCTAAAGTTATAAAAATGCTTAAAACCGAGAAGAGTTTCTTCTCGGTTTTTTTGTCAGCGTTGATTCAGATGTAGCTCACTTCAATCTGCTTCGGATCAGCACGCCAATTGTCGACAATCCCGTAGAGATCGTCGTATTTCATGAATGCAGGAGCAAATCCCAGCCACTCATAAAAATCTCCCATCTTGACGCTGACCAGCTGATTGGTCGGGTTCTTAGCCAGACTCGCAACCTCTGAATCGAACAGGTCTCTTTTGTGCTTCAGCGGCATGTATCCAGTCTTGATGACTATCACATGCTTGTCCCTAGGTGCGTTCGCGACTGCTTTGCTTAAGATATCACCACGAATGTCTTCCGCAATCATATCTTTTTGAAAGAAAAGCTGCTCGAATGCGCCGCCAGTCCTGCCGAAGCAGAGCTTCGAACATGTAACCTTGAGCTCAAGAATCGCATCATCCAGTTTGGAATAATCGATTTCTGGAAGCTGGAACATGACGAGCTTTTCACCGCGATTTCCCAGATCTTGAGATACTCTCTTGAAGACGTTTAAGTACTTCTCGTACCGTTCATTCATCTTCTCAGTGAGTCTCATTGCTTCCTTGATCATGGACGCTTCCTGAAGTTGGACCTCCAAGAAATGACGTCTGGACATGTACCAAGGTTTGTAAAGGGTCATGGGGATGTTGTGTTCGAGACGGAATGTGTTCAGCCGACTTTCCATGCAATTACTCCTCCCATTATGGTCGTCCAGTAATAGAGTTACTATGTCAAAAAGTGCTATGCACTTAAGACAACGAAACATTAAACTAAACTGATTGCATCACCTTTTATTATAGCATATTTGACCGTTTTTTTCAAATTTCGATATATCTTCATTTCTTAT
>Ga0247610_10005758_pt1 | contig 13004 bp, 12 predicted proteins | sample 174DNAGHGhighgp2_FD_193483 | JGI IMG/M metagenome (GOLD analysis project Ga0247610, IMG submission 193483) | Sheep rumen microbial communities from Palmerston North, Manawatu-Wanganui, New Zealand - 1742 DNA GHGhigh gp2 | ecosystem: Host-associated > Mammals > Digestive system > Stomach > Rumen...
TACCATGAAACTGTTTGGAACAGCTATTAACGACGGTTTCGGCGATGTCGAGGAAACAGGTATCCTGATCGCTGTCGATGAAATCCTTGAGCAGAAACGCGTACGTCATATTGAATCGTACGTGAAAGAACACCCTGAGGCACTGAAGATTACCAGCGGTGCCAACAAGGTGATATACAAAGATAAATATTAAGCGCTTTTAGTACGCCACTTGGTCGCGTGACAGCACGTACTCCTGATTCCAGGCATCTTTCCACCAGGCAATGTCTGCATTGCTGTGCGAAGTTTCTGCGTATGCCGATGAATTGGGCTTGTTTGTGCGCTCGTAGTCGTACCAAGGCATGAAGAACACCCATCTGGCTCCTGCCGTCCATTGGTTGCTAATTCTCGCCACATTGCCCATTTCGGTTAATGCAACCAGCTTGTCTGGGAAGCGTGTGCCCAACAGCTGAAAATAGTCGTTGCGGATGGTCTGTGCGTTGCTGACGTTGTAGATGTCGAAACCTACGATGTCAACATATTCGTCACCTGGATACCATTTGAACCCTTCGCTGAATGCCTGTTGCCAGCCTGCAGCAGGGGTGAATGCCCATAGCACATTGTTGAGGCCGGCATTCTGGAAACGCTCGAACATAATAACCCACAGCTTCTTACAGGCTTCGGCATCCATTCCCCACCAGAACCATTTTCCGCCAGCTTCGTGCAAAGGGCGCCAAATGACGGGTATGTCCTTGTCTCTCAGTGGAGTGAGGAATGCTATAATCTTGTCGATGTCTGCTATCATCTGCCTGTATTCCTGAGAGCTCGTGTCTGTAATCTTTCGTACGTCGAACTTGGTCTGGTTCCCGTCATTGCCATAGTAAAAGGCATAGTCAGAACCGTTATTGGCACGTACGTTCCAATGCCACATGGCAGCCACAATGCCGCCTTTCTCGTGCCAGTCCTCAGCCACTTGGATGTTGGAGTAGTCAATCCATCCTCCTTTGCTCGAGAACGGGTGGTGTATGAAGTCGAAACAATTGATGGCAGGCCAGCGTCCTGTGTGCTTATAGACCCACTGTGCCTCGTTGGTGTTCCAGTTGACGTTGGCCATCGTGCCCGAGAGCGTTTTCTTGCCGTTGATGTCGTACAAGTACTTCAGCAGTTTCTGCGCATTAGGAGAAAGCTGCCGTTCCACCGTTGGCTGTGGGTCGTCAGGCTTCTGGCCGTCATCCGGTGGCGTAGTCTGCTCTGGGTCTTTGTTGTCGTCAGTAGGTGTGGTTTGCTCTGGGTTTGATGGTGGCAATACCTGTGTTGGCTCGGAGTCTTCGCCTGAAGAGCAAGCCATGAGCATGGCGAGGCATGCTACGAGTGGGAAAAATTTAAGTTTCATAGGTTAAATTATTGGTAGTGATATTCCGTTGATTTTCTGATATACATCCAATGCATAGACGTCGGTCATGCCGCTGATGTAGTCGATGACGGCCATGAGGCGTGTCTCCAGGTCGTCAGCGTTGATGTCGTATTGACTGCTGACCCGTCCGATGAGTTGTTGAGAATAGTAACGGTTGGGATTCAGCACTGCGCTAACCATCTGTTCCATGAGTGTCTCCATGATTTTGTAACCAGACAACTCAACGTCGAGTACTGGCTTGCTCTTATAGATGCGCTGTACAGAAAGTGATGCACATTGCTTGTATGCCTCACGTGGCAGAGGGCTAATATGGTCGATGAGACTGCCTTGGAAAGTGGCAGAGAGTATCGCCTCTTCGTTTTCAATGAAAGTCTTGACGCACTCGTGTTCCAACAGCCCGATAACGCAGGCTCGCATATAGACAACCTTTTCGTTTGGGTCGGTCACCTGTTCGTCTAAAATTCGTTGGACGATTCGTTTTTTGCCCATTTCATCGAAGAACCCCAGCAGTAATTGTTCTGTTTCTCCATAGCTGAGAATCTTCAGTTTGTGGGCATCTTCCAGGTCCATAATCTCATAACAGATGTCGTCAGCAGCTTCTACCAGATAAACGAGTGGATGACGAGCATAACGCAATGGTTCGTTTTCACCTGAAAGGCGCAGGATGCCCATCTCGTCAGCTATGCGCTGGTAGTTTTCACGTTCTGTATCAAAAAAGCCGAATTTCCCCTTCTTGCCAGCTGCCGTCGAGGCGTGTGGGTACTTCACGATACTGGCCAGTGTGGAGTAAGTCATGACGAAGCCTCCTGGTCGTCGTCCGCAAAACTGATGGGTGAGCAGTCGAAAAGCGTTAGCATTTCCTTCAAAATGGGTGATGTCGCTCCAGAAAGCTGGTGATACTTCCTGTTGCAGTGTGCGCCCAGGTCCTTCGGTAAAGAATGTCTGTATAGCTTTCTCGCCACTATGGCCGAAGGGTGGATTGCCTAAGTCGTGAGCCAGGCAGGCAGTGGACACGATTTGTCCTATCTGTTCGAACATGCTGTCCTTCAGCTCAGGGTAGCGTCCTTTGATGAGCTGTTGGGCAACGTCGTTGCCTAACGACATGCCAACGCTGGCCACTTCTAATGAGTGGGTCAGGCGGTTGTGAACGAAGATGCTTCCAGGCAGTGGGAATACTTGTGTCTTGTTCTGCAGGCGGCGAAAGGGAGCCGAGAAGATAAGTCTGTCGTAATCACGTTTGAATTCACTCCTGTCGTCATGCAGCTTGGCGTGCCGGTATTCCTGACCCAGTCTTTTGTTCGAAATCAGTCGTTTCCAGTTCATCATTGCAGGTGCCTTTAATCAATAAAGTGTGCAAAAATAGCAATTTTATTTTGATTTAACCATATTTTCATGTGAAAATTGAGGTTTATTCGTCAAAATTTACTACTTTTGCACCTAATTAATAAAGCAAACACATATTTATGATTGAAATAAAAGTTGTCAACCGTGGTCACCAGCCTTTGCCGCAATATGCAACAGTGCAGAGTGCAGGAATGGATTTGCGTGCAAACATTGATGCGCCTATCACGCTCAAACCCTTGGAGCGTAAGCTGGTTCCTACGGGTTTGTATATTGCGTTGCCAGAAGGTTTCGAAGCTCAGGTGCGTCCACGTAGCGGTTTGGCACTCAAGCATGGTTTAACGGTGCTGAATGCACCTGGAACGATTGACGCAGACTATCGCGGAGAGATTGGCGTAGTGCTGATTAATCTTTCTCAGGAGGATTTTGTCATTAACGATGGTGAACGTATAGCTCAGATGGTCATAGCACGTCATGAGCAGGCGTCTTTTCAGGTGGTTGCAGAACTTGACGAGACAGAACGGGGAACAGGTGGCTACGGACATACAGGAGTGAAGTAGGGTTTATAGTTTAAAGTTTTTAGGTTATAGTTTAGAGTTTGGAGCTGAGAAGAATGAAGAAACACATCTTTTACATAATCGCGATGGTTGGCTGGTGCCTGACGGTATCTGCTCAACAGACATCGTTCGATGCTCAGCGTTATAACAAATTCTTTTTGGATGCTGTATGCGAACGACTGAAGGGAAACCATGATGCAGCATTCGACCTGTTTCAGCATTGTATAGAACTGAATCCCCAGGCTCCAGAGGCTTATTTCTATAGTGCACAATACTTTAGTGTGCTGAAGAAGAATGAACAGGTGCTGTCCTATCTGGAGAAAGCTTATGAGTTGAATCCGGAAAACTCCACCTATGCAGAAACACTGGCGCAGGCTTATTCCAGCGCAGGAATGGTAGGCAAGGCGATTGACGTGTTTGAAGGGCTGGTCAGTCGTGAGCCAGACCGTGACGATGTGTTGGCCATGCTTTACGAAAGCTACCTGGAAATAGACGATAACCAGAAAGCTATTGATGCTCTTGAGCGCATAGAGGCGCTGGATGGTAAGAATGAGCGCCTGACCATTGCCAAGAGTGAGCTTTATACCAGGATGGGCAACAAGAAGGCTGCCATAGCTGAGATGAAGTCATTGGCTGACCAATATCCTAACGACTTGAACTATAGGGTGATGTATGGCGATGCCCTGTTGCAGAACGGTCAGAAGAAACAGGCGCTTGCCATCTATCAAAGCGTGCTGAAGGAGGAACCCGATAATGTTCAAGCCCAGTTGTCGCTTGTCGGCTATTTTGCTGCAGAAGGTGATCATGACAAGGCTGACGAGATGAATGAGAAGTTGTTACTGAACGAAAATGTGGATACACAGACCCGTGTGGAAATCATGCGCCGTGAGGTTGTGAACAACCTGCAGAACGGGGGTGACAGCACTCGTGTTCTCAACCTGTTCCGCAAGACGTTGGCAATGCCAGAGCCCGATGTTGACATGGCACTGATGTGTGCTGCGTACATGAAACTGAAAGAAATGCCTTCAGACAGTGTCAACGGTATGTATGAGAAGACGTTACAGCTGGCTCCAGACAATTCGTTCGCTCGTTTGCAGTTGGTAGCTTCAGCATGGGAGAACGAACGCTTAGACGAGGTGATAGAATTGTGCAAGGCTGCTCGCCAGTATAATCCAGACGATATGGCATTTTATTATTATCAAGGCTTTGCCTATTATCGGCAGGATGATTTTGATAATGCACTTGATGCCTTTCAGAACGGTGTCAGCGTGATAACAGACGAGAGCAACCCTGACATAGCCAGTGACTTCTATGAAGTGATGGGCGAATTGCTTTATAAAAAAGGAAAGGTGCGTGAAGCTTTCGCAGCTTACGATTCCTGTCTGGTATGGAAAGAAGACAAAATCAGCTGTATGAACAATTATGCCTACTATCTCAGTGAGTTAGGCGAGCAGTTGGACAAGGCAGAAAGGATGTCGTACAAGACCATTAAGGCAGAGCCGGAGAATGCCACTTTTTTGGATACCTATGCCTGGATACTCTTCAAGCAGGAGCGTTATGCTGAAGCAAAGATTTATATAGACCAGACGTTGCAGTACGACCCACAGGCCAGTGCCATATTGTTGGAACATGCTGGCGACATCTATGCCAAATGCGGCGATATTGAGAAAGCTCTTGACTTCTGGCAACAATCGTTGGCAAAAGCATCAGATGACTCTGAAGTGAAGGCTGAACATAAAGAATTATTGAAAAAGAAAATCAAACTAAAAAAATACCTAAAAGAATGAAAGCAGCAAGTTTTTTGAAGGTAATGCTTTTGACAATGCCTTTCCTCTTCGTAGGATGTAAGTCAAAGAAAGCAGTTGTAGAACCTCCCAAGCCAGTGACTGTGGAGATGCAGCAGCAACAGAATTTTCTGTTGAAAGTGAATGACAATGCTCAATATGAGAAGTTCATCACATCGAAGGTGAAATTCTCTATTGAAGTGGGTGTACAAAAACTCACGCTGACAGGCAACCTGAAAATGAAAAGGGACGAGTGTATTCGCCTGCAGCTCATGGCTTTTGGCTTTGTGGAGGCAGGACGTATAGAACTGACCCCTGACTATGTGCTGATCATGGACCGCATTAACAAGCAATACATGAAAGCTTCTTATGGTTCAGTGGATTTCCTGCGTAACAGTGGTTTGAACTTTTACACCATGCAGGCCTTGTTCTGGAATGAGCTCTTTGTTCCTGGCCAGAGTAAGGTAACAGACAATTTGCTCAACAGGATGGATGCAGACCTTTCTGGCGAGGATGCCATTATTTCACTGAATGATGGAAAAATGCAATATCGTTGGCTGGCTACAAAGGACAAGGCAACCATACGAATGGCGAATATTATCTATAGTGACCAGTTCAATGGCAATACCCAGCTCAACTGGGACTACGAGGACTTCCGTGTAATGGGTCGTAAGACATTCCCCTGTGAACATGCCATTACATTTACCACACCAGACAAGGAAGTGAAGCTCGGCATGGTGCTTAACTACCTGAAACATGATGATAGTTGGGCTACTCACACTGACGTGTCATCAAGCTATAAAGAGGTATCGGTAGATGAGATCCTCCGTCGTTTCATGGCACTCTAATGACCAGATGAAGAGAATACTGCTCATAACAATCCTGCTACTTGGTTTCTGTCTCACCCCTTACGCTCAACAGCGCAAGCGGACGGGAAAGAGACCAACGGCTACGGCTGTGCAGCAGAAAAAGAAACCTGCACAGAAGAAAAAAGTAAAAAGGACTACAAAGAAAAAACCTGCCCAACCTTCCAACTCTACTATCAGAGGTCTGCAGAACGAACGTTCAAAAATACAGCAACAGATAAGAGAGCAGGAAGCAAGGCTGCGTACTAATCAGAAGGACGTGAAGAGCAGACTTCAGAACCTGATGGTGCTCAACACGGAGATTGAAGACAAGAAACGTAGCATTGAAGCTATGCGCATCGACTTGTCGCACCTCAATGATACCATAGAAGACCTGAACAGACAAATGGCTCGCCTCCAGGAGCAGCTTGAACAGCACAAGGCTCATTATGTCAAGTCGCTGAGGTACATGCATCGTAACCGTTCCATGCAGAGTCGTCTGATGTTTATTTTCAGTGCCAAGAACTTCTCGCAGATGTATAGGCGATTTCTGTTCCTGCGTCATTATGCCTCATACCAACGTATGCAGGGTGAGGCTGTCCTGCAGAAGAGGAATGAACTGGTACACTTGCAATCTGTGTTGTTGGAAGCAAAAAACCAGAAAGACCAATTGTTGCATCGTGACATCGTGACACATGAGGAATTAGCTGCATCTCAGGTGGAGCAACAAAAGGTGGTCAACACATTGAAAAAAGAGCAGAAAACCATTCAGTCGCTCATTGCTGAACAACGTAAGAAAGATGCAGAGCTGAATGCACGCATTGATAAATTGATAGCCGAAGAAGTGGCGCGTGCCAAGGCTCGTGCTGAAGCAGAAGCCAAAAAGAAGGCAGAAGCCGAGGCTGCCAAGAAACGAAGAGAGGAGCTGGCACGTAAGAAAGCCGAGGCAGAACGTCTGGAGCGTGAAGCTGCCCGTCGTGTAGCAGAGGCTAAGGCCAAGGAGGAACGTCTGAAACGCGAGGCTCGTGCAGCAGAGAAGAAGAAACGTCGTGAAGCAGAACGTCTGGCTCGCGAGGCAGAACGTGAACGTCTGGCAGCGGAACGTAAGGCTGATGAAGAGCGTAGGGAACGTGAAAGAGAGCTGGCTGCTGCCAAGCGTGAGACGGAAGCTATTACGAACTATAATACTGAAGACCGTAAGCTAAGCAGTAACTTTGAAAGTAACCGTGGGCGTTTCCCAATGCCTATCAGTGGTTCTTATCAAGTGGTTAACAGTTTCGGACAATACGATGTGGAAGGACTGCGTAACGTTCGTCTTGACAATAAAGGCGTTAATCTGAAGGGTCAGCCAGGTGCTGCTGTACGTAGCATTTTCAGTGGTGAAGTGTGTCAGGTGTTCAGTTATTCAGGAATCACAGCCGTTATCGTACGCCATGGCAACTATTACTCTGTTTATGGAAATCTGGGCTCAGTGAGAGTTAGCCGTGGACAAAGTGTCTCCACTGGTCAGGCGTTGGGAACAGTGGGTGCTGAAGGCATACTACAGTTCCAGCTGCGAAAGGGAAAGGCGCCTCTGAATCCGATGCAGTGGCTACGGCGTTGATAGTTCAAAACCGTTTACTCATTATTATTAATAAGGAAACAGTATTTCCGAATAGCGTCCTCTATCTCGTGGATGCAGATAAATTCGTCGGCTGAATGAGACCGTGACGACTCTCCAGGCCCTAACTTAAACGATGGAAATGGCATGAGTGCCTGGTCGCTTAGTGTTGGTGAGCCAAACGGTTGCATACCCATGTCCATACAACGCTTTACCAACGGATGGTCCTGACTGATGGCTGAAGAACTTAAACGGAAAGAACGGGCATGAAGCTCACACTTCTTCATGTGCTTCTTCAGGAAAGCAAATAGGTATTCGTTCTTGTAGTATTCGTTTGTGCGTATATCAATGACGAAGCGACATTCGTCTGGTATCACATTGTGTTGCGTACCACTGTTAATCATGGTTACCGTCATTTTGGTGGCTCCAAGCAGTGGACTCTCTTTCCTGAAACGGTAATCACGTAGCCACAGCAGGTCATCCAATGCTTCGTAAATAGCGTTTATTCCCTCATTACGTGCTGCATGTCCGCTCTTGCCACGAGCCACACCGTCAATGACCATCAGTCCTTTCTCTGCAATGGCAGGTTGCATGCCTGTTGGCTCACCTACTATAGCCACGTCAATTTTTGGCAGATGAGAAAGTGCCAATGCGATGCCGTTCTCTCCGCTAACCTCCTCTTCGCATGATGCCAGATAGACCAGATTATAGGGGATGTCCTGCTGGTGCAGGATTCTATATACTTGTAACAGGGACACCAAGCCTCCACCACAGTCATTGGAACCAAGACCATAGAGCCGGTCGTCTTCAAGAGTTGGCTTGAAGGGGTCGCGTGTCCATGTCTTCACAGGTTTTACGGTGTCTATGTGGGCATTGAGCAGCAGTGTGGGCTTCTCTTCATTTATCGTGTCATATACCAGCATATTGTTGCCGATGCGCTGTGGGGTCAGTCCCCAAGCCGCCATCTGTTCTTCAAGCACTTGTGCTGCCAACGACTCATCGCGGCTGATGCTGGGTTGGGCAATGAGTAGCTCTAACAGCTCGACAGCTTCTTTCGTGTATTTTTTGAGGTTGTCCATAAACGTAAGTTTGATAATCTGCTCACAAAGATATGAAAAACACTTCAAACCACCAAGTGCCTGAACATTTTTTATTGTTTTTGAGTTCGTTTATTCGAATTTTTTGTACCTTTGCAGGAAAATAGGTGTGTTATGCAAATTAATAGTCATTTGTCAGTTCTTATTCGTGACCTTGCTGCCCATTATGGCGACAGGGAAGCGCTGATTTATCAAGACTTTGGTGGTTCTGAGTGGAAGTCATACTCTTGGCGGCAATTTGCTGATACGGTTCGTAAAGTATCGATTGCGCTCCTGGAAATGGGTGTCGCGCCTCAGGAGAATATAGGAATCTTTTCACAAAACTCCGTGCAGTATTTGTTTTGTGACTTTGGAGCATGGGGCATTCGCGCCACTACCATTCCTTTTTATGCTACGAGCTCGGAGCAACAAATACAATATATGATTAACGATGCGCAAGTGCGTATCCTCTTTGTTGGCGAGCAGGACCAATATGACAAGGCACATCGTATTTTCTCTCTTTGCCCCTCGTTGGAACACATCATCGTGTTCGACCCTAAAGTGCAAATCAGTCAGCACGACCCTAACACTATATATTTTGATGACTTCCTGAAGAAGAGTGCTACCTACGAGCATGAGGAATTGCTGGAGCAACGCTACAGTGAGGCATCTATGGACGAGACAGCCAACATTCTTTATACCAGTGGAACAACAGGCGACTCGAAGGGAGTCATTCTTACTTTCGGACAGTTCCATGCAGCTTTTGAGGCGAATAACAAGTGTGTGCCTGCCACAGAGAACGACCGTGTGATGAATTTCCTGCCTTACACTCATATCTTCGAACGTGGCTGGGCCATCTATGCCATGACGAAAGGTGCAAGGATGATTGTGAATACCTATCCGCAACAGGTACAGCAGTCAATGCGAGAAACTCATCCTACCTGTATGTCCAGCGTGCCACGCTTCTGGGAGAAAGTCTATATGGGCGTACAGGAAAAGATAGAGTCATCGGGTATCGTACAGCGAAAAATGTTCCAGCGTGCACTGGCTGTAGGCCGTAAACACAATATAGAATATTTGAGCAAAGGACTTACACCCCCGTTGGCGTTACATCTGGAGTATGAGATGTTTAACCGTACCGTCTTCTCGCTCGTACGCAAGGAGTTAGGATTGGAGAACGCTAACTTCTTCCCTACGGCAGGTGCTACAGTGTCTGCACATGTTGAGGAATTTGTCCATTCCATCGGCATCGACATGATTGTAGGTTATGGCTTGACAGAGAGTCTGGCTACTGTTAGCTGCAACCATCGTGGAGAACCGTTTACGGTAGGTTCTGTAGGCATTCCCATTGACTCCATAGAGATAAAAATCAGTGACGAAGGCGAAATCTTACTCAAAGGCCCAACCATCACACGCGGATATTATAAGCGTGAAGACATCAATCGCCAGGCATTTACAGAGGATGGATTCTTCCGTACTGGCGATGCAGGATATCTGAAAGATGGCGAACTCTTCCTGAAAGAACGTATCAAGGACTTGTTCAAGACCTCGAACGGCAAATACATTGCCCCACAGATGATTGAGTCGAAGCTGCTGGTTGACAAGTATATCGACCAGATAGCAATCATTGCCGACCAACGTAAGTTTGTGTCTGCACTTATCATTCCAGAGTTTAAACTCCTGGAAGACTATGCTGCCAAACATAATATACAATACAAGGACCATGAGGACTTGTGCAGGAACCGTGAGATATATGACATGATGATGGAGCGCATTGATACGCTACAACAGCAGCTGGCTCACTACGAGCAGGTTAAACGCTTCACCCTCTTGCCTCGCCATTTCTCTATCGATCGTGGCGAACTCACCAATACATTGAAAATCAAACGTCGCGTCCTGAACGAGAACTATAAGGCAGAAATTGATGCGATGTACGCTGAATAACGATTTGTTATATGATAACTCAAGACCAATTAAAAGACATCATCGATAGAGCTGATCAGCTAAAACGCTACCTGAAGATTGATGAGAAACAGGTAGAATTCGAAGAAGAAGACCTGCGAACCCAGGCACCCGACTTCTGGGAAGACCCCAAGCGTGCTGAGGAACAAATGAAAAAGGTAAAGAGCATCAAGCGTTGGCTTGACGGCTATAAGCAGGTACGTACTTTGGCAGACGAGTTGCAGTTGGCTTTTGATTTCTATAAGGACGAGATGGTTACTGAAGAGGAGGTGGATGCAGACTATGCCAAGGCCTTGGAAGCCATTGAGTCGTTGGAACTGATGAACATGCTTCGTCAGAAGGAAGACCCCATGGATTGTGTGATGAAAATCAACTCCGGAGCCGGTGGTACTGAGAGCCAGGACTGGGCGTCTATGCTCATGCGTATGTACCAGCGTTGGGCTGAGGCCCACGGATATAAGCTGACCATCAATAACTTGCAGGATGGCGACGAGGCTGGTATCAAGAGCGTCACCATGACCATCGAGGGTGGTGAGTATGCCTACGGATATCTGAAGAGTGAGAATGGCGTACACCGTCTGGTGCGTGTCTCGCCTTTCAATGCACAAGGTAAGCGTATGACCTCATTCGCTTCAGTGTTTGTGACCCCTTTGGTTGACGATACAATCGAGGTATATGTTGATCCGGCTAAACTGTCTTGGGATACCTTCCGTTCAAGTGGTGCAGGAGGTCAGAATGTGAACAAAGTAGAGTCGGGAGTACGATTGCGCTATTGGTACACCGACCCAGACACTGGCGAGGAGGAAGAAATACTCATCGAGAACACGGAGACGCGCGACCAGCCAAAGAACAAGGAACGTGCGCTGAAGTTGCTGAAGTCGCAACTCTACGACCGTGCCATGAAGAAACGATTAGAGGCACAGGCAAAGATTGAAGCAGGAAAGAAGAAGATAGAGTGGGGCAGTCAGATTCGCTCATACGTCTTTGACGACCGTCGTGTCAAGGACCATCGTACCAACTATCAGACATCGGACGTCGATGCAGTAATGAATGGAAAGATAGACGATTTCATCAAGGCATATCTGATGGAGTTCCCTGTAACAGAAGAATAAAACATAATTAATCAAATAGTATTTAAGCTTATGAGTCAAAAAGGAAAGGCTCGCCGTGCAGCCCGTGAAGCACAGCAGGAGAAAGAAGGCAAGAAAGTGATTAACTGGATCTTCGCAGCATTGATACTGTTAGGCGTTATCTATGTCGTCTATGCAGTAGCAACCGCATAATGCTCATGAGTGGGTTCGAGATAGAACGAAAATTTCTTGTCCGTGGCGATGACTATAAGCGTCAGGCTTATAGCCATAGCCACATTAAGCAAGGGTACATCTGCAGTGGTCATGGACGTACGGTAAGGGTGCGTCAGCGTGATGACCATGGGTTCCTGACCATCAAGGGTCCGAGCGAGAACGGAGGCTTAAGCCGTTATGAGTTTGAAAAGGAGATTACTCTTGATGAGGCAGAGCACCTGTTCAAGCTTTGCGTGCCTGGCATTATTGACAAGACGCGCTGGCTTGTCAAGAGTGGAAACCACGTCTTCGAAGTAGATGAGTTCCATGGTGACAACAATGGGCTCGTCATGGCAGAGGTGGAGCTCGATTTTGAGAATGAACCTTATGAAAAGCCCGATTTCATCGGCAAGGAGGTGACAGGCAACCACCGTTATTACAATTCCTCCTTACGTGCTTATCCCTTTTCACTGTGGACTGAAGAGGAAAGAAATACATAAAAAGTAACAGGTAATCTGTATTAAACTGAAATTCCCATTGATGGGAATTTAATTTCTCACCGATGAGAATTTAATTTCTCACCAATGAGAATTATATTTCTCACCAGTGAGAATTTCAGTTTAACCTTATATCTTTATATTTTTTCATCAATAGAAGTCCAACGGCAGCCCCTAATGTGACACCCAACGAGTTGGCAGCAAAATCAAGCCATTCACCACTGCGCGTCGTCGTGGCATAGGCTTGCAGCAGTTCCAACAGTCCACTCATGAGTATGGGTGCCAGCCATGCCAGAAGAAAGAGCTTGACTGCAGACCCTGTTGTTTTGTGACTTCTCATGTACTCTATCCACAGCACACTACACGTGCCTCCATACATGACCAGGTGGGTCCATTTGTCAATGAACTTCACATCGTCGAGAGGCGTTTCTGGGAAGAAAGGCATCAGTGACAATATCCATATAATGATGAACAGTAGAATGGAAACAGGGTATTTTCTTATGAATAGAAAGAATTTTGTCATGTTTTCTTATATTTTGGATGCAAAAGTAAGAAATATTTTATACTTTTGCAACGGATTATGAAGAAAGTTGAAATGTCGAAACTCGAAAGAGCAAATTTTGGCAGTAAGATAGGTGTCATACTGGCAACTGCCGGTTCTGCTGT
>Ga0247610_10005759_pt1 | contig 13001 bp, 13 predicted proteins | sample 174DNAGHGhighgp2_FD_193483 | JGI IMG/M metagenome (GOLD analysis project Ga0247610, IMG submission 193483) | Sheep rumen microbial communities from Palmerston North, Manawatu-Wanganui, New Zealand - 1742 DNA GHGhigh gp2 | ecosystem: Host-associated > Mammals > Digestive system > Stomach > Rumen...
CCTCACTCCCCACGGCCATAATCTCTAGCAAAACTACAAAATCATAGCCGTAAGTCCTAAACTTATACGATGTTTAACATCGGACATTTAGAACATTATCTATAATCTGGTGCAAAGGTAAGAGGTCTAACTGGATAACCAATCAGACCTGTCCTTGTGAGTTTAATCAAGAGCTTATTGTACGATGACTGTCTTGGTGGTGTAATTTGAATATACAATGATTTGAACACCTTTATCATGCTCTTTGACGGGTAATCCTTGGAGATTATATCTTGCTACTTCAGTTACATCTTCATCTTCGTTAAGTTCAACACCCCGAACTGCATTATAACCACCTGAGGATCTCTTTGACATTAGAAAGCTATTTGTATCCATTGTAAATTCAACTTCATAACCTCTTTCTGCTAACATATTTACAACATCCATAAAAAGTTTGTTTGTATTAGAAGTTGAACTATAATAATCCATCTTCATGTCTGTAGGCACATTGCCACATAAATAGACCGTATAAGTAGAATAATACACTTTAACATAAGTTTTCTGGGCAAATGTGTTGCTAATTGCCATCGTGAGGCAGAATAGTAATAAAATCTTTTTCATTTTTTTTCTTTGTTTTATTTGTTATACATTAGAATTTGGGATCACAGGGACAAGTGGATTATAATATCGATAAAACAATAATTTTTTTCATAATAGTACTTTAAAATTATACACTGTGATTATATTTGACTTTTATTCATCCTTAACTACTTAAAGGACATGCTATTTCAGAACTTTACCATCATTTATATTCTGCTTTTTCCAATCAACTGCGTCTTGCAATTTCTTGATAAACTCATTAATCTCATCAACGGTCTTAAATGATAAGTACGAACCGGCACAATAGCGACCCACTACAATCTGCGATTGAGAACCTCCCATACCGAGTAGAGATCCTGAAAAAGAAAGACCAAATGATGATGATTATGCCACGGCTTCCTTACTTGTCATATAGTCACTTTCAAGGATAAAATGGCATCCCCCTTCAGCATCGACGAAGAACGTTGCCCACATATCAACACCACTTTCGTAATACCACTTGTCTTCTTCGGTAAAATATATGTTTTGGTCTGCAAAAGTCGTTGGAATCCGTTTTGATAGAAGTCGGAATCCTATGTCATGTGCCAGTTTGCACCATTTGGTATAATATAGCATTGATTGTTTTAAAGATGATATCAACGATTTAACTTCACTTGCGGATAGTTCTGCTCTTGCCTCTTGAGGCGAAGCGGTCTTAAGATCGTATAGGATCTTTTCTCCCTCTTTCACGTCTATATTCGCATAGAATCCAATGTCACCACCTGTATCAGGGAGTGAGATTTTGTCGATTAAAAACTGTTGTGCCATTGCATCAGCGGCAAATAACAAAACTGTTGTTAAGACAAATAATGCTTTCTTCATAATGCTCTATTCCTTAATTTTTTCATTTCGTTTATTTTTAATGTTGTATTATATCAAAAACCAATGCTTGGGGATTCTATTTCCTTCCATTCGTCTTTCACTTGGTAGGTCTTATTGTTGTATCGGTATGTGAATAAGATCACTGGCTTGGAAATACCTAAGAGTCCGACAGTGATGGTGTATGATGCATCCTGTCCGGCTGGCACTACCACTTCTTCAGCCAGCAGGTTGTTGCCCTCGATGCTTGTGTCTGCATCATTGAGCTGCATCTTTGTGAGAGTCACGCTCTTGCTGCTCTTGTTCGAGAACTTCACATTCAGTTTGCTGCCGCTCTGTATTCTGCCATTAACGCTGCTATAAGCACCCCCTATGAATGAAGCCGTAATCTTGTCCGTCTCCAGATCATCAGCCGAAGGATTAACAGGAGTAGGATCAGGGCCAGGTGTGGGGTTTGTTCCAGAAGCCATGATGATCTTAGAGAGTTCCACATGGTCAGCCACATCTACCTTGCCGTCACCATTCACGTCTCCAGCAAGAGTTGGGCCAGTATTGCCGCCACTAGTGATTTCAATCTCCTTTGTGGCCACGTCAGATGCTTCATATCCAGTCTTGGTGGCATATACTGATACTATGTATTTCTTAGACAAACTTATTTCTGAGCTGTAGTATTCCTTGGCATCGCTAACTATTATGTTAGAAATAAACTCTGCCCCTTCTGTAGCACAACTGAAACTGATTTTGTCATTTGCATAACTGATTACGGGAGTCGCACATGTTGGGGGTAAAGCCACAATACTCTTGAAATTACTCCACGGTTCAACAGCCTTATATGCCTCAATGGAAGTTTCTGGTACGTGAAGGATGATATATTCAGGATAGGAATTGTTGAATGCAGAAGTATAAGTATATAGTCCCATGTCAGCCATTATATCTGTTCTTATTTTTTCAGGTTTACAATAAACATCTGTTATGTTTTCACAACCATAGAACGCGTTTTCATCTATGCATGTTACACTTTTGGGAATAGTTAATGATAATAGACCACAACAACCCTTAAAAGCAAATCTGCCGATGGAGGTCACACTGTTAGGGATGTTGATAGAGGTCAGAACGCTACAGCCATTGAAGGTATAATCAGCAATTGAATTCAAATTGTTGGAGATGGTGATGTCTGTTAGGCCTGTACAAAAAGCGAAAGCACTACTGCCAATGGATGTAACGCTGTTGGGGATGGTGATTGAGGTTAAGCTACTACAACAATCGAAAGCAAGATCACCAATGGACGTAACGCTGTTGGGGATGGTGACGAAGGTCAGGCCGCTGCAATCCACGAAAGCATACTCGCTGATGGAGGTCACGCTATTGGGGATGGTGATAGAGGTCAGGCCGCTGCAATAAGAGAAAGCATAACTGCCGATGGATGTCACACTGTTTGGAATGGTGATGGAAGATAGATATTTACAATCAGAGAATGCAAAATCCCCGATAGATGTCACGCTGTTAGGGATGGTCACGGAAGTTAGGGCACTGCAACTCCAGAAAGCACGATTGCCTATGGAAGTTACACCGTAGGGGATAATAACAGAAATCAAGCGTTTGCTATATTGGAAAGCATTATCACCTATCTTAGTGACAGAGTAATCAACTCCTTCACTTTTGATTTTATTGGGGATAGTAATCTCACCTTCATATGAGCCTTCAAAATAACCCATTGATGGATTTCCTGTCACTTCTGCCACATTACCCTTCGTCACTAAGTTATACCAAATGCCGTCAATCTCTACGACATCAGCGCTTGCCACCATTGGTAGCAGCATTAATAAGATGGATAGAATTGTTTGTTTCATAATCGTAACGTTTTTATAGTTTTCAATAAATTCTCTATAACCACTAAATCGGTGACATCCACTTCGCCGTAATGATTGGCATCAGCTACAGAAGGATCATGATGATCACTATATAGATTTGGATGATCTGTTTGACAATTAATGGCCTTTGAAATTCATAGGGAAGGCCTAACAGGTTAATCCATCAGGCCTGTCCTCGAGAGTAAATCAGGAATTGATATCAGTTTGTTCTTTTATGCATCATTACTAAATAACTTTCTTGAATGTGCCATCACTATTTAAGATAATTTGGACTTGTCCTTTTTCATCATTTTTGAACTTTTACACCAGGAATATTATATCAGCCTACTTCTCTAGTTTCAGAAGGCAATTCATCCATCTAGACAGCTCTAACGACACGACTGATTCTATTTGAGTTTTTGTTCATTCTTTAACAAAGACAATGGTATTGGGATCAACTTTGAAAACATCTCCAGTTTCGATTTCTTCTACAATAGCCACAGTTTCTTGATATTTTTGGCCTGTTTCTGAATCACAACGGATAGCTTCACCCCAACAGTGAAATAGACCGTAGCGTTCTTTTAGTGTTCCTTCTTTATCATATTCCAAATCTCCCATGGTGGATTTTTTGCATTTTTCTTCACCAAAATTGAACTGTACTTTTCTTAAATTAGTCTCCATATCTTAATATGTTAATGCCAAGTGATACCCAAACTCAGACAAATCTTGAATTTATGATTAACTACACAACAAAAAGCGTGGGTATCTACCTTCTGCCCGTCTGCTATCTGAGGCTAACCACAGCCCTTGCTTGCTGACGAACAGAGTGATACCCACGCAACGTATTGCTGATACACCCGTAAGTGTGCTATGAAGGCATGGTTAGCCCTCTAGCACACAACGGGGATACATATTCAGCATACCCGTGGCATCATACTCTGCATTGTCTTTGGCAAGCAACTGAGTGTGGTTATTTCAGATAGCCAATCGACAAAGCATCGTGTGACGCTTTTCCATTATGTAGTGTCCAGCCCAGAGACTCTACCCATCTCAATGGATTTCAATGTCAATAGACTGTAAACAGCTGCAAATATACAAACAATATCTGAAACTTGCAAGAATTTTGCCGATTATTTCAAATTATCATCAAAAGAAGAGAAGGCAGATCCCTTTGACCAAGAACCTGCCTCCTTCTTGAAACGCATGCAAGATGCAATTTTGCAAGGTGTTCAGCTTTAAACAAGCTTCCGATATTTACCCTTGTCCTCACCTGCTCTGATCTTCTGTATCAGTCCGTCGTCCTGTAGTCTCTTTATACGACTATAGATACTGTTCTTGGATCCTTGATATTCAAACACCTTGTCAATATCATCACTGGTGAATGGGTCTGGGAGTTGTCGGAGTGCCAACACCGAACGCTGTTGAAGATGACTCTTGGATGCAACGGAGATAGACTCCTTTTCATAATAATCCTCACCTAATTCAAGGAAGTAATGCTGCTGGAATGCCAACTGGGCATCGGCTATCAGAAGTGCCAATTTCTTGTCGTACTTGTCAGTGGCGAAGCCCGGCCCACACTTCATGCGACCATCCTCGTCCTTCACCATTTGGTCCCAATGGCGGCTGACAATGAACGGCAGTGCATAGTTGATGGCATGCCAACAAGGTCTTTTGATGAGATCCTCCATAGCCTTGGAGTTCTCATCCTCGGCATCAGCCATACGCCTTGCAGTCCAGTCATGCAAGGCATCGCTGATGGGTTTACAGGGGATTTCACCCTTGGTTGAATCGAAGTTGTAGGCCCATGCAAGGAGTTGCTGGCCACGCAGGGCATCTTCCTCGGTGTACTCCCTGTTCTCTCGCATCTCAAAATTCGTATCACCCATGGGAACGGCAGTTGTTCTGAACAGTTTACCACTTAGGAAGCTTGCTTCATTGGTTTGCTTGTTCAGTGCGTCTTGTGTACCTGTGTAAACAACATTGAAATGTACTGGATATTCACCAATCATAGATGAACAAGACTTTAGATACACGCCATGGGGTTCGTTGTGAAACCCTTTGAGGAACAAGGTTTCTATGTCCATATACCCTTTCTTAGACTGCCGGATCATGTCGTCAAGCTCACTGTTGAACTGGAAGACATGTAAGTAGCATTCTTCGCCGTCAACGATCTCCTTGGCGTTTATCTCAGCCTCACGGATGGCAGCAGCAGAGGTCTCAGAGGGCATGCAACGGTAGATACCCTTGGGTCTTGGAGTCTTGTTTTTGTCGGCTCCAGATTTTTGGTCTTTCTCCTGATTCCACGCGTTAAGGGCGTCAATCTGAGCTGCGTCTATTTTCTTCATCGGCAGCATCAAAATCTTGTAGAGATCCACGGCTATGTGTTTTCTACTGCCAGAACGCCCAATGAGTTCAAGAATACAGTTTAGGCGACACTTCCGCCCTGGCTCTGCCCAAAACTTATACCAGCATCTGGTCATCAGCGTCATGCAGAAGGCTCCACCAACGAACAAGGCTGCAACATAATATTTCGGTTTAAGCCTATGGAAGAGCAGTTTCATCAGAGAATAATTTGGAGTCAGTTTCTTCAGTTCTTTACCGATACGCTCCAGCATCTGAGTGACGTCATCTCTTTGAGCAGGGTCAAGGCTACTCATAGCTTTTTGATGAGCCTCCATCACAAGTGCCTTGTATTTGCGCTGGGTTACTTTTTCAATGGCCCGGCGCATGTCATGAGAGGGCTGAAGTTCATAAATATTTTCAGACTCCCGCTTCTGTTTCAGTTTTTGGGCAGATGCTATGACACGATCCAGTTCATTCATGTTACGTTCAGTTGTGACATCTTTAACCCATTGAAGCGACAATAGTATGTCCTTGACCTTTTGTGCATCGTCGTCAAGTAAGATGAGCAAGTCATTTGACAACTTTAGCATCCACGGGTGACGGCTACCCTGAGGTGCCCCGTTGGGGAGCAATGTGCTGATGTAATCAATAACAGGATGACCATATACCTTCATGTCAGATGTGGGCAGCACCGACTTTACCAGTTCTGTAGCACTGTCAGATGTGGGTGCTGAATATTTGGGGACACCACTTGTTGTCTGTTCTGTGAAGTGATGGTTAGGATTGGTCGGGCCACAATGTCCCGTACCTTTCCTGTATTCTGCACCAAATTTCAGATCAAACTCGTTTGAATTTGAACTAGTCTTACCAATAATCATAATTTATAATCTTTAAGCATTAAATAAACGATTTTCATTAATATAATAGATATCTTCCTGGCGGGGAGCATAAGAGATTCTGGAGGCATCGATGCAAGAGTCATCGACGACTGGTTTGCCCGTGCTTCCGATGACATCCAACAGCTTCAGTTCACGTGCCAGTTCAATTTGGTTGTCGGCAACGTTGCCAACATCCAGACGGGCTTCACAAACCAGCCGAAGGCCATGGCCCGATGAGGTTATATGACTCAGGCGAACCTTCCATGGGAACCCTTGAACCTGTGTACGTGCATGGATCTCACGTGGATCAAAGGGCACATGGTCTGCATCAAACATGAACAGGCCAGACAGATGAATGCCCTCCAGACGACGCTTGCGTTTCATCACAGGCTTACCATCCTTGTCCAACACAGGGTTGCCGTCCTTGTCAGTCACAGGAACTGGGTCAAACTCCGAGGCAGCGAAGATGAAGCAGGGCAGGGACTCCTTGAGTGAGTTGGTCCACTGCACTAGTTTCTGCTCCAAAGTCAGTTGGGTAAAACGAGGATTCTGGCTGTTTTTCGCACAGAACCTCATGAAGGCATTGTCATTGACCCAAGGACTCAATGATAACCCCTCGCAGATAGCCTTATCCACAGCCTGACGGATGGCAATCTTCCTTGCCACTTCAGCACTGTTGACAATGCTCTTGAAAATGGAACCAGTACACGGCAAGCACTCGCCGTTGTACTGATTCTCCTGATAAACAAATCTTGAATTCTCCATATAAGAAACAATTTGCATTAACAACCGTGGGAGTTTAAGATGTCTTCCCATCGTGCCTTGATAGGAGAAATCTTTTCTACACGAACTACTTGAGAGAATTTACGCGTGTTCTTTTTATTAATGTGAAAGCTCAATTCCACTTCCACTTTCTGCCCCGGCTTGAAGACGAGAAGCGCATTGTCTCCATACATCAGAGCACAGAACTCATTTATACGCGTATATGAACCATCCTCCTGCCTAAGAAGGACATAACACCTCGGCTCTTTTCTGTCCTTTACTGTTTTTCCAGGACAACTGGCGAGCCATGCCTTTGTTTGGGAGACTACCTCCGCATTCATTTTAATATACATAGTCAAAATATTTAAAAATGCGATGCAAAGGTAAGGCGTATAAGAGTACGCTAGAACAAACCGCGCACAAATTTGTGCATAAATGAGTCAAAAAGATGAAATGGTTCAGAGAAGAGCCTACTTTTGTAGAATGGGTCAAAAGTTACCGAAGAGGTGGTGGCAGGAGTCAAAGGGTCGTAATGGGTGTTGGTATATTCTCTTCCTTCATCACTTCTATAAATACTTCGATTATTCGATTTTTCCATTCTTCCTTCCCTTTATTATATTTACAATCAGAATAAGTGAGATTTGGCCATTTCCCATTAATGAATTTATAATATCGTTCAAGGTTCCTATATCCACAAATATCATCGAATCCTAAGCCCTTAATATATTCCACGAACTGCTCGTAAGTGTAGTTTAGCAAACCTTGATATCCAGAAAATCTTTGCATGACATCAAGATTTGGCTGAATGTTAATAGCTTTCAAAATTAGAGCATAATCTCCACCGTTCTTTATATTAAACTTTCCTTTTATTGCAGCTGATGAGTGTAGATATTTTAGTGCTTTTATCATTTTTAGATCAATATCCTTATTTTTATCGGTTTTGAGTATGGTTTCTTCTTTTCCATCCCAAATATATTCTCTATGGGTCTTTTGGTTTACAAAGCGGGAGAATTCACATTCTGGATCTGTTTTGTCATCTTCATATTTCTTCCAATCTTCTTTCTCTTTTATATCGCTGTCTTTATTTGTGATGACATAAGTGTGCGCAAAGAAACACACATGAAGACGAGAATCCGGCATATCTTTGGTGTCTTTTTGTTCTTGTTCCATAATAGTCGCATTTTTTTTATTTCTGCAATTTGCTGGCAAATGTACTTAATATATCTGAAATAACCAAAGAAAACACATTCTTTTTGATTATAAGAAAGAAAATGTGCAAAATTGCAAATTGCATCTAGTTTTTCGGAAGTTGTGGGGATATGAGGAATGAGAAGATAGATGATAATAATGGCTATAACTTATTGATTATTAGTATATTATACCATATTTATATGCTTATATCTACTTTCTTTCTCTATCTCTCACCTTCTATAAGTAGAAGGCAATTTGCAACTTTGCAATTTTTGCTTGATTTGGGCAGACTTGCTGAGAAATGAAAAATGTATACAATCTTGAATGCTTCCATTCCTGCTCATTTTCAACACGGACTAAACTCTGACTTTACTTAGACTAAAATCGGACTTTAGTTAGGGTAAACCCCCACTTTAGTCCTTCTAAACTCCAGCGCCCCATTTTAGGGGCGTTTCCAGGCGGTTTCTGCAATTTGAAATTTTTATGAAAATAATTGGCAAAATATTTGCATAATTCAGAAAAAAGTTGTACCTTTGTAGCATAATCAAAAAGGGGTAGCCAGAGGGCCCGAGCAGACGCTGGCATAATAATTTAATACCATTTTAAAACTTTAAGAATTATGGCAAGATCTAACATTCCAATGTTGATTAACTTGAGACAGTGTACTAACGATGACAGCACGGCATTCGGTAAGTGGTTCGCCGAGGTAGACAGTAAGGAGCCCCTGAACCTGAAGGGATTCGCCAAGCACATGACCAGTCACGGCAAGATTGCCGACTATCAGATGTGTGTGCTGGTATTGGGTCAGGTAGTGGACTGCATGAGTGAACTGCTCGCACAGGGACAGCCTGTGAAGCTCGATGGTCTGGGCACCTTCTCACCGAGTGTCGATGGTCAGAAGCTGGGCAAGAATGACATTGAGTCTGCTGTGGCAGTGGGTCCTGATGCGATGATTAACGGCATCAAGATCAATTTCACTCCTGAGAACGTGAAAGGTGAGAAGCTGACGTCGAGAGCCTTCAAAGAGCAGTGTGTGTTCGAGTATGGCTACGTAGTGCAGAGTGAAATCCGCACTGTGGGTGGCAAGCAGAAACGCTACCAGAAGAAGACTCCGATCAGCTATGTGCTTGCACCTCAGGCTGACAATCAGGGCAATGGTGGAAATGGTTAAGCACTGAGGCCGCAAAACAAGAAGATCCCCGGAACGGAATGGTTCTGGGGATTATTTATCTAAAGGCGGTTTGAGAGGCGGTTCAGACCACCCCTAACCCCTCCTAACTTAGGAGGGGAAACAATACCTTATTTATTATTAATAGCTGCGGGCGATGATGACACGGGCCTTGCTTGGCTTGCCGCTCACCATATCCACACCAGGTGTCTGTTCCACACCGAAAGGCACGCAACGTATAGTGGCCTGAGTTTCTTCCTTGATCTGAGCCTCTGTCTCGGCTGTACCGTCCCAGTGGCAGAGGAAGAAACCGCCGTCCTTCACACGCTCCTTGAACTCCTCATAGTTGTCGCACTCATAGATATGGGCATCGCGGAAGGTCTTGGCCTTCACAAAGATGTTCTTCTGGATGTCCTCCAACAGCTGCTCCACATACTGGGCAATGCCCTCGATGCTGCGGGTCTCCTTCTCCAGTGTGTCACGACGCATCACCTCGATGGTGCCATTCTCCAGGTCACGGGCACCAAGCACCAGACGCACAGGCACACCCTTCAGCTCATAGTCGGCGAACTTGAAGCCAGGACGCTTGTTGTCAGCATCGTCGAACTTCACAGTGATACCCTTTGAACGCAGTTCCTCGATGATGGGCTGCACCTCTTTGTTCACCTGCTCCATCTGCTCAGGCTTGGTGGCGATGGGAATGATGACCACCTGGATGGGAGCCAGACGCGGAGGCAGCACTAAGCCGTTGTCATCAGAGTGGGTCATGATCAGAGCACCGATCAGACGGGTAGAGACACCCCATGAAGTAGCCCACACATACTCAGGCTTGTTCTCCTTATTCAGATACTGCACCTCAAAGGCCTTGGCGAAGTTCTGGCCCAGGAAGTGTGAGGTTCCAGACTGCAGGGCCTTGCCGTCCTGCATCATGGCCTCGATGGTATAGGTGTCGAGGGCTCCTGCGAAACGCTCAGTCTCACTCTTCACACCCTGCACCACAGGCACAGCCATCCACTCTTCAGCGAACTTGGCATACACCTTCAGCATCTTCTGTGCTTCCTCCTCAGCCTCCTCACGGGTGGCATGAGCCGTATGGCCCTCCTGCCACAGGAACTCTGAGGTACGGAGGAAAGGACGTGTACGCATCTCCCAGCGCATCACGTTACACCACTGGTTGCACATCAGGGGCAGGTCGCGCCAGGAGTGGATCCAGTTCTTATAGGTGTTCCAGATGATGGTCTCTGACGTGGGGCGCACAATCAGCTCCTCTTCCAGCTTGGCAGCGGGATCCACCTCCACGCCGCTCTTGTCTTCCTTGGCACGCAGACGATAGTGGGTCACCACAGCACACTCCTTGGCGAAACCCTCCACATGCTCTGCCTCACGGCTGAGGAACGACTTGGGAATCAGCAGGGGGAAATAGGCATTCTGAGCACCCGTCTCCTTGAACATCTTATCCAGTTGCTGCTGCATCTTCTCCCAGATGGCATAGCCGTAGGGCTTGATGACCATACATCCGCGAACGGCACTCTGCTCAGCAAGGTCAGCCTTTACTACCAGGTCGTTGAACCACTGGCTGTAATTATCGGCTCTTTTCGTTAAATCTTTTAATTCTTTTGCCATTGTTTTACTCTAATTTTGCGAATTTGCGTGCAAAATTACATAAAATTTTAGACATAAGTACATAAGAACATATAATTTTTTGTTTCTTTTGTTCTTTTGATTGAAAATAATTATTATCTTTGCAGCAGAAATCATCGTTTAACAACTAAATTTAGGAAATTATGAAAAGTTTAAAGTCAATTGCCGTTGCACTGTGCGCAGCGCTGGTGCTGGCAGGATGTAACATGAGTAACACGGGTAAGGGTGCATTGATCGGTGCCGGTGGCGGTGCTGGTCTTGGAGCTGTTATTGGTGCCATCGCAGGTAACACAGCCGTTGGTGCTGTCATCGGTGGTGCAGTAGGTGCTGGTGCCGGTGCCCTCATCGGTAAGAAGATGGATAAGGCTAAGAAAGAGGCCGAGGCTGTGCAGAACGCTCAGGTGGAGGCTGTGACAGACGCTAATGGTCTGGAGGCCGTGAAGGTGACATTCGACTCTGGTATTCTCTTCGCTACTGGTAGCTCTACGCTCAGCAGCACAGCTATGACATCACTCTTCCAGTTCGCCAACGTGCTGAAGAACAATGCCGACTGTGATGTGGCCGTACAGGGATATACCGACAATGCCGGTTGGAAGAACAGCACAGCAGCCCAGAGCCAGCAGAAGAACCTGGAGCTCTCTCAGCAGCGTGCTCAGAGCGTGACAAACTACCTGCTCTCTCAGGGTGTCAGCCCCAATCAGATTCGCAGCACTACTGGTTTTGGTGAGGCTAACCCCGTAGCTGACAACTCTACTGCAGCTGGTAAGGCCCAGAACCGCCGTGTGGAGGTTTACATGTACGCCTCTCAGAAGATGATCCAGGAGGCTCAGCAGCAGGCTCAGTAAAAGGTGAAAAAATAGAAAGGTGAAAAAGTGAATCCTTTCAAGCTTATTAAAAAAACTCTGAAATGGATAGTGGTGGCATTCTTTGCTTCCACTATTCTTTCTGTTGTGATGTACCGCTTCCTGCCCGTATGGGTGACACCATTGATGGTCATCCGCTGCTATGAGCAACTGACGGAGGGTAGGGATCTGAAACTCTCCCACGACTGGGTGTCTCTCAATGAGATATCACCCTCCTTGCCTGTAGCCGTTATTGCCAGCGAGGATGGCAAGTTCAATGATCATCACGGCTTCGACTACAAGGCCATTGAGCATGCAGCCAAGCGCAACCGTGAACACCCAGAAAAGCGCAAGCTGGGAGCCTCAACCATCTCCCAACAGACCGCCAAGAATGTCTTCCTCTGGCCAGGTCGCAGCTGGGTGCGCAAGGGCTTTGAGGTCTATTTCACCACACTCATCGAACTCCTCTGGTCCAAGCAGCGCATCATGGAGGTCTATCTCAACTCCATCGAGATGGGTGAAGGCATCTATGGGGCGCAGGCTGTTGCCGAGGAGCACTTCAACAAAGATGCCAAAGACCTTACTCGCAGCGAGTGTGCCCTCATCGCCGCCACGCTGCCCAATCCCCGTAAGTTCTCCAGCAAGTCTCCATCCTCCTACATGCTCAAGCGCCAGTCCCGCATCCTGAAGGAGATGAAGTACGTTGGAGAGTTCCCCATGAAATAAATGAGTTTTTGTTCCAAAGACGTTAAGACGTTAAGACGCCTGCCTGAGAAATATTCCCCGATTTATTTGGAAGTTTCATATTTATTGCTTATATTTGCAGCGTGAAATGGTTTATTCAAATATGAGTGAGGAAATCAAAGACATAGAACAACAGTCCAGCATC
>Ga0247610_10005760_pt1 | contig 13001 bp, 14 predicted proteins | sample 174DNAGHGhighgp2_FD_193483 | JGI IMG/M metagenome (GOLD analysis project Ga0247610, IMG submission 193483) | Sheep rumen microbial communities from Palmerston North, Manawatu-Wanganui, New Zealand - 1742 DNA GHGhigh gp2 | ecosystem: Host-associated > Mammals > Digestive system > Stomach > Rumen...
TGTAGAATACCCAAAGGAACCCCTTTTATCGAAGGGAAAGTTGCTAGTCAAACTAATGATGTAACAAATACTTTTGGTGATTATGCTGTTGGCGGTGGTAATCAATTATACTTTCTTAAAGAAGATCTTGATAAAATTAAGATATTAGAAATTTTTAAAAATCAGGAAATAGAATGAATGATTATATTTATATCCCTAGAATAAGAACAAATGAAGAGTTTTTGCATAAATTTAAATCTTTGTATTCTTCATTTGAGTCAAGTTCAATAGTCTCTTATAAGTTCTTTTTTGAACATTATTTAATTCCAATAAAAAAAATAATAGAATCAAATAAGAAATACGATTATGAATATCTAAAGAAATTTTTAAATGTATTTCCTGTTATGGAATATAAAGAAGGGCTCGAACTTTTTTGTTCTGAGTCTGGTTATGAAATTATGGATATTCTTCATTTTTTTGTTCAAAATTATTGTAATAAGAATATGAAAACATAAATTAAATATTAGTAGATAATTAGATTTTTAAATTGCCGTTCGTTCGGCAGTCTCGTTATTTTCAGGAGGTAAGATCGTAGCTAAATTGCCTGAGATGTCGGCAAAGATTGCAATTAAAATTGCCGATGCCAAAGCATTTAAGCGTTTTTCAAGTCTTGCCAATAATAAAGAATTGTTGTCTGCATTAAAGAAGCGAATTAAAGACTTACCCGATGGAGGCAAACAATTCTTCGACGACTTTGCCGATGCCAGCGATGATGTGCTGAAAAAGTTCGTTGAGAAACCTGAGTTGGTAGATGCGTGGAAGAAGATTAGAGCCGCTAATCCAGAGGTAAGTAAAAATATAGGCGCTCTTGAAGCCTTGAACACACCAAAGGGTTCAAGACCTGACCCAAGAACGTATTTGGGTGATGAGTATGTAGCTAAGCATTTGGCAAAGTTTGAAGATGGAGCGGCTTTTATTTTTACGAAACAAGACATATGAGTTTTGGTTACCCGGAGGAAAAACTTCTGGAGGATATAATGAAGCAGTTTTAGATAACGAGGTTATTACGCATAACAACGATATTAATAATTTGAAAAATAGTTTTTCAATAAAAGAATATAAATGAAAATGATAGAAGATGCTATAAAAAAAGGCGAACTGCACCTCTTCCTTATAGGGAAGGATGACTATATATGCCAAGGAAGAAGTGATTATCCTGACCCAACTGATTATTTGGCATGTTGGGAAAAAGAAATAATACCATATTTTAATAGTAACAATTCAATAGAATCTGTTATGGGTTTATATAATTCCCTAATCATGCTTTTTGATTATGTGAAAGATATAAATCTTGGATTATATTCCATTGCGAAGCACATCTTTTGGTATTACTATTTTGAAAAAGAAGAAAAAGTTAGATTCCTATTAGATTGGAAAACTATCGCCGAAAAACTAAAACTTGCTGTAGAGATTAATAAAGAAAGACTTATTGCTGATAAGCGTTGGGCAGGTGCAGAGTGGAATAGTAGTCAAGGACTATACGAACCGATAATTCGTGTTCTAACAAAATTATTAGCATAAGCAAGTAATATGAAAAAGGAAATAGAAAGCGAAAGATGGTGCAAATTCCGAATGGATTCCAGGAGGCTTTACGCCTAAGGGTAATAGCGAAGCCGTAATTGATGCGGTTGATTGGTCAAATGTTATACAAACAAAAATATCTAAATGATATGATGAGTCTACATGAAAGAATGGAACAAATTAGGAAACTTCCAAATTTCGAGGCTATTAGGGAAGTAGTTAAAACTGACTTGAAAAAGTTCATGATAGGAGATTCTTATAACAACGAATATTATTTACAAGTTACTAAAATTTCAGCGGGATGGGTCTACTCACATTTAGAAGTATTTTTAAGAACAGGAGATATTACACAAGAGCAAATATTTGATGTGTTGATGAGTTTCGATGTTACCGTATTGCATAATGCTCAGTTGCTTATGGATTATATTTATACATATGAAATGTACGATCGTACAGATTATATCCTTGTACTGGATACTCAAAAGCTTTTCAATAAACTCCGAACCGAAATGCCGATAGAATATAGAGAAAATAGAGCTATATGGTTACCATTACAAGAACTTCAAGAAAAAGGATTGGATTTTAAATGGTAACATACCTTCGTTCGGCGTAGGCTTCTGCCTACGTCGAACGGGGAATAAGAAAAAATAGATTGAAAGTGAAACAAATTAAAATATTAACAAAATAAAACTAATAAAAAATGAAAAAAGTAATTTATGCATGTTTTCTACTTGTAGCAAGTATGAGTATAGTATCGTGTGAGAAAGAGAAAGAGGAAAAATATTTACCTGAGAAATGTACAGTGTATTATTTGAATGAAAATAATGAATATGTATATAGTCATGATACTACTTTTGTATATGATGATAATTTAGAATTAAAGAAAAAGATTGCGGAAAATGAGTATTATGTATACGAATATGATTGCGATAAAAACGGACGACTTATATCAGGAACGTATGAGGAAAAAAGTGTAGGTTATCCAAATGTTTTTTTTGAATTTTCTTATGATGAGAAAGGAAGAATAATATCTTATAAGGAAGATAGTAATTTTGATAATGGTAGGAGATTTACTGAAAAAAAATTTTCATACTCAAGTGAAGGAGTAATAGTATTAGATCGAATAATGGATGATTATACAAATGAAGAACTAACATATCGTAATATATCTTGTTTTAAATACACGCCATTAAGACAAGAGGAAGATTTTGATATATATAGTTCCGATTATTCATCTGTTGGAGTAGGAGGGAAAAAAGGAGAAATGGCTATTCCTAGATTTAAATTTCAATATGATGAAAAAGGAAATATAATAGAAAAAGAGTGGAAAATAAGAAATGATATGGAAACTTTGGATCTGTCAATAGGAGCAACTTTTTGGTATTCTTCTAAAGTAGTTTATAAGTATAAAAATTTTAGTAAAAAATAAATGTTACCTTTGTTATCAAAGCAAACCAGAGGTTTGACGTTAGTAGCTATATAACAAAAAAACAGGAGCTAATGCCCCTGTTTTTTTATGTCTATTTTGAATCCTATTATTTTACTTTTGCTAAAAGTTCGGTTGCAAGGATGGTTTCTTGTTCGCCTGTTTTCATATTTTTTAAGCAAACTTTATTTTCTGCAATTTCATTTTCTCCAGCAAGAACAACGAATTCAATATCTTTGTTGTTAGCATAATTCATTTGTTTACCAATCTTCGTGTTATCTGGGAAGATTTCGGTATTAATGCCGTTAGCTCTTAGTTCTTTTATGATAGGCAGGCAATAAATGGTTTCTTTTTCGCCAAAATTAACGAACATAACTTTTGTACTATTAAGAGAATTCTCGGGGTACAAGTTAAGTTGAGTTAATACATCGTAAATGCGGTCGGCACCGAAAGAAATGCCCACACCTGAGATGCCATTTAATCCGAATACCCCAGTTAAGTTATCGTAGCGACCACCACCACTGATACTACCAATTTGAACGTCTTTAGCTTTAACCTCAAGGATGGCACCAGTGTAGTAGTTTAGTCCACGTGCGAGCGTAAGGTCAAGTTCCAATTCGGCTTTTAGAGTGAGATTTTTTAGGTAACCCAAAATGATTTCTATTTCTTCAACCCCTTTTAGACCGACTTCCGAACTATTTAAAACGGTTTTTAGTTTATTCAGTTTTTCTTCGTTTGTGCCATTAAGCAACAAGATAGGTTGAAGTTTTTGGATATTTTCTTCAGAAATACCTTTGCTTGCAAGTTCGGCATTAACGTTATCCAAACCGATTTTATCAAGTTTGTCGATAGCCACTGTGATATCCGTAATTTTATCAGCTTCGCCAATGATTTCGGCGATACCTGAAAGGATTTTACGGTTATTGATTTTAATGCAAACATTAACGCCAAAACGTTTAAAAACCTCGTCAATGATTTGAATAAGTTCTACTTCATTAACAAGTGAGTTACTACCTACAACATCGGCGTCACATTGGAAAAATTCGCGATAACGACCTTTTTGAGGGCGGTCGGCTCTCCAAACGGGTTGGATTTGGTAACGTTTGAAAGGGAAAGTGATTTCGTTTTGGTGCATCACTACGTAGCGAGCGAAGGGTACCGTTAAGTCGTAACGAAGTCCTTTCTCACTCAAACTATTGGTTAGTTGAGCCGAAGTTTTAGAAGCAAAATCTTGTTCAGAAACAGCGGCTTTAAAGTCACCAGAGTTGAGAATTTTGAATAGAAGTTTATCACCCTCGTCTCCATATTTTCCCATAAGGGTGGATAAGTTTTCTAAGGAAGGAGTTTCAATAGATTGAAATCCATATAGCGTATAAACTTCTTTAATGGTGTTAAAAATATAGTTACGACGACTCATTTCAAGAGGAGAGAAGTCGCGCGTTCCTTTGGGAATAGATGGTTTTTGTGCCATTTTAATGGAAATTAAATTAAACCTCTAATGATACCACGTTTTGAGTTGATAATAAAATCAAGAATAGTTCTCTTTTCTTCGCTTTCAGGGACTTCAGTTTCTACTTTTTTAATAGCATCGCTGTTGTTTAAACCTGAGAGGTAAATGGTGCGATAAATATCTTGAATAGTATTCAATTGGTCGTTGGTAAAATTTCTTCTACGAAGTCCAACCGCATTGATACCAGCATAAGAAAGCGGTTCGCGACCAGCAGTGATATAAGGAGGTACGTCTTTGCTAAAGCGAGATCCACCTTGTATAATTACGTGGGCACCAATGTGAGTAAATTGGTGAACCAAAGAACCACCAGAGAGTATGGCATAATCGTCAACAATGACTTCTCCTGCAATTTGAGAAGCGTTGCCAATGATAATATTGTTGCCCAATTTACAATCGTGAGCGATGTGGCAATAAGCCATTAGTAAACAATTATCACCAACGATGGTTGTGCCTTTAGAAGCGGTACCACGATTTACAGTTACGCATTCGCGAATAGTCGTGTTATTACCGATTACAGCAGTGGTAATTTCCCCTTTAAATTTTAAATCTTGTGGAATTGCTGAGATTACAGCACCTGGAAAGATTTTACAATTTTTACCAATACGTGCACCATCCATAATGGTTACATTCGAGTAAATAACGGTACCTTCACCAATTTCAACATCTTTATGAATGGTGCAAAACGGACCGATTTCTACATTTTCAGCTATCTTAGCTTGAGGATCTACGACAGATAAAGGATGTATCATATAGTTTTAAATTATTATTATTTTCTTGCAACTTGAGCGATAAATTCCGCTTCAGAAACCATTGTTTCTCCTACAAAAGCATACCCTTTTAGAGAGCAAAAATTAGTTTTAGGTGGGGCATTTAATTCTACTCTATAAAGAATGGTATCTCCGGGGAAAACCGGTTTTCGGAAACGAACATTCTCGATTTTTGAGAATACAAATAAAGCATCTTCAGGAAGATTTGGAATCAAATCGCGTGCTAATAAAGCACTTGTTTGAGCCATACCTTCAATTTGTAAAACTCCAGGCATAATAGGATATTCAGGAAAATGTCCGCTGAAGAAAGGTTCGTTTATGGTAATATTTTTTACGCCAACAACGTAATTTTCACCTTTTTCAATGACTTTATCCACTAATAGGAATGGATAAGCATGAGGTAAGCGACGACGAATTTCGTTAATATCCATTAAAGGCGTTTGGTTAGGATTATATGAAGGTGCTTGAACATTCTGTTTTTTGATTTCGCGACGAATTATTCTTGCTAAACGGTTGTTGGAAGCGTGTCCTGGTTTAGTAGCAATGATTCTACCTTTGATTGGTCGCCCGATTAGAGAAAGGTCACCAATAAGATCAAGCAATTTATGGCGAGCAGGTTCATTGTCGAATACCAAAGGACGATTGTTGATGTATCCAAGTTCGTTGATTTCTTTATGAGGAAGTCCCATTGTGTCAGCGAGTTGGTCAAATTCTTCTTGTTTGATTTTTTGGTCGTAAATAACGATAGCATTATCCAAGTCACCTCCTTTTATAAGGTTGTGTTGAAGCAACATTTGAATTTCTCTTACAAAAACGAATGTGCGAGACGCTGCAATTTCTTTTTTGAAGTCACTCATTCTTTCAAGTGTTGCAAATTGATTGGATAGAATAGGAGAGTTGAAAGAAATTAGAGTGTTGATACAGAAATCGTTATCAGGAAGAAGAACGTAAGTAGAGCCTGTATTTTCATCGGTAAATTCAATTTTCTTTTGAATGACGAAATAGTTTTTTTCTTCGTTTTGTTCTTCGATTCCAACTTCTTCAATTTTTTCTACGTATTTGATAGAACTACCTTCTAATATTGGGAACTCAGGAGCATTAACTTCAATTAAACAGTTGTCAATTTCGTATGCATAAAGAGCCGCCATACCATGTTCAATGGTGCTAATTTGAATGCCATTTTTTGATATAACGGTACCGCGTTCGGTAGCATTTACATTTTCGGCTACAGCATCAATCAATTGAGCATCGGCAATGTCTATACGACGAATTTTGAAACCGAAATTTTCGGGTGCTGGGTTAAATGTTACTTTAATATTTAGTCCTGTATGTAGCCCTTTACCTTCAAGACTGAAGCTACTTTTTAGTGTTTTTTGTTTACTCATTTTTACCTTCTTTAAGATCTTTAACTTGTTTTTCTAATTGATAAATAGTGCGATAAAGGTCGGGTAATTTTTTAAAAATAGCATACGCTTTATTGTAAGCAAATCCGTCCATACTAGGAATACCACGAACAGTTGCATTGTCTTCAACCTCAGAGGTGATACCTGTTTTGGCGTAAGCCTTCACATTATCTCCCACACGAAGATGACCAACGATTCCTACTTGACCTCCCATCATACAATTTTTACCAATTTTAGCCGAACCAGCCACACCACATTGAGCGGCGAAGGCTGAATTTTCATTAATAACTACATTGTGTGCAATTTGAACAAGGTTGTCAATTTTTACTCCTTTTTTTATCAAAGTTGAACCCATTGTAGCTCGGTCGATAGAAGTATTTGAACCAATTTCAACATTATCTTCAATAACGACATTACCTATTTGAGGAATTTTTTCGTATTCGCCCGATTCGGTTGGGGCAAAACCAAATCCATCGCTACCAATTACGGTATTGGCATGGATGATGCAATTATTACCGACAATGCAATCTTGGTAGATAGAAACGCTTGGATAAACGATGCAATTGCTTCCAATTTTGGCGTATTTACCAACATAAACATTAGGGTAAATAACGGTATTGTCGCCAATTTCGGCATACTCATCTATAACAGCAAATGCTCCAATAGAAACGTTTTTGCCAATTTTTGTATGAGAAGCAATATGACTTTTCCAAGAGATTTTATTTTTTTTCTTTTTTTGTAATGTTAATGATTTTTTCATTAAATCAGCCAATGCTTTATAAGCATCATCTACTCTGATTAGGGTAGGTTTGATTGGCTTTTCAGGAACGAAAGTTTTGTTTACCAACGCAGCACTTGCCTCTGAAGTGTAGATGAATTCTGTATATTTGGGATTTGCTAAAAAGGTAAGAGATCCTTCTTTTCCTTCCTCAATTTTAGCAAAATGAGTTAAAATAACATTGCCATCACCTTCGATTTCTCCCCCTAATAAAGCAGCAATTTCTTTTGCAGTTATTTCCATAACAAAATAATTTTAATATTCGTAAAAAGAAAAGTAATGTTTGGATACGTGTTCCGAAAGAGCAGCAGAACTTAAAATGTCTGACGATTCGGAAAGATGCTTCACGCTATCTTTATGTAAAACATTAATTTCTCCTTCAATTTGATCGTATAATTTAGTCGATACTTTGGTTAAAGATACAAAATATGCTGCATCTTCAAAAGAAATTCCCAATTTATTAGCAATTTCTTGTTTTTTTTCATTGATTTCTTGTTCAGAAATGTCTTTAGTGGAAACTTTTGTTTTAAAGATTTTTCTGTTTAAGAAACTTTTACTTAATGTAGAAAGAATATAATCTTCGTTTTTACTCCAACTTTTTAAAGAACACCAAATGTCTGAGTCATCGAGTTCGGTATAGATTTTGTATACATCATTTGAACTGAAAAAAACGTTTTGACTGATGGTGTTTTTTAAGAAAAATTCAAGACTTGGTGTTGTTCCTAAATTCTTTCCTTGAAGTGATAATTCTTTTGCTCGTTTGATGGTGTTGGTAAGCATATTTTCTGCAGCGATACATGTTTTATGAAAATATACTTGCCAATACATTAATCGGCGAGCAAGTAAGTATTGTTCGATAGAATAAGTACCTTTGGCTTCGAGTACAAGTTCTCCGTTATATACGTTAAGCATTCGAATTATACGAGCAGAGCCAATATTTCCTTCCACTACACCTGTGAAAAAACTATCGCGACGAAGGTAGTCAAGTCGGTCGGTATCTAATTGACCAGAAACTAATTGGTGTAGAAATTTCTTAGGATGTTCGTTTTTAAAGATGCTCAAAGCCGTATTTAGGCGACCATTAAATTCTTGATTGATTTTATTGACCAAGAAAAGTGTGATATTTTCGTGATCAACGTCGGTAACGATGAATTGTTCTAAACTATGTGATAAAGGACCATGTCCAATATCGTGAAGCAACATAATAGCCAAAGCACCATCGGCTTCTTCGTCGGTGATGTCGTGTCCTTTAGAGCGTAAATTTTTGATGGCTTCACTCATCAAATACATGGCTCCAAGAGAGTGTTGAAAGCGTGTATGTTGAGCCCCAGGATATACCACCGAAGCCAACCCTAATTGTTTGATACGATTTAGGCGTTGGAAATAGGGGTGAGTGACTATATCGTAAAGCAAATCACTTTGTATCGATATGAATCCAAAAACGGGGTCGTTTATGATTTTATTTTTATTCAATTTCGCTGAGTTTTTTTTGCAAAAATGGATTATATAAGTTTGCGATCAATAAGAATTTGTTCCATTTCTTGTTGGACTTTTAAGGCAGCTTCGTGAGCAGCTTCAGCAAAATTTTCTTCTTGACTAGCATAAATAATAGCACGAGAAGAGTTTACTAAAAGTCCGCATTGATTATTGATACCATGTTTTGCTACTTCTTGCAAACTACCACCTTGAGCACCAACACCAGGAACAAGAAGAAAATGGTTAGGAATAATGTTGCGAATATCTCCAAGCATTTCGGCTTTAGTAGCTCCTACAACATACATCATATTGTCGGCATTTCCCCATTTTTGTGAGGTTTCCAATACTTTTTCAAACAATCTTTTTCCCGATTCTTTGTCTTCCATAAATTGAAAATCAAAAGCACCTTTATTGGATGTTAATGCCAAAAGAATAACCCATTTATTTTCATAAGTTAGGAAAGGCGATACACTATCTTCGCCCATATAAGGTGCAACCGTAACGCTATCAAAATTTAAATCACCAAAGAAAGCACGAGCATACATAGCAGAAGTGTTACCAATATCACCACGTTTAGCATCAGCAATAATGAATTGGTCAGGATAATGGGTACGAATATACTCAACGGTGCGTTCAAGAGCGTCCCATCCTGTGATGCCAAGACTTTCGTAGAAAGCTAAATTGGGTTTGTATGCTACACAAAGATCGGCCGTTGCATCGATGATAGCCTTGTTAAATTCAAAAATAGGGTCGTCTGTTTTATCGTGTAACGACTCAGGTATTTTATTTATATCAGTATCCAAACCTACGCAAAGAAATGATTTTTTGCGTTTAATGTTTTCAAAAAGTTCTTCTCTTGTCATAATTTCTTATTTATAAAAAACATAGATTTCAAAGGATTCTATACTATTTATCGTTTCATTTTCTTTATATCCACAAATGTCTATAATAATGGCTTGATAGTTATCTTTTTGTATAATTCTTTTTTCATAAGATTCATTATCGTTAACCATATCTAACAATTTACTTTCAGGAATATCAATAGAAGATTCTTTATTAGTAAATGTTACAATTCTTTGAGAATCAATAGTAGAAAATTTTATATAATCTTCAGTATTATAGTAAAATTTTTTCAATAATAGAAAACTATTGTATTCAGAAATGTCAATTTGATTTAGATTTTCTTCTGCAAAATCTCCATGAATGCTAAACCAATCTCCTCGATATTTATAAGATCCATGGTCTAGACTTGCCTCATTGAATGTTCCGTAATTTTCTTTAGTTCCAAAGATTTTATATAATTTATCTTTTTCACTAAAATTTTTCATAAAATAGTTTGTTTGTTCAATAAGTTTATTTTTGTCTTCTTCTTTTAAACTATTTAGATAGGATTCCCACTCCTCTTTGTTTTTTTCTTTTGATAAAACATCGTCGGTAACAATTGATTTGATGTTGTTTAAAATAGTTTTGTAGGTAACATTATATACACTCCAAGGACCGAATGACGTTATTACAAATACGGCACAAAATGAGATAAGTGCCCATTTGATTTTTCTTGATTTGCTAAGGGTAAATAAAATTATTAAACCATAAAACCAAAGGTTGAGTATGAGTACGTATAAGCGATTTATGGTAATATCGTATTGATTGATACGATAAATAATGCCAATACTCATAAGGATGTTTAATGGTAAAACTATGATTCCTAACCATTTAGCTATAAATGTAGCAACTTTGTTTTCATTTTTGCAATGAAGAGGGTAGGTGAAAAAAACGCTCAAACAATAGATAACCATTGTTGCTGTTACCAAGTAGGTTACCATACCATCGGGGAGTGTCCAAGTGATAATAATTTTGGCTAAATAAACATATAGTATGGTAATGTAAATACTTGCTATAGGTAAAAGAATGTATAAAGCAAGAATGCGAAACGTTTTCGAGACTGTAGTTTCGGTGATGTATTTTTCTTCTTTATATGGTAAATTACATAGGAAATAGATAAAAGAAAAACTAGGACCAAATAAAATAAGAATATCTTCTCTTAAGTGGTTTATCAAGCTATTATCAAGATTAAATAGATTTGAAATGGCTTGGATGGCGAGTTCTAAACCTCCAACGAGTACGATTGAAAAAAGTCCTGTGATTATGAGTAATTTAACGATGTTTTTGCTGTAATTCCAAAATTCTGATTCTGTATTTTTCTTTTTGATAAAAGGGGCAAAAAATAGCGATAAAAATCCAGTAACCTGAAGGGCAATTTGAAATATAATTAAATTTTCTTTTGGTTTAGTAGGTAAAAAATAGGCATTGATAGCACAAAGAATGGTGGTGATAATTTTGGCTATTATGATGCCTTTTTTACTACAATTATCTTCGGTGTAGGTTGTAACAGAACTTACCCAAACAATAGCGGTAAATAAGAAGAAGTAAATACGCCAATTTATCGTATTATTATTTATAATATTATGACTTTCTAATAAAAATAAAATTGTTAGTATAACAATAAAGCAAAACGACAAAGGAAAACGTTTGAATCCATTGCTTAATTTTTGACTGATATTTTTAAAAGAAATCTTTCTCATTTTATAATTCACTTTCTTTAAGACGTTCGGCATTTTCTGCAACGATTAAGTGGTCGATGCAATCTTGAATATCACCATCCATAAAGGCATTTAAATTATATATAGTATAATTGATGCGGTGGTCGGTAATACGACCTTGTGGATAGTTGTAAGTACGAATTTTTGCGGAGCGGTCTCCTGTAGAGACCATAGTCTTACGTCGAGCCGCAATATCGTCGATGTATTTTTGATGCTCGCGGTCGTAAATCATAGTACGCAAGCGAGCTAATGCCCGTTCTTTATTTTTAGGTTGGTCTCGAGTTTCTGTACATTCAATTAAGATTTCCTCTACCGTGCCTGTAATAGGATTTTTCCAATTATAGCGAAGTCGAACTCCCGATTCTACTTTGTTAACATTTTGTCCACCAGCACCACTACTACGGAAGGTATCCCATTTAATTTCGCCTTCGTTGATTTCTACGTCAAATTCGTCAGCTTCGGGGAGTACGGCAACAGTAGAAGCAGAGGTGTGTACGCGACCTTGAGTTTCGGTAGCAGGTACACGTTGTACGCGATGTACACCTGATTCGTATTTTAGAGTACCATATACGTTATCACCTGTAACGTTGAAAATGATTTCTTTGTAACCTCCAGATGATCCTTCTGTAAAACTACTGATAGTGATTTTCCATCCTTTAATTTCGCAGTATTTGGAGTACATACGAAACAAGTCTCCAGCAAAAATAGCAGCTTCATCACCACCCGTTCCTCCGCGAATTTCCATTACGACATTTTTGCCATCTTCAGGGTCGGCAGGAATGAGTAAAAGTTTAATTTCTTCTTCCATGACTGGAATAAGAGGTTGAAGTTCGTCTAATTCAGCTTTGGCCATTTCGCGTAAGTCAGCATCCGTCTCATTGTCTAAGATTTCTTTAGCTTCTTCGATGCTTTTTATTGCTGATACATAGCGTTTACGAGCTTCGAGTAATCGCTCTAATTCGCGATATTCTTTATTTAGTTTTACGTAGCGTTTTTGGTCACCGATGACAGAAGGGTCGGTGATAAGTGTTGAAATTTCTTCAAATTTGTGTTGTAATCCGTCTAACTTTTCTAATAGTGAATTCTCTGCCATCAGTTATTAGTATTTAAAAGTTCCGTATTCGCTTTTAATAGTCAATTGAGTATGGTCAGATTCTTCGATGCGACCGATGATTTGAGCATCAATACCAAACGATTTAGAAATATTGATGATTTGTTCAGCATATTGAGGTTCAACATAGATTTCCATACGGTGTCCCATATTGAAAACTTTGTACATTTCTTCCCACGAAGTTCCACTTTGTTCTTTAATGGTGCGGAAAAGTGGAGGAATAGGGAATAGGTTATCTTTAATTACATGAACATTTTCTACGAAATGAAGAATTTTGGTTTGAGCACCACCAGAGCAGTGAACCATACCATGAATATTAGGGCGAAGTGCATCTAATACTTGGCGAATTACGGGAGCGTAAGTTCTGGTT
>Ga0247610_10005761_pt1 | contig 12998 bp, 9 predicted proteins | sample 174DNAGHGhighgp2_FD_193483 | JGI IMG/M metagenome (GOLD analysis project Ga0247610, IMG submission 193483) | Sheep rumen microbial communities from Palmerston North, Manawatu-Wanganui, New Zealand - 1742 DNA GHGhigh gp2 | ecosystem: Host-associated > Mammals > Digestive system > Stomach > Rumen ...
GAGGACACTCGTGGCGAGACAAGCACGAGCAGAATAATACTGACCCCACCCCTGCCCCTCCCCTACAAGGGAGGGGAGCGGCTGCCGCACAAGGTGGCACGTGCATGAACTTGCGAAACTTGAATTACTAAATTCAAATCTCGCTTTTTTCTGTAGTAAGAAGTAGTAAGAAGTAGTTAGAAGTCATTAGTTATTCCTCTCAGGCGTTTAGCAGCGTCAAGTCTATCGACTTCTAACTACTTCTTACTACTTCTAACTACTTCTAACTACTTCTTTCTACTTCTTACTACTCAAACTTTCGAACCGGCTGTTCCTGCAGTTTCTTAACTTTCTGCAGCGGTGAGTAGTATCTCGCCGAGCGTGGGGTGTATGTGCACCATCTGGCGCAGTTGGGCCACGGAGGCTCCCATCGACATCAGCACGCTGGCCTCCTGCACTATGTCGGCGCTGTGGGCACCGAAGGCGTGACAGCCTATGATGCGTCCTGCCCCCGGTTCGGAGAACAGCTTCAGCATGCCCTCGGTCTCGCCCATGGCCACGGCTTTGCCATTGGCACGCCAGAAGGCCTTTCGACATTCGTAGGCGGGACCGTCGGCAGAAGCGTTGGTGGCCTTCAGCTGGTCTTCGGTTGGTCCCACACAGGCTGCCTCGGGCTCGGTGAAGATGGCGGCGGGGATGGAGTGCATAGTGCATAGTGCAGAGCCCATAGTGGGCTGTGAACTGGCGATGTGTCTCACCACGGCTTTGGCCTGGGCCTCTGCGGCATGGGCGAGCATCTGCAGGCCGTTTACATCGCCTATGGCGTAGACTCCCTTCACGGTGGTCTCATAGTGGTCGTTGACCTTTATGCCGTGGCGCTCGTCGTATTCGAAACCGGCATTGGCAAAGTCGGGCTGCACACGCGGCTTGCGCCCTATGGCCATGAGTATGACGTCGGCGTCGATGTCGGCGAGGGTCTGTACGGCGGTCTTCATCTTGAAGGTTATGCCCCGCTTCTCCAGTACCTTGCGCAGACGCTTGGCTATGTCGCTGTCGAGGGCGGGCAGGCACTCCTTCAGGTATTCTATGACGGTGACTTCGCTGCCGAAGCGGTTGAACACCGACGCAAACTCCATGCCTATGACGCCGGCACCGATGATGCACAGGCGGCGGGGCAGGGTGTCGAGAGCCAAGAGGCCCGTGGAGTCAACCACACGCGGGTCGTCGATGTCGGGCAGAGGCAGCAGCTTGGTCTCTGAGCCAGTGGCCACGATGATCCCTTTGGTGGCGATACAATCGCCACATACGGGGCAGGTCACCGTGTGGCTGTCGACAAAGGCGGCACGGCCACGGACGAGGGTGATATTGGGGTGGGAGAGTATCTGCTCCACACCGGCACGCAGCTGCGACACTACGGTCTGCTGGCGCTGGCGCGCCTCCTCGAAGGTGGCACTGTGTACGTAGGTCTTGGTGGGTATGCAGCCCACGTTGAGGCAGGTACCTCCTACAGGCCCTTCTTCAAACACCAACACTTTCATTCCGGCCTTGGCGGCCAGCTCGGCTGCACGGTAACCACCTGGGCCGGCACCGAGGATGATGAGGTCATAGTTCATAGTTCATAGTTCATAGTTCAGAGTTCAGAGTTCAGAGTTAAGAGTTGGGGGCGGTGCTTTCCATCTTCAGCTGGCGGTAGGTGGTGATGGGATGCTTGGCAGCCAAGACATCGTCAACACGGCCTATCGGGGTGTCGTGGGGGGCAGACTTCACCATCTCTGGGGTCTCCTTGGCTTCTTGGGCTATCTTCCTCATCACGCTGATGAAGGCGTCGATGGTCTCACGCGACTCGTTCTCGGTGGGCTCTATCATCAGGCTCTCGTGGAACAGCAGCGGGAAGTAGATGGTGGGAGCATGGTAGCCGTAGTCGAGCAGGCGCTTTGCCACGTCCATGGTTGTCACGCCTGTCGACTTGTCCTTCAGTCCGTCGAAGACGAACTCGTGCTTGCACAGTGTGTCGATGGGCAGCAGGTACTGGTCCTTCAGGCTCTCCTTGATGTAGTTGGCATTGAGCGTGGCCAGCGGGCCTACACATTTCACGTTCTCGCGCCCCAGGGAGAGGATATATGCCAATGCGCGTATGGCTACGGTGAAGTTGCCATGGTATGGAGACACCTCTGGGAAGAACTGCTCCAGCCCTTCGCGCACTCCAACGGGCCCGGCGCCGGGGCCTCCGCCTCCATGAGGTGTGGCAAACGTCTTGTGCAGGTTGATGTGCATCACGTCAAATCCCATGTCACCCGGGCGGCAAGCACCGAGCATAGGGTTCAGGTTGGCACCGTCGTAGTACATCAGGCCGCCACAGTCGTGTACGAGCTTCTCTATGGCCGGTATCTGTCGCTCGAAGAGCCCGAGGGTGTTGGGGTTGGTCATCATCATGGCGGCGATGGAGCCGCCACACGACGAGCAGAGACGCTGCAGGTCGTCAAAGTCGACGGTGCCGTCGCTGAGCGACTTCACCTCTACCACCTCAAGGCCGCATACGGCGGCTGAGGCGGGGTTGGTGCCGTGGGCAGAGTCGGGCACTATGACCTTTGTGCGCTGCATGTCGCCGCGGCTCTCGTGGTAGCGCTTTATCACCATGAGGCCTGTCAGCTCGCCGTGGGCACCGGCGAAGGGCTTCAGCGTGAAGGCGTGGAGCCCTGTCAGCTGGCACAGTGAGCGGCACAGCATGGCGCAGACGGCCTCGGCACCCCTCACGGTGCTGGCGGGCTGTAGCGGGTGCAGGTTCTGGAACTGTGGCAGTGCTGCCATCTCCTCGTCTATCTTGGGGTTGTACTTCATGGTGCAAGAGCCCAGCGGGTAGAAACCGTTGTCCACACCGAAGTTGTTGGCCGAGAGGTTGGTGTAGTGGCGCACCACGGTCATCTCGTCGCACTCGGGCAGGTCGGCATCGTCGCTGCGGCGCAGTGCCTGAGGCACGCTGTAGTCGCAAAAACGGTTTTTGGGCAGCGAGTAGCCCTTGCGGCCTGGTTGCGAGAGTTCGAATATCAGGTTTCCGTATAGTCGGTTGTTCATAGTTGTCTGTTTTTTGCGGGCTGCGATGGAATCGCAGCATACGGGACTTTTTTGGGGCTGCGATGGTGGCGCAGCATAGGGGACATTAGGATACGGTTAAACGAGGGAGAGGAGACGGTCGATCTCCTCCTTTGAGCGCTTCTCGGTGACGGCGAGCAGCAGCTGGTCGGGAGCGATGGCTATGCCGCCGAAGATGCCGTTGTCAAGGAACCGTTGCTGCAGTTGCTCAAGGTTGCCGTCGTAGCGCACCAGGAACTCGTTGAAGAACGGCTTGTCGTAGACTAACGAGAAGTGTCCGGTCTTCGTCAGACTGTCGCAGAGGTAGTGTGCACCGGCGTATGACAGCTCGGCTGCCTCCTTCAGGCCCTGACGGCCCATGAGCGAGCAGTAGATGGTGACGAAGAGTGCCATGAGACTCTGGTTGGAACAGATGTTGGATGTGGCTTTCTGGCGGCGTATGTGCTGTTCGCGTGCCTGCAGGGTGAGCACGAAGGCCCGCTGTCCGCGGTTGTCGACAGTCTTGCCCACTATGCGTCCCGGCATCTTGCGGATGAGCTTCTCTGTGCAGCACATATATCCCACGTAGGGTCCGCCCCACTGCATGGGTATGCCCAGCGACTGTCCGTCGCCCACGGCGATGTCGGCACCCCACTCTCCCGGTGTCTTCAGCACTGCCAGGTCGGCGGCCACGCTGTTCATGATGAACAGTGCCTTGGCGCCGTGTGCCATGTCGGCAAAGCCGGTGTAGTCCTCTACTATGCCGTAGCGGTTGGGCTGCTGCACGAGCACGCCGGCAACGCCCCCTTCGGCCAGCCGTGCTTCGAGGTCTGCCTTCGAGGTGACACCACCGTCGGCCGCAATGGTCTGCAGCTCTATGCCGTGGAAGTGGGCGTAGGTCTTCACCACGGCGAGTGTCTTAGGGTCTACGGTCTCGCTGACGAGCACCTTGTTCTGCTTCTTGCCGGCTGCCACGGCCATCATCATTGCCTCGGCAGTGGCCGTGGTGCCATCGTACATCGATGCGTTGGAAATGTCCATGCCCGTCAGCTCGGCCATCATCGACTGGAACTCGAAGATGTAGTGCAGTGTACCCTGCGATATCTCGGCCTGGTAGGGTGTGTAGCTGGTGAGCAGTTCTGAGCGTTGCAGCAGCTGTGGTATCACCGATGGTGTGTAGTGGTCGTAGACGCCTGCTCCGGCAAAGCACACCAGCTGCCGGTTCTGGCTGCCCAGCTGCTCGAACAGTTGGCGCACCTCCAGCTCGCTCATCTCCGATGGCAGCTGGTAGTCGCCGCGGAAGCGTATGGCCTCGGGCACGTCGGCATAGAGCTCGTCGAGGCTGCCTATGCCCACCTTTGCCATCATAGCTTGCAAATCGGAATCAGTGTGTGGAAAATACTTGTACATTGTAGTGATGACGTTTTGGTGTCGTGATGGCGAGACTCTATTTCTCACAAAAAGCGGCGTAGGCCTGTGCGTCCATGAGCTTGTCCAGCTCTGAGGTGTCGCTCAGCTCCACCTTTATAATCCAGTTCTCGTAGGGGTCTTGGTTGAGCAGCTCGGGCTGGTCCTCGAGGTCGCCATTCACTTCGACCACTGTGCCGCTGACGGGCGCAATGAGGTCGCTGGCAGCCTTCACGCTCTCCACTGCGCCGAACTCCTCGCCGGCCTCCACGTCGTCGTCCACGTCGGGCATGTCGACGTACACCACGTTGCCCAAAGCGTTCTGGGCATAGTCACTGATACCAATGTAGCCGAAGCCACCTTCCACTCTCACATACTCGTGCGACTCGCTGTAACGGAGTCCTTCAATTACTTTTGACATAATATTAGATTTACTGTTTGTTTTACCTTATTGTTTTTTATAGCTCTTGTTGTAGAATTGCTTTTTGCAGACCACGCCGGGGAACACCTTCTTGCGTATCTGTATCTGCACCTCTGTGCCCAGCTTGGCGTATGGTGTGTCGATGAGTGCCATGCACACGCTCTTGTCCACCGAGATGCCATGGTAGCCTGTTGTCACCTCGCCTATAGGCTCTCCCTCTGGTGAGAGCACGGTATATCCGTGGCGGGGTATGGCCTTGTCTTTCAGCTCTATGCCGACGAGTTTTTTCGCCGTGCCCTCCGTCTTCTGGCGGAGCAGTGCCTCACGTCCTATAAACTCCTCCTTGTCAAACTTGCAGAACATGGACAGTCCTGCCATGACAGGCGTGATATGGTCTGACAGCTCGTCGCCGTAGAGTGGCAGGCCCACCTCGAAGCGCAGCGTGTCGCGGCAGCCCAGTCCGCAGGGCTTGCAGCGGCCGCTGGCCAGCAGCTGGTCCCAGTACTGGTTTATCTTCTCGGGCGAGGAGTAAATCTCGAAACCGTCCTCGCCAGTGTAGCCCGTGCGGCTGAGCAGCGTCTTCACACCATTGTCAAAGCCCACATACCGGGCGTTGTAGAAGTCTATCAATTGGCAGACCGGCAGACGGAGCACCTCAGAGACCACGGCCTCGGCGTCAGGCCCCTGTATGGCGAGCTGGCCGTAGCGGTCCGAGCGGTTGTCGAGAATCACTTCGAAGCCCTTTGCCTGCTCTTGTATCCAGGCCCAGTCTTTGTCTATGTTCGAGGCGTTGATGACCAGCACGTAGTCCCAATATTCCATTCTGTAGACCAGCAGGTCGTCGACGGTTGTTCCGTCTTCGCGGCACATCATGCCATAGAACACCTGGCCGTCTTTGGCGCCCTTCACGTCGTTGGTGAAGATGTGCTGCACGAAGCGCTCGGCATCTTTTCCGTTGACCACGACCTCTCCCATGTGGCTCACGTCGAACACGCCGCACTTCTGTCGCACGGCCAGGTGCTCGTCGGTGATGTTGGTGTACTGTATGGGCATCTCGTAACCGGCAAATGGCGACATCAGTGCCCCCAGGCCCACATGCTTGTCGTATAGACAAGTTCTTTTCAATTCGTTGTTTTGTTCCATATCTTAGAGTTTAAGGTGATTTCCATTTCTTCTATCTCCCTCACGTCGTCGGCAGTGAGAAGCAGCTCGCCGCGGCAAAGCGTGTTGCGTATCAGGGCTTTCACCTCTGTCAGGCCCAGCGTGGTGTGGTCTTTCAGCAGCGTGATGCGCTGTCTCACGCTCTCTATGCCTCTCTTCTTCAGCTTCTCCTCTGGTGGCGTGATGGCTTGGAGCATGTTTTCCATGTTGGTGTCGTAGAGCAGCGTTGCGTGGGCTATGCTGGCATAGTCGGCGGCGCTTGCTGTGAGTGGTTGGGCGGAAGACGGGGTGGGGCGGGGTATGTGCCTGAAGGCGGTGCCGCTCACCTTCCTGTCGCCTATCAGCACGTCGTTGTGGGTGGTGCTCGCTGCCTCGATGCCCATGAGTCGCAGCACCAGCAGCAGCATGCCCATAAACCTGTTGTAGGTCAGGCCCACGTGCTCGCTGTGGCAGACAAACGAGAGCATCAGGTTGTGCTCGTCGGCATAGACACAGCCGCCACCGCTCTTGCGCCTGAACACCTCTATGCCGTGGGTCTGGCAGTAGTCCATGTTCACCTCGTTCTCCATCACCTGGTTGCGGCCGAAGATGACGCTCGGACGTACTTGCCACATAAAGAACAGCCCGTCGGACGCCTCCGCACCTAAGGTGGGGAGAATCCTACGGGCTATATATTCCTCCATGGTGAGGTAGAATGACAGTCGCCGCACTTGTTCCTGTGGTAGGGCAACGTATCTCATGTCTCGTTGACTATGAACTAAATACAGGGTTAGCAAATGGACTGCAAATATAACTATAAAAATGCAAACGCCCAAATATTTTTCCCATTTTTAACAGCGTTAGTCAGTTTTATATGTGTGTTCTGCTCATTTGCTTTGCCAGCGACAGTCCACGTATAATCATCCTATGTCTACGACGGTGATTCCCGCACCTCCAAACTGCACGTGCTCGTCGCGGCAGCTGATGACGTTTGGCACGGTCTTCAGATATTGTCTTATGAGCTGTCTGAGTATGCCGGAGCCCGTGCCGTGGAGTATGCGCACACGGCTCATGCCCACCAGTATGGCGTCGTCGATGAAGTAGGTCACGGCGTTGATGGCCTCGTCGCCCCTCATGCCGCGCACGTCGAGGTCTTGGCGGAAGTTCAGCTTGTGGGTGTCGATGGCTGCACGTGTGCTGCCCGACACGTTGCCGTAGCTGCCCATGATTGAGGCGTTGCGCTCAGCTTTCTCGTCTGTCCTCTCCGTTTTCTCTTCCTTTGCAGGCTCCAGGCGCTCCAGGCGCATCTTCGTCCTCATGCCGCCGAAGATGACTGTTGCCTGCTTGCCTTCTATCTTCTCTATGGTGCCAACGCTCGTCAGACCCTTTATGCGGACGGTGGAGCCAACGGTGAGAGCCGGGGCCTGGGGTGTGGCGGGAGTGCTCTGCGTCTGTGCCATACCACTCCCCGACTCACTCTGCGAGACGCTGGCGGCTTGCTTCTTCTTACGCTCTTCTTTCCTCTTCTTCCTCTCCTCTATCTGTCGCATCTTGCGCTCTATCAGCTCGTTGTTGGCGCGGCTGTCCACGTCCTCCACCTCCTGGCGGAACGCCTCCATCTCTTCACGTATGCGGCGTGTGGCCTCTTTCTCTGCCTGCTGCTCGCGTATCTCGCGTATGGTGTTCTCTATCTTGCGGTTGGCGGCCGACAGCAGCTCCTGGGCCTGCTCCTTGGCCTTGTTGATGATGGCTTTGCGCTCGCGCTCTATCTCCTCGATGCTGGCTTCCAGCCGTTCGCCTCTCACCTCCAGCCTCTTCTCCTGCTGGTGTATGGTCTGGCGCTTGCCCTCCCAGTAGCGCTTGTCGCGCACTATGTCCTGCAGGTACTTGTCGCTCTGTATGTACTCGCGGCCCACGATGTCGCTGGCGTCTTGTATCACCTCTTCGGGCAGACCCGTCTTGCGGGCTATCTCGATGGCAAACGACGAGCCGGGCTGGCCTATGGAGAGCTGGAACAGGGGGCGCATCTCGTGGCGGTCGTAGAGCATGGCGCCGTTCACCACACCGTCGTGGTCGTCGGCAAAGTGCTTCAGGTTCTGGTAGTGGGTGGTGATGACGCCGAACGCCTTCTTCTGCCAGAACTGCTTCAGCACCGCCTCGGCTATGGCACCGCCAATCATCGGCTCGGTGCCACCGCCAAACTCGTCGATGAGCAGCAGTGTATGCTCGTCGCAGTAGCGTATCATCTGCTTCATGTTCATCAGGTGGCTCGAGTAGGTCGACAGGTCGTCCTCTATGCTCTGCTCGTCGCCAATGTCGATCATTATGTTCTGGAAGATGCCGCACCGCGAGCGGTCGCCAAGGGGTATGCTCAGCCCGCACTGCAACATGTACTGCAACAGTCCCACGGTCTTCAGGCACACCGACTTGCCGCCAGCGTTGGGGCCGGAGATGATGAGCAGATTGGATATTGATTTTTCATTTGTCAATGAGATGTCCAGCGGCACCACCTCCTTCTCCTGCTTTGCCAGCGAGAGGGCCAGCAGCGGGTGCACGGCACGTATCCAGTCCAGGTGGGGATGGCTCTCCACCTGCGGCTCTATGGCCTTGATGTCGTTGGCCAGGCGGCTCTTGGAATAAATCAGGTCTATGACGGCCAGGAAGTGGTACGAGTCGAGAATCTCCTTCACGTTGGGGCGCACCTCGTCGCTGAACACGGTCAGTATGCGTATTATCTCGCGGCGCTCCTCGGCTTCCAACTGGCGTATGCGGTTGTTGGCCTCCACCACCTCGGCAGGCTCTATGAACACGGTCTTTCCCGTTGCGCTCTCGTCGTGTACTATGCCGTTTATCTTGCGCTTCAAACCCGGCATCACTGGTATCATCAAGCGTCCGTCGCGCAGTGTTGGGGCAGCGTCCTTGTCTACCAGCCCGTCGCGTTGGGCCGCGTGAAGAATGGTGTACAAAGTGCGTGAGATGCTGCCCTCGGTGCTCTTCAGCTCGTGGCGTATGCTGGCCAAAGTCATCGACGCACCGTCTTTTATCTTGCCAAACTTGTCGAGTATGGAGTCTATGCGCCTTATCATGGCAGGAAAGGTCGCCACCCCCTCTGTCAGGCGGTAGAGGGCAGGGTAACGGTGGGTGGCAGAAGCGTCATCGTCGCCGTCAGGCGTGCTGCCGCCACCGTCGTCACGGCGTAGGAAAGCCACAATCTTAACTATGGTCTCAAGCGAGCGGCGCAGGTCGAAGAGCTCCTGCTCTTCAAAATGAGTGCCCGCAAGGCGGATGCGGGCTACCGACTCGCGGACGTCGAAAAAATATTGTAGGGGAAATTCGTCAGATGTGTCCAGTAGTTGGCGGAACTCACGCGTCTGCTCCAGCCACTCGCGCACCTCGTCACAGTCGGAGGAAAATGACAGCTCGCCGACCATTTCCCGCCCGAGAGAGCTGAGGCAACGGTCGCGCAAAAGGCTGCGAATATCGTGGAAACCTATCTTATGTTCATAGTTGTTAGGGTAAATCATGGTGCAAAGGTACAAAAATTAGTCCATAGTACATAGCTCATGGTCTATAGTTTATGGATTATTCTGTTAATTTTGCTTAAACATAAAGAAAATTATGAACTGCGGCCTATGAACTATGAACTATTTTTCGTACCTTTGCACCCGCTTTTCGGCACACACATCAAGGAGAGATGGTAGAGTGGTCGATTACAACGGTCTTGAAAACCGTCGTACCGAGAGGTACCGGGGGTTCGAATCCCTCTCTCTCCGCAGAAGCAGACGCCAGACTCCCTGGCGTCTTTTTCGTTTCAGGGGAAGACAGGAGGAGCAGGGCTGTGGTGTCCGGAAATCGTGGAGGGCTATATTGTGCCCTGCGTCTGGCGCTTTTGCTTAACTGGCAGAGCCATGACGACTCTACTGCATGTCAGTAATCACGACCTTCAGGCCATTCCTCACGTAGATTCCTTTTTTCGTTGGTTGTCCGTTCAGACGTCGTCCGTCGAGAGTGTACCATGCAGTATTGCTCTCTTTGTCCTTTGCTGTTGCGAGTTGCCCTGGATCCAGCTCCTTCAACCGTCGAAACCCCTTATCTGCAACTTTTTTGCCGCAATTCTCCTAATTTGTCATAAAATACATAGATTCGTTCAACAAGACCATAGGTTTGGTTCAATAAAGTGGCAGGTCTTGGTCATCCAAGTGGCAGGTCTTGGTCAGCCAAGTCGCTGGGGCGGATTATGGGCTGGGAAGCCCTGCCGTCGGAAGGTCTCACGCCGAGCCGCAGAAGTCGCTGAGTTGACGCTGAGTTGACGCAGCGTACACTTTTGTTATTTTTAACACTATAACCGCTCGTAATTGAAAAACATTTTGTACCTTTGCAAGCAAATGTCAACCCAAACACGTAATTTATTAAGGCAATACCTTTTAACCACTATGCCCCACCTCGGAAAGTTTAATAATCACAACACAGTGAGGATAGGCTGTTGTTTTGCTGTTGGCGAATTTTGGCAGCATCTCTGCCGTTTAGTAAAGCTTAACACTTGCAAATGGTATTTTGCTTGCGCAAAATTTGGTAATTCCAATAATTTGATTACTCTCTCTCTCAGGTACTAACCTCCAGTCCACCACTTTTTATTTATATCGCGCCCGTGCGCGTAAATATACGGCTTTTCTTGCAAACAGCAAGGGAGGCTGCATAGTTTTTTTGTCCCCCTCGCGGACTATTGCGGTGGGGACAGTGAAAGACGTAAGAACAAACATTATTTAAATTCGCAATAAGTATAATTTTTAAATTGAAACGCTTATGAAAGCAAAACTATTACCTATCATCGCCCTGCTGCTCGCAGCTGTGACGCAGGGCGTGGAGGCGCAGGCGCAGACTCACGTCTCGAAACTGAAGATGCGCACTGTCGATGCAGAAAATTGGACCATCAACCCCAACCAAGCAGAAGAGGGTCAGACGGTGAACGTCACATACGCGGGCCGTAAGAAGGTGATGAGCGTGCAGGCGGAGAAGAACCCCTACACCGACCTCTCGATGGTGGACTGCGCCGGCAACGAGCGCCAGAGCCAGTGGACGGCCAACTGCTACATGGTACACACTAAGGGCAAGTACCGCCTGCCCCTGGTCTATGGCAACGCCATCAAGAACGGTGAGGCTAACACTGCCGCATATACGGGTATTTCCTACTCATATAGATCGCAGAACTTCTACAACCACCAATACAGAGCCATCGACGCGCCGTGGATCACGAAAAGCACTGACGGCGAGGGAGCCGACCGGGGCATGGGCATCAGCGTGGCATCGGCCGAGCTGTTGTGGCAGGACGCTCAGGGGCTGGTGACCGAAGTGGGCATCAAAGGCGACTATCTCACGCTCACCGTGGGCATGGACGCTGACGATCAGGAGGGCAACGCCGTGGTGGCCGCGAAGGATGCCTACGGCACCATCGTCTGGTCGTGGCACATCTGGGTGACGCGGCAGACCTTCGCCGCAGCCGACCTGGCCACCATCAACACGGGCCAACACACCTACACGCTGACACCCGTAAACTTGGGCTGGGTGGGCGATGTCATGAGCCGTGGCTACTGCACCTACTACCAGTGGGGGCGCAAGGATGCCTTCAGCCCCGCCGATTTCAATAACATAACAACAGAAGGAGGCGGAACCATCGGCGGCGGCGGTGGCGGCGGCATGGGTTCTGAGGGGTGGCAAACGGGAACCACAACTTCTGCCGGCGACCTTACGGTATATGACATCAACAACAATACGATTCAGAACCCCGTGACCGTCTATAAAGATGCAAAATCCAGTAGCACCACCATTGCCACCAATATCAAGAACCCGACGACGATGTATTGGTGCTATACGTATAACTCAACTGTAGTAACAACACCCAACAAAGAACTTTACATAAATATGTGGAACGCTCAACAACCGGTTACTTATAATAGTGATATCTTCATAAATTCGAACATAGCGGAAGCGACAGTAAAGACGGTCTATGACCCGTGTCCACCGGGCTTTTGTGTGCCTACCGATAACCTGTATGAATACATAGCGAAGATTGATACCGTGTCTTTCTCCTTTTCAGAAGATTTTGTGGGGCGCCAACTGACAACAGCCACTCCTAACGTTTTCTTCCCCTGTGTGGGGCGTCGTGACTACGAGACAGGCCGTGTCACTGCAGTAAATAATGGTGGTCTTTTCTCTGCAACAGCTTTAGCACCTAACAATCAAAGTCGTTATGGATTTATACGTGAGGCAAAATATTTTCGTTTTTCTAAAAAAGAGACTGTAAATTACCGAGCGAGTTTCAGTTTTGGATATCCCGTCCGTGCCGTCGCCGAGGAGTAATGAGCGTTTTTCTTGACACAGATACTACACATTATTAATATATACAAGCCAAAGAACATGAAACATATAAAAACAACAGCCATGACGCTCGCGCTGCTTTTTGCGGCAGCCACGGGCACATGGGCACAACAAGACGATGCCGTACCCGTGACAGCCGTAACGGGCCAGGCCAACCAGTGGCAGTACATCATGCCCGACGTCAACGTGGAGCTGACCGTCAACTATTTCCCCACGGCCACCTTCAGCGAGGGGGGCGAACCCACAGCCATTAAGGGCGTCGTTGCCGGTACCGACAATCCCATCGTCACCGCCGCAAGCGAGCAGGGCACCGTGATGTACTACGCCACCACCGACGTCAACGCGCCAGCTCCCGACTACGATGCCGCAGGCTGGACCTCCACGGTGCCCACTGCCAACGTCGTCGCGTTTGGTGTCACAGAAAACGTCCCTGTCAACGTCTATTACTACATCAAGGGACAGGACACTCCGGAAGGTGAGACACCAACAGCCGAAAACAATTTCAACGACACCGAAATCTTCGGTCCGCTTTCCATCACCCTGCTGGAAAATGTAGCACACTTCAGCGAAGGTGGCAAGCCCACAGCCATTCAGGGCGTCGTTGCCG
>Ga0247610_10005763_pt1 | contig 12997 bp, 12 predicted proteins | sample 174DNAGHGhighgp2_FD_193483 | JGI IMG/M metagenome (GOLD analysis project Ga0247610, IMG submission 193483) | Sheep rumen microbial communities from Palmerston North, Manawatu-Wanganui, New Zealand - 1742 DNA GHGhigh gp2 | ecosystem: Host-associated > Mammals > Digestive system > Stomach > Rumen...
GCAAATAGTCCGCCATAGAGTCGTAAAAGGGAAATAATGATGCGGTCTTCGTCAGGAGAGTTGCCCTCCAAGCGGTACAGTTCGTTTCGCTGGGTAAGGAAATGTACGCGTGCAGCAGAGTCCTGTTCTTCCATATAGTCGATGTAGCCGGCACGGCTGAGGATGGTGAGGGCAGAGTGGGCACGCACAGGGAAATGGTGGAAACGCATGCAGAACTCGTCAAGGCTGAACTCGAACATACGTCCTTGTCCTGTGCCAAGGGCTACCTGTAGGTAGTAGGCCAGGTGTTCATATACATCTTTTATATAGTTACGGTCAGGGAACTGTTCGTCGATACGACGGCGTAGCTTACGGTCGTCGGCTCCGTTATAGAGCAGGACGGCATAGGCCCGGCGACCGTCACGACCAGCCCGGCCGGCTTCCTGGAAGTAGGCTTCGATGGAATCAGGACAGTCATAGTGAATGACCAGTCGCACGTCAGGTTTGTCGATGCCCATGCCAAAGGCATTGGTGGCAACGATGATGCGGCGTTCGTCTTTCTGCCATGACAGTTGGCGCTCGTCGCGTGTGGCTTGGTCGAGACCGGCGTGGTAAAAAGTTGAAGCCCCTCCCGACGTTTCCGAAGGGGAGAAGTTGAGGTTGATGTATTCGGAAATTTCTTTGGCTCGCTTGCGACTGCGTACATAAACGATGGCACTGCCAGGGACTGACTCAAGGATGTGGATCATCTCTCCTAACTTGTCTTCTGCGTGACGGACAACATAGGTGAGGTTCTTCCGTTCGAAGGACATGCGGAAGACGGAGAAAGGGGGAACTCCTTCCGGTCCTCCCGAAGTGGAGGAGAGCTTTTGACAGATGTCATCTACTACTTTGGGTGTGGCAGTGGCGGTGAGAGCGAGGATAGGTACTGGCTGAATGTTGCGAATGTCGGCAATGCGAAGGTAGGAAGGACGGAAGTCGTAACCCCACTGGCTGATGCAATGTGCTTCATCGACAGTGATGAAGCTCACCTTCATGTGACGTAGTTTGGTAATGAACAGTTCACTCTCTAAACGTTCGGGTGACACATAGAGCAGTTTTGTACGTCCCAGGATGCAGTTCTCGAGTATGCGCAGCGTCTCGTCGTGAGACATTCCGGCATAGATGGCAGCAGCAAGGATGCCCCTACGACGCAGGTTCTGCACCTGGTCCTTCATGAGTGCGATGAGTGGTGTGATGACAATGCACACACCCTCCATGACCAGTGCCGGCACCTGAAAGGTAATGGACTTGCCGCCTCCAGTAGGCATCAGCCCCAGTGTGTCGTGACCACTGATAATGGAACGGATAATGTCTTCCTGTATGCCACGAAAGCTATCGTACCCCCAATACTTCTTTAGAATTAATTGAGAATTGAGAATTGAGGATTGAGAATTATGATTACCTTGCATGCCATTGCCGTGGTCATGAGGAGTAGTGGTTGTCTCCACATCTTTAAAACTAATCATAATTCTCAATTCTCAATTGTCAATTCTCAATTGTCAACTGTCAGCTTCAGAGGGACAAATGTCCTCAATCTGAAGTTGTATCTCACCGCGCTTGTAGGTATTCTCCTCGATGGTATAGACAATGTCGAACGAACGCTTGGACTTGATGTAACGTGCTGCTGCACTCTGCCCGAAGGCAATGCCGTTCATGACATTGCTCGACTTGGAGTCAACCAGCTCGAGTTTGATATGTTCCTGGTTTCGTCCTACCACCTTTGAAGTGCCGTAGTCATAGACGTTACGGGTGCAGAACAGAGGCTTGGGATTGTCGGGACCATGAGGTGCAAACTTCTTCAGGTCGTTGAGCATCTTCTTGGTGATATCACGGAAATCCACTTCCTCTTCAATGTTCAGCAATGCCTGTGTCTGCTCTGGTTGTATGTGGTTGTTGACATACTCCTGGAAACGGCGACGGAACTCAGGAATGTTCTCTTGACGTAACGAAAGGCCAACGGCATAAGTATGCCCACCGAAGTTGAGCAGAAGGTCACGACACGACTTGATGGCATCGTAGATGTCGAAGCCAGCTACGGATCGAGCAGACCCTGTTGCCAGTCCGTCTATAATGGTGAGCACGACAGTTGGACGGAAATAAAGCTCAGTAAGACGTGAGGCCACGATGCCAACCACACCTTTCTTCCAGTTCTGATCGTAAAGCACGATGCTCTGCATGTGTTGTTGACTCTCGAGGCGTGCAACAATCTCATTAGCCTCTTCCGTCATCTGCTTGTCGATGTCCTTGCGCTGTTCGTTGTACTCATTGACATGGTTCGCCTCGGCAAGTGCACGGGCAAAGTCTTTCTCCACCAACAAGTCCACGGCTTCTGTACCATTCTGCATACGTCCGCTGGCATTGATGCGCGGTCCAATCTTGAAGACAATGTCGCTCATAGTAAGCTCGCGACCCGTCAGACCGCATATCTCTATGATAGCCTTCAGGCCTACTGAAGGATTCTGGTTGAGTTGTTTCAGTCCATGGAAGGCGAGTGTACGGTTCTCGCCGACGACAGGTACAATGTCAGCAGCAATGCTCACTGCACAGAAGTCGAGTAGGGGAATGAGTCGTGAGAAAGGTATGCCATTGTTTTTCGCAAAAGCCTGCATGAACTTAAATCCTACACCACAGCCACAGAGATGCTTGAAGGGATAGGTAGAGTCTTCACGCTTCGGATTAAGAATAGCGACTGCGGGAGGCATTTCCTCATCAGGCACGTGGTGATCACATATAATGAAATCGATGCCACGTTCCTTGGCATAAGCTATTTCGTCGATTGCCTTGATGCCACAATCGAGCACAATAATAAGTTTTACGTCCCTTTCTGCTGCCTGGTCTATTCCTTTCCGGCTTACTCCATAACCCTCGTCGTAACGGTCGGGAATGTAGTATTCGATGTTGGAATAGAACTGCTGCAGGAACTTGTAAACCAAAGCTACCGCCGTACATCCATCTACGTCGTAGTCACCATAGACCATGATGCGTTCCTTGCGTCCCATAGCGTCGTTCAAACGGTCAACAGCCACGTCCATGTCGTTCATGAGGAATGGATCGATGAGCTCGTTGAGCATCGGACGGAAGAATCGCTTAGCCGCCGATTCCGTTTTGATGCCACGCTGTATAAGCAGGTCAGCAAGTATCGGACTCATGCCGATCTTGTCTGCCAGCTCCTTAGCCGCTTGTTTTCTTTCGGATGTAGGTGGTTCGTAATTCCATTTGAAATTCATTTATATTGTTTTTTATTTTCTTGTCGCTTTGGTGTGGAGGGACTTTCTGCGCATTTCCTCTCCTATGAAAAGTGCCTGATATGGCAAATTAGCGCTCAAAGATACGAAAAATAAATAAGAAAACGGACATTTGTGTATTTTTTTAACACATAATGCCCGTTTTTACTAAAATATAGGTATCTTCTGATTAGAGACCCAGCTTCTTGCGGATGTCCTTAGGAATGGCGTTCTTGTTAATCATGAAGTCCATGGTGTTGTCGGCAATGAAAGCTTTGGTCATGTACCAAATGCCTTTGTAGTCACCTGTCTCACCCCATGAGTTCTTAACCATGTAATACTCTTTGCCGTTCTGATCCTTGGCAAGACCATAGATGAGCATGCCGTGGTCGTCGGTCAGTTCCCAGTTGTCATAACGCTCCTGACGGCGCTCTTGTGTAGGAGTAATCTCAGGAACGGTGCATCCCAGCTCGTCGAGAATGCTACGGCGCTTGGCAGGAGTAAGCTTCAGCCAACGTGCCATATCACTGCCCTGAAGACTCTCAGTTGCTTTGGTGTCAACAGCGTATGCCAGACCAGCACGTGTGAAACCGTCTTCTGACACGTCGCCACCCCATGCGATGGTATAGCCCTCTGCCAGAGCATTGTCGATGACACGCATCATCTCGTCCATTGGCAGGTTATAGCTCTGTGGGTTACGCCAGTTGTCCTGTACCTCTACAGCGAAGGTTGTGTAGAATGGGTGGTGTGTATAACTGGTGATAGTTACATAATCGTCGAAGTTCAGACCGAGGCTCTGTGCGAAGCTCTGTGGGGTGTAGCTCTTGCCTTCATAGGTGAACGACTCAGGGCAAGCGCCCAGGTAAGCGTCGAGGATGCCCTGCAAGCCTGGCTTCCACTGTGTGGAGATCTTGCTGGCCTTGTTCTTGGCAATAGCATCAACGTATGGAGACATGACGGAGAAGAACTCGTTGAAGTTGTAAAGCGAGTCACCCTGAGGTGTTCCAGGCAGTGGCATGGCTTCCTCTGGGCAGATGCCGTAGTTCTTCAGCACATAGAGCACGTCGTAGGCAGCGCCTCCCTGTGCAAACTGACAGTCGCCATGCAGACGAACCACCTGAATGGCACGGTCCATATAGGTCTTGTTGGCAACGAATGATTCGCAGAGGTCGTACGTGCGACCAGTCTTCTTCAGAATCTCTGCCTCGAAGTAGGAGAGGGTAGAGAAGTCCCAACACGTGCCTGAACGATTCTGATTCTTGATGCTGGTGATGGGGAGTTCCTTGACAACAGTGAATACGGGTTTGTTGTCTTTTACTTCTTCTTGTGCGCTGGCACCTAACGTGATGAGGGCGAGCAGCGCGAGAGTTAATGTTTTTTTCATTTTCTTTTTATAGTTATTATAGTTTCTATAGTTTTTATAGTTGGGGGGAAGACATGAAGTCTTCCAGTTCTGCTGGATGGTAGGGAATGCGGTCTTGGCCGAGGAAACGACAGCTATCCTTGGTGATGAGCAAGTCGTCCTCGATACGTATGCCACCAAAGTCCTTGTAGGTTTCCAGCAAGTCGTAGTTGATAAACTCCTTGCAGTGGCCTTTGGCTTTCCAGTCGTCAATGAGTGCAGGAATGAAATAGATGCCTGGCTCGTCGGTTACTACAAAGTTCTCTTCCAACTCACGTCCCATGCGTAGCGCATTGGTACCAAACTGCGCGAGGTTGGGCTGTGTCTTATAGTCGAAACCTACATATAACTGTCCCAGACCTTCCATGTCGTGAACGTCCATACCCATCATGTGTCCCAGTCCGTGGGGCAGGAACATGGCATGTGCACCAGCATTAACAGCCTCGTCAGTATCACCACGCATCAGACCTAACTCCTTCAGACGTTCAGTCATCAGACGACAGACAGCAAAATGCACATCTCTATATCGTATGCCGGGCTTGGCTACCTGAAGCACGTAGTCGTGACACTCCTCAACAATAGAGTAAATCTCCAACTGACGCTGGGTGAAATGTCCACTGACAGGCATGGTACGCGTATGATCTGAGCAATAGTCGTCGAGTTCGCAACCAGCATCGCAGAGTGCCAGTCGTCCTGTCTCTAATGGGGCATCGCTTGGTGAGCCATGCATGATTTCACCGTGCTGTGTGAAGATTGTGGAAAAGCTGACACCCTGAGCCAGTGAACGGGCAATACCGTCAACCTGTCCTCCAATATAACGCTCAGTAATGCCTGGACGGATGAGCTTCTGTGCCGTCGTATGCATCTTGTATCCTACGGCACATGCACGCTCAATAGCTTCAATCTCTTGTGGTTCTTTGCTTGAACGCATCTCTACAATAGCCTTAATGAGAGGTATTGACGCTGCTTCCTTCTGCTTTGAGGGATGAATGCCCAGCAGGTCCATGATCATTATCTTCGTGTCGAAACGATAAGGTGGCAAGAAGTGAATCTTTGATTTGAGATTTGAGATTTTGGCTTTGAGGTCCTTCATAGGAGCCGTCTTGCTGACACCAACCTCTGCAGCCAGGTCACTGACGCTGGGTGTGAAGCCCATCCATACGATGTCCTCAACTTCGATGTCGTCACCAAAGATCATCTCTTCGTCGTTGTCAATGTCAATCACTCCTACCAGTCCGTCGCGATGCTGACCGAAGAAATAAAGGAATGCGGAGTCCTGCCTCATGGGGGCATAACAGTTTGCTGGATAGTTGTAAGGAGCTTCGTTGTTTCCAAAGAGAATAATAACACCCTCTCCCACGAGTTTTTTCAGCTCCTGACGTCTTCTGATGTATGTGTTTTTATCAAACATAAGTCAAAAAAATGTGTTTAGTAGTCAAATATTTCGCAAAAGTACAAAATATTTGTCAAAAAGATGTATCTTTGCAACATAATTTAGCAAATAAGATGCGAATTGACCGTAATACAGGACTGGTGCTTGAGGGTGGAGGCATGCGTGGCGTCTTCACCAGTGGTGTGTTGGATGCCTTTATGAAGCATGATTTGTATTTCCGATACATCGTTGCCGTGTCGGCTGGAGCATGTAATGGTTTGTCTTACATGAGTCGTCAGCCACGACGTGCCCGTATCTCGAATATTGACATGCTGGCGAAATACGATTATATTGGCTTGCGGCATCTGGTGACACAGGGATGCATCTTTGATCCGAAGTTGCTATATGACCGTTTCCCTAACGAGCTGATACCTTTCGACTATGATATGTATTTCCGTAATCCTGCATTGTTCGAGATGGTGGTAACCAACTGTAACACAGGACTTGTGGAATATCTGAGTGAGCGTAATGGTGACCGTCAGCGTCTTATTGACATCTGTAGGGCATCGAGCAGTCTGCCTTATGTCAGTAAGATTGTGGATGTGGATGGACAACCCTATCTTGATGGAGGAATTATTGACAGCATACCTGTGGAACGTGCCATCAGTATGGGCCATGAGTTCAATGTGGTAGTGATGACACGTAACCGCGGATTTCGCAATAACAGTCGTGACATCAAGATACCTCGTTATATCTACAGGAATTATCCTCGGCTGCGTGTGGCATTGAGTCATCGTGTGAAGGTGTATAATGACCAGCTGGACCTGGTGGAGCGTATGGAAGATGAAGGTCGTATAGCAGTGATCCGTCCAATGAAACCTCTGGAGGTTGACCGCATGGAGAAGAACGTGCAGAAGCTTGAAGCCCTTTACGAAGAGGGTTTCCAGTTAGGTGAACAGTTTTGTCTCAGTCAGGAAAAATAACTGTCAAGCGCAAATAATTGATATAATATTTGGTCAAATGCAAATTATTGTTTACTTTTGTCAACTGAAACTAAACATTTTCTGATATGGCATCATATTATATTGTAGAAAACAACCAACAGGTCGGCCCGTTCACTATTGACCAGTTGATGGCCAAGGGCATAACCTCCAATACCAATGTATGGACAGTGGGTATGTCAAATTGGGTGACAGCTGGTGAGGTTCCTGAGTTACAGGCTGTGCTTAATAGCCAAGCTCAACAGTCAAGTGGTTGGCAACAACAGTCTTCGAACCAATACAATTATTATGAGCCAATGCCTGATACTCATAAGTCGAAAGCTGTATGGTCACTCATCCTGTCCATCTTTAGCTGGATGTGTTGCAGTAACTACTGTTTTGGTATCATTAGTATCATTTTTGCCGTTATGTCACTTGTCGCTGCCAATAAGGTAGAGGCGAGCTATCGGGTAGGTGATATGTTTGGTGCTGTGAACTCCAGTAATGAAGCGAACAAATGGGGAAACTGGTCTTTGATACTTCTTATTGTAGGCTGGTTCATCTCGGTTGTCGCTCTCATAGTACTCTGGTCCTTGGGCATTTTAGCTGAGATAGCAGATAGTTCATCTTCTTATTATTAAGGTGTTAATATCGTAAAAACATAAAGATATGGCTAATTATTTTATTGTAGAAAACAACCAACAGGCTGGTCCCTTTACGCTGGAACAGCTTGCAGCCAAGGGTATTGCGCCCGAGACTAATGTTTGGACTGAGGGAATGACAAACTGGACACCTGCCAGTCAGGTACCAGAACTGGGTGAGTTGTTTGCCCCAAAACCGGAACCTCAGCCAGAACCTCAACCTCAGTACCAGCAAGAGCCACAGCCTCAGAACTTTATGTATGAGGAGAAACAAGGTGCTGACTCTTTCAACCAGAACAGCATGAATAACGAGATGCAGCCACCTTTGAAAGATTGGAAGACAGAATCAATTATCCTGACAGTGGTTTCTGTGGTATGCTGCTGCTTCTGTGGTTGCTTGAACTTAGCAGCACTTCCTTTTGGTATCCTGGGTATTCAGAGTGCCAACAAGGTGAAAGAATTGTCTGCAATCGACTATTTCGCAGCAAAGGAAGCCAGTGAGAAGGCAGGAAAGAATGTTAAGATTGGTGCTATCATTGTCGTTGTTGCATCTATTCTTGGATTTATCATAGGTGCGATTCTGCAGTTGACAGGTTACGCTAACGAAATAATGAACGCACTGCAATAATATGTTGAAATACCCTTTTGTGTCCAATCGGGTGCTTGCAGTAGGGGTAATATTGTTACTGATTGTGTCAGTGGTCGTTTATTTCGTGTTCGACCCGTCAACGTCAGGATGGTTTCCCCGTTGCAGCTTCTATGTGATGACCGGGTATAAATGTCCAGGCTGTGGAGCACAACGAATGCTTCACAGCCTGCTTCATGGTGACGTCATAGGCGCATTGCGTTTCAATGCTTACCTGTTGACCGTTTTCCCTACATTACTCATATTACTGGCATGGAACGGCTGGATGAAGTTTATGAATAAGAAATGGGTTGACCGCACCACTTGGGCGCTGTCAGTACTTCTTATCGCATCGGTACTTCTTTGGTGGTTATTGCGTAACGTCTTCAACTGGTGACGTTACCCTTCTCTCAACAAGTCTGGACGTAACTGACGGGTGCGCTCCATGGCCTGTTCCAGTTCCCACTCACGTATTTTTGCCTCGTTGCCACTGAGCAGAATCTCTGGCACCTTCCATCCTTTGTAGTCTGCCGGACGTGTATAGATAGGTGCAGCAAGGAGGTCGTCTTGGAAACAGTCGCTCAGTGCACTCTGTTCGTCACCAATGACACCAGGAACCACGCGTACAATAGCATCGGCAATCATGGCAGCCACCAGCTCTCCACCAGTAAGCACAAAGTCGCCAATACTGATTTCACGAGTAATCAAGTGGTCGCGTATGCGTTGGTCTATACCCTTGTAGTGGCCGGCCAGAATAATGAGATTGCCCTTCATCGACAACTCATTGGCCATGTGCTGGTCGAAGCGTTCGCCATCAGGTGAAGTGAAGATGACCTCGTCGTATTCGCGTTCTGCCTTTAACGCAGTGATGCAACGGTCAATGGGTTCACACTGCATCACCATGCCTGCAGACCCTCCATAGGGATAGTCATCCACGCGACGCCATTTGTCCAGCGTATAGTCGCGCAGGTTGTGCAGACGTATTTCAGCCAGCCCTTTTTTCTCAGCACGTGCTAAGATGGATTCGTGAACGAACCCTTCCAGCATCTCAGGTAGAACAGTGATAATGTCTATTCTCATGCTATTCCTTAATCAGATTGTTCAGGAAATCGTCCAGCTCCTTATCAAGTCCTGGCATGAGGTCGCCACTGAGAATGACGGTGTCGCCATCAGCACAATACAGTTCGGCAATATGTTCGTGGTCGTCGTTCTCAAGTACGAAGGAGAACGGTCTCAGGATAGACATCTTCTCTACCATGTCGTGCAGGTCGGTATGCAGGATGTTACGTAGAATGGTGGTTACCGACTCATAGAAGTCCTCATCTTTATTGTCAATCCACTGGTCGATGACGGCACGGTTAATCTCGTTGTCGTCATCGTCGAAGGTGACCAGTTCTCCTGACTCTTGCGTGACGCGCAAGTGCAGGTCGGTCATGATGGTTGCTTCCTGTTGTTCAGGGAATTTCTCAGCTACCTTTCTGATAGCTCTTTCTATTTGTTGAATAGTTTGTTCAGATGTCTCCATGTGTGCAGTAACTTGTTTTGCCCTGCAAAAGTAAGAAAAGAATGTGATAATTGCAAACGATTACGAGTTTTTTTCAGAAAAATCTTTATTCTTCATTCTTCATTCTACGTATTATTATGTACCTTTGCAATCACTAATAACAAATCAATGAGCGATAAAATCACACATGATGGTATTGTTGAGAGCATCGAGGGGAGTACTGTGCGTGTACGCATCGTACAAACGTCGGCCTGTGCTGCTTGTAAGGTAGCCAGTCATTGCAATGCCGCTGAGTCGAAGGAGAAGCTGGTTGATGTGTTTAATGCTGATGCTTCACGGTGGCATGTCGGTGATGCCGTGACTGTTGCTGCCTCTCGTCAGATGGCTACACGTGCGCTGCTGTTGGCTTTTGGCTTGCCGTTAGTCATTCTCTTGGCAGTTCTTTTTACTGTTTTGTCACTGACAGGCAGGGAGGATATAGCAGCCCTTTGTGGTATAGGCGCACTCTTACCATATTATGGCGTGCTTTGGTTGACACGACATCGTCTGCAACAGCGTCTGGCATTTTGGATAGAACAATAAAAATACTAAAACAAATAACAAAAAACGATTTATGGATTTCATTTTAATTGCAGTTGCAGTGTTGGGTAGCATCGGTCTGATAGCTGCCTTGGTGCTGTTCGTCTGCTCTAAGAAGTTTGCTGTCTATGAAGATCCACGTATTGCTCAGGTAACGGAGGTGTTGCCTGGTGCCAACTGTGGAGGATGTGGATTTGCAGGTTGTGGCGGCTTGGCCGATGCACTGGTAAAGGGTGCTGATGCAGGCAGTCTTGACGGCTTGAAATGTCCTGTAGGCGGTAGTGAAGTAATGGGAAAGGTGGCTGACCTGTTGGGCATGGCCATTGCCAACACCGAACCCATGGTAGCCGTTGTACGATGCAACGGCACTTGTGAGTTGCGTCAGCACATTGCTGTCTATGACGGTCTGAAGACTTGTGCAGCAGTCAATGCCTGTGGAGCAGGTGAGACAGGCTGTGGCTTTGGCTGTCTGGGTTGTGGCGACTGTGTGGCAGCCTGCCAGTTTGATGCCATTCACATGAACCCAGAGACTGGTCTTCCTGAGGTTGATGACGAGAAGTGCACGTCGTGTGGTGCATGTGTCAAGGCTTGTCCTCGTCACATCATCGAGCTGCGTAAGAAAGGACCAAAGAACCGTCGTGTCTATGTCAGCTGCGTCAACAAGGACAAGGGTCCTGCTGCCATGAAGGCCTGCAAGGCTGCATGTATTGGTTGCGGCAAGTGTGAGAAGGAGTGTCCGTTTGGTGCCATCACCATTGAGAACAACGTGTCGTACATCGACTTCAACAAGTGTCGCTTGTGTAAGAAGTGTGTGGCAGTATGTCCTACGAAGGCCATTCATGCCGTTAACTTCCCTGCTCCTAAGCCCAAACCAGCTGTAGAAGCTACACAAGACTCAGAGGCAACAGTAACAATTAAAGAAAAGAAGGAGGAAACCGTATGAATGCAAGAACATTCCGTATAGGTGGTGTACACCCTGAAGAGAATAAGTTGACACACGAAGTGGCTACCCAGGTGGCTCCACTGCCCAAGCAGGCTATCTTCCCTTTGTCACAACATATTGGTGCTCCTGCCAAACCCGTTGTCAAGAAAGGCGATAAGGTAAAGGTTGGCACGCTGTTGGCTGAGGCCGGAGGTTTTGTCTCTGCCCCCATCTATTCATCTGTATCGGGTACAGTGTTCAAGATTGACACTGCCATTGATGCTACTGGCTATCGTAAGCCTGTTATTATAATTAATGTGGAAGGTGACGAGTGGGAAGAGACCATCGATCGTTCTGACAAGTTGGAAACCGTCAAGGATCATCCTGAACTGACTCCAGAGGAGATTGTGGAACGTGTTAAGGTGGCAGGTGTGACTGGTATGGGTGGCGCAGGCTTCCCAACGTTCATCAAACTGACACCTCCTCCGACGGCGAAGGCTGAGTGTGTTATCATCAATGCCGTGGAGTGTGAGCCTTACATCACGGCAGACTATCGTCTGATGATGGAGAAGGCTGACGAGATACTTGTTGGATTGGAACTGCTGATGAAGGCTGCCAAGGTAACACGTGGCTACATAGGTATTGAGACTAACAAACCTCAAGCCATCGACCTGCTTACCCGTAAGTGTGCTGAGGTCTTCCAGTCCTCAGATTACCAGGTTGAGGTAGTTCCCCTGAAGCAGCGCTATCCACAGGGAGGTGAGAAACAACTGGTCGATGCTGTCATTCGTCGTCAGGTACCTGCACCACCAGCCATTCCTGTCAATGTAGGAGCTATCGTACAGAACGTTGGTACGGCCTACGCTGTTTATGAGGCCGTGATGAAGCGTAAACCACTCTTTGAACGTTATACCACCGTGACAGGCAAGCGTCTGCAGAACCCTGGCAATTTCCTTGTCCGTATGGGAACGCCGATGCAACAGCTTATCGATCTGTGTGGTGGCATGCCTGAAGGCGATAACAAACTGTTGGCTGGTGGCCCGATGATGGGTAAGGCACTGACTTCTACTGAAGTGCCTATCTGTAAGGGTACCAACTCCGTCACCGTTATCAGTGGTGACGAGGCAGTACGCAAGGAGCCACAGCCGTGCATCCGTTGTGCCAAGTGTGTTGGTGCTTGTCCCATGGGCCTGGAGCCTTATCTGTTGGCTAAGATTTCTGCTGTGAAGAACTGGGAACGTGCTGAGGCTGAGGATATTGTGTCTTGCATTGAGTGTGGCTCATGTCAGTTTACATGTCCTGCCCATCGTCCGTTGCTCGACAACATCCGTTTGGGTAAGGCCAGCGTCATGGGAATTATTCGTAGCCGTGCTGCCGCTGCTGCACAAAAAAAGTAAATAGTAAAAAAGTAAAAAGGTAAAAATACAATGGGAAAATTAATTGTATCACTATCACCCCATGCACACGGCAGCGATACTGTCGAGCGCAATATGTATGGTGTCATCATCGCACTGTTGCCTGCTTTGCTCGTATCGTTCTGGTTCTTTGGCCTTGGTTCGGCCATTGTGTGTGCTACGAGTGTCATAGCATGTATCTGTTTCGAGTGGGCCATCAATAAGTTTATACTTGGCCGTCAGCAGAACACCGTGCTCGATGGTTCAGCAGCCCTCACAGGTTTGTTGCTGGGCTTTAACCTGCCTTCCAATCTCCCTATTTGGATCATCATT
>Ga0247610_10005766_pt1 | contig 12992 bp, 8 predicted proteins | sample 174DNAGHGhighgp2_FD_193483 | JGI IMG/M metagenome (GOLD analysis project Ga0247610, IMG submission 193483) | Sheep rumen microbial communities from Palmerston North, Manawatu-Wanganui, New Zealand - 1742 DNA GHGhigh gp2 | ecosystem: Host-associated > Mammals > Digestive system > Stomach > Rumen ...
CGGACTGAGTTACACACTGACAGGCAACCCGAATTTCAACACCGACATCGGCGGCTTCTTCTGCGGCTCATACAACACCCGTGGTGGTGGCTCGGCACCTCGAAACCCACAATATCAGGAACTTTACGTGCGCTGGATGCAATATGCCCTCTTCTGCCCCATTTTCCGCAGCCATGGCGCCGATGCACCACGTGAGATATGGCAGTTTGGACAAAAGGGCGAACCTGTATATGACGCGATAGAGAAAGCCATCCGCCTGCGCTACCGCTTCATACCTTATTTATATAGTACTGCCTGGCAGGTGACGTCTGCCAACGCAAGCTATATGCGCCCGTTGTTCAGCGACTTCACCAGCGACAAGAAGGTGTGGGACACCACCGACGAGTTCCTCTTCGGCACCAGCATCCTGGCAGCCCCCATCCTCAACCCGCAGTACACCGAGGAAAAGGTCATCCGTGAGGATGCCATGACAGGATGGGACCGCAAGGAGGTGAAGGACGGGCAGACGGTGTCGGGCGTCGACTGGAATGCCAAGAAGGAGGTCACGAGATATCTGCCCAAAGGTGCCGACTGGTATGACTTCTGGACGGGCAAATGCACCAAGGGCGGACAGTCTGTTGCGGTGACCACACAATTGGACCGCGTGCCGATGTTCGTTCGTGCCGGCAGCATCATCCCCTTGGCTCTAGAAATGGAGTATGTAGGTCAAAAACCGTGGGACAACCTGGAAATACGTGTCTATCCCGGTGCCGACGCCTCTTTCACCCTCTATGAGGACGAGGGCGACAACTACAACTACGAACGCGGACAATACGCTGAAATCACCTTCAAATGGAACGACCGCACCCGCCAACTCACCATTGCGCCACGCAAAGGAAGTTACACCGGGATGTTGCAAAACCGCCGCTTCACCATCGTCCTGCCGGGACAAGAGGCTTCTGCCGGAAAGGTGGTGGAGTATAATGGACAAGAAGTGGTGGTGAAGATTTGAAGTTGACAACACCGCCCTTTTGCACAGAGCATTCTTGGAGTTTTTGACTCACTGAACGTTCTTGGAGTAGTGACACTTCAAGACGGGATTTGGATATGGGCGGACGGATATGCACGAAAAGACAACTTGTCAAAGACCCCACCCCTGCCCCTCCCTTTGAGGAGGGAGCACCGACAAGATTACAACTCTTTGTAGTCAATGACCCCACCCCTGCCCCTCCCCTCGAGGAGGGTGCACCGACAAGATTACAACTCTCTGTAGTCAAAGACCCCACCCCAGCCCCTCCCCTCGAGGGGAGGGGATATGAGCACCCCGGGTGCACTCACGACCTCTTGGCGTGGCTTCTTGGCGTGGCCTCTTGGTATGACCTCTTGGCGTGGCCTCTTGGTATGACCTCTTGGCGTGGCCTCTTGGTATGACCTCTTGGCGTGGCCTCTTGGTATGACCTCTTGGCGTGACCTCTTGGTATGACCTCTTGGCGTCACCTCTTGGTATGGCCTCTTGGTATGACCTCTTGGCGTGGCCTCTTGGTATGACCTCTTGGCGTGGCCTCTTGGTATGACCCCTTGGCGTGGCGACGCTGGGAAGCGTCGCCCCCCTAACGAGCACTACAGCCCGGTGTCGATTAAGGAGCGGAACTGCTGAATGCCCTGATGGTTGTTGTCGAGGGCCTCCACTTCGGCGAGATACTTCATGGCGTGGTCGATGTCGCCCATGCCGTAGTATCCGAGGGCGAGCATGTATTTGCAATGGACGAGGTTCTTGAGGTCAAGGTCGGCATTGCCTTCCCAGATGAGGAGGTCGGGCAGCGAGACGGCGAAATAGTCCATCACCTGCTTCTCGAAGACATGCTGCTTGCCGTAGTTGATGAGTTTGAAAAATCGCCCATGCGCCTCGCCATCACGCCCGAGTTTGCGGAGCGCCATACCCTGGTAGAAGATTTTGTCGGGTTTTGCGTCGTTATAGTACATCGCAGCAGCTGGTTGCTGAGGTCCCTTGGTGGCCTTCTCCCAACATTCGACGGCCTTCTCCTTCCTTCCCGATGCATCGTATGCAATGCCGAGCAGATAATGGAAGTCGTTCTCCTGTGCGCCAAAAAGTTTTCCCTCTCCGAGGTGATGAGGATACTCGAGGCACTCGTTGAGCAAATTGATGGCTTTCTCGTAATCCTTTTCCACGATGGCCTTCTTGGCGAGTTCCACGCGACAAATCTGGTATTGGGCAGTCACCTTGCCTTCCCCGCCCTCCCATGGGTGGAAGACATGAGCATCCAATTTCCTCATGGCCTCCTCGTAGGCTCCCGTTTGGTTGAGCAAGGTGATTTCCTCGAGAACGAGGTCGTCACGCTGCTGGATGAGTTCGGGATACTGTTGCAAGAAGATGAGCCTTCCGGCGTGTGGTTTGTGCAACCGCTTGTAGAGTTGGTCGAGTTCCATCAGCACGCGTGAGTCGCTCTCGTCCAACAGAAACGCCTTCTCCATATATTGCAGCGCCTCCTCTTGGCGTCCTTGCTTGTTGCATCTTGCGAGAGCGAGGTTGCGCCATACAGTGGGGAACTCCGGGTCGAGTTCCACGGAGCATTCCCAGTTGTCTATGGCGAGGTCATACTGCCTTGCGGCGTAATAGAGACATCCGAGGTAGTAAGGCGCCTTCGCCCCATCTGGATTGAGCCTCTTGGCGGCGTTGAGTGCGATGACGGCTTCTGGACGATTGGGGAAGCAATAGGCAGAGTCTGCCTTCTCCGCTTCTTCGTAACGGCCAAGGTAATAGTAGGTCATTGGAGTGACCGCCCCCACGCTGATGGCGATGTCCCACAACGCCTTGGCCTCTTCGTCGAGACCCGCTGCACGATAATCAAGTGCTATTTCATCATAGTTGTCTGCCGACTGGCGCATCATCACTTTCATTTCTTCCAGCACCGCCTCGTCGTTGGTCAACAGATATTTCTCGTAGCGACATCCATAGTTGAACAAGTCGATTTTCAGAGATTTGTCAATAAATGACAACGCCTCGGTCTTCTCATCCAGATACCTGAGGATGGCGGCCTTCAGCGCCCGCGCCTTGTGGTTGTGCCAGTTGTTCTCCAAGCAACGGTCTATCTCGTCGAGGGCATCCTCGAAACGGTGCTGCCTCACGCTGACCTTGGCGGCCTCGAAATACCCGGCATCCGCCCACGCCTTGTTCCACGTGGACTTCCAGAAGCACTCATAGGCCTCATCCACCTTGCCCTGGTATTTCAAGGCGAGTCCGAGGTTGTAGATGGGTTCCCCGTCATAGGGATTGGGGTTGCGTTTGGTGATGAGTCTCACAGCCTTACGCAAGAAACTCTCCGCCCTTTCAAACCGCCCCTTGCGGATGAGCCACAATCCCAATGCGTTGAGGCAACGGATGTCGTTCGGGTCGCGTCGCAAGGCTTCTTCATAGTAGTCGACGGGACTCCATGTGGCGTGTCGATACTGCTCCAGGTGGAGTCCTGTCAGATAGAGTTGTTCATTGGTCTTCACCTCGGCAGGGGGCAATGCAGCCTCAGCACTGTCGGGGATGGGACGTATCTCGTCGGGTTCTGCATGCCATTGCAGCACACTCCGCTTCCCGTATGGAAAGGTTTTCTCAATGTCGAAAGTCAATTCGCCAAATTGCGCATCCTTCACATCAACCGTCTCCGTCATCACTTCTTCCGGTGAAATCGTCACCTCCTTTTGGTAATAAACCTCCCCGTTGTCATTACTCAGCGTCAAGCAGACAGTCTGCTTCGAGGTGGCAAAGACCTTGAAGCAAACTTTTCCTTCAGCAATTTCATTGATGTTGAACACCAGGTCTTTCGAGGCCTCCTTCACCACGCCCAATTCGCGATAAGGCATGAAATACTGCACGAAGCGCTTTTCCTCGTATGGCATCAACCAGGAGAAGTCGGGTTGGTTCTCAGTATATACCCCCGCCATCAGTTCGATGTATGGCCTGAAACCCTTTCTCACTCCCAACCGCCTTGCCTCCTCTGCCGACACCTCGTCGGTGAGGTTGCGGTCCCATGCCCGTCCGAAGTCGCCGTTGCCCCAAGTCCACTGCTTCTTCCCTGGTGAGTAATGATGGCTTGCCACATGGAGCATTCCCGCCTGAGTGTCGTTCTCGTAGCCCCCCTCGAAATTGAAGCGGGAGTTGATGCCCATATATGAGGTGGGCACGGGAATGTTGCGGTAGTTGGAGATGTCGACACCCGCCGAATAGTCCATCTTGTAATAGGTTCCCGTGGCGATGGGGAACGAGGAGACAGCGCGTTTGCCGTGGTCGAAGACGGCATTGATATCGGGTGGGAACACACTTTGGTACTGGTCGTTGACCTCAACGGCGGGGTTGGCCCACCAAAGGAAGGTCTGAGGAACGTCGGTGCGATTGTACAACCTGCCATGAATTTCAAGGTAGGCGCATCCGGGACGTAGGGTGAACCCCGCAGCCCCTCTCTGATGGAACATTTTCTCCATCTCGTTCACCCATACGGTGACGGAGCCATCGGCGTTTTCCTCTATCGTGGTGTCCACCGGCATGAAGGTGGAGGGACGGTGGTGCTGCGGCCAGTTGAACTCTATCCCACCCGATATCCATGGACCGGCAAGTCCCACGAGGGCAGGTTTGACGACATGGTTGTAATAGATGAAATGGCGCTTCTTGAGCTTGTCGTAGGCCATCTGGACACGCCCGCCGAGTTCCGGTAGCACCATTACCTTGATGTATTCGTTTTCCAACCAGATGGCCTGGTATTCCTTGTCCACCTTCTCGTCGGAAATAGACTCGATGACGGGGTAAGGATAAACCACTCCGCTTGAGCCTTGATAGACACGTTTCTCCAAGAACATCGGGTTCTTCTCAGGCTTCCCCACCTCGTAAGTGGGAATGGTCACCTGTTCTCTCCAAACCGTTACCATAATTAATAATTGATAATTAATAATTTATAATTATTCTCTACTTTCTGAAGTTAAAGGGGAGTTAAAAGGAAGTTAAAGGGGAGTTAAAGGGACATATGTACTCTTTTTCTGCCTTTTGAGTGGAAATGATGAATTCCCTACTTCTTTAAAGCCCTAACCAGATAGTCAAATTTAAAACCTTAACCGGATAGTCAAATTTTAAACCTTAACCGGATAGTCAAATTTAAAACCTTAACCGGATAGTCAAAGACCCCACCCCTGCCCCTCCCCTCGAGGGGAGGGGATATGCGCACCGACCTTTTGCTCACGGGCGCATTGTTCGATGGGAAGTAAATTTTCAATCTTCAAAGTTGCGATTAAGCGAGGGCAGACCAAGCTTGCTTGGAGTCTGCCGAGCGTGAGCAACTTCGGCCGCAGACCAATCTTCAAAGTTGCGATTAAGCGAGGGCAGACCAAGCTTGCTTGGAGTCTGCCGAGCGTGAGCAACTTCGGCCGCAGGCCAATTTTCAATCTTTCCCCACCAGTTCTTGCTCAAGTTGCTCCAAACTCTTGCCCTTGGTTTCAGGACAGTAGCGGTAGAGGAAGAAGAAGGCGCAGACGCAGATGGCGGAATATATCCAGAAGGAGCCGTAGGTGCCGAGTGCTGCGTTCATCGGGGGGAAGGAGAAGGTGAGTGTGCAGCATCCCACCCAGAGCGCGAAGGTGCAGGTGGCCATGGCAACACCCCTGATGCGGTTGGGGAAGATTTCAGCGAGGAGCGTCCATGTGACGGGTCCGAGGGTCATAGCATAGACGGAGATGGCCGCCACGACGAGAATCACCATCAGCACTCCTTTCATACCGATGAAGTAGCAGGTGCCAAGAGTGAGGTAGATGATGCCGAGTCCGCCGGCACCGATGAGGATGAGTGTGCGACGCCCCCATTTCTCGATGGTATAGAGGGCGACAAAAGTGAAAATGACGTTGGCTATGCCGGTGATGACAATGTCGATGAACATGCCGTCGACATCATATCCAGCTCCCACGAAGATTTCCTGCGCATAGTTGAAGATGACGTTGGTGCCGCACCACTGTTGGAAAACAGCGATGACAAGACCGAGCAGCAACACCTTGCCATATTTGTGTTGGAAGAGTTCACTTAATCCTGCCTCGGTCTTTACGTCTGTCCCTTCTCGCGATGCAGATGCCGCTTTCAGTTTCAAATAGACAGGACTTTCCGGGATGAAGAAGCACATGATGAGGAAGAGCGCGGCGGGCAGAGTCTCAGCCCAGAACATCCATCGCCATCCCCACTCCACGTCCCAAGCCTGGTTGGCGGGAATGCTAGTGTCGCGTGCCAGCAGCATGTTCACCACTTGTGCTGCGAGGATACCGAGCACAATGGTCATCTGGTTGAGACTGACCATACGTCCGCGAATCTCTGGGGGACTGACCTCGGCGATGTACATCGGAGCCAATGCGCTTGCCACACCAATGCCCACGCCGCCTATGAAGCGGGCGATGTTGAAGAGGGTGAAGTCATCGAACAGTCCCGTGGCGACGGCGGAAACGGTGAAGAGTACCGCCGAAAACATGAGCAACGGCTTACGACCAAACTTGTCGGCAGCAGCTCCTGCCACCATGGCGCCCACGAGACATCCCACGAGTGCAGCACTCATCGCCACGCCCTGCATCACTGGCGATTGATCGATGGCGAAGAAAAGTTCATAAAACGGTTTAGCACCTCCTATCACCACCCAGTCGTAACCGAAGAGCAGTCCGCCCATCGCTGATACTAGGCAGATGAAATAGAGGAATCCTTTGTTGTATTTTTGCATATGGCAGTGATTTTTGAAATCTTCCACGAATGTTTGCAAAAATACGAAAAACTGAGGGAAACGCAAAGAAAACGTATGTTTTTTTGGTACGTTTTCAAGGATAAGTTTCGGATATTCCACCCTATTGTTATTGTGATATCAAACAAATTTCATATATTTGCACTGAAAATCTGATGCTTGACAAATAGTTTTCCTTTATCAAGGATTTCAAATGCAAGTATCACCATCCAGAATGATGAAGAAGATGTGGTGATTGCGCCCAACATGAACAAGGAGAATAAAAATCTCAGAACAATGATAATAATTGAAAAACCAATCACAGAGGCCCAACTGAAAGAAATGGCCGGCCTCATTTTAGACGAAGAAGCCAAGACAGGCCTTGACATTCATGATTTGGAATGTGTCCTTAGAGGCAAGGAAGGCGTGCTGTATGAAGGACTGAACGACGAGGGAGAAGCCAACGCCCTCTTCATGAGGCGTTTCTTTGATGAACTGATACATAAAGAAGAGGTGAGAAAATGCTCCTTTCTCCTTGTCAATATCGGCATGGCCGCAGAAAGCCCTTTGATGATGGATGACATGAATGCCCTCCATGAATTCTTCGAATCTTTCGACAATGATGACATGGAAATGAAATGGGGCATAAAAACCAACTCAGAGGGCTTAGGCATGAGCATGCTCGTCATATGCACACACTACATCTAAAAGCAACGAGCGAAAGAGAGCATGGTTCTCATGGCTACGTGCCATGCTTCAACACGTCGTCACTATCTTCAACATATTGATTGACAATTGCTATTGCATAACGATAACTTAAACAATAATAAAAGAGCAAGATATGAAACCATCAAAAGAAACAAGAGTTATGAAAGATGCGGAAAAAACCCCTTGTTTCCAATTATGGGGCGAGGACAAATTCTCCCATGAAACCTATTTCTGCAATGTTTACATGCACCGCTCCTCTGCCAACAGAGCCAAAAGAAGGCATGAGGCAAAGGCAAAAGAACGGGGGGCGGGTGAACTGATGGACTTCTATTGGATCAAACCCATGACTTTGGCGGAGCATCTGCGTTGGCTTCGAGAGGAAAAGTCTCAAAAAGAGAAGACGTGGAAAGAGATAGACCGCCACAAGGCATATATCAACAGGGTCATGCCAGAATTCATTTCTTTTCTCAAGGAATCACATCATCACCCCGGGGCGTGCTCCTTCACTCTACCGGAAAATGGAGAGTCCTACAACATCACCTCACTGACTGTTGAATTCATTCAACAATACTTGAACCAGACAGAATACGAACTCAAAGTCAAAATGCAATTCAACAATAATTGGAAAGCAGCAAGACTGACTACAAGATCGCTTTCTCTTAAAGACGGCACCTTGGAAGAGATACAAAAGATGAATATCACGAAACATCAGCACCTCCCATATTTGAAAGACTTCTTCCACGAGACCATCACGAAGTATTTCTTAGGTGACTAAGAGCAAGCAAAGAAACCATTACTAACCAAGTTGCAATATCACGAATTAGGGTGTCCAATTTGTTGTATCGACTTTTAATCAAAGACCCCACCCCAGCCCCTTTGCGGTCAGGCACAAGACCTGCCCCTACAGGGGAGGGGATATGCGCACCGACTGTTGGACAAGACCTCTTGGCAAAGAAAGCGAAACGTAATCTTTATTAAAAAACAGATTACAATATGGACACCCTAATCACGAATTAAAGAATCATCGAATGATTGGCCATCCGTGACATAAATGCATTTCCCTTACTGAAGCATTGACCTGATTTTGGGCAAGAACAACAAAAAAACGTCATTTTGCGTAAAATTTACGCAAAATATTTGGAGATTTGGAGTCAAAGCCTTATCTTTGCGTAAAAATAACATAAAAATATAAAAACAAGAGACTATCGTGGTCATAAGCGGGAGTTTCACCCCTCCCACTTCGTCACACAAAAGGCTTACGAAGAAAGCTGTGAACGCATATGATGCGTATACCTTATTATTCAAACTCAAACAGCAAGAAGAATGAGAGCAATCATACTCAATCCATCATCAGTCACCTATAAGACCGACAGGGCCATACCCCAACTGACAAGCCTATACGATGTGCTTGTCAAAGTCTATTATGCAGGAATATGCAGAACAGATATCGGCATAGGAAAAGGAATAGTTCCGGCAAAAGAGAATATTGTGATGGGGCATGAGTTTTGTGGTAGAATCGCAGGTTTCCTGAATGGAGAAAGCGAAATGGACTATTGGAAGGTGGGCGACGTGGTCAGTGCCAACCCCATGTGCTTCGGCACAACAGGAGACATCATGTGCGGCAAGGATTGCGATGGGGCATTTGCCGAGTATATCGCAGTTCCAAGCGGTGCTTTGGTTCGCTTGCCACCCCATCTGCTCTCTCCATATGGTGCCTTTCTTGAACCGGTGGCAGCGGCACTTGCCCCACTGAAACATATCCATGGCAGGACCTGCCTATTCGGAGGAAGCAGGATAGCAGAACTCACATACCAGGTAGCCCGTGTCATGGGACATCGCAACATGGAAAGAGTCATCCATGCAAAAGACTTGGAGAGGAATTGTTACGACAGCATCATTGAGACGGAACCATCCCACATCGATGCCTGCCTCGATGCCCTAAAGCCAGGAGGAACGTTGGTATTGAAGTCCAGGTCTTACATTCCCAGTTCTTTCACAGCCAACACGATTGCAATGAAGGAGGTGTGCATAAAAGGTGCACGATATGGCGATTTCAATGTAGCCAGCCACATCTTGACAGCCGCATCCTGCCATATGTCAAACACACTTGATGCGAGCATGCTGTTTGGCAACATCTATGAACTATCACAGTTTGAGTCCGCCTTTGCGGAAGCAGAGCGTACGGGAAGCTAAAAGACGTTTTTCAAGACATGTGTGGAATAGTAGGGATTGTTCATCGAGAAGCGACGCCAGACAGTGGAAGTCTTGCCGCCGCCCTTGACACGTTGAAGCTCCGCGGCCCCGACGACAGCGGCATGTGGCAAGACGAGCATGTCGCCCTAGGTCACAGACGCCTTTCCATTGTCGGAGTAAGGCGCGGGCGCCAACCCATCAGTTCTCCCGACGGAATGATAACCATCGTGGTGAACGGCGAGTTTTACGACTACCAAAGGCTGAGGCAGGAACTTTCATCAGCCTACACCTTCCAGACAGACACCGACAGCGAACTGCTGATACCCCTCTACCAGAAATATGGCTACATTGCCATGATGGAGCACCTGAGAGGTGAGTTCGCCTTCCTGCTATATGACAAGAGAAAGCGCTTGCTCGTAGCCGGAAGAGACCGTTTCGGCATCAAACCCTTGTGCTGGTGGGATGATGGCAAGAGGCTGATCATTGCATCGAAGGCAAAAGCCATCCATGCCTGTGGCGTCAAGGCCGAATGGGATGAATACAGCCTGATGCAAGCACTTTCCATACAATACCAGCCCACCGACCGCACATTCTTCAAGGGCGTCAGGCAATTGGAGCCAGGGCATCTGTTGGTGTTGAATGATGGTTGCAAAAAGAAAGACATCACTTATTGGGACATGAGCTATCCTGTAGCAAGTGACGAGCCTGCACTGACATATGCTCAAGAGCAACAACATATAGATGAATTTCACGAACTGCTGCTCCATTCCATCCAACTTCGTCTTCAGAGTGATGTACCAGCATGTTGTCATCTCAGCGGTGGCCTCGACTCCAGCGCTATCGCAGGCATCATGGCCCATCTGACAGGCGAGCCTGTTCATTGTTTTTCGATTGTTTTCCCCAAGGCAGATGCCGAATACGACGAGAACGGTTTCGCCACAGAAACCGCCGAGCACTGTGGTGCCGTGTTGCACAGGGTGGAGGTAAGTCAGCACGACATTCTCAGACACCTGCCCGAAGCCGTATACCATAGCGAAGGATTGGCGGTCAACGGCCATCTGTCGTGCAAATACCTTCTTAACAAGAGCATCCACGAGGCAGGGTTCAAAGTGGCATTGACAGGCGAAGGCGCCGACGAATGCCTGGCAGGCTATCCTCATCTGCGAAAAGACCTTTTTGCCACGTTGCCAGCCAAAGAGCAGGAAGCGCTGACAAGGCAGCTCTACCATACCAACCTGGCCATAACAGGGACGGAGATTGCCGTTGGCGACACACTCTGCTGTGACAGTCTGGTCGAGCACCTGGGCTTTGTCCCATCTTTCCTCGCAGCCAAGGCCGGCATTGGCCACAAAATGTACAACTATCTCGACAGCGACATGCTTCACAGTTGCCGCAGCCACGATTTTCTCCGCGAGATGTCATACCATCATCAAATAGAGACCAAACTTCCTGGGTTGCACCCCGTCAACCAGTCGCTGTATCTATGGAACAAGCATGCGCTCTGCAACTACATATTGGGTACGCTTGGCGATGGCTGTGAGATGTCGGCATCGGTTGAAGGACGTTTGCCTTTCCTCGACCATCATCTATTTGAGCATGCCGCCCATCTTCCCATGCAAATGAAGATAAGAGACCATGTCAATGAGAAATACGTGCTGAAGGAAGCGGCTCGTCCCCATATCACAGACCGTGTATACCGAAGGCAGAAGCATCCTTTCCAAGCACCTCCTCTGACTCGATTTTTCGGCAAGTCGGAATATGAACAAATATACGACGAGCTGACATCCGACAGCCTAATGACCATGGGGGTCTTCAATAGAGACGCCATCACCGCCTTGCTGGAGTCGCTTCCATCCATGAGCATATTAGGGCAGACCGTCTACGAACCTGTGGTGATGCTCATGCTTACCATTTTCCATATGAACCAAAAGCTAATGAACTGAAATGATGGAGACCAACAAGAGCAAGAACGAGAAATGGTGGATAGACTTCTTCAAAGGTGACTTTACGGAAGTCGTGCTCAACCAACAAGCTGCAGAAACGGTGAGTTTCATGCAGCATACAGGGCAGTTGCGGCCTGGAATGAAAGTCTTCGACCAGTGTTGCGGGAAAGGCTACCTGGCCCATGAATTAGACGCTGCCGGGCTGAGGGTTACGGGCATTGACATCTCCGAACCTTATATTGAGTATGCCCGCACGCACCTTGCCTCTCCCCGTGCCGAATTCGTGTTAGGCGATGCCGAGACCTTCCATCGGCCGGAGGAATACGACATCTCCATCAATTGGAACACCAGTTTCGGATATAATGAAGATGACGGACAAAACGAACGGATGTTGGTGCCTTTTAGCAACAACCTGAAGCGAAACGGGCAATTCTTCTTCTCGACAATGAATCCATTGTTCATCAACAAGCACTTCCAGCGTTTCATTGTCAAACAAGTGCCATCGGGCGACAGCACCATCATCACCATTCGTGAAAGCAGGATAGAAGACGGTATGATGAAATCAGACTGGCTGATAGTCCATCCTGACGGTCATCGTGAAACAGCATTCGGACAGACGAAGCTTTACAGTGTCGAGCAATTCCAGACCATGTTTCTGCGCCATGGCCTTCAAGTGGAACAGGTCTATGGCGACATCTCCCTTTCACCCTATGACGAAGACCACCCAAGCATGATACTCTATGGGCACAAAGTGTGATGACATCCTTCTCGTACTTCACAAGACCTGCCAGGCTTACCCCGACCAGGCAGCCGTGGTGGAAGGTGCTGGCGATGCGCTCACATACCGGCAGCTTTGGCAACAAGCCCGACGAGTGGCAGAGTACATCAAACGCCACAGTGAAGGGAGCAGTTTCATAGGTCTCCACCTACCCAAATCCTCAGCATACATCGTCAGTATGATAGGTTGCTGGATGTCGGGGAAAGCTTTTGTCCCCATAGGTACAGACCTGCCACCCGCCCGACAGCGATTCATAACAACCCATGCAGACATCGCCCTCTGCCTGGACAAAGACTCCTATCCCGACGCATTGTCGTGCCCCATGACGGATGCCATCGCCCCGTGCCAGCCAAACGCCCCGGCATACATCATTTACAGTTCGGGGAGCACGGGAGCACCAAAAGGCATACTTGTAGGGCATTCAGGACTCTGCAACCTTGCCCGATGCCAGCAGTATGCATTTGGCGTGAATTCCCATTCACGTTACCTGTTCTTCCTGTCAGTCAACTTCGACGCCTCCATCTCCGACATCCTTGTCACGCTGACATCGGGAGCCACCCTGGTCATTGAACCCATGTCAGGGGAACAGTTGTCGGCCAAGTTGTTCGAGGTGATCAGGATGCGCTGTGTGACACATACCGACAT
>Ga0247610_10005768_pt1 | contig 12982 bp, 13 predicted proteins | sample 174DNAGHGhighgp2_FD_193483 | JGI IMG/M metagenome (GOLD analysis project Ga0247610, IMG submission 193483) | Sheep rumen microbial communities from Palmerston North, Manawatu-Wanganui, New Zealand - 1742 DNA GHGhigh gp2 | ecosystem: Host-associated > Mammals > Digestive system > Stomach > Rumen...
ATATCGAAGAGAAAATCTCATCACTCTCACTTGACGAATATGAGGACATTGTAGCATTCCTCAGTGATTATCTTGACTCAGATATTACACTAAAAGTAATGATTGATAGTATCAACGCATCACTTGAAACCAAAGTAGATAAAGTAGAAGGTAAGTCACTTATAGATGCAGAGTATGCTTCATCACAATCTGCTATAGAGAATCCAAAGTTTATAGAAGCTAAGATAGACTCAGAAGGCAAGCTCCTTGCAGGAAGAACTCCTGATGGTGCAGCCTTTGAGAATGTATGCTTCGCAACTCCAAAGGTATCTATTGATGGTCATACTATAGAGAATATTAAAGACCTAGAAGGAAGAAGTGAAATCACTATAGATGCTGAAAGTAAGATTATCTCTTATAGGGATGCTGAGGGGATGAAGCATGAAGAAATTGGAATTAAAACTAATAGACTTAATCTTACAGAGGAAGGAATGACAGAATTCCAACAAGCACTTATTTCTTCTGGTTTTAATCCTAAATCAGTCATTGATTGGAGTGAAGAATCATATATTAGTATTCCAGAACCATCTCTTGCTTTTATAAATTTTACTAATATAGATGAAATGCCAACCACAAAATCTTCAAATTTGCATGGTACTATGGAATTTTGGGACCATGGTGGCAACTATTTTAAGAAAAATGTTATTATGAATGGTCAGGGTAATTCTACTTTAGGAATGGTAAAAAAGAATTGCGCTCTAGACATTTGTAATAATATTGATTGGGATGATGATAATACAACCAAAATTAGATTTGGTAATTGGGTGTCTCAAGACTCATTCCATTTAAAGGCATTCTATACTGATTATATAAGAGGTTTAGGTGAAGTTCTGTATAATTTATGGACTGAGATACAAGACAGTAGGGGATGGATGAAAAATAGAACATGGAAAAATACATTAATTCCTGATAATATATCAAGTACAGCTGATGATGTAGTCATTAATGACCTAAATATAGGAATTAATGATAGTGCATATTGTCACCCAATGGCCTTCCCGTGTATAGTTTATTTAAATGGAGAATTTTATGGAATTTTTGCTTTCCAACTTAAGAAGCATAGAGATAACTATATGCAAAACAAAAAGGACGCAAAGCACATTCATCTTGATGGAGTGGTAGATTCAAGAACCTTCTTCATGGCAAATGGTGATTCCTCTAAAATCGGTTGGAATCCTAATGCTGATGATAGAGAAGGTTTTGAAATAAGGAATCCCAAAGATTTAATTACTATGGATGGTAAGAAATACGATGGAGAATTGAATTTATATCAAGAATTAATAGATAATACAAGTTCTAAATGGGATGCTTCAAATCCTAAACATGTTACAAGCTCTAAAGTAAAGGAGTATATACTTAATGGCTCAAAGGTTATTCCTCATCTAAATGAGATGTTAGATAATTCTTCTCCAGAGGCAGACATAAAAGCATACATTGAAGCACATTATGATGTAGAACAACTAATAGATTATCTCATATTTTCTGCTGTGTGCTATAATGGCGATGATGGAGGAAACAACTGGCAAATAACTACATGGGATGGGTTTAATAAATTATCTATTAATCCTTATGATTTAGATGGATGTTTTGGCTCATGTATTTATAGGTGGGTATGTAATGTTCCAAATGACTTCACGGTAAGTATCATAAATCCCAATAATCCAGATTTAAGGAATCCTATGGGTTGGATATGGAAATATTATAAAAATGACTATAAAGCTCGCTTTAATGAATTGTATCATACTCTTGGTATTATTTCACCAGAGCATATTATTAGCCTTATATGCGATTGGGTTAACAGAATAGGATATGATTTTTATAAGAAAGAATATGAAAAGTGGAATGAAAGCCCTTGTAACAGAGATCCCCTTATAAATTCCGACTATTGGGAACAAGCAGACAAACAGTGGCGTAATGAGAGCAATATTCCAGCTTGGAATTCTGTTTCAACATTCTCAAAAAATGAGTTAGTTGTATATAATGATGTATATTATGCATCTCTGCAAAATAATAATATAGGCAATACACCTAATTCTTCTCCTTTATTCTGGAGAACTGCATATTATGAAAATGATAGACAATATGAGGTGGGAGATGTTGTTCTTAGTGATGTAAATAGTATTGTTCGCTTTAATGGAATTTTGTTTAAGTGTGTACAGGCTTGCATTGGAGAGCAACTTCTTACTGGTACTTATACATACTTTCCAGTTTCATTAGGATATCAAGATTCTATAGCAAGACACGTTAAGTGGATTTATAATACAATTCATGTGCTTGACACAAATATTAATAATTTATAAACTTTTAAATATTTAAAATTATGGCAAATTGTTTGGTTACAAAATTGAAGGGTAGTGTTAATGGTGATTTACCTATAATAGACACGGTAAGAATTTATGCTAGATTAAAGGAAAATGTTGACTACTCTTACAGATGGTTTGGTGTTATTTTTCCAAGTAATGATGGAACAATTCAAACAAAGAATGGAACCATTGTAGATGGTAGTGGAGCTAGCCAGGGAACAACAAAAACTATCAAAGCTGGTGTTGAGCAGCAAAACACTATACTCAGCAACACAGCAGATTGTTGTGCTCTCATTAAGAGTAAATATGATATGACTAGATTGGAATTACAAAGAGATTTATACATGAACATAGATGATTTAAGTTATGTTCCTCTTGATTCTATTGATATTACAAATGCTAACTATTGTACAGGAAACTTATATAATATTAATGAGAATATAAAAACAATAAGAATTTTTAAAGGTTTGGGTGACGCGACTGTCTCAAAAATTACAGGAGATATAAGTAGATTTACACAACTTGAACACCTTGTTGCTGATATTCCTTTGATAACAGGAAGACTAAACTCTACAGATTTGAAATATGTTGCTATCGAATCTTCAAATATTAAAACATCGTTTAATGAGTTAAATAATTTGACTTCTCTTACTGCGCTTTATGTAGACAGTTCTAACTTGGAACAAATTGAAAATATTTCCAATCTAAGTGCTCTTAAAGAAATAACACACCTAAGACTTCATGGAGATAAAGTGTCAGGAAAGATTGAAGATTTATTAGAGGGTCTACTTAATAATGGAAAGACAGTCAATATTGAATATCTGAGTTTATTTGAAACAAATGTAACATTAAATAATATTTGGCATTACTTCTTATTTGAAAACAATGTTTATACGGTAGAATTTGGAGTGAATACAATTGACCTAAAGAATAATGGAAATGTTGTAGCTCACTACAATGGTTCAGCTTGGACTTATGCTTAATTGTACATAGTTCTTGTGATAAGTATGTACAAAAGGCAGTCACCTCGGTGGCTATCTTTAATAAAACAACAACGCATGTGGCTTACATAAGTAAGCTACATTTGTTTTTTATATAACAAATAGATGGGTTTTTATTGTGTTATATTTTTATGTTCAATAAATAAGTTGTATATTTGCAACGTTATGGATAAATATAAAAGAATATGAAGATCAATTCAGATAAAGTTTTCAGCAGCAACGGCACAATAAGGAGACAGAACATGTTTGCCGAGTTATACGGACTCATGCCGAGTACGTATGTTGTATCATATGATGAAGAGTTAAAGGATTGCAGGTTTGATCTTCCTTCTGCTGACAAGGAATTTATAAAAAGTATATATCCTAATGCAAAGATATACTCAACATCTGGTCGTCATATAGATGATGAAGCCTCCTGTGTTACAGAAGAAAGAAATGATGAGCAAGATATCCAGCCTATATATAATAGGTATGGTGCGTATGCGATCTCAAGTTATGTATCTGCAGAGACAACAATAATACTTGATGATATACACGTTATCATAACTATTGACAAGAACTCTATGGAAGCTATATATGATTATGATTCTGACATAGACATAGAGGCTTTCTGTGATGATTTATGCGAAAAACTTCCAACAATAGATGAAAGTGTTGATGACGATCATCCAGAGGTTCAGTTGGTAGCATATTCTCCAGATTCTGGTTATTATACGATGTCGTCTGAAATAAACGCAGTTAACATTGATATAGAGAACAACTACAACGATGACTTCAAGCCTATATATGATGATATAGTAGATTTCCTTGAGTCTGACGAGAGAAGATCTGGACTTATAGTTCTTAACGGAGAACCAGGGACTGGAAAGACATACTTCATCAGGCATATTATTACAAAATGCCCTAACAACTATATATTGATACCACCTTCTATAGCATCAAACCTTTCATCACCAGAATTCATGACATTCCTTGTAGAGAACAGAAATTCTGTATTTATACTTGAAGATTGCGAATCTGTTATAAAGGACAGGACAATATCTGATTTTGCAAACGCTGTATCAGCTGTTCTGAATATGAGTGACGGACTTATGTCTGATATATTCAACGGTAAGTTCATATGCACATTCAACGCGGATCTTAATCAGGTTGACGAAGCTATATTGAGAAAGGGCAGATGTTTTGCTGAATATGAATTCGGAAAACTTAGCAAGGATAAGGCAACAAACCTTCTACATAAACTTGGACATAACGTTAATGCTGATTCAGAAATGACTCTTGCTGACATATATAATTATGATATAAAGAACGTATCTGAATCAAAGAGCACAAAGAAAATAGGATTTTAATATAATATGGAGTTTGTAAAGGAAAATAACAGGTATAAATGCAGATGCGAAAAATGCGGATCCATGATGGAATATAAAAGTCATGATCCTAATATAATAAATGTGGGTAATACAATAGAGAAGGGTTATAGGATATGTCCTGTATGTGGACATATGATCCACGAGCTTCTCGGAAATGGTGAACTACAGAAATAAGCAATATATTATTTACGGTGAAAGGATCTATCGGGAGGTAGATCCTTTCTTTATTGATTGAAACTCGGTCCTAATTAGTGGTAGCGAAATTCACATGTCTAAGCCCGATCACACAACCAAATATCTATATTTCTATTGTATTTATTTTCGTTTTTCAGAAAGTTGTTGTATATTTGCAACACGATACTGGAACGGATGGTTAGCTACCATCAACTGGAAACTTGCCGTTTTATCGCGGGTGATACAAGTGGAGGTTCGATTCCTCCCGTTCCATCAAATTAAGATAAATAGCTTAGAAGATTCAAAGAGAAGAACAGGCATCCAAGTAGGAATCGGTGAGTAAGCGACTGGATATACTAGTTAATCGACAGAAGCCGAAGCACATTCTCTATAGGTGTTCAGACCGATGAACGGGTTATGTTAAAAGGAACGTTCGGAGTTCCATTCCGTGAGGAGCATTATGGTTGTGGAGCAACAAGTGAGTAAGACTCTGTAAAACCGAATTACAGATTTCCACCATATGTTGTGGGTTCAGAAGCCTCCACTCGCAGATTTTCTTCTCTTCTTTTTTGAATATACATATAAACAATTATATTATGCCGTACATAGTAAAGACAATTGCACAGGCAAAGAAAGAATTTAAGAAAGATACAACCTATAAGTTGTGTTATATCGATCCTATTCCTAGAACAGTATTCGGATACCGTCCTGAGATCAAGGAGAAATACAAGTTCCTTGAAGGATTGAAGTATGATGAATGGAAAGCTGTTTCATGGAAATATCCAGAATACCGTATGGAAGATATTCCAAATCCAGAATATATTCCAAATGAACACGAATTTTATGCATACTTTACACCAATTTCATTAGATGAACAGTGGGGCGACGACTGGAACGATGCACCTTATGAATATAATGCAGAAACTCCTTATGATGATGTTGTCATTGAAACTATTGAAAAGGATGGAATAAAGTTTGCATCAAAGGTAGAGACGCATGATATTATACAGATTCCTTTTGCTGTTCATTCATATAACTGGAAACTACCAAAGGATTACTCGTTCCAGGGAAATTCACCATTCTCTGTTGATATGATCAATTCTGGTGCTGTTGCGTGGATATATGATTCAGCAGACGGTAAAATGAAGAATATGACCAGCATAATGGCTGGAACAACAATACCTGAGTTCATAAAGAAAATAGAAAGAATCGACAAGATGAATCCAGGTTATAAACAATATTATGATGAAGATGACTAAGCAGACTGATAAATTAAAGGCAGAGATTGTAACGAAGATTCTTAATTATATAAAACAGAACGGAACAAAACTTGCCGATGATTTCTACTATTGGGATACTTATCCAGTAGTAATAAAAGATATATGTGTATCATATGTCGTTTCTGATCATGATGAACTGAAGTTCGGAGATTTTCCTTCAATACATGATAAAGACGGTGAATATATCGGACCAGATCTTACAATAGATAAGTTCAAGTGTAGGAAAACTATGGATCAGCTTTCATCATTAAAGGCTGACAGGGAATATCTTGAGAATACATTCTCAGCAATGAAGATTACTGATTCTAAGAAATATAAGAAACAGTGGGAGTCGTAACAAAACTTTCAGTTAAGGATATACAGCTTGCTATAAGGAATTGCTGGCTGTGCGATCAGAGATCAGACCTTATAGTTCCCAACGTAAGTTGGGGATTGCTTTCTTATGAGGCTGATCTTCTTGTCGTAAAGAAATCAGATATAGTTTATGAGTTTGAGATCAAACGAAGTTTCGAAGATTTCAAGAATGATTTTAAGAAAGATCACCATCACGATGATCCACTCATAGCATATTTCTATTATGTTGTTCCTGAATCACTTGTAAATAAGGTAAAAGCATTTCTTATTGATTATTACAAAGTTATAGAAAATTGTCCTGCTGTTCTATATTTTAACGAAGATGGAATAATAGATGTAGCAACTGACGAAAATCATAAAGTGTTCGGCACATCAAAAAGAAAGCATTACGAACACATCACAACTGGACAACGTGCAACACTTGGAAGACTTGCATCAATAAGATATTGGAACACACAAAGTGATATATGTTCAACTGGATTTTCAGCAAAGGATAGGAAGATAAAAGATCTGAAATATTCTCTGAAGAAATGTACAGAACATATAAAGGAGTTGAATAAACTTAACGGTTGTGATAAATGGATCAAACCTTCGCAATATCTACCAGAAGATACAAGAACAGTTATGGTAAGACACTGGGGTGGATATGGTGACGGAGTAACACTTGCATATTACGATAAAGATAAATCACGCTGGTTTAAACAGAATAATGAACCATTCGACAGATGGGTTTATGCCTGGTGTGATATTCCAGCCTATAAAGAAAGTTAAAATATAGGATCGATCCACACATTTTTACTTGATCCATTTTCTTATTTCATTTAATTGTTGTATATTTGCAACGATAGTTTAGTATTAACGTTTAAAATATACAAAGAATGGGACTTGATATCTCTGTTTACAGAATTCTTAAAGAACCTAAGGACAAGGATCGTTACTTCCGTCTTATCGACGATGAAGGTAACTACAAGAATAACTTCCCAGAGTGGACTAAGCCTCTTGAACATACAGTCACAGAGGATTGGTATGACTGGGATAAGTTCAAGGAACAAACTGGAATAGATCTCGAACAGTGTGACTGGCATGGTGAGTCATATGGAGAGGACGGTGCTTTCATGAAGGTTTCACCTAAAGGTGTAGAACTACCACAATGGAATGGTGGTGAAGGCTGGAAAGACTGGGATGAATTCGAGGAAGCTGAAAATAAGATCATGATTAAGATCGATCTAAACAAGGTTCCACTATATAAGAAGGAAATAAAGATTGTATACATCGATGAGATTGGATACCAGCGTAAAGGTCTTAATGGAAAGTTCTATGAAGATTACCAGGATGGTAAAATAGGATATTTCGTATGGTCTCTTGATGAACTTAAGCGTTACAAGGATGAATATTGTGACGAACCATATGAATACCAGTATCCTAGCGGAAAGATGTCTGGAGAAATGGTATATCCAAAGGATAACTTTCAGAAGAACATCATAGATACGTTTGTTGAAGGAGAATGTTGTGTAACTTTTGATTGGTAGAATAATATGGAAGTCGAACACGTATTTGAATATTCAGTCAGGTTAAGGGATGACTTTGTATCTGATGAACATATCTATACAAATATAGATTTTGTGAAAAATATCAAACAAAAGTATCCTGAGATTACTGATGAATGGCAACAGATGGCTTTGGTTGAGGATGAAATTCAATCTATCTATTTTACGAAAGAGAAGATCGATCAACTCAAGGAAGAACTCTGCAGACGTATCATGGAAGAACAAAATCCATTCTACATTAACTGTACAGATTGGGATGGTGGATATGAGGTTGATGAAAGTCAGCTGTTAGAAAATATTAGAGAAATAAAAGATGAAAGTTGAACTTAGACAGATTACAGATCAGTTATCAGACGTATTAGAACTTGAATCATATGAACAAGTTTGTGCTTTGATAGATGATAATGGTGATATTGTTGGTTGGAATATTGTAGATGTTGATGAAGACGGTAAATTAACACCTCAATTTGATACACCTTTTAGGAATTTGAAACAATTACTTAATTTTCATATATAAGATGGATACAAAGAATATACTTACAATGTCTGAGAACGGCAAGTCAGAGTACTGCTGTTCTGTTGTCCGCATTTCTGAACTCACTCCAGTTGAAGATTCTGATTTCCTTGCAAAGACTAATGTGCTTGGTACACAGATTGTTGTCCGTAAGGATCAGGTACACGAGGGTGACATCATGTTCTATGCAGCAAATGAGACTGCACTTAACGAACGTTTCCTTTCTCTTAATAATATGTTCGAGATTGGACTTCGTGACATGAATGCAAATGCCGCAGAGGTTAATGCTATCATGAAGGAATATGATGATAAGTATAAGAACAAGGCTGATGAACTACGAGCACAAGCTAAACGACTGAAGGGATCGATCGACGGTATGACAAAGACCGTAGCAAAAGCAAAGAAATCCTTGAAAAAGATCGATGAGAAGTATGATTCTTATTCTGATTCTGAAAAGGCAAACGCTGATGTTGACAGGAAGAATCTCACAGAGAAGATTGATAAGCTTACTGCAGACACTCTGGAGAAGACAGTTACTTATACTAACCTGAAGAAGGAGATCGATCAGCTTGTAGCAGACGGCAAGCATATCGTTGACGAGGCTAAGAAGCATGTAGGTTTCTTCAACAAGTATGGTCGTGTCCGTTGTATCACTCTGAAGGGTTGTCCGTCATTCGGTTTCCTGTTCGGTATCCAGGAGATGGGTAGATTCTGTCCTGAGATTATCGGTATGAACCTTGATGAATACATCAACAAGGATTTCGATACAGTGAATGGTGAGCTTTTCGTAAAGGCTTATGTTCCTCCTGTTAAGCCTGAGAATATCAGGAAGACTCGTGGTGAGAAGCGTAATAAGAAACTCAGTAGATTTGATCGTCTTGTAGAAGGAGAATTTTCATTCCTATATGACACTCAACAGCTAGCCAAGAACATGTGGGCGATGGATCCAGACAAGTCTATTGTAGCCAGTGTCAAGATTCATGGTACTTCTGTTATAGTGTCAAAACTACACGTAAAAAATCCACTCCCTTTGCGTTGGGATAAGAAGATTTGGAATAAACTGATCGATCTGTTCAACGGATCAGATAAGATTAAGTTCAAGTATGACTACACTGTTGACTATGGTCCAATCTTCTCTTCACGTACAGTTATTAAGAACCGTTACATCAACGAGGAAGTAACAGCTGGTTATTATTCACAGGATGTTTGGACAGAGTTCGGTGAGATGATTTATCCTTATCTTGAGAATGGAATCTCAGTATATGGTGAGATTTACGGTTATCTGACTGGTACATCATCCATGATTCAGAAGCAGTATGCATATGACTGTAAGGAAGGTGAGAACAAGTTGATGCCTTACCGTATTACAAGGATGAATGAAGATGGTACAAAGACAGAATTCAATGTTGTTGACGTATATGAGTGGACTCTTGATCTTATTAATAAGATGAAGGAAAACAACGATGATAACTGGAAGCGTATTCATCCTATTGATATCCTGTATCATGGTACACTTGGAGATCTTTATCCTGATGTTGACGAGTCCGATCATTGGCATGAGAATGTTCTTGAGAAGATGAAGAATGACAAGGAGCATTTCGGAATGGAGGAATATGAACCACTTTGTCTTTATCAGAAGGTTCCTAGAGAAGGTATTGTAATCCGTATCGATGATGATCCCGTCAGTGAGGCGTTCAAGCTAAAGACCACAGCATTCGCACTTGGAGAAGCTGTTCTTTACGATGATGAAGATTACCAGGATATTGAAGTCCAGCAGGGTGATTATGAACCAGTCGGTGAACAAAATGAAGGCGAGAATTAACTCGCCTTTTTTAAAGAATAAAATTGTGCGCGTACACAGTATATTTGATATAGGTCAAAAAATATAATGTTATTGTTAGAAATTTCTTATTTGTGTGTATTTCGTACAATTTATAATAATAGATATAGTGAGAAAGAGATTGAAATAGGTTTTTTAAAAACTTAAATTTGAGAGAAATGAAAAAGGTTTTATTTACAATTGTCATGCTTCTTACCATGTGTATGAGCATGAACGCAGAGAATCATGATACCAATAAGGTTTCTGAAATCTGCAAGGAGATGAAAGTTGAGAACTTTGACTTCAATGTCAATTACAGGAAACTTGCACAGACTCTTGATCTCAGCGACGATCAGATGGAATCCCTGGAGAATGTGATGAAAATGTTTTCTAATGATATGATGTTCTCTTACTATGAGTGTAACAACACAAATAGAGATAATGTTATCAGAAACGCAATCAAAAGACATACACAGTATATAGGATACATTCTCAACAAGGATCAGATGAAGAAGTATATGATGCTTCTGAATGTAACACTTACTAACAGAGGATACGATACTTCAAAACTATAACAGGAAAGATATTTTAATTTTAATTGTGTGGATCGATCAACTTTTTGGTCGATCCATTTTCTTTTTATACACAAATGTTGTATATTTGCAAAAAATAATTAATTATGATGATAACAGAAAAGCAGAAGTCAATAATTGACAAGTATTTCACAGTTAAGTTTGTGTGTGAAGGTCCTAACCCAAGATTAACACACCCTAAGATTTATATTAACTGGACTTACATATATTCAATTCCAGAATTCGCCGCATTGATTACATTACATCAGAGTCCTAAGTGGCATTCTGAAGCAGAATATGTTTCTGGACATGTTAATTTAGTAATAGAGAAAGCGGTTGAATACTTTGAATCAAAGATTATGGATAAGTTCAACAAGGATGATATCATTCTGATGATGTCAGCCATATTCCATGATATCGGTAAGGCTACTACAACATTCCTGAAGGAACAGGATAACATGTGGCATCATTACGGACATGAGATGGAGTCAGAGAAGATAACAAGGAAAATCCTGTGGGAACTCGGACCAGATCTGAGAGAACCAATCTGTCAGTTAGTCAGATGGCATATGGAGCCTTTCAATGTTATCAGAAGCAAGAAAGCTGTTGAGAAGATGATCGATCTTTCTTACAAGGTTCCATCAATTGAGCTTCTTTACCAATTGAAGAAATTCGATATGCTTGGTTCAATGGCAAATGATCCTGAACTGACGAAAAATGACTCAAATATACTTGATGGCTTTATCACGCTTGCGAAATCATTAGGGTGTGCATATTATCCATCAGACGCTAACAGGATTACAAGGGTTGTCAATAATATGATCACCAAGAAACCAAGCATTACGGTTGAACTTTATATGGGACTTCCTGGTGCTGGTAAGGATACTGCAATATATAATGAACCAGACATTGAAAATAAGGTGGTTGTCTGCAGGGATGATATAAGGATCGATCTTGGTTTCTGTAAGACTGGAGAGAAGTATTTAGGTACAACAGAGGAAGAGAATCAGGTTACTAAGGAGTTCAATAAGAGGATGATAGAAGCTGCGGCTGCAGGAAAGACTATTATTCTTAACAATATGAACAATAAGAGAAAGTATCGTGATGATTACAAGAACATTCTAAGGGACTATAACGTTCATTGGATCTACGTTTATGTTGAGGCTGAAGGATTGCAGAAGAATATAGACAGGAGAAATGGACAGATTCCTGCACATGTTTTTCCAAAGCTGATGGAGAACTTCGAGTTTCCTACAGTTGATGAGTACGAACATTTACAAATAATACTGACATAATGACAGACAATTTTGGTATCATAAGAGAATATATGCGAGGATTAGGTATTCCTGAGCAGAAAGAACGCATCAACGATAAAGTTTTTGAGATTCAATTACTTCGTCGAGGTAAGGATAATCCTGATCTTCCTGCTGTCAATTATTCGTTCAAGAATTACTATGTTGATTCAATAGAATTGTTTGATCGTTATGAGGAAGAGATTAAAAAATGTTGTGAAATGTTCAGACTCAGAGCTTATGTCAGCATTAATGTCAAGTCAAAGACGAAGCTACAGTTACAGTGTCTGAAGATCATTTCAGATAATCTGTGTATGGGTGAGTTGAAGAAGCCTTGGAAGATTTTCTATAAGGCTTTCGGTAGCACAAAGTCTGAAGAACAGAGATGGATTGTTGATATTGATTCAAAAGATAATGATTATATAAACACAATCAAAGAACTTGTAAATGACTGTCAATCAGGGTTTGAAACAAATGTAATAACAACAATAGGCACAAAATCTGGAATTCATCTTATAACACATCCGTTTAATGTAAAACAGTATAAGGATTTATTCGAACAATACTATCCTGTTGTTACTGATGTTCCAGAAATTAAGAAGAATCATATAACACTTTTATACGAGAATTTATGAGTGAAAATAGAATATATTTAGTACAGTCACACGGTGGACAATACGAAGATCGATGGGATCACATTGAAGGTATTTTTTCTAA
>Ga0247610_10005772_pt1 | contig 12973 bp, 10 predicted proteins | sample 174DNAGHGhighgp2_FD_193483 | JGI IMG/M metagenome (GOLD analysis project Ga0247610, IMG submission 193483) | Sheep rumen microbial communities from Palmerston North, Manawatu-Wanganui, New Zealand - 1742 DNA GHGhigh gp2 | ecosystem: Host-associated > Mammals > Digestive system > Stomach > Rumen...
ATTCTTGGTGTAGGGATTTGGCCCAGAGCCAGCTGTTAGACGTGCTTTCAATAGGTAGTTCGCAGTTGACTCAATCGAATTTCGGAGAGAATTGGGAAGGTAAGGCTAATGGTGGCGGTGTGCCAGTCAACTCTGAACTAGAATATATGGCTATCAGAGAGAATGCCAAACCAATGCTAGTGAGAACCTACTCAGGAACAAAAGATGTGCCAGGGCTAGCCAAGATTCATGAAAGGGCATTGAATATCTCATGGCACGCTTTGAGCTTCTGGTGGTTTGATGAACTTGACGGTAGAGGACATAATAGTCTTCTGGATAACTTGAAGGAACACTTTGATGCGGTACGCTGGATTGTGACATCTGGGAAACCAGTAGAACCGAATGTACCACATCACTTTGCATTCCGTGGTGCTGACGATATTACTTATATCATAACAGGCTATTTGGCAGCTAAGGCATGTAAGAAACTTGGTGTACGTCACATGATTTTGCAGAATATGCTGAATACGCCTAAATATACTATTGGTGTACAGGATTTGGCAAAAGGAAGGACGATGCTGAAATTGGTGCGCGAACTGGAGGATGATAATTTCCATGTCAGCTTACAGTCTCGTGCGGGTTTGGACTATTTCGCTCCTGATTTGGAAGAAGCTAAAGTTCAGTTGGCAGCAGTTACCTGTTTGATGGATGATTTGGAGCCGGAAAACGAAAACAGCCCAGAGATTATCCATGTGGTGAATTATAGTGAGGCTGTACGATTGGCAACACCTCCTATCATCAAGGACAGCATCAGGATTACGCTCAATGCACTTCGTGAATACAGATTGGCTCGTGCTTTTGGGAAGGTGCCAAATATGAAGTTTGATAAAGAAGCGCAAGAGCGTTACGACTCGCTTTATGCGGAAGCAAAAGCTGCCATAGAACTGCTGGAAGCAAACATTCCGAACCTATATACACCTGAAGGCTTCTACAAGGTATTTGTAGAGGGATTCCTGCCTGTTCCGTATCTGATGGATCAGGAGAGGAAATTCCCAAAGGCAAGAATGTGGCACACGGCCATTAAGAATGGTGGTATCAGAGTTATAGATGATGACGGAAAGATAATTGATACCGTAGTGAGATATCGAAAAATTTTAGCAAACATGAATTAATATTCTCTTATGGATAAACCAATACCTTTACATCAGATATATTCACAGCGTGAGGACTTCGTCATTGTGGCACTGACAGGTATTACTGGCAGTGGATGCTCGAACTTTGCTGATATGATGGCGATGAACTTTGGGCAATGGCACGACAATAAACTGATTCGACCATTCGAAGAAATTGCTAAGACACCTTCAGACAGCAAGCAATGCGAAGTCTTTAAGCGTGAATATGAACGTTGCTACTTGGTGAGCAGAAAGTATGAGCCGTTTAAGATTATCAAGTACAAGAATGTGCTGATATTCTACATGCTGAAAGAACTGTTTGGTAAGTATCATGATGTAAAGGAGGTTGTAGCCCATCTGTCAGCATTGTTGGCATATAAGTTCCACCATAGCCACAAAGGGAAGGAATCGTACGAGTACGATGTGGACAGTCATTTCACGGAAGAAACCATCATGGGATGGAGACTTACGGAAAGACTTATCAACAGATTCAGCCAGATGTCTGCACTTGAGCATTCGTGTATTGCAAATGAGGCACAAGGTAAAGAGACGAATGAGCGATTGGAACTGAGGAAGATGGAGGCAGACATATTCTTTGATGCGGAATTTGAGGATTTCTGCAATAAACTCTATGATGAGATGAAGAGACGTGATTACTACTCCAAAAATTTCTTTGTCCATCGACTCGCTACAGCCATTCGAGCAACCGGTGAATCGGAAAAGACATATCCAGATTTTAAGGATAGTCACGACAGTAATCATGTGTTTGACGTTGTTGAACTGATAAACCAGATAATCAAAGGCTATCACCTCAACGATAAGAATGCAAAACGTCGTTTTGTTATTGACTCTGTGCGTAACTCATTGGAGATACTCTACCTGCGCGAACGGTATAATGCGTTCTATATGGTGGCCATCCATAATGATGGTCACGAAGAAGATTTGCTGCGGAAGAAGGTTTCTAACTATGCAGATGGGGATAGACTGGCTGCTATTTGTGGGAACATCTCTGCACTGAGCAGCCATGAGAATAAGCTTGATGACTTTGAGCATGGACAGTTTTATGCACCTGATTTGCAACGATGTGTGTCGGAGAGCGAGTTGCATATAGCCTACAATACATTAGAGGGGCTTCAGAGAGAGGAAGAAAGAATTAATAAAAGTGGACACGATAAGGAGGAGTTGGAGTTCGCTACCAATTCGTTCTATACTTACGGGGAACAGTGGATGAAATATTCAGCACTTATCTCGCGTCCTGGTCTCGTAACACCAACACGTGATGAAAGATGTATGTCGATAGCATACGTGGCAAAGTTTAATTCTGGCTGTATTTCAAGACAGGTCGGTTGTGTTATTATAGACCAGGAGAAAGCTGTTCAGTCGGTAGGGTGGAATGATCCACCTGCCCCACATTTGCCTTGTAATCTTCGTGACTTTGGAAGTCTGTTTGAAGCACAGAAGGCATATCAGGATGCAGGCGATAAGGAGGAGAAATCGCTATATAAAGTTTATAGCAAGTTTGAACTGGCTGACACAAAGCCATACCCCAAGCATGATGATAAAGGAAATGTTGTTGATACCTACGGAAAAGGCTTTTGTGATTGCATGGGAAATGACTGTAGTCAGGAAATGTCACAAAAACTTGCAGAAAACGGATTGAAGTATGCATACTGTTTTCGCTCCCGATATAATACTTATAAGGAGAACAAAGATGCAGTAAATACAAGGTCACTCCATGCAGAGGAGAATACCATGTTGCGTCTGGCGCGTCAAGGGGGCATGGGACTGAAGGGTGGTACTATGTATGTTACGGCCTCGCCATGTGTACTTTGTTCGAAGAAAGCCTACCAGATTGGAATACGGGACATTGTTTATCTTGACCCATATACAGACATAGCTCCGGAATTGATTTTGAAGTGTGGTTTTGATATGCCGAGACTAAGGGCTTTCAGAGGAGCGATAGGTGGTACGTTCTATAAATTATACCAACCATTCATCCCGTATAAGGATGAGTTGAAGATTTGGGAAGAGATGACGGAGAAAGGAGTTGAGGCATGAGACGCATTGATATACAGGAGTTGATATTTCGCATTTTGGAGGAAGATGCTCGTCTAAGTTTTATCTCAAACTATCAGATGTACTTGATCCATCGAAATCTGCTACAGGAGAATCTTTTCAGTGATTTTGGATCTAGTGCTCTGTATCGTATGGTGGCTGAATACCCAAATGATATAAAAGTATCTGTAAAAGGAATAGAAATTGTGCATATAGAGCAGTTCTATACGGCTCTTGACAACAACCTTCGTTTCAGTAAAAGTGAGAGGACTAAAGAACTGATGGCGAAAGTATGGAAGGACGTAAAAGACAAATAGGAGATGGAAAAGTGTAAACGAATCATGGATAGTGTACATGGATATATCACGATACCCGAGACGTATTGTGACCGTATCCTTGATACTCCTTATTTCCAACGCCTTCGCCGGGTAGAGCAGACATCTGCTCGGACACTGTTTCCAAGTGCTCGCCACGACAGGTTTATTCATTCGCTGGGTGTATTCCACTTGGGATATCGCCTTTGTCAATGCTTGGAAGAGAAGAATAAAGCCGATGAAAAGGATGGCAACAAAAATAAATATGACTATCCTGAAGATTGGGACAAAGTGTTTGAAAGTTTCCGCCTTGCATGTTTACTACATGATGTTGGACATTCGCCATTTTCTCATACTTTTGAGAACTACTATGATAATGGGGATGACAATCTGCGAAAAGCATTGGTATCTTTGGTAGAGGATGAAAATTTTGATGCAGAATGGTCAAAATATATTAAAGATTCAAAGCCTCATGAAATCATGAGCGCATACGTTGCACTGAGTGTCTATCGTGACTTTATTAAAGAAAGGAAAGCATATCCTGACTTGATAGCCCGAATGATAGTTGGTTGCCGTTATCCTGATGAAAGGAATGAAAGCTTCAAGAATGCATTTATTGAATTGCTGCATAGTGATGTGTTGGACGTGGACGGTCTTGATTATGCATGCCGTGATGTGTGGGCTTCAGGGTATAGCACATTCACTATTGATGTAGATCGTCTTTTGAGTTCTGTCTATGTCGTAAAAGACAAGAACGATGGAAATAAGTTCACGGTCTGTTATTCGACAAAGGCCATCAACGAAATTATCAGTGTTCTTGGAGTGAAGAGTTTCCAGTCTGCTTATGTTTTCTGCCATCATATCGTTGTGTATGAGCAAACACTTCTTGTAAAGGCGATGGAGTCAGCTGCGATGTTTGTGCTGGGCAAGAATTATAAGGCCTATGCAGACCAAGAGTTGCGAACAGCAGCATTGCGGTCGTTATGCGATTATAATAGCATGCTCAAGACCACAATTTTGGGGAGTGATAAAGGGAAATTCCCATTACTCCACCCTTCGGATGATGATTTCGTACGACTGATGAAATTTATTCCTGATGACTACTATGTGCAGCAATGGCTGAGTAGGACATACGATCTTGTCCCGTTGTGGAAGTCTGTCGTGGAATGTCGCGTATATTTCAAGGAATTGCTAAAAGAAAGCGACTTCGTGAATTTCCTGAATAGTGAAAACTGTCAACAATTTATTGCGAAACAGTTTAATTACGAGGAGCATAGAGTATGGCTTTGTTCGGATATTGGCCCAAAGGACAAGGTGTACAAGTCTTCTGACATCATACTCTATGTAAATAATAATCTGGAGCGGTTTTCAGATCTTTTCATGGGGGATAAATTGCAAGTAGCTCATACTGAGTCGGATTTCGTGTATTATTTTGTACCACCTTTTACTAATGGTCAGCCTACTAAGGTTGATGATATTATTAATGCGATAATCGCATATTATAAAGAACAAAAAGCGGCATTGGCATAAATTATGGCAGAAGATTCTTTAAGGAATAAGACTGTTAAAGGTACACTCTGGAGTGCAGCCGATGCGTTTCTGGGACAAGGGGTAACCTTCTTGGTCGGTGTAATTCTGGCCAGAATGCTTACACCTGCTGAATATGGTTTGATAGGTATTGTACTAATTTTTACCATCATATTAAGTGGAGTCGTAGATAGTGGTTTCTCAAATGCGCTAATTCGTAAGAAGGATACTACTGACGAGGATTATAATACCATGTTCATTACCAATATGGTAATGAGCATAGCTATGTTTATTCTGCTTTATCTTTTTTCTCCTTTTATAGCGCACTTTTTCGCTAGGGAGGAATTAGTTGCCCTTTGTCAGGTGATGGGCTTGATTCTCATTATACAGGCTCTTTCGATAACACAGACAACAATCCTAACAAAACAGATTGATTTTAAGACGAAAACCAAGGCCTCTTTAATTTCTGCTATTGCAAGTGGCATAGTTGGTATTGGTATGGCTTATGCTGACTTTGGTGTATGGGCATTGGTCGGTCAGCAGATTTCCAAGAGTGCATTTTATACTATTATGCTATGGATATTAGTCCGTTGGTGGCCTAAATTTTCCTTTAATAAAGAGAGTTTTCACTATATGTGGGGCTTTGGGTGGAAACTGATGGTTTCTGGCATATTGAATAATATATGGAATCAAATGTATCAGGTGGTGGTAGGAAAATTTTACAGTCCAGCAACACTTGGCCAATATACACGATCTAAAGAATACGCAGGCATCTTTTCCCAGAACTTTACAGTAATCATACAACGAGTATCTTATCCTGCTTTAGCTGAAGTTCAAGATGATACAGAGAGAATGGTTCAAGCTTATCGTAAAGTTATAAAAGTATCAATGTTTATAACCATTGTGTGTTTGATATTGTTAGGTGCAATCTCAGAACCCCTCATTTATTGTCTCATTGGTCCCCAATGGGGAGAAGCTGCTTCATATTTGCCTTTGATCTGTTTGTCAATGGTACTGTATCCGCTTCATTCCATAAACTTAAATATGTTGCAGATACAAGGTAGAAGCGATATTTTTTTGTTTTTGGAAATCATTAAGAAAATAATAGGCGTAGTTCCTTTGCTCCTCGGAATATTTGTAAACATCTATTGGATGCTATGGGGTGTCGTTGTTACTGGTGTCATTGCGTTTTTCTTGAATTCTTATTATACAGGAAAGAAACTTCATTATAGTTCTTGGATGCAATTAAAGGACATTTCTGGTTCTTTTACCTTGTCTTTTATAATAGCGATAGTCATTTATTTCATGAAATATCTTCCTTTTTCCTATTGGATAATACTGCCTATTCAGTTGACAATTGGAGGCTTGATGCTTGTGCTTATATGTGAAAAGGTTAAAATGGAAGAATATATGGAATTGAAGACGATTGCAATATCCTTCCTAAAAAATAGATAACAGATAGTTTTATGAGCTCAATAGATTTCCTTGTTTGTGTACGTTGTTTCACCTATAATCATGCACCTTATATCGAAGATGCAATGAATGGATTCTGTATGCAAGAAACGACTTTTCCGTATGTTTGCGTGATAGTTGATGATGCCAGTACAGATGGTGAGCCCGATGTAATCAAGCGCTATATTAAGACTCATTTCGATTTAGGTAATAAGTCGATTGTAAGGAATGAAGAGACCGACGATTATTTGATGACTTTTGCTCAGCATAAAACCAATAATAATTGTTTTTTTGCTGTATATTTTCTGAAGTATAATCATTATAGCATCAAGAAGGATAAGTTCCCCTATTTTTCCGAATTCCGAGACAATGTTATGTATAATGCTTTCTGTGAAGGTGATGATTATTGGATAAATCCATTGAAACTGCAAAAACAGGTAGATTTCTTAGAGTCTAATAGCGACTATGGGATGTGTTATACAGATTTTGATATTTATTATCAAGACAGCAAAAAACTAAAACATAGTTTATTTACATCTGAGCCCCCCAAATATCCCACATATTATCCCAGTCCAGAAGAATTTATCTATAGAGCAGGATATGTGTGTCCTCCAAGTTGGCTTATTAGAAGAGATATATTAAAGAGTTCTCAGGAAATAACTGACTCTATAGATGGGACTTTTGTATTATATACCTATTTTCTATGTACTTCGAAGGTCTTTTGTATTAATGATGTTACAACAGTGTATAGAGTGATAGCTGAAAGTGCTTCTCATTCTGGTAGTTCGGAAAAACAATATTGTCGTGCAAAAAACCTGATTGAAACTAAGATTAAGCTTATTATTATTTTTGATTTAGATAAGAAGTATATAAAACTATGTAAAGAAAAATACTATAGAGATCATTTGCTTTTCTTTATTGTTTATGATAAAATAGAAGATATATCAGATGCGATGTGTTTTTTGAAGGAATTCTCTATCAAAGAGCATTTATTGCTATGGGGAGGGAAAAACCTTATAGGGAAAAAAATAATTAGATTTCTATATAAGTTTTCTAAAAAATTTAACATTCAGCGTAAGAGTTATTTTTGTTGATTATTATGAGTATTTCATGTTATATATTCTAATCTTAATTGTTATAATATATTTTACCTATCATTTTGATTATTTGGGTAATATCCGATATCGTGATTTCTGTTATTATTCTCTCTTGACAGTATTTGTTTTGTTGGCAGGCTTGCGATATAGAATAGGGGTAGATTCTATAAGATATGAAGAGATTTTCAAATATGTGTCCAACTTATACGAAATAACCGAATATGAAATAATTGAAAATGAAGAAAGATTGGATCCATTATATGCTTTAATGAGTAGCTTGGCAAAGACTATTTCGAATGATTTTTGGGTTCTGCAGTTAATACAATCATTATTAGTTAATACAATTTTCTTTAGGTTTGTAAGAAAAAATACCAAAAATCTCTTTTTTGCTATTTTACTTTACTATATTGTTCTGTATGCGAACTATACGTGTGAAGTAATGAGAGAAGCTTGTGCTGTGTCAATGTTCTTGCTGGCATGGGAGTATTTTAAGTCTAATAAATGGATAAGGTTCTATTTGTTCAGTTTACTGGCATTTTTCTTTCATACATCTGCCATTGTACTATTTGTCTTACCAATATTTAATTTATTGAAAATTGACAAACTATTAGATATAAATACTAAAACAACGATTTTTGTATTGCTTGGTATTGTTATTTGTGGCTTCATTATTCAAAGCAACTTTTATGAGTATATTCAAATATATTCAATTAATGATAGCTTGTCTGAAAAAATCTCTCGCTATGAAAGGAAAGAAACTTTGTCCGGAGCAATTTTCAATTGGAAGGGCATAATAAGTGTTGCTATTCGTTATGTTCTATATCCAATATGGGCAGTAATCACATTAAAATATAGTAAAAAAATATCTTCCAAGTTGGCTACAATGGTTTCTTGGAGCCTTTTTTATTCAATGTTAATGATTCCAATTGCTATATTTTATCGTTTTAATAACTATTTTCTACCATTTACTATTATTGCTATTTCTGAATTTGCCTTTTTAGATAGAATATTATCAATTAGTGGAAAACTTGTAATTATAAAAGGATATGTAACGTGGATATTGATATTTTTCCCGCTTTTATTTGTTCATTCATATGAGTATTTCAGCGAAGTGGACAAAACTGGGCTGAAAGATTATATGCGTTATTATCCATATTATTCTGTAATATCGCCAGAAGAGGATGATAATAGAGAAAGACTATTTAGATATCATGGTGCATATTAGTTTCTAATGTAAATAGTCAATTTTAACATTTATAGTTAAGAATATGCGTAGAATTTTGGTTTTAATGTCAACTTATAATGGAGGTAAATATCTTCGAGAACAAGTTGATAGTATCATAAAACAGGAAGGGGTTTATTTGACTCTTCTTATAAGAGATGATGGGTCTTCAGATGACACGGATGCGATTGTAAAAGAAGTCGTTCAAAAGAATAATTCTATTAAGTATGTAAAAGCATCCAATGTTGGAGCTGCTCATAGTTTTTATGAATTGATGAAAATGGCCGGCAAGCGTATCGAAGACTATGATTTCTTTGCCTTTTCAGATCAGGATGACATCTGGCTTCCCGAAAAATTATACCAAGCATCTTTGAAGATACAAGACCTTCCACAAGATGCTCCCGCATTGTATTTCTCCAATCTATATATTACTCGAGGTGATTATTCTCAAAGGAGTTTGATGTATGAGAGTGCCCCTCCAATTAATAAATCTCATCTAATGGTGGAGAATTTTGCAGCTGGTTGTACCATTATGTTTAATAAGATGGCATTAACGACGTTTCTAAAACTGCCTGTTAATAACCTTATAATGCATGACAAAAGATTAATCCATATGTGTATGTTATTAGGGAATATTATATATGACTCCAATGCATATATATGTTATCGGCAACATGAAGATAACGTAATTGGTGCTAACTATTATTATAAACAGAGAATAAATAGCAAGCTTCGCTCATTAAAAAACTTCTGGAAACAGCATGACCGTGAGGAAGAAGCAAAAGAAGTCTTGGCGGCATACGGTGAACTTATGACCGACGAGGATCGCAAAATAGTCTCGATAGTGGCTTTCTATAGAAAAAAAATAAAATATAGATTGTTAATGTTATTCTCACCAGGTAAGTACGATTTTAATATGAGAAGGCGTTCTGATAATTTTTGGTTTAAAATTAGGGTCGTAATTGGAGCAGTATGATGAATGTACTTATAGTATGTGTTAATTACAACTCATATAAAGAACTACAATCATTTATAAAAAGTATAGATGAATCTTTGTATGATGTGAGTGATATTCAGGTTGATGTTATCATAGCTGATAATTCCTCAAAGTATCAGGAATACGAATATACTCCGCAAAATGAATTGTTATCGGTAGAGCATAGAAAATCTGACAATAATGGCTATTTAGGTACTGCACAAAGGATTATCAATACAATTGATGATATTCGTCAATATGACTATGTGGCTATTTCAAATGTAGACATAGTGGTATCAAATAACTTTTTTAGAGTACTATCTCAAATAGAGTTAGATGATAACATTGGTGGGTTTTTAACTGAAATAAAATCTGAGCTAATTGGCCGTGATAAAAACCCAAGTGTCTTAAAAAGATATTCTAAGAGAAAATTGCGGTTTCTAAAACTAACCTATAATTCTATAGTACTACCACTTTATGAAAAACTGTATTATCAGAAGAAAACTGGTGCCATGGAGTATGGTGAGACGGATATCTATGCTGGACATGGATCTTTTATGATGCTGACAAAAGCATTCTTTCAGCGGAATAAGGATTTGAATTATCCTATGTTCCTGTATGGGGAAGAGTTGTATCTTGCTGAACTTAATAGGAAGAGTAATCTTAGGGTTCGCTATATTCCTTCGTTGGTAATAAATGACTTCGAGCATGTTTCCACTTCTCAGTTGAGACGCTCATCTTATTATGAATATAACAGGAACGCAATAGATTATATATTAAAGGTGTTTTATTAAATAGGCTTGTTTTCACAATGGGTGATAGTTTAGTATCTGTTATAATGCCTACATATAAATGTGGGCGATTTATTGAAGAAAGCATAAAAAGTATCCAGAATCAGACCTACAAGGTCTGGGAGCTAATTGTTGTAGATGATTGCTCTGGTGATGATACCGTTAGCATCGTGCAAGATCTTATGAAAACAGATCGTAGAATACAGCTATATTCAAATTCATCAAATTCTGGTGCTGCAGTATCACGTAACGTCGCATTGCGAAATGCTAAAGGGCGTTGGATTGCCTTCCTTGATAGTGACGATTTGTGGGAACCAACGAAACTTGAAAAGCAGATTAGGTTCATGGAGGATAATGGCTATGCTTTCTCCTACCATGAGTATGTGGAGATAGACGAGCAGGACAAAGAACTTGGTGTTCATGTTAGCGGCAAAGAGCATGTTAACAAGTTTGATATGTTTGCCTGTTGCTGGCCAGGTTGCTTGTCTGTGATGTATGATGCGTCTAAAATTGGGCTTATACAGATTAATGACATTAAGAAGAATAACGATACGGCCATGTGGTTGAAGGTTGTTCGCAAGGCTGATTGTTATCTGCTGCCAGAAACTCTGGGCAAATATCGCAGGCGTGCCAATTCTATAACACCTAAACCCTTGTGGAAACGTATTTGGGCTCACTATCCTTTGTTCCGTGTAGCTGAAGAAATGAATCCAATATCAGCTACATTTTGGGTAGTGATGAATGTGTTTGGAAATGCGTATAAAAAACTGCGATATGTCAAGAAATACACACCTTCTATTTGAGTTGATACGAGTAACTTTTGGGAGGCAAACAGGTCTTTCAAAGATTCCTTCATCGTATGAATGGCAGGAATTGTTTGATCTTTCCCAAAAACATGCCATTGCAGGGGTAACTTTTGCTGCTGTACGTAAATTACAACAAAATGGAGTTAGCATCCCTTCTGATGTGTACTGGCAATGGCTGGGACTTACTTCACAATTACAACAGCGCAATGAGGTGATGAACGTTCATTGTGTTGAGGCTTATCGTAGATTACAACAGGCAGGTTTTAAGACTTGTGTTCTTAAAGGGCAGGGTGTTGCCCAATTGTATGGATCAGAATTGTCAATGCTCAGGCAATCGGGCGATATTGATCTGTGGGTGGATGGCGGAATGAATTGCGCTATGACATGGGCTAGAACCAACTATGGAGATGTGGCCTTCGACTATATCAACGCTCATGTGCCTATGTTTAAGGAAATAGAGGTGGAATTGCATTGGCGAGTACGGTCGATGAGCAATTTGATTAAAAACAGAAGGCTTCAAAAGTGGATTGAGGAGCATGAGGAGGAATTGTTGAATACGACAATAGAACTGCCCAATGGAGTCGGGGCAATTCCTGTACCTTCATTGACATTGAATCGTTACTACATCTTATTACACTGCTACAATCATATCTTCTCAGAGGGCTTGGGACTAAGGCAAATTATGGACTTGTACTTTGTACTTGCTCAAAATAGCCCTAATAACTCAAAAGATACTGAATTCAGGAAGTTCTTCTTAGATAGTCTTGGCTTGCGAAAATTCGCTTCAGCCATGATGTGGATTATGGGCTATGTGTTTGGGCTTGAAAAAGAGAAGATGCTTTGTGAGCCTGACGAGAAAGAGGGAAGATATATACTGAACGAGGTAATGCAGAATGGTAATATGGGACATCATGACCATAGAATCAAACGCGTGAGCAAGAATGCCAAGATACAGTCTGTTGCTGCTGACATTCAGCATACCTGGCATCTCGCCACCCGTTATCCCTCAGAATTTCTTTGGACACCCGTGTGGATAGTCTGGCATTTCTGTTGGAAGAGATTTTGTACAAGAGAATTATAATAAAAAGAAGATATTATGAACATGAAACTTAGGAATATCCCTTTCTCTCCGCCGGATATGACGGAGGCAGAGGCAAAAGAAGTGCGTGAGGCTATTCTCTCGGGTTGGATTACTACGGGTCCTCGTACAAAGAAACTAGAACAAGAGATTTCAGAGTATGTCCATACGGACAAGACGGTGTGTCTAAACTCTGCAACGGCAGCACTGGAGATGGTGCTGCACCTGCTGGATATTCAGCCTGATGATGAGGTGATAGTGCCGGCATATACCTACACGGCTACGGCATCGGTAACACAACACGTGGGCTGTAAGTTGGTGCTCGTGGACAGCCAGAAGGACAATGTGGAGATGGACTACGACAAGTTGGCTGCTGCAATCACGGAGAAGACAAAGGTGATTGCACCTGTGGATCTGGGTGGTATTGTGGCTGACTATGACCGTGTGTTTGAGATTGTGGAGGCAAAGAAGGGACTGTTTAAGCCTAACAATGCTTTGCAGGCA
>Ga0247610_10005773_pt1 | contig 12972 bp, 7 predicted proteins | sample 174DNAGHGhighgp2_FD_193483 | JGI IMG/M metagenome (GOLD analysis project Ga0247610, IMG submission 193483) | Sheep rumen microbial communities from Palmerston North, Manawatu-Wanganui, New Zealand - 1742 DNA GHGhigh gp2 | ecosystem: Host-associated > Mammals > Digestive system > Stomach > Rumen ...
ATTTTATACATATTGCTGTTTGTTTATTTAATGCCTGGTTGTTTTGGTCTACTACTTGTGCTTTTACTGTTATCTTGTTATTAGTTGTGTATAATGGGTTTACATCAATGTGTGTGACTAATTTGTTTATCTTCATTGGTGTTGATAGTCGTCCAGAATATTTTCCTGATGAAAATGCAGCAGATAAGTTACGTGTACCAGCTGATAATGTATCTGGAATCTTATATTCTAGTATTGCAAATCCATCTTTAATATTTACTTTCACAGCGTTACCATTTGCATCGGTTAATGTTTTTCCATCAATCTTAAATACTAATTGTCCACCATTAATATCTAATCCATTATCTGTTATGTGTGCTATGAGTTTTACTGTATCTCCAGGTTTTGCATCAAATGATCCTGTGAGTAATTTCACATCAGTAGTGAATGTTCTGTTTAATAATAATGCATTATTTGAAGTCTTATATGTGTTATCACCTGCAAAAGTTGAATTAGCAGATAAAATTGCATAGTTTTTATTCATAGTGTAATTAACTGTAGCTGTTCCTGTTTTATCAGTAGTTACTGCATAGTTTTTATTGTTTACTGTTACTGTGATGTTTTTGTTTGATACTTGCTTGTTATTATTGTCTTTTAATGTGATTGTGAGTTTTATTTTATCGTTTACTCTTGGTTTTGTATTGTTTGATGTGATTGTGAGTTTTGTTGCTATTGGAGTTACTGTTAAAGTTGTTGTTTTATTTACTGTGAATTTATCTGCTGTTGTGTATGTTGCAGCGACATTTAGTTTATTAGTGTTTTGTGGAGTATAGCTTACTGTTGCAACTCCATTCTTAAATGATACTGTTTGAGCAACGTTGTTTACTTTCACAGCAACACTGCCAGTAGTTACTGCCTTATTGTTTTCATCAGTAACCTTAACAGTAATATCACCTTTGGTAAGTGCTGTTAGGCTTCCAGTTATTGCAAGATTTACTTTTCCTATTGTAGCGGTAGCCTTAGCAGTAGATGATTTATATACGCTAGCATTGGAATAGCTTGCAGTTATGTTATAAACACCTGCCGCATTATAGCTTATGGTAGTACTTGCAATTCCATTTGATACTTTGACTGTTGCTAGTGTTTTTCCTGTGTTGTCTACAAATACAACTACTCCATCTTTTACATTATTGTTATTTGCATCTTTTACAGTAGCTTTGAGTGTTAATTGTTGACCTACTAATCCTTTAACAGAAGTTACTGTAGTTTTAGTAGTGATTTGTGCAACATTTAATGTAGCTGTCTTATTAACTGTGAATTTATCTGCTGTTGTATAGGTTGCTGCAATATTTAGCTTATTTGTATTTTGTGGAGTGTAGCTGACCGTTGCAACACCATTCTTAAATGAAACACTCTGTGCAACATTATTAACCTTCACAGCAACACTACCAGTAGTTACTGCCTTATTGTTTTCATCAGTCACTTTAACAGTTATATTACTTTTAGTTAATGCAACAGGATTACCAGATATGGATATATTAACTTTACCTATTGTGATAGTTGATGTGTTCATGGAATTTTTGTATGTGGAACTATTATAATATGTTACAGTCATATTATAAACACCCATAGTATTATAATTTCTAGTTATATTAGCAACACCATTAGATAAAGTTACATCAATATCTTTACCATCATCTCCCATAAATGTGACAATACCTTCTTTTACATTATTGTTTAGTGCATCTTTTACTGTTACTGTGATAGTAACAGTCTGACCAACAAGTCCTTTGATGGATGGTACGATTGTTTTAGTATTTATTTTATTCACAGTTAATGTTTCTTTGGTTGTTACGGTTATTTTATCAGGAGAAGTATAAGTGGCTTCTACATTTAATCCATTAGCATTTTGTGGAGTGTAACTGACCGTTGCAACACCATTCTTAAATGAAACACTCTGTGCAACATTATTAACCTTCACAGCAACACTACCAGTAGTTATAGGTTTATTATTACTATCAGTTACTTTAACTGTTATATTTCCTTTAGTTAATGCAACCAGACTTCCGGTTATTGTAAGTTTAACATTGACAATTGTTGCAGTGAATTTAGCATCAGATGTTTTGTAATACCTGCTGTTAGAATATGTTGCAGTTATATTGTAAACTCCAACACTAGCATAAGTAGTATTAATTGATGCAACACCATCAGTTACATTTACTGTACCTAATGTTTTACCTGTATTGTCTACAAATGTTACAATTCCTTCATTAACTTTATTATCTAATGCATCTTTAACTGTAGCATCAATAGTAATGCTGTGATTTGTTAGTCCGTTTACAGGAGTTACTGTTGTTGTTGTATTAATCCGATTTACTTTTAATGTTGTATTTGTTGTGTTTGCTATTTTGTTAGAACCTGCTTGAGTTATTGTTATATTCACATCATTAGTATTTGTTGGTGTGTATGAAATTGTTGTTGTTCCATTTGTAAATTTTGGAGTATATCTTTGGTTATTTATTGTTATATTAGCATCCACATATTCTAATGGGTTATTTAATATATCGGTTATTAGTATTTTTATGTCAGTTGGTGTGAATATAGTTAAGTTTCCAGTTATTGTTACGATGTTATTGTTGATATTGTTGTTATCATGTACTGATGTTGTGGATTGTATTTTGTTTACTGATGCATCTCCTAATAGTCTTTTAGCATACAATGCATTGTTTGTAACATTTGTATTATTTGAATTGATGATATTAACTGTATAATCTGATGTCACATTGATAAAGTTATTGTCTACCAGAACATTCGTTGATTTAGTAATATTTATTCCATCACTATTATCTGATTCAAACTGAGAATTTGTAATGTTTAAATTACTTGCATTATTAACGGATGTTAATATGGAACCTTTAGGGGTTTGTCCTTTTATTATTAAGTTGTTAATTTTATTATTATTTTTTTCTACAGTTATTGCGTTTCCTGCTTTGGAAGATATTAATAGTATTTGTGTATCTATTATTTGATTATCTGATGAGTTAATATTAATTACATTTTCTTTATTTGTATTATTGATTATTAATCCGTCAATTGTAACTTTTGAATTATTAGTTAAGCTGATTGTAGTATTATATATTGTGTGATTGTATGGATTGGAAAATTTTATACTTGCATTGTTAAATATGAAATTCTTATTATGAATATCAGAAAAGACTTCAATCGTTTTATTATCTGTTATTATATCTGAATTTTGTATTGCATTTGTGTCAAAAAAGTAATTATAATTATCATCAGTTAATAACAAATAATCATTTTTTACTATAAATTGATTATTGATTGATTTAAAGTAAATGCTGGCATTACCTGTTGAATTCTTTGCCAATAAATGATTTTCAGATATGTTTAATCCAGTTACTGTTGTATTTACTACTATAGTATATTCTTCATCAGTAGCAATTATATTGTCTGTAATGTTTAAATTTTTATTATAGTTTCTGGTTCCCATTATTACTTGTTGAGTTATGTTGTTGTTTGATAATGTAAAACCATGCGTTCCATTAAGATATATATTTCCTTTTATTTGATTGTTGTTTATTGTAATGTTTTGAGGTACATTTGTTCTTGAATTACCTTTTATTGTTATATCATTGTTTATTGTACAATTTTCGATAGTGACGTTATTTCTAGCATTTTGTATGAATACTTCATTAATTATGTTGTTTGATATTTTTACATCATCTTTAGAGAATTCTAATCTGTTAATAGTGTTGTTTTCTAGTGTACAATTTTCATTTACCCTTAAGCAACCTGTTACAGTATTGTTTATTATTGTCAGTCCTTGTGGTGCATAGAAGTTACATCCGTTTAGTGTGTTGTTTACAACAGTTGTATTCATGTCATAGTCATGTATTTGATACATTGGATTTATTCCTTGTCCTGTATAATTTATTGTATTGTTTCTTATAGTGTTGTTTGTACCACTTAAACAAATACCATAACATATATCTGCAGGATTATCAGGTCCTATGAGTATGTTATTTTCAATTATGTTGTTTGCATTTACAATTCTGAAATCGGTTTTTCCATTTTCATCTGTTGGAAGATCTTCTACATTAAATGTGTTTAGGTAGAATATATTTCCGACAAAACCAATACCTATAATTTTATTGTTACGTATGATACAGTTATTTGCCCATGAAAGTGCTAGACTTGTACTTCCCTGATTATCTTTAGTGGATATAGTACTGTTTTCGAGTGTGATAAAACTTGAATTATCACGTATTGCTGTTTGACCAACACCACGTCCAACTATTCTATCTTCTACGATAGCTGATATATTGTTTATTATCATATGACTAGCATTCTTGATGAATATCTGTGAATTGTAGAAGTATATGTCAGATATATTTGTGTATGATCCACCACGTACTACTGTAAATGCAGATACATCATCCCCTCCAAAGAAATCCCCAGAGGTAGTATTTAGACATATATATGCATCTTTTGTAGATGATATTATGTTTACTGGCTTATCAATAATCATAGAGTATTGTTCACCCAGAAAGTTTCCCTGGAAATCCAAAGTATCCCCAGAGGATACTTTATTATTCAAGTATTTATTTGTAAAGTATGTGCTAAATGTTTGGTTGTTTATTACAATCGTATTTGCCTTTTTAATATTTTTTTCATTTTTTTGAATATTTGTATCATCTGTTGTTTTAATAGATTCTTGAGTTTTCTTCTCTTGTTGAAGAGGCGTTTGAGATTCTACATGAGTAGATTGACTTGTCTCTTGAATCACATCAGACGTATCAACACTTGTACTGTTGTCAGAGAGGTCCTCTGCAGTAACGGCTGATAATCCGATTATTAAAAATACAGACATTATTACAAATAAAAATATTTTTTTATTTGTCATCTCATTTCTCCATTTTATATTAATTGTTATTTTTTTATTTTGTTTAAAAATTTATGAATAATATATTATATATAAAATATATGATATATATTTTAAAAAAGTAAATTTAGATTCAATTAGTTTAAGTAAATTTTAATATTATCCAGATTGGAAATAACACTGAAATTTCTATAGATAGGATAAACTAGATTAAAAATGATGGATATATATTTTATATATTAATCCTATAACTGGTGTAAGTAATATGATAAAAGTAGAAAACTTGACGAAGATTTATAAATTACAAAACAATAATAAAATTAAAGCATTGGATAACATCTCATTTGAAGTTGAAGATAATGAAATATTTGGAATAATGGGAATCAGTGGATCAGGTAAATCAACATTAATGAGAATTTTACGAGGAGTTGAGGAATTTGATGAAGGAAAAATCATCATAGATGATATGGAAATTACTCCAAAGAATTATTCCCAATATAAAAATGACTTGAAGGAAAAAACTGCAATTCATCTACAGAGATCATTTGGATTATGGTCTAAAACAGCACTGGAGAATGTTATTCATAAACTTCATGGTATAAAAACGGGTGATGAAACAACCGCTAATATTGATGATGTTAAACAAGAATATGAAGAAGAAGCATTGGATATACTAGAAACAGTAGGATTGAAGGAAAAGGCAAATCATTTTGCACCAGTGTTAAGTGGTGGGGAAAAACAAAGGTTGGTTCTTGCAAGACAATTAGCTAAAAAGCCGGAAATATTATTGTTGGATGAACCTGCTACTATGAGTAGTCCTAAAAAGAAAAGAGAAGTACTTGATACTATAAAAAATATTAATGAAAAATATGGTACTACCGTTATTATAGTAAGTCATCAGCCAGAAATACAGGAATATCTTACTGATAGAATTATGTTAATATATAATGGTAAAGTTGAAGCGATAGATGCATCTGATAAGATTATAAGTAAGTTTTTAGAAAATGAAGAAGAAATATATCCTATTGCAGAAAAGAAACGTGATGAACCTATTGTTAAAGTAGAAAATCTTACCCGTGACTTTTATCTTTACAGGGGCGGCCATGTACTTACCATAGATGATGTTTCCTTTGATGTTAAGAAAGGAGAAATATTGTCAATTATTGGGCCAACAGGTAGTGGTAAGACAGAGATGCTTCGTATGATAGCAGGATTTGAACAGGCTGATTCGGGCAATATTGAAATATTGATTGATGGACAATGGACCAATATGCAAGATTATGGTGAAAATCGTATGAAAATACGAAAAAATATGGGATTTATGCATCAGGAATTTGCACTTACTCCACATACACCTATAATTGAACAAATAGCAACACATATTTCACCGAAGACTGATGAAACATATCAAAAGGCTTTAGATAAAGCAAAAGAAATAGGATTATCTGATGAAGCATTGGATGTGATTTATCAATTAACTGATTTGTCTAGAAATGAAGCAATATTGAAATTAGAAAAGATTAATTTAGGTCCTGAAGTACTTAATATATTATTCCCAGCAATCCCTGAGGATGAAGTAATCGAATATATCATACCAGTATTTGATGCATTAGACCTTCCACTTCCATTGCTTAATAGGCAGTTTATAGAATTGTCTGGTGGACAAAAGGTAAGGGTTGCCATTGCAACAGTACTGGCATCCAAACCAGATATATTAATACTTGATGAGCCATTTGGAGACTTGGATCCTGTGACTTTAAGAATTGTTGCAAATTCATTGAAGAAAATTAATGAACAATTTGATACAACCATCATATTAGTTAGCCATACCATGGACTTTGTAAAAGAGGTATCTACAAGAACATTATACATCAACAATGGAAAACTGGTTGATGAAGGAGATCCTGAAGAGATAACTGATGAATTTATTAATGCAGAAAATGAAGAATAAAGGGTGAATATGATGTATGACAGAATACTTGTTACAGTAGATGGATCTGAAGAATCAAAAAAAGCAGGCTTTAAAGCTGTGGATTTAGCAAAACAATTAGATGCTACTGTTGTTGTAACACATATTATTGATCAGCGCTTATCCTTTACAATAGATGACCTGGAGGATAAAGGTAAAGAGTATATTAATACTGTACGTGAATATGCTACAAAACAAAATGTTAAATCAGAAGACCTTCTTATATATGGAAGTCCTAAGAATGACATAATGATAATTGCAAGAAAAAGCGAAGCCGATATGATTGTTATGTCTGCACATGGAAATACTAAAGATAAAAGTTCACCAATGGGTGGCTTCACAGAATTTGTACTAAAAAATATCGATTTACCACTATTATTATTATAAATACAATCCCTTTTTTTTATTTTTTTAAAATATAATTATTAATTGAAGCAATTAATAAATCAAGCAATTGCTCTGTTGAATTAACATTACATGATAGTTTTGTACATAGAAAGTTTTCAACAAGTTCTATTGCAACATCTTTCATATCTCCAAAGTCAAGCAATCCAGATTGATACTCATCTATTAAGTTTATAAATGATGATATCCATGATATATGATAAACATCCCGGTTAAAATCATAGAATTTACTTGAATAATTCAACAAATCCTGATTGTCTGTTTTCTTATAAAAATCTTCAAATGTTATGTTAAAACGGGATAATCTACTAAGTACTGTTTTTTGATAATCTGCATTCATGTTTGTTTGTAAATACAATGCATCCCTTGTTGCATTTTGCACTGTTTTAGCAATTAATTCCCCTAGCATTGAATGTTTTCCTGCATTTTCAAGATGATTATTGCTTTCTTTATTTGATATTATACATATCCCATCAGTTCCAGTTCCTGTTGCAATATTTGATGAAAATTGACTTTCTATTTTTAAATCCTGTAATATGCTGGTTTTTGCTTCAGTTGCTGTGATAATGGCTGTAGTCAATGCCCCTGGTTCTAAGTTTGCATCTATGATTGTGATGATATTAATAGTTCCTATTATTGTTTGATATTTATTATCATATTCATAGAATGATGAAGGATCACCTGCTTTAATTCCATTTTTATCTGCTCCTGCAGTTACAATACTTGTTACTGTTAAATCTTCATATGATAATGTGGATATTGCATAATTATCCATTGATGCTGCAGTTATAAGGCCTGTTGCATTTTCCGGATTTATGTTTAATTCTTTCATTCTTTTTTGTTGAAAATAAGCTGAACCCTTCTTTTCAATTAGATTATAATCTTCTGTTATTAATGATTGATTCAGTACGTGTGTAATGTTTTCCTGATAACCAGCATTATGCCAGGAGGAGATAATTAATGAATTTTTTTTAAGTAAATTTACTACTAATGCATTGTCTTGAATATATAAATCAAATAAATCATTATCATAAACTTTTTGAGAATAATAATTTTCCATATAAATTTCACCTTATGGAATTGATAATATAAAAAGAAAAAAAATAGTTATAAATATAGTCCTTAGCGGAGTCGAACCGCTGTCACAAGATCCAGAGTCTCGTAGGATTGCCACTACCCTAAAGGACTAAAGTATTGTATAATAAATACTATTATAAATTATATTATTTTTAATATTTAAAGTTATTGAAAATGAAAAAAAAATATTGATGAAAAAAATAATGAAATCCTGATAAAATGAAAAAATAGTCTAAAAAATAAAAAAAATTACATATTCATATATTAAATTAAATAATGAATATAAGAAAATTATTGTATTTTCATGAAATTAATAAAAAATTAATTAAATAAGAAAATAAGTATAAATATAACTATTAGATATAATCTATTATATAGTTTCTATAATTAATGAAAAAAAAGGGATAGTATGAATGAAAAAAGAGGCTTGTTAATTGGAAGAATTCAACCTTTGCATTATGGCCATATGAGTGTAATCGAAGAAACGTTAAAAGAAGTCGATGAACTTATAATAGGTGTGGGCAGTGCCGATCAAAGCCATACCAATTCCAATCCATTCACAAGTGGAGAACGTGTATTAATGCTATCTAAAGCATTGAGAGAATACAAAATTGACCCTTCAAGATATTATATTATTCCATTAGAAGATATAGCTTGCAATTCATTATGGGTTGGACATGTTAAAATGTTAACGCCACCGTTTCGAAAGGTTTACTCAGGAAATAGCTTGGTTAAACAGTTGTTTAATGAAAACCATATTGAAGTGGTACAACCACCATTATTCAATAGAAAAGAATACTCTGGTACTGAAGTAAGAAGAAGAATATTGAATAATGAAAACTGGGAAGAGTTATTGCCAAAATCAGTAGTTAAAGTCATTAATGAAATTGAAGGTGTTAAAAGAATTAAAAACCTGAATAAAAAAGAAGTCAGTGAACTATAATTACAAGAAGATGTTTAAAATGGGATTTATTAGAGATAGTATTCATGGTGATCTACATCTAACTGAATTTGAACTGAAGTTATTAGATACCGTGGAAATGCAACGTTTAAGAAGAGTTAAACAACTAGGATTTACCAATTTAATTTATCCTGGAGCAAACCATACTCGATTTGAACATTCTATAGGTACCTTATCCCTTGCAGAAAAATTAGCTACAAGGTTAGACTTGGAAGAGGATGTAATAGAATTACTACGTGTATGTGGATTATTACATGACATAGGTCATGCACCATTTTCTCATGTTTCAGAAAGAGCCCTCAAACATGACCATGAAACAACAACCAAGGAAATAATCAGAAACTCAGCAATAACTGATATTATCACAGAAAAATTCAATGCCAATTACATCACTAAAATCATAGATGGAAAAACAAAGTATGGTAAAATTATATCGGGAGACTTGGATGTTGACCGTATGGATTATTTAATAAGAGATTCATATTATACTGGTGTAGCTTATGGTGTAATTGATACAGAACGTTTATTATACAGTTTTAAATATAATGAGAATGATGAACTAATATTAAAAAGCAAAGGAGTACAAGCTGCCGAATCAACACTCCTTGCAAGATACTTTATGTATCCTACTGTTTATCAGCATCATACAACAAGAATAGTCAATAGTATGTTTAGAGTATGCCTAAAACATATGCTAGATTATGGTTATGTAGCAGAAGATGATCTGAAATATCTTGACGATGGAGATTTAATAAATATTACTAGAAGCACTAAAGGATTACCTGCCAATACCATGAAAAATCTTGACACCAGACATCTTTATAAAATCACAGATACAATCAATCTTTCAGAATATGAAAATCCAGAAGAATTCTTTAAAATGGATCAAAAAGTTCTCCATGAAGCAGAAGCAGAAATCGCATATAAACTAGACATACAACCAGAAGAAGTAATTATTGATATGCCTGAAGCATTATCTTTTGAAAAAATGGACATAAAAGTTGAAACAATCAATGGATTAAAACCATTATCCCATGTATCAACAATCATAGATTCCCTTAACAAAGCAGAATACAATTATTCTAATTTAGAGTTATATCTATCTAAAGAAAATAGAGAAAAAGCATATTCAAAGAATATTAAAATAGAAAATTACCTAACATTACCTAGTGATAAAAAATGAAAAGAAGAATAAAGAAAGAAATGAATAAAAAGGAATATGAGAAATTTATTAAATATATACTGGATATTAACCAGAAAGATGGAAAACTACCCAAATATGTTGAATTTGATGGAAAAAAAATTTTCAAAAATGAATACATCAATACTATCGAAAATGTTAATAAATTTATATTAGAAAATGGAAGACATCCTGAAACTGCAACTATTTATCTGCAGAAACATAACAGACCCTGAAAACATTTTCTAATACCTACTATTTTTAAAATCCTCAGATTAAAAAGATAAAATTAGGGGGGACAATTACTATTTAGTTTCTTGGATGGTAATTTGGACTTTCATTAGTAATTGTAATATCATGAGGATGACTTTCACTCATACCATTAGGAGTTATATGTACTAATTCAGCTTTTTGATGCATTTCATCAATAGATTTAGCTCCAACATAACCCATAGAAGATTTTAATCCACCCATCAATTGATATATAATCTGTTCTGCTTCACCTTTGTAGGGTACTACTCCTTCAATACCCTCTGGCACTAATTTTGTAGAATTCATATTGCTTCCAGAAGTTTGGAAGTATCTGTCTTTACCAGCACCTACTCCTCCAGTCATAGCCCCTAAGGAACCCATACCACGATACTGTTTGTATTTACGTCCATTTCTAATAGTCATTTCACCTGGAGATTCAGTTGTTCCTGCAAGTAAACTTCCCACCATAACAGCGTTTGCTCCAACAGCCAATGCTTTTGCTACATCACCAGAATATCTTAATCCACCATCAGCTATTACCGGTACTCCATAATCTTCTGCCACATCAGCAACACATGAAACTGCACTTAATTGAGGTACTCCAACTCCTGCTACAATTCTTGTAGTACATATTGATCCAGGACCAATACCAACTTTTATTCCATCAATTTCTGCTTTAAGAATATCTTCAGCAGCTTTACTAGTTGCTATATTACCAAGCAATAAGTCGGATTGAATGTTTTTATTCATCTCTCGTGCAGATTCAATGATGTCTGTTTTATGTCCATGTGCACTATCTATTGCAATGATATCAGCACCTGCATCACTTAATGCCATTGCTCTATCCATATCAAATGGTCCACATGCTGCAGCTACAATATAACGTCCATCCTTATCACGTACTGCAGATGGATATTTTTTACGTTCAAGAATATCCTTCATCGTGACTATGCCCACTAGTTTATTTTCATCGGATACTACAGGTAATCTTTCAACCTTATTTTCATATGCCAAATCTAGTGCTGTTTCAGTATCTGTACTTTCAGATATTGTCACTACATTATGTGTCATTGCATCTTTGACTTTTCTATCAGAATATTTAACCCTTAATGGTTTAATATCCCTACGACTGATAATCCCTACAACAATGTCCTCTTCTGTTACTACAGGTAGTCCACTTACATTTTCAATATCCATTATTTCCTGAGCATCTGCTACTGTTGCATCGGGAGATATTGTAATAACCTCTTTTACAGTTAATTCATTAGCATACTTTACTTTACGTACTTCTTGTACTTCTTGTTCTATTGTCATGTTTCTATGAATTACTCCGAGTCCACCTTGACGTGCCAATGATACTGCCATTTCTGCTTCTGTAACTGTATCCATTGCAGAACTTACAACAGGTATATTTAAACGGTAATTTGTTGATACCTGTGTATCTAACCTTACATCTTTCGGTTCTATACTTGATAATCCTGGTTTAATAAGAAAATCATCAAATGTATATGTATCTTCAGCCTTTGTTAATTTATCCAAATATTTACTCATATTTGCCCCTCCTATTATAAAATATTTAAAGATAATTAGTCTATTAGTAATATTTTTATCATACTTTGTAATTAAATGTTATCCTTTAATTCTTGTATTAATTTACTGGAGACTACTCCATTATTCCTATCACCATCACTACATACACAACCTCTTACTCCTACAATATCACAGGAAAGACTTTTAAGAAGAGGCATATCATTCTTATTTACAGATCCTGCCAGTGCGACTTTTAAATTGTAATTATGGGATTCTTCGACAAAACTTTCAAGCTGTGTCTTATCCAGATAATCGGTTAAACGTCTTCCATCTTTAACATAGGTGTCAAGCATTGCAACATCACATCCAGATTCATATGCCACTTTTGGAATAAGATTTGATGCTACAGAACCTATATTATATGAATCTGCATACCCACATGCAACTACTGTAATATTTTGATCATATTCCTTTATTGTCTTTACTACTGCATCCATAACCTCTTTTGCCTGGCTATAATCTTTAGTTCCATAGAGACCTACCTTAACGTAATTTGAACCGGAGACTGCACATCCCAGTGATGCTAATGAAACAGTTCCTGGTTTATATGGTACATCTCCCACTGTAGTACTTATTATCATGTCTTTAGAATATTCACTTATTTGTTTGATTATCCATGGGAAATTAGCACCTAAAGAACCTTCCTTTGGATTTTTAAT
>Ga0247610_10005774_pt1 | contig 12971 bp, 6 predicted proteins | sample 174DNAGHGhighgp2_FD_193483 | JGI IMG/M metagenome (GOLD analysis project Ga0247610, IMG submission 193483) | Sheep rumen microbial communities from Palmerston North, Manawatu-Wanganui, New Zealand - 1742 DNA GHGhigh gp2 | ecosystem: Host-associated > Mammals > Digestive system > Stomach > Rumen ...
CCCAGTGGGGAGATAAATAGAAAGCGCGAGTAGGAAATCACAGAACAGACAAAGTGGTACGGCGTGGAATAGAAGATGAAATAGCAGGCATAGCTACGCCAACAAACAGCCCAAATCTCTGTTGTGAGCAGGGTAGAAGAGCAGGAGAAAGAATACGAAATAGAAGCCGTTCTAAGCGACAGAAAAGGTGAAAAGCCTCGCGGTATGGTGGACTAACAGCGAAGCATCAAAAGCCAATTATGAGCGGCAAACAATCAGCAAGCATGACAACATCAATAAAAGGAGATGTTCGGACAACATAAAACACAAATGGGCAGTGCCAGAGCAAAAAAGAGGTACAGGCTATGTGTGAAATTTACTAAGACGAAAGCCATTTCTAATACAGCTATTCTCTAAATTCAGAAGTAAAAGATGAGCACAGATAACTGCATCCCTCAGCATCGGAAGTTATTTGAGTTTCCGAAAACCACAAATTCAAAGATGCTAAATCGATGAATTAGTGCTAACGTCTGTACGAAGTCAGTGAAACACCGAATGCTTAATATAATTATTTCTTTAGAAAATCTTTAAGTGATATGGCTTTCATATTAAGGCCTTTGGCTTTTACCTGAAGTCCATTGTCACTAGTAAGAAGAATAGGGTTCTCATCTTTGAATTTTAAAGCGACAGTCAATATGTTGTTATCTGGAGATCTTCTATCAAAATCTGTAGGAAGTAACGATAAGTCTGATAATTCCATTCTTACATTTGGCTTGTCAAGTGCTTTGTTTATAAAGCGTAGCGCAGATTCAACATTACGCTTTTCTTCATTTGAAAGTTTTATCTTAAGCTTATCAAGTTCGTCAATTACTTTTGCAGATAAAACGACAAGGTATTGTTCGTCTATTTTTGAAATTATGTCTGGACAGTTAACAAATACGTTTGTGTCTATGATATAAATATTTTTTTTGGTTTGAGATTTAACTGATTTTTGTTTAGGTGTTTCAAACTGTGATAAGTCTATTTTTCCTACTACCTTGATGCCTGTAACATTATCGCTTTCTTTTTTGGCACTATTATCACTAATGATAAAATTGTTCGCCGTAGCTGCATCAACATTTTCTAGGAATAATCGCACATCATTAGACATATTAGAGACATTATTTAGTATGTTTTCATCACATACAATAATTGTATTTAAGAGTGCACGACTAGTAGCCACATTGAATAATGCACGGTCAAGCGACATATAGCACAGGTCGTTAGGTATTAAGAATATACATATATGGCATGTTAACCCTTGTACCCTTTCTACTGTATCAATAATGACATTGTTCCTTTCTCCAAATTTAGTCACGAATGCTTTTTGAAGGGACTTAACGGAGGCTTTAAATTTTGAGAGGACAGCGATTTCTACCTTTGGGTCAATTCTCAGAATGTCATCGACTATTCGCATTATAACATCTATACCATTAGATGGTATTTTGTCTCCAGCAGGAAGTGGTAATTTCACCATAGAAGGACCTCCTTCTTTGTTAATATAACTAAGGTCCATATAATTTCTCTTTTCTGCTAGAGAATTTAATGTTCCATTATAAAATAGGCCAGTAAATGAGGCTGCTCTTGGTGATAGGCGATAAGTATCATTAAGTTGAAAAGAAGGGAATGTAAAATTATCACATAAGGTAGAGAAACCTGCAGATAAAGGTAGATAACCTTTTTCTAACATTTTATCCAAACTCATATTTATTACAGGGGGTAACTGGCATTGGTCACCAATCCATATGACTTTTCGTGCGAGTTTCTTAGCAGCACAAACCATCGCAAATAGAGCCTGACTAGCTTCATCCATAATAAGATAATCAAAAGGCTGTGTTTCATATATCTTCTTCGCCCAATTTGAAGAGATATAGAAGGTGGAGAGTGTTAAATTTCCAGGAGAGCAAAAGATTTCAGAACTATCAATGTTAAGTAAATCGGGATTCTCTTTAGACTCATCGGTTGTCAATTTCGTTTTGTGAACCCTCTTTGTTTTAAGGTAAGTTACTAAAGCTTCTTTTGAAGCAAACTCCATCAGTGCTCTATTTGTTAAAGCGGTAACTATTACACTTTTACCATCTTCCAAGAGTGTGGCTATAAGTTCAGCCATTTTATATGTTTTACCTGTTCCAGGGGGACCTTGGATGATCATATCGTCGGCAAGAGTCCATTGCTCAGAGAAGAATGAGGCATTACTCTTTGAGCCATTGAGCTTGACAGGATTCCATTCATGCCTATTTTCGTCATAGTCGAGCATCTTTCCATATTCTGAGGATGCATCTTCTGTTCTTACAAGGTAAATAAGATTTTGGTAGTATGCAGTAGGCGGTTCCTGTGGGCCAAGAACAAGAATACAACCAGATTCCAATGCGGATGACATTTCCAAAGACAACCCTTTTAGACCAACTAAAGAAAAGTCATCATTGTCAGATTTGGCATGCCAAATACAAACTACCTCTGAATATTCTTTCTGATATTTGTTTCTTAAGTCAGCCCATGAAATGTTTCCCCAATTCTTAAATTTTGACATTTCTCCTATTAAAAGCACACAACAGAAATAGTCTCCTTTTCGTGGAAGGCCTCTGCTATTTCTCATTTTTAAAATAGCACAACCTTTTTCGTCAATCTTTAGAAATTGGGAAACAAACACATCTCCTTCCTCCATCAATGCGATGGCAGATTTTCTGATTGTTTTTATATATTTATCGCTAATTGCAATTAGTTCTTCATCTAAGAACTTTTCTTGCTGTAGTCTGGTATATTTCATATTTAAATATCATTTTCAGCCCCAATAATTATTATGCCATCGTTTTTAATATCCAATCCGAATCCTTTTATTTCATCAAAAGCAGAATAGTGTGGATTCTCAATAACGAAGTCTGTGTTTTTTACATATTTAAAAATGGTACCTAATGCTTTAAAATAGCCGAGTGGCGTGAAATTTGCGTCAAAAATGAGATTAACGTTAGAATTTCCACCAAACAATTCTTGAAAATCTACTGTGTGAATTTCCCCATCTTCTCCTCTTACGATAAGAAGATTCTTTGGATTGGACATAAGACTTTCGAACGAAGTGGCAGCCAAATGGATTTTGCGCCCTTTAGCACTTCTTACTATAACATTGATTGGCTCTCCTTCCGGTGTTTTAATGATACCTATAATATCTGGTGGGGATGTTACTGGATCCCATTCAGAGACATCATAATTATGATCTCTTAATAATGGTTTAGCCATAATTCTTACTTCTCTGTTGATAGATTCTTGATCATTAGAGCCAACATTACCTCTTTCGGAAACATCTTTACCTGTATGTTCTGCACCTCGATATTGATTTATGATATCTTCAAGTTCTGCAACTCTATTCCTTAGAGACTCATTTTCTGCGGTATATTTAGAAACGGAATCTCTTGTTACAAAGAATAAATAATGCCAATCATCCTTTTCAAAGACACCACTTATAGGATATACCGTTGATAGAACGCTAGCAGCATCTAAGTTCCCATTTATATAAAGGTGCTTTGATTCTGGGAAATAGTGATAGTCATTTTCAGCTCCAATACAAAACACCGTCTCATCATATGAGCATGAATATGGAATTTTTCCATTATATATATAAATTCTCAAATTATTATTTGTTTTCCAGTCTTTATAACGGTCGTCATTCCATTCAGATGCTGTATTAAGGTCTTTTTCAGAATATTCTTTATTACAACGCATATTTGAAAGTAGGGGAATAAGAATCTCCGTGTGGAAAGAATCACTAAATGGTAGTGTCATTCTTTGTTTAACCCAATTCAAAAAGCGTTGAATCTCTGTCATACCATAAATATTCCATATAGATTTGTTTTCTTTTTGATTATAAAAAGCATATCGCCTTTTAATTTCATCGCTTTCATTATCGTGCAGATCAAGGTCAATTAAGAAATCCTTTTTCTCGTCAGTATCAGCCCATGTACTGACAAAAATAGGGGTTTCTTCCGATTCAAGTGCATATATGCCACACCCGAAATATGTTCCAGCCAGATTTTCATACGGATAATCAATATCGTGTAGGTGATGATAGTTTCTCAATACAGATGCCATATTTTTGTCAAAACAATATTGAAGAATATCAATAAAGAATTTCTCGCTTTCTATTTTTATATGTGGTTTGATATCATCTTCAAAGTACAGTTTATTGTTCATCATTTCATAACAGCAGAAGAAAGCAAATTGTTGGGCTGAAATGTGACTGTTATTATCAGCAGACAGAAATGCTATCAAATTATTCTTTACCCATGTTAAATTAGTAACTTCTGTAAGTTCAAATATTTTTTCTATCGATGGTAATGATTTGAAATTCTCTATAATCTTAGAAAGTTTTGATGCCTTTTCAAAGTTTGGAATTATTTCTGATAAAAGAAACTTATAGCTAGATCCTTTTACCTGGACAGTAAATTCATCTTTTAGCGTAAACTCTGAGAGAGACTCTCCATCTATAGTTATTTTTTTTCTGATAGGAAGAATTAGTGACTCTTCAGAAGAAGCAATTTTAAGACATCGGTAAACTTCATTAGAAGAGCTATATTTTTTATTAGAATCAATGTTTAAAGTGTGCAGTTCATTTATAAATTCTAATTTTGTAGAACTATCTGATTGTTCAACAACTGAAATTATATTTTTAGTTTTCTGCTTAATAAGTAAATTAGTAAGTGATGATTGCCACGAATGTTGATATTTCTTGAATACATCATATATGTCAACATTTTCAAGGATATCATTTATGAATGGAACAATAATGGAAGAATAAGTATCTTTAGGATTTACTGTGTATTTAATTAATTCATCGCAGCAATACTCCTTTGAAAGCATATATTTGTGAAGCCAAATTGGTTCCGTTTCATTATATGCAATCATTTCATTAAGATAAGCATCTTCTCCTTTTGCATTTTTGAATAATTTCCATGATTTCAAAGATGCTTCTCCTATTCCTGAGAAAAGAGCTGCATTTTTAAAAAGAAGAAGTCTTTCCTCAAAACTAAGAGATGAGATATCAGATTTGATTATCTCATTGAAAAGATCTTCATCTTTTTGAATATAATGACTAAAACTTTCAGCGAGAGGATGGTCTTCAATGATATTATCTGAACATGAAAAACCTAATTGCTTTAAAATGGATAGGATAGGAACATAAGTTAATGTTGTAACAATACGCTTATCCTTAAGATTAATATCGTTAATAGAATACCATACTTTGTCAAACTTGAAAACATGAATTTTATCTAGAAGAATTTTACAATCTTCATCTTCTGAAATCCATTGAAAGAAATTGAGACGTTGTTCTTCAGATGTTGTATCTAACCATGTATTTGTCTCATCAATATTGTTTTCAAGTATAGCTAATAAAATATCTTTATTAACACTTTCAACTCCGAAGATACTATGTTTTAGTATTGTTGATTCAATATTTATATTAGGAAGGTGCTTTTTCGTACCGATAAGCATGTAGAAATCTTCATGCCCAATTAAATCGGCTAATCCTGTATTATCATAAATAATTTCTTCTGCTTTTGACTTATTCCCTTGGTCGTTAATTATATATGCATATTCGCTTAATCCAAATTCATATCCTTTATTAAATGCTTCTACTAATAGCTTGGATTCACTAGAATCTGATGCGAAATATCTTGGCATCAGCAGGTTTAAATATTTTGGCTGTGAAAGAGTGGCATTCTCAGATACCATTTTAACAATATTTTTGCCTAAGTGATAAAATATAAAATGGTTCCAGGGATTATCTATCTTTATACCTTCTCTATCCGAGTTTGGAATAAAATCAGCATTTATATAAAAAGGGAATTTGTATCGATGTTCGTTCATCGGAAGATATGCGTATAAAGAAGAGTCTTCTTTATCTACAAAATGTATAGCCCCATCTTCGTCTAGCCGTAACGCAATTGATATGGATGTTTCGGTAGAAGAAGCAATCCTATCTGGGACATCTATGGTTGTTTTCAAAATTTTTCCAGACTCATCTATGTTAGCGAGAAAATTTTCAGTATCACCTCTGCTATTTTTCCTTTCAACTCTTTTTATTGGAATTCCTGCTTCTTCAAATGCATCATCGTCTACTACAATTTCTCCTGAAGTATAAATATGATAGTTTTCAATTCGATTTTTTGTATTGAAAGAATTCGCTAAAGAAACTGTGTTGTTCTGTTTTGATGTTGTTTTTTGTATTGTTTTACAGATTCCATTTTGAATAAGCTGAACCCTCTTGGTGTTCCTTAAGAACAACATAAATCGAGGCTCTTTAAAGATATCTTCAATAGCTTCTTTATACTGAGTAAGATTTTCTTCAGCCATTTTAAGTGCTATTGCTACGTTCTCATTTCCATTGAAAATGGAGTCCCCTTCAATAGCTTCTTTATCAGCCAAAATGGGAAGAAGCTGCCATGGTATATCTCTCACATCTATGAATTCACGGAATTCTTTTTCGTAAGTATGGAGAAATTTTTCTTGTTCTATGGGATTATTTTCTATATTGTTAACATAGAAATAGAATTTTTTAAAATCGTTATATATAGGTAGGCTTTTGTCAAAAATAAAATTGAACCCTCCGCTTTTTATTTGAACAGTGTCGGAATTTGTGAAAACTGATTTAAAACCAATTCCTTTGTATCCTGTCTTCTTTTTGTTTGAGCCTTTTGTGCTTTTTGCCGCAGATGTTATAGAGTCAAAATCATGTTTACTAAAAGCATACCCATCATGAGTTAGAACAAAGTAATTCTCTAGTAATTGAAGTTTTATTTGCACTCCATTTAAAGATGAAGCATCATCAGCATTTTGAATGAGTTCAAAGAACATTCTCTTTTTACTACTATATAAACCTAGCCCGAATTCATTTATAAGGAATTCCAAAGATGTGTTTGAACCTGGACTTCGATGTTTGGTAAACGCTAATGAAATTGCTTCATTATATGGGTTGTTGATTTGCCTCAAATTATCTGAATTGACACAAAAGAGAAATGGCGTTCCTCTCTTTTGTCTGTATTTTTTTGTAGCTAAATCAATAGTAAATTCGTAGAAGTTTCCTTCCTCAACTTTGTCGATTATTTTTTCACTAAGAACAGCAAAAAGATTTTTTCCGGTAATAGGGTCTATTAATAATTTCCCATTGTCATCGCTGCCATTTTCTGCGACTGACATTATCTCTTTAAAAAAGAAATTATTCTCAATTTTTACGACCTTGCCACAGAATAAGGTAGTTCCTATATTCATTTTAGCAAGCAACTCCTTTAATGATAATTCGTATAAGTTTTCATCGTATCGGTCCTCAACAAAATATTTTCTGCTGAATTCCATTTTCCCATTTATTTCTCCGAGATATACTATTTGAAGGATTTGTCCGATGAAGACTTCATCACTGGCATTTATAATCTTGTTAGGGGACAGATCTTCTCTTTTCATAATATATTTAAAATCGGTCCCAGTAATTTTTAATACAGCGTCTCTAACGCTAACATCAATTACTTCTGCTTCAACAATACAACCTCTCTCAATTTGAGATTTTAATTGTTCTTCAGCCTGTTTCTGTATAATATCATCAACAAGTTTCTGACTTAAAAGAACTTTTCTCTTTTCATTATCAATTCCTGTGATAGCAACTTTTATCCTTGTGCCTACAATAATTGATTTATTCCGAAATAGCCTTTTGTATGAATCAGACAAGAAATTGTAGTGAATGAATGACATTAGGAAATCATCGATATAAACTTCTATACCTAATTCTTCAACACTATCTATAGTAACATTAATTATGTCACCTTCATTGAGATTCTTTTTCTTTGCCTCCCATATATCAAAAAATCTTGCGCTAGCGCTTGTATATCTTTCTCTATGAATATCTTCTAAAAGAACAAGTTCAATGCTATCTCCCGTCTTATATTTTGAATCGATGTTTTTGTCTTCTATATGAGGAAGATTATTTAAAGACAATCTCACTTTAAAACCGGCATCAACATACATTTGATTGCCATACACTTCTTCAACATAGCCCTGTACAATGTCACCAACTTGTTTAAAATAAGAAATTCTTTTACGTGATAATTTTAATTCATGAGTTAATATATTAACTTTAGTAATATACAGAACAACATATTTTCCCACATATAGATTAGGGTCATTAATACGAGAACAACTCAACTCAAATTTGTTCATCGACCCTTCTATATCATCAATATTAACACTGAAGCCAAAATATTCACTGTATTTTGTAATATAACCTATTACAGGTAGATTATTTTTGCAACAAAATTTTAAGAACTCCCACTTCTTACTATTAGTCGCATTCTTAGGAAAGTTATGTGTTCTCATCGTAATTTTGTCTTCTCAAATTCTTATTCTTAGATTTCTCACGCCCTTTATTTCTTATATAAAGAAGTGTATCAGATATCACCTATATTGTTAGATCTTATTCCACGTAGAATCAATCTGGAAATACTTTGTAATTTCATTATTGTAATTATTTAATGTAATTCCGAGAAAGAATGCAGCTCGTGACACTCCAACATATATATATATCTTTTGATGAGGTCACTATCAACAGAAGTTTGGTCTATGTTGTGGAAGAAAACGACATCAAATTCCATTCCTTTCACAACGTTTATAGGATAGACTCTGATTTGATTACTGCTCGCCAGTACATTTCCTTCACTTCCATCTACAATCTCAAGACCAGCATCAATCACAAAGTCTGTATCTCGCAATGCTTCAACAAAAGGCCTAATGTCATTTTTGTTGTTTAAGAAGATAGCAATTGATGGCAGTTTCTTACCATAGGGGCAAATGCACTTTGTCCCACAAACAGACACAGGCACAGAAGAATGATTTTAACGTAATTGTGTTTCATAATGATTAAATAATTTGTTTATAGTTTCTTTTTATATTTCTTCAACTCGCACTGCTTCATTATAAAATTGCCACAAAGTTAAATATAAATAAAATACAAACAAAAAAAATCACGTCCAGTGTTCATATATTTCTGTTTTTTGACTGAAAAAGCGCAAATGCTATGTGGAGAAAGGAGGCATTCAACGTCTGGAAAAGCCTCGGGGTCAAACTCGCGCGGCTTTTCCAAATATGACCAAAAATGAGATTAAGAAAAGAGTGAACTTTACAAATATACTGAAATACAGATATCTATAAAGTTCACTCTGTGCCCGGAACGGGAATCGAACCCGTACGGCCATCACTGGCCAAGGGATTTTCTTACTACTCTTGCTTTCACACAAGCCATCTCAGGGAGATGTTGTAGTCTGGACTATTTCTTCGCCATGCCACGGGAGCGGTTTAGGTGTTGCCTATATAGTCTCTACGCCATTTATCAGCTTTGTGCTGAATTTAGTGAGCCATCGCCACATCTGTCGTCGCCGACAGAAAGGTTTCTGTTTGTTAGGGCAATTCTACTTCATCGGTTTCCCGATGAGCACTCTTGTTTCGTCCTCGATATGTATCTGTCAACGCGTGACAGTTTGGACAAAGCATAGACAGATTTTCAATCCCATGGTCATGATTGTCACCATTGATGTGGTGCAATTCCAAAGGAATGGGTTTCCCTTGCCATTCTTTAAGTCCACAACATTCACATCGTCTCTCTTTCAGTCCTTCGCGCAAAAGTCTGCTTTTTAACTTGTAACTTTGATAGTGAGAACCTTTTATCAAGATGTCAGCAATGTCAGTTACGACTTTTGGCTTGAACTTTAGACCTACATTCCACCCTTGTCCTGTGAAATGTGAAGTGTCCAATTTGTATTCCTCTATAGCTTGATGGATGATTCTATAGTTTCCGCCTGTTGGCTTTATACCAAAGAATCTGCATACAGAGGCAATACTGCGAGATTTGTGAATGGCTTCTTCGTATTCTGCTTTAGTCCGTTTCATACCAGAACTTGTTTAAGTCCCTCGTGTCTACCAATTCCACCATCTGGGCAGCCTTGCGGATGCAATTCGCTAATTGCGGGTGCAAAGGTACAAAAAAGTTTAAAGTTTAAAGTTTAAAGTTTAAAGTTTTTTTCTCTTTTGGGCAAAATTGTGTCCAATTCTATGTCAATATGAAGTAAATGACGGAGGCGGGGATGGCGAGCAGGGCGCTGTCGAAGCGGTCAAGCATGCCGCCGTGGCCGGGAAGAATCTTGCCGCTGTCCTTGATGCCGAGCTGCCGCTTGATGAGGCTCTCCACAAGGTCGCCCCATGTGCCGAACACGATGACGACGAGGGCAAAGCCCAGCCAGCGCTCCAAAGGCATTGTGCCTGGTTGCAAACGCCAGATGACGACCGCTGCCGCAAGGGTGAATATGCCGCCGCCGATGCTGCCTATCCACGACTTCTTGGGCGAAATGCGGGGGAAGAGCTTGTAGGGGATGAAGCGTTGCAGCAGGCAGCCGCAAAGGTAGGCGAAGGTGTCGTTCACCCACAGGAAGATGAAAAGTGCAAGGGGATATATCCAATTGTACACGAAGACGCCCTTCTCTCCGTCGAAAACGATGCTGAGAGTCGGCAGCAGGGCAAAGGGAAGTGCGATGTATATCTGCGAGGCGAAGCAGAACGCCCAGTTCCGCAGAGGCGTCTTGGAGTGGCGGTAAAGCTCGCTGACAATGATGTAGATGAGCAGCAGGCCGTAGAGCGAGAACATCTTGCCCGTCTGCGGGTTGGAAATCGTGCTGAGCCAAACGGCAGCGACAAGCACGACGCCTGCCATCGCATTGATGGGGCGAACCATGTTGGAATGGACGCGTGTATTCATCAGCGTGCCGAACTCCCATAGCGTAGCAGCCGTTACGATGGCAAAGAAAAAGAAGGCACTGGCAGGACTATAGACTGTGCAGCCCACAAGCAGCAGCACATAAACGACACCGGTCAGGGTGCGGATGATGAGATTCTTCATAATGGTTTTCGTTATAACGCCATGACGTTATTTCATTATCACGAGGCATCGTTTTTTTCTTCAGGTTCAAGCAACTCTTCCGTGCGGCTTGCCCAGGGACGAGGGCCGAAGATGCGCTCCACGTCCTCTGCGAAGATGACTTCCCGCTCGATGAGCTGTTGGGCAAGGGCAGCATGACCCTCGGCATTCTTGCTCAGGATGTCCTTTGCCCTGGCGTACTGCTCGGCAATCATCGCCTTTGTCTCCTCGTCGATGAGCTGTGCCGTGGCCTCGGAGTAGGGGCGCTGGAAGCCGTACTCCTGGTTGTCGTAGTAGCAGAGGTTGGGCAGCTTGTCGCTCATGCCCATGTAGGTTATCATGCTGTATGCCTGCTTTGTGACGCGCTCCAAGTCGTTCATCGCACCGCTGCTTATCTGTCCGCAGAAGAGTTCCTCGGCAGCCCTGCCTCCCAGCGTGGCGCACATCTCGTCGAGCATCTGTTCGCGAGTCGTTATCTGACGCTCTTCGGGAAGATACCATGCGGCGCCGAGCGCCCTGCCTCTCGGCACGATGGTGACCTTGACGAGCGGGTTGGCGTACCTGAGGAGCCAGCTGATGGTGGCATGGCCGGCCTCGTGGAGAGCTATGGTGCGCTTCTCCTCGGCTGTCATCACCTTGTTCTTCTTCTCCAGGCCGCCGATGATGCGGTCCACGGCAGCGAGGAAGTCGTCCTTATCCACGGCCGTCTTCCCGTTGCGTGCCGCAATGAGGGCTGCCTCGTTGCAGACGTTGGCGATGTCGGCTCCGCTGAAGCCCGGCGTCTGTCGGGCAAGGAAGTCGATGTCGAGAGAACTGTCGGTCTTGATGGGCTTCAAGTGGACCAGGAATATCTCTTTGCGCTCCGTCACGTCGGGAAGGTCAACATGTATCTGTCGGTCGAAGCGTCCGGCACGCAGCAAGGCCTTGTCGAGGATGTCGGCACGGTTGGTGGCTGCCATGATGATGACGCCGCTGTTGGTGCCGAAACCGTCCATCTCCGTGAGCAACTGATTGAGGGTGCTCTCCCTCTCGTCGTTGCCTCCCATCTGCAAGCCACGGCTCCTGGCACGTCCCACGGCATCTATCTCGTCGATGAAGATGATGCAGGGAGCCTTCTCCTTTGCCTGACGGAAGAGGTCGCGCACGCGGCTTGCACCGACGCCCACGAACATCTCGACGAAGTCGCTGCCCGACATGCTGAAGAACGGCACGTCGGCCTCGCCGGCAACGGCTTTCGCTAGCAGCGTCTTACCCGTTCCCGGAGGTCCCACGAGCAGCGCGCCCTTGGGAATCTTGCCGCCTAGGTCGGTGTATTTCTTGGGGTTCTTGAGGAACTCCACAATTTCCTGAACCTCGAGCTTCGCGCCCGCCTGACCAGCCACATCGGCGAATGTCACCTTGTTGTCCTCGTCCTTCTCCACAAGCTTTGCGCGGCTCTTGCCGACGTTGAAGATGCCCATCGGCCCTCCCCCGTCGCTGCTGCCCATGCCGCCCATGCGTCGCATGAGGAAGATCCAGAAGAAGACGATGAGGATGAGCGGGCCGAAGCTCCAGAAGAAGTGCATGAAGCCGTCGTCGCCCTGCCGGTATTCCGTCTCGCCCTTGAAGTTCTCCAGGGCCTGCTGCTCGCTGATGAAGTCCTCCAGCTTGTCGGCCGACGGGAACTGAACCACGACAAACGGCCTTGTGCCGCTATCTACTTTCTGGTTCTTGAAGACGTCCCTTATGTGGCTCGGCTCGACATACATCTGCAGCGAGCCGTCGCTCTTGTTCACGATGATGCGCGAGGCGTATCCCTGCTCCACATAGCTCTTGAACTCGCTGTATGTGGCGCTTCGCGACGTACTGCCCGAAAGCAGCGAGTTGTCGCCGCTCATAAGCATGTAGCCCAATACGAGGGCGATGACCACATATATCCAAGTCAGGCTAATCTGCGAGCCGCCCTTCTTGTTCTTATTCCTGTTGTTGTTCTTTTTCTTGTTGTCGTCCATAGGTCTTGGCGTTCAGTCGA
>Ga0247610_10005776_pt1 | contig 12968 bp, 14 predicted proteins | sample 174DNAGHGhighgp2_FD_193483 | JGI IMG/M metagenome (GOLD analysis project Ga0247610, IMG submission 193483) | Sheep rumen microbial communities from Palmerston North, Manawatu-Wanganui, New Zealand - 1742 DNA GHGhigh gp2 | ecosystem: Host-associated > Mammals > Digestive system > Stomach > Rumen...
TAGTCATAAAAAAATACCTACTAAGTAAATCAGTAGGTATATAATCAAAAATCTCTTTTTGGCGAATTATCATATTTTAACAATACTAAACCAAAGAGTTCAACTTAGTCAAACACTAGATTTTGTTCAGCATAGTGGAATTAATATATCTCATTTTTGCAATCTTACAACTTTAGTTAATGATGCAACAGATAATTCTAATTTATCATCAGCCTCAACTCTAACCCATTTCCAACCTATAGGTCATTCATACAATCTAGCAACAACAAATTCTCAGTCTTTAGTATTCTGAGCTTGAGCTGATATAATATATGTTCAGTTCCTAGCTATAACTATATGTCAATCATTATTTAATAATGCTGAATTTCAGTTATTCTCTATATGAGTTCATACAGTTCATGGTGTAAACTTTATTCCTTGATATGTTAATCAACTTCATGAAGTATTTAAATATCTTTCAGCATTAAATGTATCTAATAGTGTTGAAGTATTTGTTGAATTGTTCTGTACCCTAAATCAATACTCATCTCTAGGTCGTTCTCTATCTTCTAATTTGGAATCATCAGAATTAGCATAATTAGGTACTCATGGAGTACCTATCTGTCAAAATCATTGTCAATGTATAATATTCTTATTCCAAGTCATTATTTATCATATTGATTAGATAAAAGTCTGACATCATATAACAATGGAGATACATGAGTATCTGTCTTTCATACTATCTTAACCTGTGCTTTTCTAACTATTGGTAGATCATTACCATTAGAAATATTTAATAACGTATGTTTACCAATTTTTTCATAATCAGACTGCTTTGTTATAACTCAGATTTTTTTAAAGTGATTAAAGTCTGAGAAAACTATAGTTGTTTCCGTATCTTCTGATACAAGATTCATTGTATTTGCTGACTGGTAAGGTAAATCTCCATCCAATGTAAATGTTAGCCAATTTCAATTTTTTTCAACGAAGATAAGCCAATAATCTCAACTTAATCAACTCACCTTAAATTTATCTCATACTTCAGGTTCTACAGTTCAGTCTGTTAAGAAACTCCAATAGTGATAATCATTAACACTAAGATAAACATCCATTGATGTACTTGAATTAGGTATATCATAAGATACTGCTAATTTTAATGGTTCTTTCTCAAGAATATGAGAGTTTATTTGTACAGGATAAACTATTTCAAATTCAGGTTCATATCTTCTAATATTAACATCATCTTGGAATGTTTTTTTGTACTTTGTTTGATCTATTGTAAAATAAACATCTAAATAACCTCTCTCAGTTTTAATATCCACTATTTCTCATTCAGTATTAAGTATAAAGGTTCATACATTACTTCATAACTTATTTCTTCATCGCATAAATACTGAATCTTTAGTAGCACATACAACATTGTTTCTCCAGTTTACCATTATTCAGTTGAAGTTATACTTTTCTTTTCAATCTATTAGATTTAATCATTCAGTATATCTCATATCAGCTCATACGAGCTTTTTCATATCTCAATTATAGTAAACATATAATCATCTTACTCATCTTTCATCTGCTATTACATAAACATACTGTCAGATCATTATAGCATTGATAAATTGCATTCAAGGAAATCTCCAACCTTTATCCCATGCAGCAAGATTAACATCTGTAGCATAATAAACAATTCACATATCTCCTTTATTAACGAAGATGTATTGATAATCGAAAGCTCTAGCAAATGCTACAATATTATATCAATCAGGGAAGTCCAATACATTTCATTCCATAAACTGATAATATACATTTCAGTCTAAGTCTTCTTCAGAATCATAATATAATTGTACATATTGAGTTGTATCCAATCATTCCATATATATTTCATCTTCTATCTCCATGAAATTTCTATTCTTTGGATAGAGATATTGCCAATCTATTTTCTTATAGATTCTGAAATCCAAAAATCCTGTAGGAGTGGAACATTTACCATTAAATATTAATCATAAATATTGCTTAAAATCCAAATCTTGTAGCATATTATCCATATAACATTCTGTTTCATAATAGTCTGTTATAGTTCATACATCTACATCTAGTGTAGTATGGTCTGTATCTCTTGAAGACCATTCTCACTCAAATGCTTTATTAACCTTATCAAAATTAATATTCCACTTATATGCTTTTAATGTACATTCAGTAAATGTACTTCATTGACATGATAATGTAAATTTATATCTACCACATATCTCATCCCAATCAGGTCATACATTTACTCTAGCATCATTAGAATTTTCAAACTTAATTCTGTTCCTTGTTACATTTGTTGTACTATATTCAGAACAGTTACTAACATCTCTTACTGCTCACATAACATGTACCCAATCAGAATAGATATTATATACCAGTCTGTCTGTTATTATTGTTATTGTTTTCCATGTATCTCAACTATATGCTACAAATAATCTCTTAGGTGTTCAGAAATCAGCAGTGTTATATCATTGTCAATCTTGATAATTTATTTGGTTAGCATTATCATCAAAGTATTGATGGTCGTACCATACTTCTCATACAGAATCCCAAACTCTACCATCAGCTGCTAGATAGAATCTTTCTTTTGAATCTACATCAACCCAATCATTAGTAATTACTTCTTTATCAGTCCAAGCCATAGCTTTTACTGATTGAGAATCTGAAAATATATCTAAGTTTTTACTATCTACACATCATGGATTAGTAGAGTATTTATCCATCTGTAATCCTGCAACTGCTCATTGTTGATAAAATACTAAAGAATTATTATCTGCCATTAATAAGTATTCTTAGAATAGTAAATTTTTTGTACTCTTTCTGTTATGTACCTTTTCATCTCTTCTAATTCTTCTTGATAATCTACCTTAGCGATATTAGATTTATCTATATCTTGTTTAGCTCTCCATAAGATAACTTTTAATCATAAATCTAATACTGATTCAAATTGTACTAGATCATCATGTCAAGGGAATAAATCTGTATTAACATTAGAATCCCAATCAGGTTCATTAGCTGCTTCAGTACCTTCTAGCTTTAATCCATCTTCAATATCAGTATCTGGAGTCCAATTAAGAATTATATGATTATCTTTTAACATCCATCCTTTAGCTCATGCTCATTCTTCCCAATCTGATAATTGAGGAAGTTCTACATAAGTATCTCATTGCAATAAATAGACTTTTTTAACTTTATCTATTCAAGGTACTGTATATTCATCATCTTCTCCTTCATTAATTACTTGAGCAGTTCTTTGAATATTGTATTCAGTAGCTCATGCTTGAATATCAGTAGTCCAATAATTCCAAAAATAATCCTCATGAGTTGAGGTAATCATTCTCCATACTTTAAGATAGACTCTTAGAGCATCAGCTTTTAATTTATCTTCTCAATACTCAGCCTTGCTAGTATTTGTTTCTTTAAGAGCATCTTCTATAAATCGTTTCATATATTCTCAATAGTAAAGGATAAATCATAACTTACCATTTACTAGAGAGGAGAGGAGTTACCCTCTCAACTCTATATGTCTGACAAAGACTACCTTTAACTAAGCTACTTCTTTAGTGTTTACAGGAGCTGTTGTAGGATTAGCAACTGTTACTTCTTGAGTGTATGAATCAGAATCAATTGAAGTAATGTCTAATCTATAAAGTTGTTCAGCATTTTGATCGAATACTTTTCCACCGTGAGCAATTTGAGCTAATAAGTTGTAGTACATTCCTCCTTCAGCTTCAGTTACCTTAGCTTTATAAAGTTGTCTTACATAGTTATAAGATCCTTCAAGGAATGCATAAACTTTAGTTCCTGTAATCAAGTTAGATTCGTAAATATCGAATCCTGCAAATTTACCAATCCATCCTTCTACGATTCCATCTACTCCAGATTCAGTACCTGCAAGGATTTTAGCTTGAGCTAATACTCCAGATACTTCAGGAGATACTACAAGGATTCTTCATTTCATAGGAAGTTCTTTTTTACTCATAAGAGTTCTTAACTTCATGATAATGTTAGCACAGTTATTTACATTGAATGTAGTAGCAGTAATAACATTGTTAAGAGTAGCAGAAGTTGCAGTAAAGAAAGCATCAATCATAGTAATAATTGAACCTTCAACAGCAGTTTCCATACCTTCTACCAAGTCAGCCATTCTTTCTCCTTTGATAGAGTAAGCTGTTTGGATTTCTTCAAGGTCAGAGAACTTTTCTCTGTATTGATGAAGCTTGTTGATAGCCAATTGAGAATAACTCATAGTTCTATCAGAAGCAGTAATATCAGAACATGAAGTAGTCTTGATATTTCCTGAGTTAGAACTTGATACATCAGTAAGAGTAATCTTTGGAGAGATAGGTACTGTTACAGTATCTCCAGCTCTTTTAAGAACTCCCTCGAATTTAAAGTTTGCAAATCTTGCAAAAGGTTTTTTAGGTTTATCAGAGATTTTTCTTGCAATCTCAGCATCTAATAAAGCTGTAATTCTATCAGTGTTTGCCATGTTTATAATAATATAAGATTATAAAGAATAGTAGCTTCTTATAATCTCATATGTTGTTCTAGATTTATTTTATGATAACTCTCGGAATAACTACTGCCTTACCTTCTGAGATAGCTTTTTCAACTTCTAGGAATTCTTCTCTAGATAATCTCATAAGGTCTTCTTCAGTATATTCAGGAAGATTACCTTTTTTTGTTGGTTTAACTTCTACTTCTTCAATAGTAGGTTCAGCAACTTCAACTTCTTCAACAGGAGCTTCAATTACTTCTTCTACTACTTCTTCAGTAGGTTTAGCAACTTCTTTAACTTTCTTAGCCATGTTAAATAAATAATAAACTAAATTTGTTTGATTTTCCCTGCCTCGATTCCTGCAGCTACTTTGTTATAAGCAGCTTGATCATGTTCAGCTAAATCAACTAATTGATCTGTAGTAATCTCAGTAATTTCAAGATTCCTAAGATTCTCTCTTCATGGGTTTGGATTCTCATGAGATACTTCTTGATATCAAGATAATCTATAACATTCCTCCCATCATAAATCAGGATATTTAGCTTTAGCATCTAGAATCTCCTGAGGGATTCAATCTTCAAATTTATGCCTTGCTTTAAAGTCGAATTTTTCCTCTAAGCTTTTTTCTAAAGACTCCTTTTCAGCCTCGATAGCTTGCTTTCAAGCGAGATCTCTATTCTTGTAAGCTTCCTTAGCTTGAGCCTTTTTTTTCTCGTACTTCTCTCTAGATACATAATTGTCTTCCAATTCATCCTTTGAGATGTAGTTCTCTTCTAATTCAGCCTTAGAGATAAAATCTTCTTTGTTAAATTCTTCTTCCCTTCCATCATCATAAATGATTTTTGCCATGTTGTTGTAATATGAATTAAAAAGAATGTTGATTAGTGGTCATCCTCCACCGATATATCAGTTTGATTACTGATCCTTGTTAATAATCTATCAGGAGTATCTAAGAACTCATCAATTAACTCTAATTCATGAATCCATAAATCCCTTTTAGAATAGATGGTCTTACTCATATCTTCACTTAATCATGATATGATGCCAGATTTTAGCTGTTCTCTATGTTCTTCTAGATATCATTTTATTAGCTCCCAGAATCTTGAATTTACTCAGTCTTTAATGATACCTTCATCTATTTTTTTACTCAGTTGTAGGTATTTCATTTCATGCTGTAGGTCATAAAGCTTGTGGTTGATTATTTGCTTGATTCTGTTGACTTATGTAATTGCTAACAAGTTGATTAGTTGAAGCTCAATTACCTCATTGATTACCAATCATTTGTTGCATATTTCAATATTGTCATTGTCATGCTAAAGCTAATGCTCTTTGTCTTGCTGCAATAGCTCTATCTTTAGCAGGAGAATCTATTGCTTGTTGATATACTTGTATATATATCTCATGATTCTCATTCATATCTTCTATATCTTTAACATCTTCCTTCTGATTTAATAACTCTAATCCAAGTAATGCTTTTTTATATTCTTGTGGCATCTCATATACTTGATTAATAGTCTCTTTATCCATTCACATAACCCTAGCGAATCTCTTAGTTAAGATTATTTTTCAGAATTCTGATGCTCATTGCATTAATGGTTGATATGCTGCCATAAATGCTGCTTTATTTGTCTCTTCCTCTTCCTTCTGATCTAATGCAGTTACTAATGATAAGTGTAAATCTCTTTTAGTATCCAAATCTTTTCACATGATAGGGAATGTTACAACTCAGAATCCATTATTAAGTGTAATATTCTTTTGAGATTTCATCTTGAAGTTCTTTTGATAACTTCTGTACCATAATACATCCCAATATCTTTTCTCTCACCATAAGAATATCTTGAACATTGTACTCAACCTTACATTCTGATTAGCTTGTAATAATTGTGATTGAGTAGCTGTAATAGTTTGAGAATATACTCCAATACTTTGCTCATCAAATCAGATTTCTTTTGTAGATTTCTGATCTATCATATTCTTTAGATTATATCAGTCTCATGTTCATGATGTTTGAGTAACAACATTATCTAAGATTTTTCTATTCTCTAGATTTCACTTAGAAGGAACATATTTTCTCTTACCAATCTCTCTATGAGCTAATTCTTTACCATCAACTACATCAGAATTATATATTGTTATTCATGAGAATACTTCCTCATGCACTTTATTAACTAATAGATTCATAATCTGCTCTTCTGAGAATTGATTATCTCTTGCCAAGTCTCCAACACATACTCAATATGGATCTCATTTTTTAGGAATGAACCAACTATGAACAACAGGACATGGAATTAATGATGGATCTTTTTTCTCTTCACTTCTTACTGCTTCAACCATTTCACATCTGATAAGTAATGTTCTATCATTAGCCCATTCTGTTAAATACCATCTGTTGTTGAATTTAGTAAAGTGTCTATAAACTTGATATGTCTTAAGATTAGAATTATAAGTCTGATATTGGAATCCTAATCAGTATCATGCAGCCCAACTATTTAATCATTCATAATAATTATCTCATAGCTTTTCTTTAATCTCTTCTAATTCTTTATCAGAGAGCATTAATTCTTTATTTTGGTATAAGCTATTAATCTCTCATTCAGTTAAGATAAGTTCAAATCCATGAAAATTAAATCATTTTACTATGTCAAAATATGGATCAGGAATCCAACATAGAGGAGATATAAGTCTCTTCTTTGGAGATTCTGTTATTTTATCCCAACCTTCATCTACTGCTAAATAGATTCAATAATCTACTATGTCAGAGATTTTATTATATGTTATTTGGTCTTCATCTAATTCATCATAATCAAATTTTAACAAATTATTCCAAGTATCTGCATACTCAGAATCTCATTGCTTCCTTCACTCAAATGTTATTAATGGTTTATTCTTATATAATGCTGATATGAAGAGATTTCTGTTAGTATACAATGATTTACTCCTTAAAGTCTCTCATTCCTTCATTTTATCTCAGTCAATGTTATAATCTTTAATATATTGTCTGAGAATAGGTCTTTTTTTCATTGCAACCTCATATCATGCATCATATTCTTGCTGTACTTTTCTCTGGATCTCATCATAACTCCATCATTGTACTTTCTGCACCATTTTTTGAGTTATTAGGTTTTGCATTGTTTGTTATATTCTATGTAAATTATCGAGAAGTTATTATTTTAGCTTTTTTATTCTCTCAGTTATAAATCTCATTAACTACTGCCAAATATCTAAATGCATCAGCTCCATGAGAACTCCAATCATGCTCAGGTCATTTATAAGCAGTTCTTTTCTCATCGAATTCTTTATGATAATTCTTTAAGCACTTCCATCCTCGTTCAGTCTTTTCTCTATCAAAATAACAATAAGGTAGGATAGCTCTTGCAGAATTAATACCATCTAATACTGACAGTTTAGGAACGATATTAATATCAGTAAATCCATATTCATATAATTTCTCTTCAACAGTTTTTCATGTCTGAATACTTCTTGCCTGTCAATCATGAGGTAGCCATGTAGTTCAATATCTGTAACCTTTCTCTCTTAACATTCCTACATAATGACTTAATCATTCTCAATTATTCTCATAATAATCTATTACTCTTATCTCATTTCAGATTCTCTGCCAAAATCGAATAGCCGTTGAATCATTTATTCATAAATCCCATACAGTAAATACATCTAATGCAGGATCATATGGAACAAGTGTTCTACGATTATTTTTCTCTAGAGCTGTTAATAATTCTGCATAGTAATTACCTTGTATTCATGCATCAAATGAGCAGTAGTATTCTTGTTGAAATATTGCATCACTTCCATTTTTCTGAATTATCTCTCTTCTTTCTTCCTCTAATACTTCAGGAGATATAGCTTTTGTATCTTCAACCGTTTGAATTGATACGAGCCGTTTATCATTCTCCTTAGCCATATCTAATAACTCTTTAGCATGATTATCTCATCTAGGAGTAAAATTAAATATAGCCCATCAACCATTCTCTGCTAATATAGGTCTTAAGAAATCCCATACTGCAGGAGATTGAAGGGAATATTCTGAGAATACAATTCAGATAGGATTAGTTCAGACAATGCTATCAACATTATCAGATCATATAATCTGAATTATTGAACCGTTAAGTAATTCTACCTTCATTTCTGTATCGTTCTTTCTCTTAATGATCTCATCTGGAATATGTTTGATTGTTTTCCAACCATCTTTATCAATTCAATCCCATACTGCTTTTTTACCTTGAGAATAAGTAGGGAACACATAGTAATAGATTCATACATCCTCTAAAGCTTTCTTTACTATTATGTTAAAGCAAGCTTTATCTTTTCATGCTCTACGATGTCGAACCATTATTATTCTCCTTGTTCAATTATCTATTGCCTCAAAGATAGGAATCTGATAATCTCTAGGTTCAAAATGATAGGGGATTGTTATTTCTCTCATTTTTTGAATGATACAATCTTAAATTGAATAGATGTATCATTCTCGACTTTATCAGTATACATTTTGTTATACTTTCATAACTTCTCCAAAGCTGAGTTAACATTAGCCAAGTCTAGAATGGTTTGGTCTTTACCTTTAACAAAGACTTCTTTTTTACCCATTCAGATTTCAACTATCTCTCTCAGATTTTGGAGAACAAAGTCTACTCATACATCTAGCTTTTCTGTTTTCTGCTGAGTCTTCTCTGCTAAGTATTCACTAACTCTAACATTCCCTAATAATTTAGGTCATAGAGCTTCTGCCGATTTCTGACTTACTCAGTAGACTTTCTTATAAGCAGCAGTAGCATTGAAGCTCTTAAGATACTCTAAGCAGAACATCTTTTGCTTTTGAGTTAAAGCTTCCTTCTTCTTCATTATTCTAATGTTTATCTTGTAAACAGTTTGGAATATAATCAAAAATAAAAAAGTGGCGAAAAAATCTGAATAATAAAAAGAGAGCTTTTAACACTCTCTTTTAATTCTAGAACAACATGAGAAGAAGCTAGCTCAAATATATGAGCGAATGTAATATAATCAAAAATTCTGAAGTGGCGAATTTTAGATAAAGTTTTCATACTTACTTCTCATTCTTGCCTTTAATCTTATCATAAGATTATTAACTGTTTGATGATCTACTCAAAGGAGTAAAGCTATCTCTCTATTAGATAGAGGATGCATTCAATCTCGTTCATATTCATAGTAAAGGTTGAATAATAGTTCATGGAGTTTATGTTTTTCTTCAGGTTTGAATCTTCTTTCTAATTTAATCTTATCGTGTTCATAAAATATAACCGTATCAAAAAATGACTCCTTCTCATAGAGTTTTCAATTCTTAAATAATTTTCTTACTCTATATCATAACATTTAATATTTTATTTTTTGCGAACATAAAGTATTATTTTTTAGATTTTTTCTTGTTTAGGTTTTTTCTTGCCTTGATAATCTCATCTATTAATCATTTATCCCATGCAACTCATAAATCTCAATTATCTAATGTATATTGAGTAAATCAGAATACATCACAGATATAGTCTATAAGATTTCTATAATGCTGAATCTTCTGATCTGTATCTTTTATGGTTTTTAAGAGATGGTCGTTTTCTGCATTTAATTCTTTTGTAATAGTTATAACTGAAACTCTATCATCTCTATAAGTTTTAAGTTGTTCCTCTAGATATTTAATCCTAGCATTTAATTTAGATTTGCTAGTAAATATTAATTTAACTCTTTCTTTTAGGTTCATGGCGAATTTTAATAATAACTAAAAATTAGCAGCCTCATAAATCCTTCTCCAATTCTTAGATGGTTTGTAGAAGTTTTTGGTTGCTCGTAATTTCTCATTCTCTTCAATGAGTTCTGGAATATACTCGTTAAGGTATATTTCTGTTACTGAATATTTTTTAGGATTAGAGATGTATTTTTGTAGATGCTCTTCCATCTCCTCAACTTGTTCTTTAGAATATTTTTTAATTAGGTTGATTCTGTAGACTTTATTAGTTATCTCTTTTTCTAAGGTACTTCCCTTAGGTCAGGTTGTATAGTTACAGTTCCTACATTGAGCATTAATATTAATCTTGAATAAGCATATACCCTGAAACATTCTAGAGTAGAGATGTCATCATGCTAATTCCTTCCAAGAGCATAATCTATTACATGAGATACAAATACCATTTCAGTCTGGATTAGTATCTCTTAATTTGCTATTCTCTTGAGCTATTGCTAATGCGAATTGTAGCTTTTTATTCCTAGTCCATTTTTTATCTTTATATACTACAATTTTATTCCCTTTAAATTCTCTTATCTCATTAAGCATCTTTTTCCTATATTCTTCTTCCTTCTTTTTGAGATATGCATCCTTCTTTTTATTAATCTTTAATATTTTATAGTCCATAAACTTATCCATTTTGGATCTTAAGTTTATGATATTAATTTTGTTATTCCTCTCTGTTCTATTTTTTAGATCCATAAACTTTTTAGCCCATTTAGCTTTTATGGTATCTTCTGTTTTTTTTATTTTAATCATAACACAAAAAGCCTTAGTATGTAAACTAAGGTTCTACAATTTTCATAAGTCCTCTATAAGTTTAACAAGATTTTAGATAATTACAAGAGAATTTTTATAAAATTAATTCTGAATACTTACCTATATTCTGTATATTGACATATATTATATTTTATATTTCACTTGTAATTAAGATATTGATTAAGTATAAGAGAGGAGTAGGTGGTACTTCATGAAGTAGAACTTTATTAGTTTTACTTTTTTATTCTAAAAAAATGATAGATAGATTCTGTGAATACCTAAAGAATAATAGGGGATTTGCTAAAAATACAATAGATAATTATGCTAGAACTTTAATTAAATTTGATGCATACCTTAATAAACATTCAAAGAGTATAGATTATGTAGATCACATAACTTTAAGAGATATTAATGGATTTATACAAGTACAAAGATTATATAAATCAGCTAGAACTTGTAACAATTATTTATCAGCTATTAGAGTATTCTTATATTATGGAATGATGCTAGGATTAGAAGTTATTAATCCTAAGCTTTTATTAAATCAAAGAGCTGAGATCAAAAAAATAGAAAGTCTGACTGAAGAGGAGACTAAAATACTGCTAGAGTATTTTAAGAATGCTCCATGTTGAGAGAGTAGAGAAGAGGAGTTAATGAAAACTAGGAATTATTTAATTGTATATATGCTAGTATATACAGGAGTTAGAGTTACTGAACTTATTAATATTAAGATAGATGATATTAATGATGAGTTAATAATTAAGTGAAAAGGCTGAAAGTATCGCCCTATAAGATTATTTAAGGATGATTTAGATCTCATTAAGCTATATTTATTCATGAGAAGAAAATATAAGTCTGAATATTTATTCATATCTTTATCTCATAATAGCATGGGAGAAAAAATATCTAGGAATTGAGTAGAAAATATAGTTAGAGAAGGAGGAGTAAAGGCATGAATAAAAACTAAAATATTCCCTCATAAATTAAGGCATACATTCGCTACGAGTTTACTTAGGAGAAATGCGAACTTATACCATATCAAAGAATTATTATGACATTCTAGTATAAGTACAACACAGACCTATTTATCAGTTGTGAACTCTGAACTTGCGAACACTCAAAAATTATTACCTAGATTTTAACACTAATTAGAAAATTTATTTTAGAGAAGTCAACCATAGGGAAGAATAATATTAGTTCTTCTCTATCTTTTCTAAATACTAAAAAATCTCAACAAAATCTTGCAAAATATTTTTTTATGGATATAATAATTTCAATGATATGAGGTTCAGATGCAATTAAGCATCTACTAAAAAATGAAAGTTTACTTCGCACAAGATACACATCGTTGAGTTCAAGTAATCTTACATATTAAGAGCTTCATATCATGAATGATATGAGGCTTTTTTCTTTTCCATAAGTCCACCTACTACACACAACACAAGGTTCTACAAAATGGAATTAAGCATCAGATCATTAGGGGTTCAAATCTACAGTAACTGCTTCATACAGTACAGTAGACCGAACCTCTCTACTGTACTATATGAGTCGGTTGCTTGATTCTTTAGCAAGGGGAACATTAAGTATCGACTACATATAGTAGCCGATATTTTATTTTCTAAACCTAAGTGATTATGTTAATTACAAGCAAGGGTGATTGAATTCATTTCTATGGGTATGATGACAAGGGTATCCATGAAGTGATTAAAGTAGGGAGGAGATTTTATCTAGCAAAGTTAATCATTGGAGAATGATTGCTAGCAATATGATCTCCTCTAAAGAATTTTACATTGGTGACTGATTAAATTATGGAGAAGAAGTATTTTAAATGCTTTAGGCTCATGTATGAGACTTGAAAGAAGATTAAAGATACAGAGCTACAAGCTAAATACTTTATGGCTCTATGTGAATATGGATTAGATGGTAAAGCTCCTGAAGATCCATTAATCGATGCTTTAT
>Ga0247610_10005777_pt1 | contig 12965 bp, 9 predicted proteins | sample 174DNAGHGhighgp2_FD_193483 | JGI IMG/M metagenome (GOLD analysis project Ga0247610, IMG submission 193483) | Sheep rumen microbial communities from Palmerston North, Manawatu-Wanganui, New Zealand - 1742 DNA GHGhigh gp2 | ecosystem: Host-associated > Mammals > Digestive system > Stomach > Rumen ...
CTGTGCCTACAATGTCTAAATTTATAATTATACGGAGCCATGCATTCGGGACCGAACTCTATAGTATCCGTGATGTTGAATGCCTTGATAAAATCATCCAGGGTGGTATTATACGAAAGGAATAATCCAACATCTCCCAAAGAGAGAAAACTACCGAGCGCCAACTTGAAATCCAAATAACGAAGCCGTATATTCCCTTCATTGTCAGAAAGATATGTAACATGTTTCTTCTTTTCATGAATCCAATTCACCCGATAAACATATATCGCAGTATCCTCGATGGTCCACGGGTAATATTTTAGTTCAAAATTAAAAGTTCCATAGCGCCACTCGCCCTTTCCGTCGAAAACAAACGGAAGATCAGCTAATTTTCCAACAATCGGGACGGAAGAGCGGATCTGTCCGATATGAATGGTATCCGACTGTGCAAACGAAGACACACTCCACAGCGTAACAGTCAGAATCGAAAAAAACTTTTTATATGAAACCATACGTACAATTTTAGCGCACAAAAATACAAAAATCCCCCACTCTCCTATTCTACATTCTACATTCTACATTCTTCATTCATAATTCATAATTAAAAAAAGCGACCGGGAAACTTGCTCCCGGCCGCCACAAAATTTATAAAAAAGTTGAACGTAGTCAGCTTATGCCAGACCGCCGCCGCTCATAAACGGGGGGATCTGGTTTGGGCGATCCTGGATGACACCGAATTGTTCCTCATACTTTGACAGGTTGTCCTGCAAAGCACGGAGCAAGCGTTTGGCATTCACCGGATTCATGATGACGCGGGAACGCACCACCGCCTTTGGAATCCCAGGGGAAAGAGCTGCGAAATCCACGAAAAACTCATTTTCAGAGTGGGAAAGGATAGCCAGGTTGGAATACACCCCTTTCGCTACCTCTTCGCTGATACTCAAATCTATCTGTTGTTCTTTTTTTTCTTCAGCCATCTTAATTCTTAATTCTAAATTTTTGATTCTAGATTCTTAGTCTTCTTCCTTCGATGCCATAAGGGATTCATACTCTTCCTTCGAGCCAACCTCGATATTCTGGTAGGCGCGAATACCCGTGCCGGCAGGAATCTTCTGACCAACGATGACATTCTCCTTCATACCGATCAGGCTGTCGGATTTGGCATTGATGGCGGCTTCGGTCAGCACCTTCGTCGTCTCCTGGAAGGATGCAGCGGAGATGAAGCTATGCGTTTGCAGGGAGGCGCGGGTGATACCTTGCAGTATCGGCTTACCCGTAGCCGGACGAGCATCGCGGGTCACCACCAGCCGCAAGTCTTTGCGCTTGAGCATGGAGTTGACATCGCGCAGCTTCTTAGCTGAAATAATCTGACCCTTACGGATAGTATCGGAATCGCCAGCGTCTTCCACCACTTTCTTATCCCAGATCTGGTCATTCTCCTCCTGGAAGTCAATCTTGTTGATCAACTCGCCCTGCAGGAACTTGGTGTCGCCCGGATCCTCAATCTCCATCTTGCGCATCATCTGGCGGACAATGACCTCAAAGTGTTTGTCGTTGATTTTCACACCTTGCAGACGATACACTTCCTGGATTTCGTTGATGATATACTCCTGCACCTTCTGGGCGCCCTTGATGTTCAAGATATCCACAGGGGTGAGGGAGCCTTCGGACAGTGGTGTGCCAGCCTTCACGAAGTCGTTCTCCTGGGCAAGAATCTGCTTGGAAGTCGGGATGAGATAGGTCTTGGCACCTTCGCCGGAATCCACGCGCGGCGTGATTTTCACCACACGGTTACCGCGTTTCAGTTTCTTCTCAAAGGAGACGACGCCGTCGATTTCGGAGACCACAGCAGGATCGGACGGATTACGGGCCTCGAACAGCTCGGTCACACGCGGCAAACCGCCCGTGATATCACCGGACTTGCCGAAAGAACGCAAAATCTTGACCAAAATTTCACCGGAGTCGATAACCTGTCCTTCTTCCACAGCAAGACGAGCACCGACAGGGACATCAAAACTCTTGATAATATCACCATCCTCGTCTAAAATATTGATGCTCGGGTTTTTGGTTTTTAATCGACTTTCGATAATCACTTTATCGTGGATATTGGTCTGCTCGTCAGTTTCCACACGATAGGTAACCCCTTCGATGATATCATTGAACTGAACCTTACCGGCAACATCCGACAGAATCACGGCATTGAAAGGATCCCAATCAGCGATCAGGTCGCCCTTCTTGATGCTGTCACCGTGTTTATAATAGAGGTTCGAGCCGTATGGCACATTCGCGGAAGAGAGTGCCACACCCGTATTCACGTCAATTATCTTGATTTCAGCAGTACGGCCGATAACCTTATAGTAGAACTTGCCCGTCTCATCGGTTTTTTCCAGAGCGCGCAACTCATCTATACTCAGGACACCATCGTAGGAGGCCTGGATGGAACTGTTCGCGGCCACATTACCGGCCACACCACCGACGTGGAATGTACGCAGGGTCAGCTGGGTACCAGGCTCGCCGATAGACTGTGCGGCAATGACACCGACAGCCTCACCAATTTGAACCATCTTGCCGGTTGCCAAGTTGCGTCCGTAACACTTTTGGCAGATACCGTGCTTCGACTCACAGGTCGGTACTGAACGGATTTCCACCTCCTCAATAGGAGAATCCTCGATAATCTGACAATATTTCTCCGTCAATTCCTCACCTGCGCGAATAATCAGTTCTCCTGTTTGGGGATGATAGACATCATGCAGCGTTACACGACCCAAGAGACGGTCGTACAACGTTTCGACCACTTCCTCGTTGTTTTTCAAGGCACTCACAGTCATGCCGCGCAACGTGCCGCAGTCAACCTCATTGATGATCACATCGTGCGAAACGTCCACGAGACGACGGGTCAGATAACCGGCGTCGGCGGTTTTCAGTGCGGTATCGGCCAAACCCTTACGGGCACCGTGCGTGGAGATGAAGTACTCCTGCACCGACAGGCCTTCCTTGAAGTTGGAGAGAATGGGGTTCTCGATGATTTCACCGCCTGACGACCCTGCCTTACTGGGCTTTGCCATCAGACCACGCATACCGGAAAGCTGACGGATTTGCTCCGCAGAACCACGGGCTCCGGAGTCCCTCATCATGTGCACCGGATTGAAGCCCTGGCGATCCTCCTCGATTTCCTTCATGAGTATCTTGGACAGACGCGCGTTGCACTGTGACCAAACGTCAATCACCTGATTGTAACGCTCCGTATTGGTGATGAAACCCATGTTGTAGTTCATGGTGATTTCATCGACCTGGGCGTTGGCCTCGGCAATCAATTTCGGTTTTTCGGCAGGGACAATCACATCGCCGAGGTTGAATGACATACCACCCTCGTAGGCCATACGGTAACCGAGGCTCATGATGTCATCCAGGAACTGGGTACAAGACTTGTTGCCGCACTTGATGAGCACATCACCGATGATATCGCGCAATGCCTTCTTTGTCAGCAACATGTTAATATAGCCATAATCTTTCGGCACCACTTGGTTGAACATCACGCGTCCCACGGTAGTGTCAATCACTTTCAAGGTGCCTTGTCCGTCCACATCGACACGGCACTTGATTTTGGCGTTGAGATGAACTTTCTTTTCGTTATAAGCAATCATCACCTCCTGCGGCCCGTAGAAAATGCCGCCTTCGCCAGGAACCTTATGGTCAGGGGTGGAGGGGAGTTCTTTCGTGATATAATACAGGCCCAACACCATGTCTTGGGAAGGCACGGTCACGGGAGCGCCGTTGGCCGGGTTGAGGATATTGTGGGAAGCCATCATCAGCATCTGGGCCTCCATGATGGCGGCATTGCCCAGTGGCACGTGCACGGCCATCTGGTCCCCGTCGAAGTCGGCGTTGAATGCCGTGCAGCACAACGGGTGCAGGCGGATGGCCTTACCCTCGACCAAACGCGGCTGGAACGCCTGGATACCCAGCCGGTGCAGCGTGGGGGCGCGGTTCAACAGCACGGGATGCCCTTTCAGTATGTTCTCCAAAATTTCCCACACCACGGGATCCTTGCGGTCGACAATCTTCTTCGCCGACTTCACCGTCTTCACGATGCCTCTTTCGAGAATCTTTCGGATAACAAAGGGCTTGAACAGCTCGGCGGCCATGTCTTTCGGCAGACCGCACTCGTTCAGGTGCAAATCAGGGCCGACAACGATAACGGAACGACCGGAATAGTCGACACGCTTACCCAACAGGTTTTGACGGAAACGGCCTTGCTTGCCCTTCAGGCTGTCGGAGAGGGACTTCAAGGCACGGTTGGACTCCGTTCTCACCGCACTGGACTTTTTGGAATTGTCAAACAGGGAATCCACAGCCTCCTGCAGCATACGTTTCTCATTACGCATAATGACATCAGGGGCTTTGATTTCCATGAGGCGTTTCAGGCGGTTGTTTCGGATGATGACACGACGGTAAAGGTCATTGAGGTCGGAGGTGGCAAAACGGCCGCCATCCAACGGCACCAACGGGCGCAGTTCGGGTGGAATTACCGGCACCGTCTTCACAATCATGCGCTCCGGACGGTTGTCGGCGCGTTTTCGGCTGTCGCGAAAAGCCTCGAACACATGAAGACGCTTGAGCAGATCCTTCTTGCGCTGCTGCGAAGTCTCGCGGTTGGCGCGGTCACGCAACTCATAAGACTCGGCATCCAAATCGACCATACAAAGCAGATCGTAGAGGGCTTCAGCGCCCATCTTGGCGATGAACTTGTTGGGGTCGGAATCTTCCAGCAAACGGTTTTCCGACGGCAGCTTTTCCGCCAAGTCAAAATATTCCTCCTCGGTAAGCAGTTTGCCCTTCTTGATCTCGTCACTTTCAAGGATACCGCCTTGAATCACGATATATTTCTCATAATAGACCACAGCCTCAACCTCTTTTGAGGCAAGACCCAGCAAAGCGCCAATCTTGTTAGGAGAGGATTTGAAAAACCAAATATGAGCCACAGGCACCACTAACTGGATATGCCCCATGCGCTCACGGCGCACCTTGCGTTCGGTGACTTCCACGCCGCAACGGTCGCACACGACTCCCTTGTAACGAATTCTCTTATACTTGCCGCAGTGGCACTCCCAGTCCTTCATCGGCCCGAATATCTTCTCGCAGAACAAACCATCGCGTTCTGGCTTCAGGGTTCTGTAGTTGATGGTTTCAGGTTTCAGCACCTCACCGTGAGATTGCTCAAGAATCGTCTCGGGAGAGGCTAGACTGATGGTTATTTTATGAAACTCCTTACGGGTATTATTATCTTTTCTGAGAGCCATTTCTTTCAGATGTTTTATTTCTTATTCAAATTTAATATCCAAGCAAAGACCGCGCAACTCGTTGACCAACACATTGAAAGACTCTGGTATGCCTGAAATTGGCATATTGTCGCCTTTCACGATGGCCTCATAAGCCTTGGCTCTGCCCACCACATCGTCGGACTTGACGGTCAGGATCTCTTGCAGCACGTTGGATGCGCCGTAGGCCTCAATGGCCCACACCTCCATCTCACCGAAACGCTGTCCGCCGAATTGGGCCTTACCGCCGAGAGGCTGTTGCGTAATCAGTGAGTAAGGACCGATGGAACGGGCATGCATCTTGTCGTCAACCATATGGTGCAGCTTCAAGTAGTAGATGTAGCCCACCGTGGCTTTCTGGTGGAACGGCTCGCCCGTCTCGCCGTCATACAGCTGGGTGCTGCCGTTTTCGGGAAGCCCGGCTTCGCGCATCAGCTCGTTGATCTGGTCTATTGAGGCACCGTCGAAAATCGGGGTTGCATACTTCACCCCTTTCACCTTGCCTGCCCAAGCCAACACTGTTTCGTAAATCTGGCCCAGATTCATTCGGGAAGGCACGCCCAACGGGTTCAGCACCACATCTACCGGACGTCCATCCGCGAGGAACGGCAAATCCTCCTGACGGACAATCTTGGCCACGCAACCCTTGTTCCCGTGACGACCGGCCATCTTGTCACCCACACGCAATTTACGTTTGTTGGCAACATACACCTTGGCCATTTGCACGATACCTGATGGCAATTCGGTCCCAATGGTCGCATCAAAAATCTCACGCGTGCGGCGGGACTCGATGTCACGCACCTTTACCAGATAGTTACGGATAATCTCTGAAACCATCCCGTTCACTTTGCTGTCATTCGTCCATTTGGAAATGGACACCGTCTTGTAATCAATGGTGTTCAACAGCTTTTGCGAGAACTTCGACCCTTTTTGGACGATCGGCTCCTTGGTGTCAGCATATATCACATGAGACACCTTGCCATCCAGGACCTTGTACAGCTTCTGCACCAGGATTTCCTTCAGCGCATCAAGCTCGCCTTGGTACTTGCCTTTTATCTCCTCTTCGATGTCTTTGTCTTTAGCTTTTGACTTTCTGTCTTTGATGAGACGGGACATGGATTTGGCACCAATGACAACACCGCGCATGGATGGTGGTGCCTTGAGAGAGGCGTCTTTCACGTCGCCGGCCTTGTCGCCGAAGATGGCACGGAGCAATTTCTCCTCGGGCGTCGGGTAAGACTCGCCCTTTGGCGTAATCTTACCGATAAGGATATCGCCCTCCTTCACCTCGGCGCCAACACGGATCAGACCGTCTTCGTTCAAGTCCTTGGTCGTTTCTGCAGAGACGTTCGGGATATCATTGGTCAACACCTCTTGGCCGCGTTTCGTGTCACGCACTTCAAGGGTGAATGATTCTATATGGATAGAGGTGTACAAGTCGTCGGTTACTGCCTTCTCGGAAATCACGACAGCGTCCTCGAAGTTGTATCCTTTCCACGGCATGAATGCCACCATCAAGTTACGGCCGAGAGCCAGTTCGCCATTCTCCGTGGCATAGCCTTCCGTCAGCACGTCGCCTTTCTTCACTTTCTGGCCTTTCACCACGATAGGACGCTGGTTGAAGCAGGAGTTCTGGTTGGTTCTTCTGAACTTCAGCAACTGATAGTTCTTGACATTGGAGTCGAAGCTCACCATTTCTTCAGTCTCAGTGCGTTCGTAGGCGATTTCAATATGTTGTGCGTCAACGGACTTGACGACGCCGTTGCCTTCTGCCAACAGCACTACGCGGGAGTCAACGGCCACGCGGTGTTCAAGGCCAGTACCCACAATGGGGGCTTCGGGACGGAGCAGGGGCACCGCCTGGCGCATCATGTTAGAACCCATCAACGCACGGTTAGCATCGTCATTCTCCAAGAAAGGAATCAGGGATGCGGCGATGGACGCAATCTGGTTAGGCGCGATATCGATAAGGTCGATCTCCTCGCGCGGCAGGATTGGGTAGTCGGCCAAGCGACGGGCCTTCACTTTTTCGCCAAGCAGGCCATTTTCGTCCATCGGCGTGTTCGCCTGGGCGATACGTTTGTTGTCCTCCTCCTCTGCAGTAAGGAATATCGGCGGTTCGTCGAATCGAACACGCCCGTTGTCAACCCTGCGATAAGGCGTCTCGATGAAACCGAGCTCGTTGATGCGGGCGAACACGCAGAGGGAGGAGATCAAACCGATGTTCGGACCTTCAGGGGTCTCGATTGTACACAGACGGCCATAGTGGGTATAGTGTACGTCACGCACCTCAAAACCGGCGCGTTCACGGGACAGACCGCCAGGTCCCAAAGCGGAGATTCTGCGCTTGTGGGTGATCTCCGACAGCGGGTTCGTCTGGTCCATGAACTGCGAGAGTTGGTTGGTGCCGAAGAACGAATTGACCACTGACGAGAGTGTTTTGGCGTTGATCAGATCCTGCGGATAGAAAGACTCGTGGTCGCGCACGTTCATCTTTTCACGGATGGTGCGGGCCATGCGGTTCAGTCCGAGACTGAACTGGTTATATAATTGTTCCCCGACGGTGCGGACACGTCTGTTGCTCAGGTGGTCGATATCATCGACTTCTGTCTTAGAGTTAATCAGCTCAACCAGGTAACGGATAATGGAGATGATGTCCTCATTTGTGAGAACGCCCGTTTCCATCGGGATGTCCAAATTCAGTTTTTTATTGATGCGGTAGCGTCCCACCCCGCCGAGATCATAACGTTTCTCGGAGAAGAACAGCTTGTCGAGAGTGGCGCGGGCGGTCTCTTCGTCGGGAGCCTGCGTACTTTTCAGCTGCATATAGATGTACTCTATGGCTTGTTTGCCCGAATTGGTGGGATCCTTCTGCAATGTGTTGAAAATCACAGAATAGTCTACCTGCCTTTCATCCTGTTTGTGGAACAGGACGGTTTTGATGTTCGCGTCAGCAACCATATTGATATGGTCTTTCTCGAACACTGTTTCGCGGTCAATGAGCACTTCGGTACGCTCAATATTGACCACCTCTCCAGTCTCATCGTCTACAAAATCCTCGTACCAGGTCTTCGTTACAGCGGCGGCCAGCTTCTGTCCCACATACTTTTTGAGGTTCGCTTTGGAGGCCTTTACTTCCTCTGCGATGTCGAATATGCTGAGAATATCTTTATCCGTCTCGTATCCGATGGCGCGCAACAGGGTGGTCACCGGCAATTTCTTCTTACGGTCGATATACGCATACAGGACGTTGTTGATGTCTGTGGTGAACTCCATCCAAGATCCTTTGAACGGGATAATACGGGCGGAGTAGAGCGGCGTACCGTTGGAGTGGTACGAAAAACCGAAGAACACGCCGGGGGAACGGTGCAGCTGTGACACCACAACGCGCTCGGCGCCGTTGATGATGAACGTGCCACTGGGGGTCATGTAGGGAATCATACCCAGATAAACCTCCTGCACGCGAGCCTCTTCAAAGCCCTCATGTTCTTCGTCGTTGCACTTCAACTGCAACTTGGCTTTCAGTGGAACACTGTATGTCAAACCTCTTTCAAGGCATTCGTCCATCGAGTAGCGGGGAAAGTCGATGTAATAGTCCAAAAACTCAAGGACGAAACAATTTCTTGCGTCGGTTATCGGGAAGTTCTCCGCAAACGCCCGATACAAGCCCTCATTCTTACGCGATTCCGGGTCGGTGTCTATCTGGAAGAACTCCTGGAAGGACTTCAGCTGGATGTCAAGAAAATCCGGAAATTCAACGGGCCTCGTTGTCGCAAAACTTATTCTCTTATTATTTGTAGTTGCCAAGACTGTTTGTTTTTAATTGACGAAAATACTGATTATTAACTTGAATACCAATCAGCAGGCATTATAAAACAGCAATAAGAACAAGGCTTCCACACGGAGTGGAAGCGTTGTTCTCTTGCTTGTTCAGGGGCGGGAAACTATTTAATTTCCACTTCAGCTCCGGCTTCCTCGAGGCTCTTCTTGAGGGATTCGGCCTCATCTTTGGAAATGCCTTCCTTGACAGCCTTGGGGGCGCCGTCAACCAGTTCCTTCGCTTCCTTCAGGCCAAGGCTGGTGAGTTCCTTCACCAACTTCACAACCTGCAGCTTGTTGCCGCCGGCGGCTTTCAGGATGACGTCGAACTCGGTCTTCTCTTCTGCGGCGGCTGCACCACCTGCTGCAGGACCTGCTGCCACTGCCACGGCGGCGGCGGCGGGCTCGATGCCGTATTCTTCTTTCAGGATTTGAGCTAACTCGTTAACTTCTTTAACGGTCAAGTTCACTAATTGTTCTGCAAATGCTTTCAAATCTGCCATAATGTTATTTTTTTTATTGTTTTTACTAAATTTGATTTGTTGTTTTTGTTTTTTATGCTCTTTCGGAAAGGGTCTTCACGATACCGGCCAGCTTGCCGCCACCCGACTGCAAAGCAGACACAACCTGTTTTGCGGGTGATTGCAGTAATGCCACGATGTCGCCGATCAATTCCTCGCGAGACTTGATGCTGCAAAGCATGTCCAACTGCTCGTCGCCGATATAGACGGCCTCTTCGATGAAGGCTGCCTTGACGAGGGGCTTTGCATTCTTGGCCCGGAAGTCCTTTATCAACTTCGCAGGCACGTTACCCGTGTTGCACAACATCACAGCCGTAGGGCCGTTCAGGGTCTCGTAAAGCTCTGAATAGTCCTTCTCAGACTGCTCCATGGCACGTTTCAAAAGCGTGTTCTTCACCACTTTCAGTTTCACGTCCTTGTTGAAGCACAACTTGCGTAACTGGTTGACCGTGCTAACTGTGAATCCGGAAATGTCCGTCACATACACATGAGAATAGTTAGCCAAGTCTTGGGAAATCTCTTCTATAATCTGACTTTTTTGTTCTTTGTTCATAACTAACTAATCTTTTTTATACAGTAACTGATTTAGGATCCACTTGCACGCCAGGACTCATCGTCGTAGAGAGGTAGATGCTCTTGATATAGGTACCCTTAGCGCTCGAAGGCTTGAGCTTGATCACCGTTGCCAGCATCTCACGGGCGTTGTCAGTAAGCTGATCCACGCTGAAACGGTTCTTGCCGATAGAGGTGTGGATAATGCCATACTTGTCAACCTTGAAGTCGATCTTACCGGCTTTCACCTCGGAAACGGCCTTGCCAATCTCCATCGTTACGGTACCTGACTTCGGATTGGGCATCAACCCACGAGGACCGAGGATTCTACCAAGCGCGCCAATTTTCGGCATCACGCTCGGCATGGTGATGATGACATCCACATCCGTCCATCCCTGCTTGATTTTGTCCACATATTCTTCCAAGCCCACGAAATCAGCACCCGCAGCCTTTGCCTCTTCCTCCTTGTCGGGGGTGCAGAGCACCAACACGCGCACCTCTTTGCCTGTCCCATGAGGCAAAGTCACTATACCGCGCACCATCTGGTTGGCCTTCCTCGGGTCGACGCCTAAGCGGACGTCGATATCGAACGAAGCGTCAAACTTGGTGTAGGTAAGATTCTTCACCACTTGGATAGCCTCGGGCAGAGCGTACTGCTTGCTCTTATCAAATTTAGCAAAAGCTTCTTTGCGTTTTTTTGATATCTTAGCCATTTGTTTTAATTTTACTTGTTAATTAATTTTGCTCGAAAGGATTCTGGCCCCCTTTCACATTGACACCCATACTGCGGGCGGTGCCGGCGACCATTGACATGGCAGACTCGACCGTGAAGCAGTTCAAGTCTTTCAGCTTGATCTCGGCAATGCTACGCACCTGGTCCCAAGTGATAGTACCTACCTTTGAGCGGTTGGGCTCTCCAGAACCTTTCTGAAGTTTGGCGGCCTCCATAATCTGTACAGCTACCGGCGGCGTTTTAGTAATAAAGTCAAAGGACTTATCCTTATAAACAGTGATTACTACCGGAATAACTTTGCCAGCCAAGTCCTGCGTACGGGAATTGAACTGTTTGCAAAATTCCATAATGTTCACGCCCTTGGAACCTAATGCAGGACCTACCGGCGGTGACGGATTGGCGGCACCTCCCTTAATCTGTAACTTAATTAAGCCAGCTACTTCTTTTGCCATTTTGTTTGAATTTGATTTGTTTGTAACTACGTTCAGACACTATATTTTTTCAACCTGCATAAAACCGAGCTCTAAGGGGGTCTTACGGCCGAAGATTTTCACCGTAATCTTCAGCTTCTTCTTTTCGGTGTCGATCTCCTCGATCACACCGTTGAATGTGTTGAAAGGTCCGTCAATAACCTTGACTTCTTCGCCCACTAAGTAAGGTTGAAGCAGATACTCATCCTGTGTGGCGAGCTCATCAACCTTTCCTAACAGACGGGAAACCTCCTCTTTGCGCAGAGCCACGGGCGGGTCGCTCTTTCGACGGCAACCGACAAAACCCAGCACACCCGGAATCTCCAGCAGTTTCGCGCAAACTTCCTGGGTCATTATCGCCTCGACGAAAATATAACCCGGAAAATAGTTGCGCTCCTTAACCACCTTCTTTCCGCTCTTCGTGCTATGAAAAACTTTCTCCGTGGGGATAAGTACCTCGAAGACAGAATCACGAAGACTTGTCACAGCAACTTCGCTGTCGATATTTTGCTTCACCTTCTTCTCCGTACCCGTCACGGACTTGATTACATACCACTTGCGCTCTAATTCAGCCATGTCAAAGTTACTTAGGATATAATGTCAGTTATAAAGAAACTAAACAGTCGGGAACATTGCACGCATTCCCAGATTGAAGACGGCATCCATCAAAAACACGATTAACGCGATTATAAGGGAAGCAATGGACACCACCACAACACTATTTCCAAGCTCCTGCATGGTCGGCCAGGTCGTCTTCTTGACCAGCTCCTCATACATTTCTTTAAAATAATTCACTATCTTCATTTCTTTATATTTTTGTCATTTTTTATTCTTTTTATCCGCATTTTCATACCCTTCATCAACAACCTTTCTCATAACAGAATTGTTCCAAATCCTGCCAAATCTCTAAAAATCAAATCGTTATGCATCAACACCTAAACCCTGCCACTACCAAATAACGATTTTTAAACAAGCTGGCAAATATAGCATTTATTTTTATTCAAACACCAACTGTTGAAAAAAAATATATCGTTATGGCACACTTTTTGTATCGGAATCGCTCAACTAATTATTACACTGCAAATTAGAAGACGACACATAATAAATTGACTTAACAGGAAGACCGTAATATTTAATAAGTAGTGTTAGCCAATTATCGTGTAGAAACGTCTTTAACACCCCCAAAACTTACACTTGCATTTGGCACTCAAACTAATTGTCAGAGCAGAAACAAGGCCGTCTCGGGACTTATACCCGTTAGTTTAAGCCATATCAGCGAACAAAAAAAGAGACTCCCGGAAGAGAGTCTCTTTTCTAACGAGAATAGTAATAATTATCTTTTGACGATTCTAAAGATAGCTGCGCGATGTTCCTCGCGGCTGGGATCCGTGATGTTCTGTTTATTCTGCGGATCGTTTACCGTGTAGGAAGCGGTTTCGATTTGGTCGGCGTTAACGCCCTTTTCGATAAAGAGCTTTCTCACATTGTTAGCTCTTCTCTGGGCAAGGTCACGATTGTGCTGTTCAGAACCCAAATCGCAAGTATAACCTTCAACGATAAGTTTCAATTGAGG
>Ga0247610_10005778_pt1 | contig 12964 bp, 10 predicted proteins | sample 174DNAGHGhighgp2_FD_193483 | JGI IMG/M metagenome (GOLD analysis project Ga0247610, IMG submission 193483) | Sheep rumen microbial communities from Palmerston North, Manawatu-Wanganui, New Zealand - 1742 DNA GHGhigh gp2 | ecosystem: Host-associated > Mammals > Digestive system > Stomach > Rumen...
AGCCGGCGAGACACCACGTGCAAACTTTGTGTTCCTGGTCGATGTGTCGGGTTCTATGGACAGTAGCGACAAGCTGGTACTGTTGAAGTCGGGGCTGAAGGAGATGGTAGGCAAGATGTCGCCCGACGACCGCATCTCGCTCATCACCTATTCGGGCGAGGTGAAGAAACTGCTGGAGTCCACACCAGTGCGCGAGGCTGCCACCATCATCAAGGCCATCGACCAGTTGCAGGCCGGCGGCTACACCAATGGCGGCGAAGCACTGAAGATGGCATACGAGGAGGCCATGGCCAACTACGACGCGAAGGCCAACAACCGCATTATTCTGGGCACCGACGGCGACTTCAATTTTGGCGTCACCGGCACCGAGGCCCTTACAGAGATGGTGGAGGGCTATGCCAAGAAAGGCATCTACCTGACATGCCTGGGCTTCGGCTATGGCAACCTGAACGACGAGATGATGGAGAGCATCAGCAACCACGGCAACGGCACATACCACTACATAGACAGCGAGGATGAAATGATGAAGGTCTTCGTCCACGAGCGCGAGCGCTTTGTCAGCGTGGCCAACGACGCCAAGTGTCAGGTGACGTTCAACCCTGATGTCGTCAGCCAGTACCGGCTGATTGGCTACGAGAACCGCGTGATGGAACAAAAGGACTTCGACGACGACACGAAGGATGCCGGCGAAATAGGTGCAGGACAGACCATTACGGCTCTCTACGAGTTTGTTCTATCCGACGGGGCTAAAGCCTCAGGAGCCGGCGAAAAGACGTTTGCCACATTCGACTTCCGCTATAAGGAAGCACTAAACGGCGAAAGTCTGCCTCTGCAGAAATCGCTGACGGTGGGCGACATTTTCACCAAGCAGGGCCGTTCTGACAGCTTCTACTTCGCTGCAGGTGTGGCTGCAAGCGGCATGGTGATGCGCCACTCGCAATACAAGGGTGATGCCACCATCAGCATGGCCCGCCAACTGATGGAAAAACATCTGGGCAGTGACCCTCACGGTTACAAGAAATCGTTTGTAGAGCTGCTGGACTTAGCAAAAGATCTTCACTGATCTTCGCTTTCATGCATATTTATATATCAAGAATTTAAGAATTAGAGAAATTGGTAAGCACGCCAGTATACGCGAAAACAATTCTCTAATTCTTAAATTCGTGATTACAAATAAAGTAGTGTGCGCCATACTTAAACGCGACACGCCGTCAGCCGCATAGAGGCCTGAACGGCGTGTAGGACATGATCTGCTGAACAATAATTCCCACGAATTTGAACAATTATGATGGAAATGGTTGCGTGTCTCAGTTTTTTTGTGTAATTTTGGCGGTCGAAACGTATTCAGACCACTGATAAAACAAATATAAGCAACTGATATGAAAGACAAGCAACTGAAGCCAGCCACGCTGTGCGTACAGGCTGGCTGGAAGCCAAAGAACGGCGAAGCCCGCGTGCTGCCCATCTACCAGAGCACCACGTTCAAGTATGACAACACTGAGGAGATGGCCGACCTCTTCGACTTGAAGAAGGAAGGCTATTTCTATACCCGTCTGCAAAACCCCACCAACGATGCTGTAGCCAGCAAGATAGCAGCACTTGAGGGCGGTGTAGGTGCCATGCTCACCAGCAGCGGACAGGCAGCAAACTTCTACGCAGTGTTCAACATCTGCGAAGCCGGCGACCACATAGTGACCAGCAACGAGATCTACGGCGGCACATACAACCTCTTCGGGGTGACACTGAAAAAACTGGGCATCGACTGCACCTTCGTCTCGCAAGAGGCATCGGAGGAAGAGATAGACGCAGCCTTCCGCCCCAACACGAAGGCGCTCTTTGGCGAGACCATCTCCAACCCAGGCTGCCGTGTGCTCGACATAGAGAAGTTTGCACGCATAGCCCACCGTCACGGCGTGCCACTGATAGTCGACAACACCTTCCCCACACCCATCAACTGCCGCCCCTTTGAGTGGGGTGCAGACATAGTGACCCACAGCACTACAAAATATATGGACGGCCATGCCACACAGGTGGGAGGCTGTATAGTGGACAGCGGCAACTTCGACTGGATGGGTTGCTGCCACAACGACGCTTTAGAGGCACCATCGGCCGACGGACCTGGAACAGAAAAGTTCCCCGGGTTGTGCACACCCGACGAGTCGTACCACGGATTGACCTACACCAAGGCGTTTGGCAAGATGGCGTACACCACCAAGCTGGTGGCACAGCTCATGCGCGACTTGGGCAGCATACCGTCGCCACAGAACTCTTTCCTGCTGAACCTGGGCTTAGAGACACTTCACCTGCGCATGAAGCGCCACTGTGAGAATGCCCAGACTATAGCCGAGTACCTGCTGGGCGACGAGCGAGTGGCATGGGTGCACTACAGCGGACTGCCTGGTGACGAGTGTCACGAACTGGCACAGAAATACCTGCCCGACGGCTCGTGCGGCGTCATAGCCTTCGGACTGAAGGGTGACCGCCAGACGGCCATACGTTTCATGGACTCGCTGAAGCTGATATGCATAGTGACCCACGTGGCCGACGCACGCACCTGTGTGCTCCATCCCGCCAGCCACACCCACCGCCAACTGAGCGACGAACAGTTGCGCGAGGCAGGGGTGGCCCCCGACCTGATACGCCTGTCGGTGGGCATAGAGGATGTGGAAGACCTGCTGGCCGATATCCGTCAGGCGCTCGACAATATTTAGGAGAAAGGATCACCCCACATGACAGCAGTGAAGAAAAACTCTCTGAAAGCATGGGTCCTGGCCGCCCGGCCAAAGACGCTTACAGGCGCCGCCGTGCCAGTGATGACGGGGGTGTCGCTGGCATGGCTCGACGCGCAGATGTATGAAAAGGGTACATTCAGTTGGACAGCAGCCACGCTGTGCCTGCTCTTTGCCTTCGTCATGCAGACTGACGCCAACTTTATCAACGACTTTGTGGACTACGCCCGCGGCACCGACGACAACGCTACGCGCTTAGGGCCTGAGCGTGCCTGCGCCCAGGGATGGGTGAGCACCGAAGCCATGAAGCGCGCTATAGCCGCCACCACCTGCCTAGCATGTCTCATAGGCCTGCCGCTGATATTATACGGTGGACTGGAGATGATACTCATAGGCATGCTCTGTGTCGTGGCCTGCTTCCTCTACACCACCCACCTCTCGTATTTGGGGCTGGGCGACCTGCTGGTGTTGCTGTTCTTCGGCATAGTGCCTGTAAGCATGACCTACTACGTGCAGCTGCACACTGTGACCCCCGAGGTGATGGCCAGTGCCACAGCCTGCGGGCTGGTCATAGACGCACTGCTTCTGGTGAACAACTTCCGCGACCGCGACACTGACCGCCAGGCGGGGAAGAACACGCTCGTGGTGCGCATAGGGGCAAAGGCCACTCTCAACACATATCTCGCTGTCGGTATAGCTGCTTGTGCGCTGGGGCTGACAGCGCTGTGCTACGGCCACTACATGGCGTTTCTGCTGCCACTGCTCTATCTGCCACTTCACATGCAGACGTACTTGATGATGAAGCGCATAGACCACGGACGAGAGCTGAACAAGTGTCTTGACCTTACGGCAAGAAACATTCTGATCTTTGGTTTGCTGATAACGGCAGGCTATATACTGCACAGCATCTTGTAAGGACAGTTGGCACAGCGGCTCTTGTCGGGAGTGGGCAGGAAAGGCACGTCGGGGCAGAACATCTCGTCGACCACGGTATGCAGATGCTCGCTGAAAGTCGTCGCATGGGGTGCCACGTCGCCTATGAAGTCCTTTCCGAACTTCAGTATGGGGTTGCTGTTCTCGCCACTGTTGTGCTGTATGAAGAGCAACGCCGGTGCTACAGGCTCGGGGCGGTGGCTGCGCACTATGCAGGCATAGAGGAATGTCTGCAGATAGTAGTCGCTATGGGCCGGTATGTTCTCCGGCTTGAAGATGCTCTCCACGTCGGGCAGTGGGCGCGGTTTGTTGCTGCCCGTCTTGTAGTCGACTACCCTCACACAATCGCCATTGTCGGTATGTATGCAGTCCAGGCGGTCTATGCGGCCGCCAATGGTGGTGTGTATGTACTTGGTTTGTAGTGGTGCCACGATGTCGGTCTCCAAGCCCAAGATGGAGAATGGCGCCTGTTGGCGGTCGGTCTCAAGCAGGCGGCACAGATAGTGGGTAATGACCTCGCGATTGATGATTTGCAGGCCGTTGAGGTCGGAGAGCGAGCGGTGATGGTCGGCAGCGCCCTCCTCCGGGAGATGGAAGAACTCGCTCTGCATGGCCTTGTCTACGGCCATCTGTACGGTCACACGGTCCTTAAGCACAGCGTCGATGTCGGATGCTCTTATCTCGCCACGCTTATCTACAAGTCTTGAGTAGACAATGCGCGACGCTTCGTGGAAGATGTTTCCGAAGATACGATTGTCTATCACGTCGTCTTCATCCACGTCGGGTTCACGGAGATTGTAGACATAGGTGTAGTAAAATGTCAGTGGACAGCGCAGGTACTTGTTTATGGCTGTTGGCGTGAGCAGCGCCGTTGTGGCCGTCTGTCCTTCCTTCACCCCGAAACGCTGCACGAGGCGCTGCATCACCTCTGCCGTTTTCTCGCGCTGGTCGGGACGAAACGGCGTGTAGGCTTGCGATGCACGCAGGTTCTGGTGTTCTACACGGTGCATGCCGGCCTCTACCATCATTTGAAGCATGAAGCGGCTCATCTCGCCTCCCTGACCGGAGGAGGCTGAGTTGTTGTAGACGAGTGTGATGTCTGTGGCACGCTGTAGCAGACGGTGGAAATAGTAGCTGTAGATGCTCACCTTGTGATCGGAGGTGGTGAGACCGTAAGCCTTTCGCAAGCTGTAGGGGATGAACGATGTGTCGTCGACGCCCCGAGGCATGTTGCCCTCGTTGCACGAGAGTATGAGCAGATGGTCGAAATCGAGGTTGCGCGTCTCAAGCACTCCCATCACCTGCAGCCCTTCTGCCGGCTCGCCATGGAATGGCACCGACGATGACTGTATGAGCTGTGTTACAAGCCGGTTGAGCGTCATCACGTCGACCGCCAAGTCACCGTCGTGCACCAGGGTAAGCAATCTGTTGAGCAATGTGTAGGTGCGAAAGAGCGATTCGCGAATAAACACTGGCGAGGGTGCAGTGTCGAGCGACGGGCTGACAGCTATGGTGTGGATGACATCGCTAAGCCACTGCAGCAGCGTCTCGTTGCCACTGCTGTCGTGGACCATACGCGCGTCGCTGCCGAAAAGGAGCGTGGTGCCTTCATCTACCGAGAGCTGCGCAGCACTGGGATAATAGACCTTCTTGGTGGTCAGCTCGTGTTGCAGGTCGGCGGCAGCACTGGAGAGGCAAGCGACGTAAGGATGGCGCAGCAGAGCATTGACATAGCGCAGGCGGTAGCGGTCACGACGAGGGTCGTAGCCCAAGATGTGGAGGCTGAACAGATGGGTGACCATCGAGGCCACGGGCGACTGACCCAAGGGGTAGCCCAGAGTGACATTGGCCTTCTCGATGGTGGAGGGGAAGCACTGGATAACCATAGGCAGGAGATTTTCGTCGCAGAGTACGACAGCGGTGTTCAGCCCGTTGCGGTCGGGACGCTCCCTAAGCCAAGACGAGACATAACGAGACTGCACATTGTCTGTGGGAGCCCCCACGAAACGTATGGTCTTAGGCCGCGTGAAGTTGGCATAGATGCTGTCATCGCCACGATCAAGCTCATTGGGGAAATAGCCCAGATACTGGCCAATGAAATGGCCCGCCTCGTTTGAGTCCATGTAGTAGTTGTCGTAGTCCCAGTAGAAGCGTGCCCTACCCTCTTTCATGAGAGCTGAGAAGAGCTGGAGCTCGACGCGCTGCAGCAGGTTGAAGCCCACAAAAATATATAGTGGTGATTGCAGGGAGTGGAGCGGCCGGCTCACGGCATCGCGGAAGAGGGCACCCTCGTAGGCCAGTCCCTGGGCCTTGATCCTGTCGTTGAAGTCGTGATAGATGGACGCCAAGCGCGACCACAGCTTGAGGAAGCGCTCTTTGAGAATGGTGCTCTGGCTGTCGGTGAAATTGCTGAAAAACTTGCGCACTATGGCTTTCTGCTCGGATGTGAGGTAGTCGACGCTGTCTAGCTCGTGGATGTTACCAATGTTTGCAAGCACAGTGTCGGCATCGGCCATGTTCTTGTCGATGTCGTCAAAGTCGGCAAGTAGCAGCTCACCCCAACCGTAGAAGTGGTCCAGGCTTTCCTCCATACCCGTTTGGGTGACAAACGACTTGTGCAGTTCGCAGACCAGTTTCAGTGGATCGCCCAGCACCAGCGTACTCTGCGCACGGAATAGCTCGCTGATGGTCACATATTTCGGGCTCCACATAGGCTTGTCGGACAGACGGGAGAGGAAACTGTTCAGGAACAGCGATGCACGCTTGTTGGGGAATACGACAGTAACGCGTGACAGATCGCTGCCGTGTTTGCGGATCAAGTCCTCCGCCACATATTCAAGAAATGTCTTCACTTCGAGTTTTTGCTTATTAGCTAAATCAGCCGAAGAGCTGTTGCCACTGCCAGAACCGTTCCACGCCGTCGTGGCCGTAACGTTCAAGACTCTGTGCCACCTGCTCTGGCGAGAGTATGCGGTCTGGGTAGCTCTTCGAGTGGAACAGGTCGGCATAGCACACCAGTTGTTCTTCCAGGGTCTCAGGCACATAGTCGCCTGGTGGCAGTGGCAGATTCTGCTCCTCTATCTGCTGCTGCGTGATGCCTGTGCCAGTGTGGCGCTCGCATACACGGGCATGTCGTGGCAGTCCCTCCTTACGGAGCAGCTGGCCGCCGATAAGTCCATGCCTGAGGTAGTGCTCCTCGCCGAAACAGTAGATGGAGGGTGCGTGGCACCAGCGTATGCCAATGTCGTGGAGCATGGCTGCCTCTTCCAAGAAATCATGATCGAGGTTCAGCTCCTGGTGTTTCTCACAGCAAGCAAGGCAACGGTCGGCCACCTGACGGCTGTGTTTCAAGAGCAACCGCTTCAGCTGGTCGTCCTCAGGATAATATTTGTCTATGATTGCCTTATACACAAGTCACCAATTTCAAATAGTAAAATAGTAAAATTGTAAAATAGTAAAATTACCCAATGTTTGTCCTCCTATAGAACTCTATGTTTTCCTTTGTGAGCAGTTCTATAGGCATGTAGTTAACCGGAGTCACCTCCTTCTTTAGCACTATTGCCTGGAATAGCGTTTCCACACACGAGTAGCCTTGCATGTAGGCATGCTGTGCAATGAGGAAAGAGATGCTACCCTGCCTTACGCACTCAGCATTTTTTGGCACCATGTCGTAGCCCATGATTTGTACGTTGCGTCTGTTGGTGCGCAGCAAGAACTCGCCCACGAGGTGAGCCTTTGAGTTGAACGTTATGCAGTGGTGTATGTGAGGATGCTTCTGGAAGAAATCTTCGAGTATGACGTCAAATTTCTCCTTTGTCTCTCCCAGCGGCAGGTCAAGCTCCAGGATGTCTATCTCGGGGAAATGGTCTCTCATGTAGTGTCTGAATCCCGTTTCACGGTTCGACTGCTGCTTTGAGCCCACATGTCCGTCCTTGAGCTGCTTCATAATCATTATTTCCTTCTCTTTCGAAGCGAGAAGCATCAACATGCGTGCAGCGAAGTACCCGCTCTGGAACGAGTCCTGTCCGAAGAACGCCAATGGCTTGAGGTCTGGGAGATAGGAGTCGAGCAGTATGAACGGCAGGTTTCGCTCCGTCAGCTCGTCGGTGAACTTGCGTGTCACCTCGAGTTTGGCAGGCACCACAATGACACCATCGGCCTTGTCAGCGAGGCACTCTGCTGCTGCCTTTACAAATGTAGGAGAGTTGAACCGCTCATAGTAGAGCAACTTCAGCGTGACATGGAAATCGCGGCGGCGCGCCGTGGCTGCCTGGACACCTTCTTCTATCTCGTCCCAATAGGCCTCGCTGTCGTGCATGGGGATGATGCAGACAAAGGTGTAGTCCTTGTTGTATGCCAACGCTGATGCATACACATTGGGCTCATAGTCCATTTCGGCAAGAGCCTGTTCCACCTTCTCGCGTGCCGTTTTCGACACATTTGGTCTTTCGTGAAGCACACGGTCTACTGTGCCAACGCTAACCCCTGCTCTGAGGGCTATGTCTTTGATTCTAATCTTGTCTGATGCCATAATCGGGGGCAAAGGTACAAAAAACTTTTAAAATAAAGAAAACGAGAAGGGAAAAACTTGATTTTCGCCATCTGTCTTCAAAAAACTTCAACCACGGAAGTACGGATTGTACTTCTTTTCGTCGGCCATCACCGTTATCGGGCCATGACCGGGATAAATTGTCGTCTCGTCGGGTAGTGTCGCTGCCAGGCGCCTCAGACTCTGTAGCAGTTGCGTCCATGAGCCACCGGCAAGATCTGTGCGGCCCACACTCATACGGAACAGTGTGTCGCCACTAAAGGCTGTCTTTTCCTCCTCGCACCACAGCACCACACCGCCGGGCGAATGGCCTGGAGTGTGTATGACTTTCAGGGTGTGGCTTCCAAAGGTCACCACGTCACCATCGGCGAGGCAGTGGCCAACTGTCACAGACTTCCTTCTGTAGGCAATACCCATCATGGAGCGGAACTGCTGGTCCAAGTCTTCGACCAAGTCACGGTCGGCCTGGTGAATCTCGGGATTAAGGCCGAAGACATCAAAGATGGTGTCGGCACCAAACACATGGTCGAAATGGCCGTGAGTGCAAAGCAGATGGCACGGATGAAGGGAGTTATCACGTATGTAGTTTACTATAGCGTCGCGCTCGGAGTCGTAATAAGCGCCACAGTCGATGATGACAGTCTCGAGGGTCTCATCGCTCACCAGATAGCAGTTCTCCTGCAACTGGTTGACAACAAATGTCTTAATGGAAATCACGTCTGTTGTTTTTATGTTCCGCCTCCGGGGTTAACCCATTGGCAAATAGATGCAATACTTGCCCTTGAACCATTCCTCTTTGAAGAACGATGTCAGCTCCAGTGTCTGTACGATGCGCCGGAAAGGCTTTGTCTCGGCTTGCAAATCGCCACCCTTCAGGCAGATGATGCCGTTGGGCATGGCGTTGCGTTGAGCCTTGAGTATGTTCTTCCGGACTATTTTGGCCAAGTCAGGCAGCGGCATGACAGCACGGCTGACAACAAAGTCGAACATGTCGTGCTCGTCTTCACCCCGGAGTTGCAGGGCTTGGCAGTTCTCAAGGCAGATGGCCTGGCACACTTCCTGCACCACACGTATCTTCTTGCCAGTACCGTCGATGAGCTTGAACTGGCAGTCGGGAAACACTATGGCCAACGGGACACCGGGGAAACCACCGCCGGTGCCAAAATCGAGGACTTTTGTCCCTGGCCTGAAGTTGATGAAGCGGGCTATGGCCAGCGAGTGCAGGACATGGTGCTCATAGATGTTGTCTATGTCCTTTCGTGAGATGACGTTTATCTTCTCGTTCCACTCGTGGTAGATGTCGTAGAGTGCTGTCAGTTGTTCCCGTTGCTTGTCTGTAAGGTTAGGGAAGTATTTTTCTATAATCTGCATTTTGCTGAATGTTTATTCTTGGGGGTGCAAAGTTAGTCATTTTCCGTCACGGCAGCAAATAAATGCACTTTTTTTTAATCATCACACCAATTCTCCACTCCAAAAACATGATTCTCAGCGTCAAGTGGGCTTCTGAGCACCGTCCCTAAGCGGCATCCTTCAGCTTCCACCGCATCGGCAAGCAGGTCCTTATAGTAGTATGCTATACTGCCAACTGCGTTCAACGGCAGGTCTGGACGGTGGTATGGCACGATGTTGCGCCTGATGAAATCGCGGAAATTGGTTTTGACTATGTCTTCAACGCCGGGGCAGTGAAGATGGTCGTGTATGAAGACGGACAGTGAAGCCAGCCATCGGTTGGCCAATGGTTGTCGGTATACACGGTCGATGACTTGTGGCAAGGTTACATGCATGCTCTGCTCGAAATCGGCGGTTAGCGCCTCTGGCAGCCTGCCTTTGTACAAGGCATTGACAAAGCGCAGTCCCAGGACGGCCCCACTACCCTCGTCGCCCAGGATATAGCCTAAAGACGGTGTGTTTTTCACTATGTCGTGTCCGTCATACAGACACGAGTTGGAACCGGTGCCAAGTATGCAGGCTATGCCTTCGCCGTCACCGCAGAGGGCGCGTGCTGCTCCCAGCAGGTCGCTGTGGGCCTCGATGCCAATGCCGTCGCCGAGACACTGGCGTAGCAAACCCACCATGGTCTGCTCAAGTTCCGGACGGACGCCACTGCCGTAGAATTGTACCGCCCCCACCTTTTCTGAGGGTAGCTGTGGCAGCAACTCGCCACGTAAAATGGCAAGGATAGTCTCCTCACTCTGATGAAAGGGATTGATGCCCTGAGTGGAAAATCGACGGCCGTCAAGAACCCAGTCGGTCTTGGTGCTTCCACTGTCGGCTATTAACACGTGTCTCATTTCTGACTTTTCATTTATCATTTCTCATTTTTCACTCCTCACTCCTCACTCCACACTCCACACTCCACACTCCTCACTCCACACTCCTCACTCCACACTCCTCACTCCACACTCCTCACTCCACACTCCTCACTCCTCACTCCTCACTTCTCACTCCTCGTGACCGATCGCCGGTACTGCTGGTATCGGTCGCGTATCTTGTCCACATACTCTGCAGTCTCCTGACCACGCATATATCCATAGCGTACGAGCGTGTCCTGATAGTATTTCGGCTCTCGTAGCCGCAACACATATTTCTGCACGTCGGCCCACCGATACTGGTTGTAGCCGTCGCGCTTGCAAAGTCGCATGGCATCTCGAATATGGTTCATTCCTCCGTTGTAGCTTGCCAGCACAAGGTTCTGTCGTTCAGTGCGGTCGGGCACATCGCTGAACTTTCCCTCCAGTTCCTGAAGCAGTCGTGTGGCAGCCTCTATGCTCGACTCTGGGTCGTTCATCATGTCACGAGGCAGACCAAGGTGATCGGCGGTAGAGGGCATGATCTGCATCAGCCCCTGGGCTCCAGCCCATGAGCGGGCGTCAGGGTCGAAAGTCGACTCTTGGTAGCACTGGGCTGCCAACAGCCGCCAGTCCCACCCAATGCGGCGGCCATAGTGCTTGAAATAGGCATCGTAGTGGGAGATGACCCCCTTAGAGAGCATGGGGGCGTGCACACGGCGTTGCACTTTGCGAAGCGACAGCAGTTGTCGCTCCTTTGCCTGCATGTTGGTGAACAGTGTGGGCTTGTACCATTGGTGGAAAGCCTCGGCCAGCAGTGGCTTGCCATCGCCTACCCGCCAACCGCAGGTCGACGAGTCGTTGTCAATGCGCAGGGCTATGAGGTCGGCATCGCCATCAGCAAGCCGCCTTAACAGTTCGGCGGTGTCACGACAAACCTCCATACGCAGCCTCACCCCCAACTGGCTGGCAAACTGCTCGCAGAGCATATAGTGTACACCAAGATGGTGACCCTGGTAATCATAATATGTGTCAGGCCCCGAAAGGGTAAGGGCTATCAGCTCGCCTGCCTGTTGGATGGTAGGCAGGTCGAACTGTCCGGAAATCGTTGTCTCGCCCCATACGGGTGGTTTTTCCTGCCGCGGATTGCTGCAAGCGAATAATAGCAGGAAAAAGAGTATAAATATACCGTTGTGCTTCAATATTCCATAAATTTTGGTGCAAAATTACTTATTTTATTGGAGATTAAAGAAAAAATGTGTAATTTTGCAACCTATTTAAGATAAATTGAAGGTTGAAAATTGAAAATTGAAGATTAATTATGGTATTACGAATTGCCGTTCAATCTAAAGGCCGTCTCTTTGACGACACGATGCAACTGCTCAGCGAGGCCGACATCAAAGTGAGCGCCAGTAAGCGGACACTGCTTGTGGCTGCACAGAATTTCCCACTCGAAGTGCTCTACCTGCGCGATGACGACATTCCTCAAAGCGTGGCTTCCGGAGTTGCCGACATTGGCGTGGTGGGCGAGAATGAATATGTGGAGCGAGGAGCTGAGGCCGACATCGTGTCAAGACTAGGATTCAGCAAATGCCGCCTGTCACTGGCCATACCGAAGGACATAGACTACAAAGGCACGGAGTGGTTCAACGGGAAGACCATAGCAACCAGCTACCCCGTTATACTGCGCCGCTTCCTGCACGAGAACGGAATAAAGGCCGACGTGCATGTCATCACCGGCAGCGTAGAGATAAGCCCGGGGATAGGCCTTGCCGATGCCATCTTCGACATAGTAAGCAGTGGTTCGACACTCGTGAGCAACAACCTCCGAGAAGTGGAGGTGGTGATGCAGAGCGAAGCGTTGCTCATAGGCTATAGCGGCATGTCGGAGCAGAAACGTGAGATACTGAGGCAGATGCTCTTCCGCTTCGAAGCCGTGAAACAGGCCGAAGACAAGAAATATGTGCGTATGAACGCCCCAAAAGCACGGCTGAAGGAAATCATCGACGTGCTGCCAGGACTGAAGAGCCCAACGGTAATACCACTGGCCGACGACGAGTGGTGCTCCGTCCACACTGTCCTCGAGGAAAAAACGTTTTGGGAGATCATAGGACAGCTGAAGGAACTGGGAGCCCAGGGAATACTTGTGACGCCAATAGAAAAAATGATTCTTTGAATACCTGACAATCATGAAGATTTACAAATATCCCCAGTCGGGTGAATGGGAGGAGATAGTACGCCGCCCTACCATGGACAGTACTCACCTGCAAGAGACTGTGCGCCAGGTTCTTGCCGATGTGAAGAGCCGTGGAGACGATGCCGTGAAGGACTATGAAGAGAAGTTCGACCATGTGAGGCTTGAGTCGCTTGCCGTCAGTGAAGAGGAGATGAAGCAAGCCGAGGCTGCTGTGTCGGAAGAACTGAAAGAAGCCATCCGTTTGGCCCACAACAATATACATATCTTC
>Ga0247610_10005779_pt1 | contig 12964 bp, 12 predicted proteins | sample 174DNAGHGhighgp2_FD_193483 | JGI IMG/M metagenome (GOLD analysis project Ga0247610, IMG submission 193483) | Sheep rumen microbial communities from Palmerston North, Manawatu-Wanganui, New Zealand - 1742 DNA GHGhigh gp2 | ecosystem: Host-associated > Mammals > Digestive system > Stomach > Rumen...
AGAGCAAGTTGTTCAAGTATTAAACTTCGACATTCACTTAGTAAAAGACTTTAGAGGTAGAAGATATATAGAGAGAATTACTGAATGTATACCAGTTGAAGAGAAAAACGAATATACATTCGATCACAGAAAAGAAAAAACATTTGAAGGCAAATTTGATAAATTTGCTGATAACGCAACAATATTCTTTACAAAGACAACAAACAGAGAATTATATAAATATAGAAATGTATTAGAGTTCGATGGTGAAGGTTATGTTTTAACAAACCCAATATCTGAACAAAACATCATTGAAATGAGAGAAAACATGGAAGATTATGATGTTAAAGAATTCGATGCATTCTTACAAAGAAACTGGGGTATTACTCCTCCAAGTAGAGATGAGTTAATAGCTCAAGAAAAAGCACAAAGAGAAGCTAACTTAAAAGCTGCACAAAAAGCTGAAAAAAAAGAAGCTGAAGCAGAAGCTACTAAAGCTAGAAAAAATGCTGAAATAAAAGCAAGACAAGAAAAAAACAAGGCAACAGGGGAAGCAACAAATAAATAGATAAAAGGGAGGGCCAAACAGGCAAATGAATCCAGATGTCTTAAAGTACATAATAATGGGTAGTATTGGCTTATTTGCTGTCATGGTTGTTGCATATTTAATAATTAGCAACAAGATGAAAGGTAAAGAAACTAGATATGTAGCCCAATTAGTAGAAGGTACTAAAACAAATTCATTCTTTAATATGGAAGTATTTTACCAAAAGTTCTATGTTTGGTGTAGAAAACTTCCTGTAACAAGAAGATATGTATTAAAGTTAAGAAGAAGATTAGAGATTATCAACTTAGAAGATGAATATTTAACTAGAAAACAAGCAGCACAGATTATGCTTAAAGTTTCTATAGTTGCAATAGTTGTTCTAGTTGCAATTATCATGATGACTAAAGGAAATTATATGTTGATGTGTATCTTAATTCTATTTGAGATAGTATTAATAGAAACAATAATTTCTGGTATGGTTGATAAAATCGATAATGACTTGTTAAGAGAACAAGTAGATTTCTTTGCTGAAATCAGACACGCATATCATGAGTACAACATGGTAGAAGAAGCTATTTATGAAGTTGCACAAAATGATGAAATGAAAGTATCAGCGCAAGCTGAAAAAATATATGAAATTTTAATTTCAGATGATCCTGAAATGGAACTTGAAAAATACTACGATATAGCACCAAACAGTTTCTTAAAAGAGTTTGCTGGTATATCATACTTAACAAAAGAATTTGGTGATAGAAAAGATAAAGATGGTTCTTCATTATATTTAAAGAACTTAAATAATATCACACAAGAAATGCAAATTGAAATTTTAAAAAGAGATAAATTGGACTATGTTTTCCAATCATTATCAATTATCGCAGCTGTTCCAATTTTGTTCCTAGAAGTTGTTAAAGCATGGGCAATAGGACAATTCAACTTCACAAAACAATTCTACAATGGAACTTTAGGATTCTTAGCTCAAGTAGGAATTATCGTACTTACTTACATTTGCTATATGCTTACTAGAAAATTAAAAGATAATGGTAGTACAGCACAAGCTAAGAATGTTGAGCACCCATGGCAAGAAAAATTATATGCTAAGAAACCTGTTAAAATCATAGTAGATTTATTCTTACCAAAAGATGGAAGTAAGGAATATAGAAAAGTAACACAACTTATGAAAGATACTGCATCTAAATTAAAAATAGAGTGGTTCTATGAAAATAGGTTGTTAGCCGCTATAGTAGCTTTTATCGTTACTTTATTAGTTACATTTATAGCACATAGATTTACAATTAATTATCAATACACTGAGCCAACATCAGACTATAACTTAATGGGTAATATGTCTGAATCTCAAGAGAAGAAAGCTATGCAAACTACTCTTAATGATAATGTTGTCTTAGATGCATGTAAAGATAATTTAGATATTACACAAGAAGAATTGGAAGAAGCAATTCTTGAATCTGAACCTTATGCAGGAATATCTGATGATGATTTAGAAAAAGTTTATGATAGAATTTATACAAAATTAAAGATAGTTCAATCAGCTTACTTAAAGTGGTTTGAAGTATTACTATCTTTCGGTGTAGGTGTTCTTGGATATTATGGCCCAGTATGGTTAATGATGTTCCAAAAGAAGATGAGAGAGATGGAAATGGAAAATGAAGTAATGCAGTTCCAGACAATCATCTTGATGCTAATGAAAATCGAAAGAGTTAACGTTGAAATGATTCTTGAATGGTTAGAGAGATATTCAAATATCTTTAGAGAACCAATTTCTAGATGCGTTAACAACTATGAATCAGGACCTTGGGAAGCATTAGAAGAATGGAAAAATGAGATATCATTCCAACAATTAATAAGAATAGTAGAAAGTTTACAAGCAGCTGTTGAACAAATACCAATTAGAGAAGCTTTTGATGAGTTAGATACAGAAAGAAACTACCATCAAGAGAAGAGAAAAGAAGGTAACGAAAGATTAATATCTAGAAAAGCTATGATAGGAAAAGTTATCGGATTTGCTCCAATGGTTACACTATTTGTCGGATACTTAATTGTACCTCTTTGTGTAATTGGTATGATGAGTATGGCTGAAGCATTCGCAAGTATGTCTGCAATGATGTAGGAAGGATTATTTATAAATGGAAAATGCAACAAAAGCGCTTATAATTGCATGTAATGTTATGTTAGCTGTTATTATTCTATCTGTACTATTATATGGATATGGAAGAATAAGACAGCTACCATTAGAAGAAGATGCAAGAGCACAAGCTGAAGCAATAGCAGAATTTAATAAAGGATTTGAAGTTTATGATAAGAAGATAATGTATGGTGTTGATGTTTTATCATGCCTTAACAAAGCTAAAAGTAATAATGAAAAATATATTACAGGTAGTTTCTTAAGTGGTGCATTATCTTCTAGAGAAAATGCTATTGATGTTGTTGTTGCATTAAAAACACCTTTAGAAGAAACAATTACAGTTAAATATTATGAAGAAAATACTGCTGCCGGCAAAGTTATGGAGCAGAGTCTTGAAAAGGATTTAATAGAGCATAGTGGAAATTTTGCTAACATGAAAGCTGCAAATTTTTCATTAAAATATCTTTATGATAATCAATTAGCTAATCTAACAAGTGTTGAAGAAGCTTTAGCAACTAATCAATATATGGCATTATCACAAAAGTTCTTATTACCTGTTAGTAGATATGAAAGAATATATAAAAATAACACAAATCCAGAAGGTGGGGAGTCATACTATAATAGTGTTCCTGTTATGACACAGAGTAGTACTACAGAGGGTGGAGCGCTTGAATTAATTGATGAATTAGACTCAAGATTTGAAGATCCCGGTGTTTCAACAATAGCTGTTGGAGGAGAACATTATAGGGTATATCATTTAATGCCATCAAGAAGTAAACAGAATATTGCTGATCAAAATAATTACTTAAAATTGCTTCTTTCTAGTCTTGGTACATTCAATACATCTGCTGGACAGATGGTATATAATAGATATTGTGGTACTCTATATCATTCACCTGGAGTTGCATCTCCAATGGCGGGTGATGTATGGGTATATAATAATACAAATACTGTTTATCAAAACCCAAATGATTTAAATTTTACTAAAAAATGGTGTTCTTTAGAATGGAGACCAGCAATAATAGATTTTAAATCAAGAAAATTTAAATGTGTTTTAATTAATACAGTATATAAAGATGATAATGGTGACGGGTTTGCTGATGGAATAGATACACAAACTATTGATACAACAGAGCCTGGAGTTGTTTATGGCGATAATGGAGCTATAACAACATTATGTTTTCAAGAAATCTAATAAAAGAGGAATTTAGATGGAAAATGCAACAAAAGCAGCAATTATGACTGCTACTACATTAATTGGTGTAATGATTTTAACGTTAATTGTATATTTGTTTAGAACAGGAGCTATTCTAGGAGATACTTATGAATCAAATAGAAAAACAGTTGAAATTGAGACATTTAATTCTAAAATAACTCCTTATCAGAAAAGTGTTGGAGTACATGAAGAAGATGGCAAGATGTCAATTCTTCAATCTAATTCTTTTTTAGATGTTATTTCAGCATGTAATTATGCATATAGTATTAACAAAGAAAATGACCAAGATCCAAGAAATTCATTAACAATAGAAATTGATATAGATGGAGAGTTTTATTCTATTTTTCCAGATAGTGAGTGCGACTTAGACAAAGGCGAAGTATATGAAGGAGCAGTAGAAGGTAACGATATGTCAACTAAAGTAAGATTATATGATATTTTGGATAACACATCATTATCTAAAACAACTTATCCATTATCTACTGTTATTAAAGCTAATAATGGAGGTTTAATTTATTACTATAATTTTGATGGGGAGCTATTAGCTGGAACTGAGTTTAATGAGTATAATTCAGATATGAGCGATTCAAAGATTTCATATATTAGATTCACATTAGTAAAGCTTGATACAGTCCCTGAAATAATAAATAATAACTTATTAGCAAGTGATGCAGAATGGCAAATTGATAGAGTTAATACACCATAAATGGTTGATATTACTTGTATTGAGAGCTATTTTGTGATATAATTAATAATATGAAGGAATTGACATGAAAAAGTATTTACCAGGAATTTTATTAGTAATAGGGGTAGTCGGATTAATAATATATATTGTTTCTGGCTATACAATTAAATTTGAAAGAAAAGATTATCAAACTATTGCTTACAACCAAAAGTTTGAAAATTACGTTGAGGGAGAAGTCAATGGTTTAGATGTATCTACAGTTATAAATATGGCTGTTGAAAATAATCGTAACTATGGAATCGAAGTAGATGAGGATGGCTACTATGTACCTGACAAAAAAAATTCTACTAAAATTTTTATTTATCTAAGTGGAAGCGAAGATGAATATGCAATGGAAGATTTTATAGAGGTAGGATTAGAAGATTTCAACAATGCCTATAGTGATGCAAAATTTGAATGTACAGACATTCAATATCACAAAAAAACAGGTAGAGTATCTCAAATGATTTTTGTTCAATCAGACGAATCAGAAAGAAATTCTACATATTAATTAAGTTCTTAATATTTACTATAATTTGATATAGTATTTAAAAAGATAAATTTTATATATTAACAAAGGAGGAAGAAGTTATGGAGAATGCTTCTAAGGCACTTATTATAGCTGGTGCTATTTTATTATCAATTTTGATCATAGCTATTGGTATGTATATTTACAATAGTTCATCAAACTCAATTTATGAGGCAAGTGATCAAATTTCAACACAATCAAAAGACGCTTTCAATAGTCAATGGGAGTCTTATGAAAGAAAACAACCTGGTTCAAACGTAAAATCAATGATTTCTAAACTTATTGCAAACGCTCAAACAAATGAGGAAGAAAAAACTAAACTTCCTGATTTATTCTTATTACCAACAGAAGAAGATTCTAACACACCTACAATAAGATATGTTGGATCATACATTATGGATGACAAAAATGTTCAAGGATTTAACGCTGCTAGATCAGCTATCCAAAATAAACATGAATATTTTGTTGAAATTCACTATTCTGTAAATACATCATTAGTTGATGCTATTTTCATTCACTACTATCAACCAGAAGGCGTATGCTTAAGTGCAGATTCATATGAAGATGATGGCGCTAACGGAGATGTAACAATAGGAATGACAGAATATGCTGGAGACGGTGTAGACGTAGAAAACATCAATACTGATGGAGTTGTAGGAGATTAAGGTTAGGTAATATGGGAAATACAGTAGATTTTAAAAAAATTGCAAAAATATTAGGTATATTAATAATAGTAGGTTTATTTGTTTTTTTTATATACTTATATTTTCAATCTCAACCAAAAAAAATATCTGATGAACTTGTTACAGCTGAAGGTTTTGAAGACTTATCTTCTAAATGGGCTGGATTTAAAGGTAATAAAGCAGGCCCAAAAGTAATTCAATTTTTACAGCAAGTAGCAAATAATGCAGAGAATCATCAAGATGATCCTATGATGTTACCAGATATTTGTTATAAATTTAAAAATGGTGGAGAATATTCTATTATTAATTCTACTGTTGAAGAACCTTGTTATGAAGAAATAAGAGAGATTGAAAGTCAAATCGATTCTCAACACTCTTATAGAATTGAATTTAAATATTCAAAAAAAGGAATTTTAAATGGAATAATAATTAAGTACGATCATAACGATAAAGTTAATTTTGTTCCAGATGATAATTAAAAATAATAAAGTGTAAGAAAGGATTTTAGTATGGAAGATGCAGTAACAGCCGCTATAATGGCTTTTTCAATATTAGTATTTGTAATTGCATTGAGTGCGACTATGTATTTAGTAAACACTGTTACTGCAACTTCTGAACAAATCCTTTATTATGCTGATAGTTCTAATTTCTTTGAAAACATTTCTGTTAATGGAAATGAATTAACAAAGAGACGTGTTGACTTTGATACAATTATTCCAACTTTATATAGATATAATAAAGAAAGTTTTTGTGTTAAAATCTGTGATGGTACAGACTCATCAGGCAATAATATAAGCAATAGTACATTGCTTCAAGTGTTTGATGTGGATTTAGAGGAAAAAGTAAGAAATGCAGCTGCTTTAACTGCAAGTGAGAGGGAAAAGCCAGAGAATGCTGCAGCTCAAGCTCTACATCTAATGTATAATGACCCTAATAGGGTAGTATACATGTTTGAATCACCATGGTTAGGTAACAGAGAAACTGATTGCAAAACAAGAGTTGATTACTATATAAATGGTACTGCTGGATATATAAACAACCAGTTTGTTAATTATTCTTCAACTATAACAACAGATATACCTGGAGAAGAGATTAACAATCTAAAAGAATATAAAGAAAAATATGATTCTTTAATTGAGGCAGGAAAGAAACCTTATATAGAAGAGACTTTTGTTGAATACAATTATGCCGGTGATACTATTTCGTCTGAAGATGGATTAGAAACAATTACTGGTAATAAACAAGCCTTGTCAAAAATAATAATAACATATACATTAAAAGTAGAATAAAAGAGGAGGATATTATGAGTGATACACTTATAACAATTATTGCTGTTTTCTTAGCAGCTATACTAATGTTCGTATTTCCTTTGATGTCTGTTGCAGAAAGAACAGATGATATGTCACAATTAGCAGTTCAAGCTGCTGTTACAGAATTTGTTGACGACTCAAGGGCAATAGGAAAAATTACAGCAGATAACTATGATAGACTAATTTCTAGAATTGAAGCTACAGGTAATAGCTTTGATGTAGAAATGGAAGTAAAAGTAATTGATGAAAATATCGGTAAAAAATCAGCTTGGACACAAGGCCAAGTAATAGGTGAGAATGTATATTACTCAGTATATACTTCTCAAATTACAGATGTTTTACAACAAGATGATGGAAATGGTGTTTATTCACTAAAAGAAGGAGATATATTCTCTTGTACAGTAAAGAATACAAATAAAACTATAGCTCAATCTATTAGAGATGTATTCTATTCAATTTCAGGCTCAGGAACTTCTACTGTTTCTGTAGCTCATTCAGGAGTTGTAACAGCAACAGGATCAAATTAATAACAAAGGAATAAAGAATGAAGTTACAAGGATTAAGTGTAATTTTTTGTCTAATTGTAGTTCCAATAGTTTTGATTCTTTCTTATTATGTGCATGCACAAATAACAACAATAACGACTCAAATGTCATACAATACAAAACTATTGGATGCTACTCATGATGCAATGTCTGCATTAGAATTAAATACAGCAAATGAGAATTTATCATCAGTATCAGATTCGTTGAGAAGTATTATAAGTGCGTCTAGCAACACATTTATGAATTCCTTATCAACGAATTTTGGCATGTCTAACGCTTCTCATTCTGCACTTCAACCATATATACCAGCCATTTTATATACATTGTATGATGGCTATTATATTTATGCGCCTACAAGAACACCTGTAGTTTGTTCTGATTCAACAGGAAAAGTTGTATATGTAGGTGACCCTGGTGTCAGTGAATTTGGTACAATTGTGGGGGATGATGGAGTAACTTATCGTACTTATCATTTCTATCAACCAGTAGAAGAACCAGGTGAACCAACAAGATATTATAATCCAAAAACAGGTGCAGATATGCCTGGCCCTCATAATGTTTATGCAAATAATGATGAAGTTGGAATGTTGATGTATAAACTTGAAGAAGGAAATGTAGATGATCCTACTTATGTTGCAGGAATCATTGAACCAACATCAAGTTCAGGAGCTTATACAAAGTTTAATACTGATTATGTATTAAAGTCTTATGTTCCATATGCTGCAAGATATGCACCAGAAGGTGAAAATATCGATGTTGTTATAAATTATACATTAGACAATTATATTAATATTTATGGATATATAAATGATATTTATTATTCTAAATCAGGATATTTAATGGACCTTTCATTATTAGAAGATGCTTCTGGTAATGTAACTACAAACCATCCTGAGATGTTTGATGTTTCAGATACTGAAATATTTGACTACGTATCTGGTTTAGGAGGAGCTGCAACGCTTACTCTTCATGTACCAAATAAAGATGGTGGTAGAACAAATATAGTAATACCTAGTACAACTAATGCAGGATGTATGGCTATTGCTTATTATGTTTCTGCATATAATTTCTCAAATTGGGTATATGATGAATTAGGAACATTAAATAATGGAAGTGTTAAGGAGTATATTTCTCAAATTAATAATGAGGCATACAGAAACTCTTTAGATGAAGAAAACGCAGGATATTCACTAGTAGTTGATTTTAGTAGAAATCCAGATCAATTAGTATTTAATAGAGCACAGAATCCTGACTTGCAAGATAGTGATTTTGCATTACATAAATACAATGTAATAAAGAACTCAATACAATTTAATTTGAACTTATCAATGTCAGAATATAATCAAATGAGTTCATCTACATTTGATTTTGAAATGCCAGTTATATCAGAAGATGACTGGGACAGAATCACATCAAGAGTGTCTATAGCAACATTTATGCAAGGATTAAGTGTTGGACTTAAAACATATAGTAATTATTGTGTTGTATCTAGTACAAACAATGAATTTACAGTAATTCCTGATCAACTATTCTATGTAAATAAACCTAGTACAGATGAAAGTAATATTATTTATCATAAGATAGATTGTCCAGAATTTAATGTACCAGATGATCAAAATGAAGTAAGAAATCATATAGGTGAATATGAATCATTTATTTCAAAAGAAGTAAAATATGATAAAGTTTATGATAAAAACTTAGCAACTAATGTGTTTGATCATAAATATTATGGATGTTACTATTGTACTGTTAATCCAAATTATGAGAAAAATGTTGTTAAACCAGATACTGGTGAATTAATAACAGCATATAATTCTAATCTAGATCCAAGAGCATTATCAGAAGGTAGAATGTTACTATATTATATGACTCTTGCAAAAGAGAGATATAAAGTATATAAATCAAATTCAATTGAAAACTCTCAAGGATTTGAAATATTAATACCAGATGCAACTCAATCTCAGGGAGACATTGGTGGTAACTACGATTTCTATAAAAATGGAAGAACTAATAATGGTGGTTTAGTATTTGGAAACGATAACATTGGTGTTGTAATTGGATTTGAACATGCAAGCAAGAAAAATATCAGTGAAATTAAAGCTGTAGAAATTGTTGTTGCTGATACAAAATCATCAAATGATAGGTCAGAAGGAGTACCTGTAGTTGCAACATCAGTATTCATTAATGGTGGTACTGCAGGATCTGGTGGAACACCAGCATATAATCCTAATGATTATGTTGAAGAAGATGGAAGAAGAATTGGTTTATATAATTTAACTAACTATGTATCAAATCAACAAACCATAAGAGTTGATTTTAAAGATACATTAGATATTTATTCTGGAATAGGAAATAGTAAATTAAGCAAATTATATCTAGGTTTTAGAGATAGAGCTAACTTAGGTACAACAACAAATATGGGATTTATCTTAAAAGAAGTAAGAATTATTTATAAATAAAACGAAAAAGCATTTCGATTTGAAATGCTTTTTTTATTTGTCTTTAATTTAATAACATTGGACCAATTTTTGTAACTGTTCCTGCACCTAGTGTAATAACTAGGTCTTCTTTTTGTATATTGTCTTTTACATATTCAACAACTTTCTCAAATTCTGGTATATAAACTGATTTATTAGGAGAAAGTTTATTTATTTCTTCATTTAAATCTTTTGAAGATATACCATAAGTATTAGTTTCTCTAGCTGCATATATATCAAGTAAGATTATATGATCAAATTCATTTAATGCTTTCGCAAATGCATGTAGATGCTCTTTTGTTCTGCTATATGTGTGAGGCTGAAATACAACCCAAGATTCATTATAAGTTTTATTTTTTATTGCTCTAGCTGTTGCAGCTATCTCAGTAGGGTGATGAGCATAATCATCAAATATAGATACAGAACCATCTAATAAAGAACCCTTAAATTCTAATCTTCTAGATGCACCTGTAAATTTAGCTAGGGAAGAGATTACAACTTCTTTATCTAATCCGTATAAATCACAAGTAGCTATAGTTGCTAATGAATTTAATACATTATGAATTCCTGCAACTGATAATGTTACTTTTCCATAAGAATCATTTCCTTTATATACATCAAAAGTAGGGAATCCATTCTTATCATATGATATATTATCTGCTCTAAAATCAGCATCTTTATTTTCTATACCATAAGTAATAACTTTGCAATTTACTACATTTTTTAAGTTATAACAATTAGGATCATCAGCATTTGTGATAAGAGTTCCTTTGTCTTTTTCCACAATCTTTGCAAAATCTGTGAATGCTTTTACGACATTATCAAATGTTTTATAGTAATCTAAGTGATCATTATCAATATTTAAAATTATTCCTGTATTAGGGAAGAAATCTAGAAAACTTCCTTTATACTCACATGATTCTAAAATAAAGAATTCACTATTACCAATTCTATAATTACCATTTAATTCATTTAGAATAGCTCCAACTTGAATAGTAGGATCTTTTCCAGCATTAATAAAACAATCTGAAAGCATAGAAGTTGTTGTTGTTTTTCCATGTGTTCCAGAAACACAAATAGATTCACTATATTTTTGTGTTATAAGTCCTACAAATTTTCCTCTAGGAACTAGAGGAATGTTATTCTCTTTAGCAAGAACTAACTCTGGGTCAGTATCAGGTATAGCAGCAGTATAAACGATAAGATCAGCTATTTTGCAATTTTCTAAATCGTGACCAATTACTACAGGTATATCATGTGATACTAATTTATCTGTTATTTCACTTTGTGTAGAATCAGAACCAGTAACTTTAAAGCCCCAGTTTTTAAGTATTTCTGCTACAGAGCTCATACTAATTCCACCGATTCCTATTAAGTGAATATGTTTATAATCTTTTAATTTATCTAAGCTTAAATCCAAAACAAGCGCCTCCTATATAAAACTCAAAAGTATTATATATTTTTTGGCTAAGAATTGCAATAAAAAAGGGGAGAATCATTTTATAAAAAAAATATAAAAAAAAAGAAGGAAAAAAATTTTTTATGTAGAATAATTAATATAGTACATAAGATTTTCTATGTATGAATTATCACAATAAGAAAGAGGTGCACTATGCAAATAACAGACGTACGTTTAAGAAAAGTTAACGCAGAAAACAGAATGAAAGCTGTTGCTTCTGTAACATTCGATAATGAGTTCGCTGTACACGACATTAAAGTTATCGAAAGCCAAAATGGATTATTTATAGCTATGCCTAGCAAAAAAACTCCAAACGGAGAATTCAAAGATATAGCTCATCCAATCAATGCTGAGACAAGAGAGAAAATTCAAAAAGCTATTATTGAAGCTTATGAAGCTCCAGAAGCTGAAGAAGCTGAAGACTCAGCAAAAGAATAATTTAAGATTAAAAAGAGCATTACTTTAAGTAATGCTCTTTTTGATTGCTTTTTTTTATTCATTAATTAGTGTATTAGATGGGGAAGATAGAGTAGTATTTTCTACGACATTTTCAGCTTTATTTAAAGAATTAATATTTAGAAAATTATTATTTGTTTTTGATACATATACCATGTAGACTTCAGATAAAATAATCATTATACTAACAATTATTATTATATTTAAAATCAAAGATGTAGTACTTTTTTCTTCTTTTTCTTTGCTCATATAATCCTCCAATACATAATTTACTTTTTTCCATTATATAATAATTAAAAATAAAACGAAAGACTCACTTCCAAATCTGGAAGTGAGCCACGGAAAGTTCGTAAACGGAAAGTTATTTTTTGGTTAATCTGGGACGATAGTTACTATTATCAGTCGGTCACCTTGGCATAGAAGTAGCCAGACCGAGGGTTGTAGGTAAGATGCACACCCATTTTTCCCTTGCAGTTCGTGCGGAACCTCTCGGTATCATAAATGCGGATCGTGCACCTGCCGGTGTCAGAGTAAATGTTGACGATGCCGTCATTCTTTACAGTGAACCGCTCGTTTGCTCCCCGACGTACCTCCTTTCCGAATACTTTAAGATTACTTGATGCCTTATTTGTAATGTGAATTCTCATAAAACCTCCTCGTGTAGTATAAAGCCGTTTACGAACTATAATAATTATAGCACGGTTAACATAAAAGTTCAAGAAAAAAAGAGTGGTTTTTACCACTCTTTAAGTTTTTTACTATATAAACATTAGAATAATGTGTTTTATAATATTTCCCATTAGTTTAGAGAAAATTGTCATATCAGAATTATTTACATCTAAATCTCTTTGTACTTCTTCCTGTGGGGAAGGTTCATCTATTATTTCATCGACAAATTC
>Ga0247610_10005780_pt1 | contig 12963 bp, 17 predicted proteins | sample 174DNAGHGhighgp2_FD_193483 | JGI IMG/M metagenome (GOLD analysis project Ga0247610, IMG submission 193483) | Sheep rumen microbial communities from Palmerston North, Manawatu-Wanganui, New Zealand - 1742 DNA GHGhigh gp2 | ecosystem: Host-associated > Mammals > Digestive system > Stomach > Rumen...
GACCGCTACGCTGGAAGTGCTGCAAACCTTCCATATCTCGAAAGTCGGAACGATCGCAGGTTGTATCGTTCGTGAGGGTAAGATCAAACGCGGAAACAAGGTACGCGTCATTCGCGATGGTATCGTGATCAAGACCGTCGAACTCGCTTCCCTCAAGCACGTCAAAGATGATATCAAGGAAGCCGGTGTCAACACCGAGTGCGGTCTGAGTCTCAAGGCGTACGACGACCTCCAACCGGGTGATATCCTCGAGTCCTTCGAAGAGATTGAAGTCGCGAAGAGCCTTTGATAGGGTTGAAAGAGTTAACGAATAAAGGAGTTAATGTTAAAATGAAACGCGCATACATGTGTATGCGCGTTCTTTTGTATAGTTTATCCTAATGTTATCTTAACAAGATTTTTAGTGGCGCGAGTGCCAAATCTCATATCTTTCATTTCCATCGTTTGTATATAAAGAACTTCCTTCGATTTTAATCTTTACTGGAGTATTTAGTTCGTTAGTATAAAGATATAAATAGTTAGCATCAGACTCCACTTTGTATATAGAGAACTCCATTTTTTCCTCCACAACGTTTGTGCCAGTATAGTCCCACCAAATAATATACTTTCCCTTGCCTGCACTATTATAACTGAATGCATAATATTGGTATCCTTCGCTTGTAAAATGAGAGGCTCTATAAGTAGTACCTGAAAAATCTTTCCATTTAATCCTTAAAGCGTTATATGCTTCTTTAGCCTGTCGCTCTTCATCCTCTATCTGTTGTAAACGTTTCTGCTCTGCTTTTTGTGTTTTAATATTATTTTGTTTATGAATATTGTAGCCTGTTATAGTAATTGGCATGCACAAAGAAAGTATCGCTATTATTATTGGAGATATCAAAAATGACTTAATCTTGTTTTCTGATAATAGCAATGAGAATATAAAGATTAATAGACTTATAGTTAGACTAATCGATATAGTTATGAATGGTAATATTTCCCAAATATCATTAGATTGAAAAAAATAATAAGTAAACAGACCTGTACAGATGCATGTTATAAAAGATGTCAAAATAAGTTTTAAATCCGTTTTAATGATGATAAACCATATTGTTTGGACGAGTTGTATGACAATAGAAACTGCAAGTATTCCTTTTAACAGAGAATAATAAGAATCACTATAAATATAACCATATCCACGCTCATTTTCATGAATGATAGAATAGATACTTAAAATTCCGACAACAACACTCAAGATAGAGTAGAAACCTCCACTAATCCATCTTTGTGCTTTTTTACTCTCATCTGACGATGTAAGAATAAATGAATAATCAGCAATAAGCGCAATTGCAATAGTAAGTGCAGACAAATTTAATGCCCGATACTCAATAGGATAGTAAGCATAATAACTACTCAAAGCATACATAATGCTTACAAAGAGTGATATTAAAAAACACACACACGATAGAAAAACTACGATTTTCTTTTTCATATTTGTATAATATAAATATTTGCCTACTCTTTATCGGATTTTCGGCATACTCCGTTTATTTCGTAATTAATTATGTTTATAATATATCTTCATTATTTTCATATTTCTTAAAATCTTCTTCTGCACTTCTTTTGTCGGGTGTACAATCGAAGGCCTTTCCATCATAAGGTAAGATATAATAATACCTTCCATCAAAGATAAGGCATCCGCGCCCTCCTCGAGCTACAATTTCCAACTTTTGCATGTCCACTCTAATATCGGGAAGTATATCCCAAATAACGCGTGACTCAAATAGTTTGTTTACAAATTCGTTTTTGGCACATTCATCAATGATACCATGTTTCTCAAATAGGTCTTTGAGAATCTCTTTCATTCTCTCTTCTGCACTCATTGTATTAAAAATTATGTCTTGTCTCCATTTTTTTCTATTAGGAAGGAGACACTATCCATTATGTACACAAAAAAACGCGAATAACTGTAGTTATCCGCTATTCGAGGCTGTAGGAAACGCCTTAGTTATCAGATACGCAAACAGAAACTCGCGCCGTGTATATATCCGCCAACACACCATAGGATATACCAATAGTGTGGGCGAGTTGTACACTCGTGAGCATCTACTTACTTGTTCTCTGAATAACTATTTTTGAAACTTCCTACATTTCGAATAGTCAGATTACAAGCGTGTAAACGCTTTTTTTATATGTCAGCGCAACGCTTTGCGCTTTCTCCGACTTAACGTCTCGAAGATAGGACGATGGGTGTTATTTTTGCGACAGGACATCCACAAATAGTTGGTTGATGTCTTGTACAGCTGCATCAATTGCAAAATAATCTCTGTTTAGTATCAGTGATACATAGATGTTGTCCGTCTGAAAATCAATTTTACGGAGTGAGCCATCATTCGCTTGCTCAAACCAACGGTCGAACAAACGTTTGCGTGCCATCTCCCTTCCATCGGTAACATCGCATGTGTATCCTAAAATATAATTTTCTGCATCAAAGAAATCCGCTAAGACCGTTATAATTGTGTCCTTGACCCGTTGGTCATAAGGTGCATTGCCATTTTCTTTTTCAAAAGAGAAGGAATACAATTTATAGAACGTGGCAGGAAACTCAATAAAATACGCCTTATACTTCAAGCCGTTATCCGTCTCGAAGTAATATGTTGCATCGTCTGCTTTTTGAAAATTATATGGGTGTAGCGAGTGTAAGTCCACGTTTTTGAGCTTCAGTACTTACATTTCCACCTTCACGAATGCACGCATTCAAGGCTTGCTTGTCTGCCTGCATTTTCTTAAAGAAAGCAGCAGCATCCAATTTGAACGATCTTGTCTCCATAGCGCGTGTATTTTATTTTGCGTCGCAAAATTACTGCTTTTTTTTTATATATGCAAGTTTTTTTGTAAAAATCGTTCGGAAAAGTGTATTTTGTCGTGCAAATGGTCACTCATATTACAAAATATGGAGCGTCAAATGCGCTCCATATTTTGTTGTTTAATCCATCCTTCGTTATTTCCGACGCGGATGTTACACCATTCGCCGAGGGTCTCACGGATCGTTACTTTCGTTCCCTCGTGTATCGTAAACAAGTCTGTTCCCGAACGGTCCGGTGAAGACTTGGCGTTCACCACCCCTTGCGTAATGATTGCCTCGTTTCGCAATGTGTCGCGTTTATGCAACGATACCGCGTTCAGTCCGGCAATGAGCGAGAAGAGTAGAGTAAGCCAGCCTATATGAAAAGCGGTCTTACGAAGCCATGTCTCGCGTCCCAAGAGAAAGAGTATAATTCCGATTAGTCCCAAAACGAACAAACCGATGGATAGTCCTAACCATGTACGCTCGCGCAGATTATTACGGATCGTGCGTGCCCATGAGGACAAGAAGAAATCCTGCTCCACGATGTTATCCGTAATACGACTTTGAGCAAACTTCAGGTTGTACTGCGCGTCCTTATGATTCGGATTAAGACGCAATGCCCGCTCATAATGGAGGATCGCTTGCGCCAACTCACCCTGCTTGTAATACGCATTACCCAAATTATAGTACAGTGTGGCGTTCGGCGTCTCGTCAATCAGGGCTTGATATAATTCGGCAGCGTCCGAATAGCGCCCTTCTGAATATGCCTCATTCGCCTGATCGAATTCTGTCTGCGCAAAACTCAGCGCACTAATCAATAACATCGGTAGTACGATATACCGATATGCGGGAATCCCTAAAAATCTCATATCTCTCATATCTTTTGATCCTCCAATTTGTTTATCAAATTTGTGGTTGCTTCATATAGATCGTCCATCATGTGATCCGTGCTGGGCGCGTAGCGGGCAAACTCTGCCGTCGAGAGCACTTTCATCACTTCGTTGATCAATTCTTCGTTGACGTTCTTTTGACGCAAGAGGGAAGCTATATTCTCTTTGTTCAAGTCCGCTGTCGGGATGGATAGACGGTCGCTCAGATAAGTCCAAGCGGCTCGCTCAATCTCTTCGTAGAAACGGCTCTTTTCGTTGGCTTTCATAGCGGCAAATGCGGCTTTCAGTCGTTTTTGGGCTACTTTATTGGCACGTTTGTAACGTACACGCGTTAAGTCCGAAGCTTCCTTGATCTGCTTGCGCAGCACGATGAGCAACACGATGGCGATGATCAGCGGTACAACGTACCAAAGCCACAATAAGTCGTAATGGATGATTTTTAATTCGTAATTACCAACGGTCGGGGTCTTTGTGTCAATATACCGTATATCGGTTCCTAATTGCTTAATATCCTCCTTCTGCGCATAACTTACTACAACGCCCTCATTGCTTTCCGATGCGTTTCCGCTGCGTTTGACGTGGATCGTGTATTCTGGAGTGCTCAGCGTCTTGTACGTCTTGCTCTCAATATCGAAATAACTGAAGCTGACTGCCGGAATGGTGTAGTCTCCGGAATTACGGGCAATCGCCAGATATTCAATGGATTTGGTGCCACTCACGCCGGACGTGGTAGTGTTGAAATTATTGGTTACTTTCGGGTCATACGGCTCAAATCCTTCCGGCCAATCAATCGCCGGAGTCTTCAGCAACTTCATGTTTCCTGCTCCGGAAATATCCAGTTTGATCGTTACCGCATCGTTGGTCTGTAATTCAGTCTGCGAGATCGAAGGTGTCAAGGTGAATGTACCCACACCGCCGCTGAATCCCGCAGGTTTACCTGCCGGCAAGGCATCTACTTTGACCGTCACTCCGGGAGCGGTTAACATCTTCGTGACGTTGGTGTACGATCCGAAAAAGTCATCGAAAATAGAGCGGGGTTGAGTACGGGTCTGCACGCGGAGCACCGCTTCGAACTTAGCCGGATCGATCTTAATCTCTCCGGAGTGTTGCGGGTACAAGATCGTCCGATAAAGCACGGCGGTCTGATAATTCCGACCGTTGTAGTGTTCCATCTCCGTTTGTATCTCGCCTTGCTCCAACTCCTGCTTCAAAAATCCCGTGAATTCCGGTAACTTGGTATTGTTGGTCAACTGAGCGACATCCACGTTCGCAAAATACAGTTTGTACGTCACCATTAATGCCTCTTGCTCATGTACGTGCGTCTTGGTGGCGATCGTGCGTACAAACAGGTTCTCGCTGCTTGTTTGATTGGATGCGCTACTCTGCGCGCTTTGTCCGCCGGGATTTCCTTGCCCCCTCCCTTGAGGGGAGGGTTGGGTTGGGGTTTCTTCATCTGCCGGCAACACCTCTACGCGCACACCGTTGGATTGTACGTTCTCGCCGTCCACCTTGACTGTGGCAGGAGGAATAGTGTACGTACCCGTCTTTTGAGCCATCAGCATGTACGTGTACGTCTGCTCAAAAACAGACGTACGCTTACCGTTGACATACGATGTACTGCTACTCGTTGAGGTGTACGGACCGCTAAGTACATCAAAATCCGTAATTTCCGGTGCACGAAAATCACGGCTTCGTTGATTAACGGTGAACGATACTTGGAACGGTTGACCCACTATCACCTGTTTCGGTGCTTGGGCTCGAAAAACCACTTCATCGGCAAACACGCTCAACGCGATGCCGATGAATAGGATCACTATGGAAAATCTATGTCTCATAAACTTTCAATTATCATCTTTTAACTTTCAACTTTCATTTACCAATCTCTCTCTACGGATCTCTTGCGTCCTTGCTGACGTTGGAGGCGCTCTTGTGTGTCTTGCTCGTCTTGTTCCAAAGCCTGCAAGATCTGCTCAGCTGTCTCTTGATCCATCTGATCTTCACTTGGTTCGGGTTGTTGCTGTTCCTGCTGATTGTCCCCTTCTTGTTGTTCTTGTTGCTGTTGTTCTTGTTCTTGTTGCTGCTGATCTTGGTCTTGATCGTTTTGTTGTTGCTGCTGCTGTTGTTGCTGTTGTTGTTGTTGTAACATCTGCATGGCTTTCACCATGTTGTAGCGGGTCTCATTATCGCCCGGATTAGCACGCAAGGCATCTTGGTATGAACTCACAGCATCGCCGTATTGCTGCATGGCGTATTGGCAGTTTCCCATATTATGTTTGACGCGCGCCATTCGCTCTTTGTCTTTTGAGTCCAATAGACTGGCTGCTGTCGCAAACTCATTGAGTGCCTCCTCGTATTTATCTTGACGATACAAGGCATTGCCCATGTTGTAATGAGCCTCATAACTGTCTTTGTTGGCTTGCACACCCCGACGGTAGTCCACTTCTGCGGCGGTATAGTCCTCATTATTGTAATGACGGTTTCCACTCACCACATCCATCATCTCCCGTTGGGCCATCAGCGTGCCTAATGCGATAGGAGACAGTAGAAAAAATGCTATTAACAAACTCTTTTTCATATACTTTCACTCTTTTTCTCTCCGAATATATCCATCTTGGTCAGCGCTTTGTTCTTGCGGTTGAAGATAAAGAAATCAATCACGATCAGCAACAAAGCAATCAGTACAAAACCTTGATATTGTTCGTTGTACTCGGTATAAACCTGCGTTTCGAACTCCTGCGTAGCTAACTTGTCGATCTCCCGCTGGATAGCTCTCATAGCGGTATTGGTGTTGTCGCAGCGGACATAAATACCACCGCCGGCTTGCGCGATCTCGCGGCACATCTCTTCGTTCAACTTGCTGACTACCACATTGCCACTTCGGTCTTTGCGGTAATTATTGGTTCCCGGAATAGGAATCGGGCTGCCTTCGGGTTTACCGATACCCACTACCATCACCTGAATACCGGCTTCTTTGGCTTTTTTCGCAGCCTCTACGGCATCGTCCTCGTGGTTCTCGCCATCGGTAATCAAGATGATCACTCGGCTGGCTTCACTCTGTTCGCCGAAACAGCGGACACTGGTGTTAATGGCTTGACCGATAGCTGTTCCCTGCGTTTTGATCAGTTCCGGTTTGATGGTGTTCAGGAACATTTTCGCCGAAACATAATCGCAGGTAATCGGCAACTGAATGAACGCATCCCCGGCAAATACCACCAATCCCACTTTGTCGTTCACCATGTTGTCCATCAGTTTGCTCATCATCTGTTTGGCGCGATCCAATCGGCATGGAGCTACATCTTCTGCCATCATCGAGTTGGAAATATCCATCGCCACGATCGCTTCAATACCGTTTCTTTTCTCGGTGCGTTCGGATGAACCATGTTGCGGACGGGCTGCAGCTATGATCAGCAGCGCTAACGCTACCAATAGAATGCAGAACTTAACCGTCGGACGAACACGACTCGCGTTCGGCATCAACTGTTCCATCAACTCCGCGTCTCCGAACGCCTCTAACTGGCGTCTCTTGCGGCGCGTGTAAAATATATAGGCTACCACCAATACCGGAATACTGACCAGCAGCCATAGAATCTCTATATTCGCAAATCTAAACATGACTTCTTACTTTACTAACCTGTCTCCCTCCCTTGTGGGGTGAAGAGCTCTGCTCGATCGAGCGTCCTGTGGACGGTCGTAGAACAAATTCGGGGTGGGGTTAATTACTAATAGTGCGTAGCACAAAATACCTCAAAATGATCTCGAGCAGCAAACAAGCCAAAGCGGCAAAGATAAACGGCATAAAATTCTCGGTGTGTTTACTGTACTCACGCACGCGAAGTTTCGTTTTTTCCAACTGATCAATCTGCTCGTAAATCTGTTTCAAACTATTGTTGTCTGTCGCGCGGAAATACTGGCCTCCGGTCTTGTCCGCAATGCCGCGGAGTGTTCCTTCGTCAAACTCCGAATCCATCGTTACGTACTGGCGTCCCATTGGCGTATTCACCGGTACACGGGTCTGACCGTAACTGCCCACACCCACCGTATAAACGCGGATTCCGAAGGTTTTGGCGATCTCTGCGGCGGTCTGCGGATCGATGTCTCCGCGGTTGTTACTTCCGTCCGTCAGCAGGATGACCACCTTGCTCTTCGTTTCGCTGTCTTTCATGCGGTTAACAGCGTTAGCCAAACCTAAACCGATTGCCGTTCCGTCTTCGATCATTCCGTACTCCACCGATTGAAACAGGTTTACCAATACGGCATGATCGGTTGTCAGCGGACATTGAGTGAAACTCTCGCCGGCGAAGACGACCAATCCAATCTGGTCGTTCGGACGAGCGGTCACAAAATCCGACGCTACTTTCTTGGCGGCCTCTAAGCGGTTCGGCTTCAAGTCTTCCGCCAACATCGTACCGGAAATATCGAGAGCCATCATAATATCAATACCTTCCGTGCTCTCCGATGACCAACGGTTCGTCAACTGCGGTCGGGCTAAAGCCACGCTCAGCAGCGTCACTACTGCCACACGCAACAAAAACGGCACGTGTAGCAACCATACTCGCACACTCTTCGGCTGACGAGCCAAACTGCTCGTGTCGCTCAACTGCACACTCGCATCGCTCTTCCATAACTCATACGCGTACCAGCTGATGATTGGAATCAGCAAAAGCAGCAAAAATAAATATCCTGGATTAGCAAATGTCATAATTATTTACCATTTAGTCATTTACCATTTGTTCATTTATGCCTGAGGTGTCTCCTCCTCCCTCCCTTGAGGGGAGGGTTGGGGTGGGGTTGTTGTTTTCACAAACTCATACGCGGTACTTAACGCACTCTCGTTCTCGTCAGGAGTCGTACTCCATTTGGCAAACTTCACAAGATCAGCCAATTGGAGCATCTTCTTCAGCTTGGTATATAGCTCTGAGCCGTTCTGAATGCTGACGGCTGATGGCTGAGGGCTGACAAGAATCGGTTTCAATGCTCGTAGTGTCTCGTCCGAGGTTTTTTCCGTACTCTGGATATCAAACCGCCGGCTGATATATTCGCGTATGACGTCGGTCAACTCCGTCTGGTATTCTTTCACCTTGCCGTCACGCCAAATCTTCGTCTCTTTGATGGCATCCAATTTCTCCAAAGCCACCTCATCCGCAGGACGTAATAACTCCGGATTAACCGGTTCCTCTGCCGGCTTGCGTTTACCCAAAATCCAACGTACTAAGAAGAAAATACCAACTCCCGCTGCTAAAATGCCGAATGCCAAAAGTACCCATCTGAAAATGCCCCACCACCAGATTGGGGCTTTCTCAATCGCTTTGATATCGGTGATAGCATTCGTTGTGTCCACCTCAAAAGGCTGAACCACATTGAGTGCCATAGGGTCGGACCAGAATGTATCTTCGCCGCTCACAAAAGCAATCGGTTGAATAGCAAAAAGCGAGTCCTTGAAACTTGTCAGCGTCAGATATTGGTTCAACTGTACACGTCCGTCGGGCAGGGTGGTGGTATCAACGATCGTCTTGTCCACGATCTCAATATCTTTCTGCAAACTCTCCCCGTAAACAGGCCACTCCACGCGCTCATTCGCTTCATGAGTCACCTGAAGATGCATGTCCGTCTGATCGCCGATCATCAACGTCGTCGAGTCGATACTCGCACTAACTATTATTGCTAATAATAATCTCATCATATATTTCGTGATTACGCTGTTTCGTGATTACGTGATTACGTTATTACGTGATTACGAAAAAATAATTTTCAATTTTCAATAATTTCTCATTCCGTTCCCCCTCCCCTTAGGGGGAGGGTCGGAGAGGGGCTTTTCAATTGTGAAAAAGCATCATTAGCTTTTTTACATAATCCTCATCCGTACGGATGGACACGTGGTTCATGCCGGTTTTGTTGTACATCTCCTCCAAAGCCGCCTGTTGGTCGTTCCATGCTTTCGCATAAGCGTTACGCACGCTTCTCAAACTGGTGTCTGCCCATACGCGATCACCCGTTTCCGGGTCTCTCACTTTCAGCAGTCCCACGTCCGGAAGCTCTGCATCCCGTCGATCGTAAATCTGTATAGCACTTAAATCATGCTTCCTGCTCGCGATCACTACGGGCAAAGCTTTCTGACGGCTGATGGCTGATGGCTGATGGCTGAATTTCGGATCGACGAGATCCGAAATCAAAAACGCCGTGCATCTTCTCTTCTGGGCGTTCGTCAAGTACTGCAACGCCGCGTTGATGTCCGTTCCTTGACTTTCCGGCTCGAAACACAACAACTCGCGAATGATGTGCAACACGTGGCTCTTTCCCTTCTTCGGCGGAATGAACTTCTCTACTTTGTCCGAGAAGAAGATCACACCCACTTTGTCGTTGTTCTCAATAGTGGAAAAAGCAAGAGTAGCGGCTACTTCGGCTATCATGTCGCGTTTCATTTGGCAGATAGTGCCGAAATTTCTACTTCCGCTCACATCGACAACCAACATTACCGTCAATTCTCGCTCTTCCTCATAGATCTTGACGTAAGGTCTGTTCATACGTGCGGTCACGTTCCAATCGATCGCGCGGACATCATCCCCCGGTTGGTACTCGCGTACCTCGCTGAATGCCATACCACGACCCTTAAACTGGCTGTGGTATTCGCCTGCGAAGATATTCCGACTCAAACCGTGCGTCTTGATCTCTATCTTCCGAACTCGTTGTAATAATTCTTCTGAAGTCATAATATGGTTTATCAGTTTATCAGTTTATTGGTTTATGGGTTTATAAGTGGTTAAACTGGTTAACCTGTTTAACTGGTTAAACCACCGATAAACTTATCAACCGATCAACTCATCAACTATTAAGGTACTTGTACAGCATTAAGTACCTCCGTAATCACATCCTCCGTCGTCACATTATTGGCCTCTGCCTCATACGTCAGACCAATTCGATGTCTCAGTACATCGTAGCAAACGGCACGTACATCTTCCGGTGTAACATAACCTCTCCTATGTATAAACGCGTACGCGCGCGCAGCCTTGGCAAGATTGATGCTCGCACGAGGACTACCGCCGAACGCAATCATCTGCTTCAAACTCTCCAAACCGTAGTTCTCCGGCTCGCGGGTCGCAAACACAATATCCACGATGTATTTCTCGATCTTCTCGTCCAAATAAACCTCCTCTACGATCTTGCGAGCCTTGATAATATCGGCTGTACTCAAGATCGGAAGAACCTGTTTCTTCTCCGATCGGATGTTCTGGCGGATGATAGCCTGCTCCTCTTCTTTCTTCGGATAACCAATCACTACCTTCAGCATGAAACGGTCGGTCTGTGCTTCCGGCAGAGGATAAGTTCCTTCCTGCTCAATCGGGTTTTGAGTAGCCAGAACCAGGAACGGATCGTCCAATTTGAACGTCTCCTCACCAATCGTCACTTGTCTCTCTTGCATCGCCTCCAATAACGCACTCTGCACTTTCGCCGGCGCACGGTTGATCTCATCGGCCAACACAAAATTGGCGAAGATAGCACCTTTCTTCACCGTGAACGTCTCGGTCTTCTGGGAATAAACCTGCGTTCCGATTACGTCTGCCGGCAACAAGTCCGGAGTAAACTGAATACGACTAAAATCAGCCTTGATCAAATCGCTTAAGGTCTTGATGGCGAGGGTTTTTGCCAAACCCGGCACTCCTTCCAACAATATGTGCCCATCGCTCAACAGACCAATAAGCAGACTCTCAACTAAATGCTTTTGACCAACAATCACTTGGTTCATTCCTAATGTCAAGGCATTTACAAACGAACTCTCACGCTCAATGCGTTCTTGTAGTTCTCTAATATCCACTGGATTTTCCATAATGTATTTTGTATTTTTATTTATCCTTTTTGGTTATGTGTTCTTTTCAGTCTTTCTTATGGTTTCTTTATTTGGTTTCTTTATTTGTTTTGCTTATTCTTTTTATTATCTTCCCGGTGTTTTTTACCTCCCATATTCTATTTTTATCTCCTATATTTTCCCACAAATTCCGTGCCAAACTGCGTAATATCCGTTTCCTTTCTTTATTCTTCGTTTTTTTTTCTTTCTTTTCATCGTCTCCCCTCTCTTTCCCTTCTCTCTTTCTCCCCGCTTTGTCCTGTGGAGGGTGTGTCAAAACTATTAGCATACCCTCAATTTGATTAATAATTGTTGATAATTGTCTTTAATTGTTGACCTATATAAATAATTTTTGGATAATTTTGGATAATTTTTGACGAACTAAAAAAAGCAATTATCGATTTTTGACACACTCTCTTTTTATTCTTTTCTGCCGGATTTAAGCCGGCGATACAAAAAAATCCCCCTAAAATTTGCGTATTTCAAATATTTTTTGTACCTTTGCATCGAAAATCGTTCGTTTCTTCAGTATTATATACATAGTATATAATACCAACGAAATCGCATCCTAATTTTAGTGCGTTATAAGTGCGATATAAGTGCGTAATAAGTGCGATATTTTCGGTACTCCAAGCATAGTAAATGAATAGTATCGACCATATATGGGCGATCAAAAACACAAACTATATGGCTAAAATCAAACACTCATCCGACATTACGGAAATTAGAGGAGCTCGTGGCGAACTCATGGAACGCCGCAAAACCTTCCATGACTACGATGGGAATGTCACCCGTGTCGGACGCTTGGAGGCGTATGTAAAACGTCCCCGTAACTACAACACCAACCCTATCTATGCCCACGAAAGAGCGAACATGGACGCTTTCGGTAATGCCTCACATCTGGCGCAAGAGTTCGTAAATGCCCTCAAAAACAAAACGCCACTCCCACCCGAAAAACAAGCCCTCCTCGATTCGTACAAGGCGCGTTTCTATGCACAACTAAGCGGTCAACCTGATCCCATCGCTCCCAAAGACAAAGAGGGGAACTACACTATCTATGCTCGTATAGACAATTTCATTCGCGCCATCCTCCGCAAAGAACCCCCTCTTTTGCCCGCTTAATCGGCGAAAATGCAAATTCCCAACTTTTTTCCCCGGAGCGTCCTTCCATTGAATTGGAAGGAGCGGCTTCCGCCGAGAAAGGCATAAAATTCATTTTCCCAACTTTTTTCCCCGGAGCGTCCTTCCATTGAATTGGAAGGAGCGGCTTCCGCCGAGAAAGGCATAAAATTCATTTTCCCAAGTTTTTTCCCCGGAGCGTCCTTCCATTGAATTGGAAGGAGCGGCTTCCGCCGAGAAAGGTATAAAATTCATTTTCCCAACTTTTTTCCCAACTCATTTTTTTG